>Ga0116174_10001371_pt1 | contig 22386 bp, 23 predicted proteins | sample AD_UKC087_MetaG_FD_89801 | JGI IMG/M metagenome (GOLD analysis project Ga0116174, IMG submission 89801) | Active sludge microbial communities of municipal wastewater-treating anaerobic digesters from USA - AD_UKC087_MetaG | ecosystem: Engineered > Bioreactor > Anaerobic > Digestate | place: USA...
GCCTTGCCCGTGCGACAGCGCAATCGGCACGCGGCCATAGGTGTTCATCACGTGGGGCGAGGCGGCCTCAATGAAAGCGGTCATGCAGTGGACTCCAGACGGTGGGGTGAAGGCAGGCCCCGCGGCATGCCTCAAAAAAAGCGAAGCATGATTCTAGGGCGAGCGCAGGCGCACGCAGATGACGATTGCGTATCACGACATGCACCGACAACCGGGGGAGGCCAGCTCTTATATAAGAGTTAGAATAGTGGGCACGGCGCAGCAAGCAGTGATCCTGCAGTCAGCGCGTTCTACCACTCCGATCCCCGATGGTTTCCCCCTCCTCCAAAGAAGTCTTCATTCAGGGCATCACCCACGCGGGGAAAACCTTTCGTCCCAGCGACTGGGCCGAGCGGCTGGCCAGGGTGATGAGCAGCTTTCGCCCGGGCGGCGCCAAGCCGGGCAGCCATTTGAGCTACTCGCCCTGGTGCATTCCGACCACGCTCAATGGTGTGAAATGCGTCGTCGTCCACAGCGATCTGCGCGATCACGAGCCCATGGCCTGGGATTTCGTCATCAATTTTGCGCGCGATAACGACTTGCAGGTCGCGGAAGCCTGCCTGCTGCCGGACACCTTGCCGCTGCCCAAGCCCTGACGACGGGGCGGCCTGGTCAGTGGCCATGCCGGGGGCACGGTGCGCAGGCACTTCCTGTCTCTTCTGGCTCAGTAGCGGACGATGAGCGTGACAATGCCTAAAAATGCCGCCACCGACGGCGCCATTTCTGGCAGTTCGATCAGAAGTTCGCGCCGGAGGGTGAGGGCCGAAGGCTCGCGGATGCTGCCGAGGGGCTGGTGCAAGGCGTTGTCCGTGAGGGTGAAGCTTTTTCGAAACCAGCCCGACGCCGTGCCCAGTTCGGCCGTGAGGGGTTGTGTCAGCACAATGCGCGGCAACCGCTGCCCGGTATGTCGCGCCAACACATCCACTTGCGCGTGGATGGTTTCGTCGGGGGTCTCCAGCGTGTACCGGATATCGCTCAGGAACCCGCGGCTCAGATACAAGTGGCGCACCCTCCAGGCTTGGCCATTCAAGCGCATCTGAATGTCGCCTCGGGCGGCTTGCCCGGCGCTGTACATGCGCAGCCGCGCATTTTTTGCTTGCGCGAACCAGGCGTAGCTGAATCCGCCCAGCACCACGGTTCGGGCGTCGTCCAGGAATTCGAAGGTAAAGCCGTCAAACGCTGATTTCTGGCGCAAGATCATGGTGTGCCCTGTGTGCAAAGTGCAAATTCGCCAGTGTGTGGCACAAGGCCCGGAAACGAAAAAACCGCCCGAAGGCGGTTTTGTTCGTTGCTGGCAGCGCACCCGTTACAAACGGCGAACGGAGTGACCCGTTCGGGCTGTTTGCCTGCCGGGGCAGGCGGTGAATTAAGCGGCTGCGAGTGCCAGGGCTTTCACCTTGGCAGACAGACGGCTCTTGTCGCGAGCAGCCTTGTTCTTGTGGAAGATGCCCTTGTCGGCCACGGTGTCCACCACGGCCTGCATCTTGGCGAACAGTTCGCTCGCCTTGGTCTTGTCGCCGGCCAGAACGGCCTTTTCGACGTTCTTGACAGCGGTGCGGTATTTGGAACGCAGCGAGGTGTTCGCAGCGTTGATCTTGACGTCCTGACGGACGCGTTTGCGGCCCGACGCCAGGCGCGGGTTCTTTTTCTTGGGTTTAGCGGATGCCATTGATGTGTTTCCTTGTGTCTGAGGATGATGCCAGCAAAGCCGGCGATTATAGCCCAATCAGGTTTCCGGTGGCGACGCTGTTTCAAGCCGGCGCGGCACCCTTGCCAGCGCCACCGTGGAGCTGGCTTTGCCAGGCCACGGGTGGCCGTCCCCCTCTTGCAGGCTGAGGGCCGCGACTCCAAGCCTGCCTGCGCAGGCTTAGGTTGCCCCGAAGAGCGGCCGCTTCAGGCGGCTGCACCGAGGCGCGCAGCGGCTCAGGGGGGCTACACTTCTTGCGGTGTCCCTGTTCAAAGCTGCCTCCACCGTCTCCCTGCTGACCCTGGCCTCCCGCGTGACGGGCCTGGTGCGCGACCTTCTGATGGCCTCGATGTTTGGCGCCAATGCGCTGACCGATGCCTTCAACGTGGCCTTCCGCATTCCCAACCTGTTCCGGCGCCTGTTTGCCGAGGGCGCCTTTAGCCAGGCGTTCGTGCCGGTGCTGGCGGCCTCCAAGGCGCAGCATGGGGAAGCCGCCACGCGTGTGCTGATTGCCAGCGTGGCCACTGCGCTGGCCTGGGTGCTGCTGCTCACCTGCGTGCTTGGTGTGCTGGGCGCGCCGCTTCTGGTGTGGCTGCTGGCCAGCGGCCTGCGCCAGAGCCCGGCCAGCTTCGACGCTGCCGTGTTGATGACGCGCTGGATGTTCCCCTACATCGGCTTCATGTCGATGGTGGCGTTGTCGGCGGGCGTGCTCAACACCTGGAAGCGCTTTGCCGTGCCGGCTGCCACGCCGGTGCTGCTGAACCTGTGCATGATCGCCGCGGCCTGGCTGGGCGCCCCGCAACTGGCGGCCCGCGGCATCGAGCCCATCTACGCCATGGCTGCAGGCGTGATGCTGGGCGGTGTGCTGCAGTTGGCGGTGCAGGTGCCCGTGCTGTACCGCCTGGGCCTGTTGCCGCGCATCGGCGTGACCTGGGGCGCGGTGCGCGCGGCCTGGGCCGAGCCTGGCGTGCGCCGCATCCTCACGCTGATGGCGCCCGCGCTGCTGGGGGTGGGCGTGGCGCAGATTTCGCTCATGATCAATACCCAGATTGCTTCATACCTGGCGCCGGGGAGCGTCACCTGGCTGTTTTACGCCGATCGGTTGATGGAGTTTCCCACGGCGTTGCTGGGCGTGGCGCTGGGCGTGGTGCTCACGCCCCAGCTGTCTGCTGCCAAGGCTGCGGGCGACGCGCTGCGTTATTCGGCCATGCTCGACTGGGGCCTGCGCATCGTGGTGCTGCTGGCCGTGCCCTGCGCCGTGGCGCTGCTGACCTTTGCCACGCCGCTGGTGGCCACGCTGTTCCACCATGGCGCCTTGCTGGACAGGGATGTGGGCCAGATCGCCACGGCCCTGGCCGGCTACGGCGCCGGCTTGCTGGGGCTGGTGGCCATCAAGGTGCTGGCGCCCGGTTACTACGCCAGCCAGGACATCCGCACGCCGGTGAAAATTGCCATTGTGGTGCTGCTCATCACCCAGCTGCTCAATGTGGCCCTGGTGCCGCTCATGGCCCATGCGGGGCTGGCGCTGTCGATTGGCCTGGGCGCTCTGGTCAATGCGCTATGGTTGCTGGTGGGGCTGCTGCGCCGTGGCAGTTACCGGCCGCAGCCCGGGTGGGCACGCTTTGCCCTGCAGGTGGTGGCTGCCAGCGCCTTGCTGGCGGTGTTGTTGCTGTGGGCCGCGCAGTATTTCCCGTGGGTACAAATGCGCGCGCACAGCGGGCAGCGCGCGGGCCTGCTGGCCCTGGTGCTGTGTGCTGCGGTGGCGCTGTATTTCGGGGCGCTGTGGGCCGCTGGGCTCCAACTGCGCCAGATGCTGCGGCGCTGACGCCGCTGCGCGTGCGGCGCAATCACTCGACCCTGCAACCCGCGCTTGCTGTGGCTTGACGCGACAGGGCGCCCACCTTACAAACCCCTTATGTCTCTGAGCTATTCCGTTCCGACCGCACTGGAGTACTTTGCCGCGCTGGTGCAGAGCGATGCACATTTTCCGTTGCTCGAAGCCGCCGCCAGCCTGGCGCAGGACGAATACATCGAGCTGGATGTGCAGCAGCTGCTGGACGACGTGGACCAGCTGCTGGCGCGCCTGCAGCGCCGCCTGCCTGCCGATGCGTCGGCGTTGCAGCGTCTGCGCACGCTCAATCAGTTCTTCTTTGCCGACCTGGGTTTTGCCGGCAACGTCAACAATTATTACGACCCAGAGAACAGCTATCTCAATGCCGTACTGCGCACGCGCCGGGGCATTCCGATATCGCTCGCCGTGCTGTGGATGGAGGTGGCCCAGGGCCTGGGCCTGCAGGCACGCGGCATCGCCTTTCCCGGACATTTCATGGTCAAGGTGCTGCTGCCCAAGGGGCAGGTGGTGATGGACCCCGTGTCAGGCCAATCGCTGAGTCGGGAGGATCTTTCTGAGCGGCTGGAGCCATACAAGCGCCAGAGCGGGCTGGTGGATGACTACGACATACCGCTGGGGCTTTACCTGCAGGCGGCTTCGCCGCGCGACATCATTGCCCGCATGCTGCGCAACCTCAAGGAAGTGCACCGCACGCAGCAAGACTGGCAGCGGCTGATTTCCGTGCAGGACCGCCTGATCGTGCTGCTGCCTCAGGCCTGGAGTGAATGGCGCGATCGCGGACTGGCCCATGCCGAGCGTGGCAACGTGGCGCAGGCGCTGCACGATCTGCAGACCTATCTGGCGCATGCGCAAGACGGGCTGGACATGGATGCCATCGCCGAGCGGATCAGTGTCTTGCGCAGCGCTGACCGCTAAAGGGGAAAAACAAAAACAGCGCTGGCAGAGCCAGCGCTGTTTGCTATGGTTTGGATAGCAAAATGTCAGGCGCCTGGAGCCTTGACGCACAGAACGGGGCAGGACACGGTCATCAGCAACTCCTGGGCCACGCTACCCAAAAGCAGCTTGCCCACGGCGGTGCGCTTGCGCAGACCAATCACGAGAACGGAAATATCGCGCGACTCCACCAGGTCGTTGATTTCGTCCACGGCGCTCTTGCCGCGTACAAACTGCTTGAACTCGGCGTTGATCTCCAATGTGGCCAGATACTCTTCCAGTTTCTCTGCCTCGAAGCCGGGGGCCAGCGAGGCGTCTTCCTGCTGACCACCGGGGCCGGCGTTCACCACCAGCAGGGCCTCCTGGCGGCGCTTGGCAATTTCAATGCCCTTGTCCAGTGCAGCCCGGCCTTCGGGGCGGGGCGCGTATGCGACGAGGATGGTCATGTCTCGGGTCTCCTTGGATGTTGTCGGGATGGTGGTTTGCCCATGGCTCGCGCCGGCAGGGCAAGACCGGTGTGGCCTGTGTCTGGCTACATTTTGAAATCGTAACGCATGGCGCAGGTTTTTTTGTGCGGCGTTGTTTAGACGCCGCATGCGGCTGGCGGCAGCACTGCAATGGCGGGCCACGGTGCACCACCCGCACCATGGCACGCAAGCTGCTATGGTGTGCCGGGTATCCCCCGATGGATCGTCCTCCCGCACCCATGCCCCGCCGCTCACCCCTGTTTTCCCTGTCCGCCTTGACACAGGCTTACCGGCGCAACCTCAAGGCTTTCGCGCGCGCTACCAAGCCCTTGCGTGCCAAGGCGGCGGCCGTGCCCCGTGCCCGGCCCCCCGCAGCGCCTGTCGCCCGCACGCCGCGCAAGCCGCTGCCCGCCAGCGGGGAGTGGATTGCCGGCATTGCCCCCGGCCCTGCGGGTGCGCGACGCTTTCACCTGTATGTGCCGCCGGCGCTGGCGCTGCGGCCGGGCGAAAAACTGCCCCTGCTGGTGATGCTGCACGGCTGCGGCCAGACTGGGCGCGAACTGGCGGCGAGTTCGCGCATGAACCGCCTGGCGGTGCGCCATCGCTTTCTGGTGCTCTATCCCGAGCAAGAGCGCCTGGCGAATGCCCATGGTTGCTGGAACTGGTTTGACCGCAGAAGCGGCAAGGCCGATGCCGAGGCGGCCACGCTGCTGGCCGCGGTTGACCTGATCGCCCGGCGCCACCCGGTGGACACCACCCGCGTGGCCGTCGCAGGCCTGTCGGCCGGTGCCAGCATGGCCGCCTTGCTGGGGGCCAGCTATCCCGACCGGTTCTGCGCCGTAGCCATGCATTCGGGCGTGGCACCCGGCTCGGCCGACTCCGCGGCCACCGCCATGGCGGCCATGCATGGTCGGCGCGAGGCGCACCTGCCCGAACCGCTGCAGGCCCTGGCTGCCGGAGGGTCAGACCGCGTGCCGCTGCCCCCGTTGCTGATCCTGCATGGCGACGCAGACCCTGTGGTCTCGGTGCGCAACGCCGCGGCCACGGCCGTGTTGTGGGCCCAGGCGCTGGCTGCGCGCGCCGGCACGGTGCGCACCTTGCAGCGTGGCAGGCGCTATGCGGCGCGGGTGACCGAGTTCAAGGCGCGCGGGCGCGCGCAGGTCACGCTGCGCGAAATCGTGGGCCTGGGCCATGCCTGGAGCGGCGGCGCGCCCGCTATGCCGTACAGCGACCCGGCAGGGCCCGATGCATCGGCACTGGTGTGGGCGTTTGTCGCGCGGCAGTTCGAAAAACCTGATTAAAAAGTGGCCTGAGGTCCTTTTTTTTAAAGGACTTTATGCTATTTATTCAGTAGCATATGGGCTGCTGCCATCTCGGGCGGACGGCGGTTACACCAGCCGAGCCGCCAGCAGCTCTTTTTTGAGATAGGCGTAAAACAGTGGCGCCGCCACCAGCCCCGCCGGGCCAAACACGGCCTCGGCCACGAACATCACCGAGAGCAGCTCCCACACGCCCATCTGCGTGCGCCGACCCACCACCTTGGCGTTGATCACGTATTCCGCCTTGTGGATGAGGATCAGAAACCCCAGGCAGGCCGCTGCGGCCAGTGGCGACACCGATAGCCCCACGATGGTGATGACCACGTTGCACAGCAGGTTGCCTACGATGGGCACCAGCCCGGCCACGAAGGTGAAGGTGATGAGCACTGGCGTGTAGGGCAATTGCAGGCCCCAGTAGGGCAGCACGAGCAGCAGGAACAGGGCCGTGAGCAGGGTGTTGAAGGCGGCAATCCAGAACTGCGCCGCCACGATCTGGCGGAAGGCCTCGCCGAACCGGGTGATGCGCAATGCCAGTTGCTGCGCCAGGGGGCCGCGCACCAGCGCGGGCGGGCGCACGGCGGCCAGCGCACCGATCAGCAGGCCGACATAGGCGAACAGCAGTCCCGCAAGCCAGGCGCGTCCCGCCATGGCCAGCGCACCAGCCTTGGCGCCCAGGTAGCTGGCGATGGCGCGCTGGATTTCGGCGGCGCCCTCGGGCAGGTGCACCGCCATGTCGGCGGGTAGCTTCAGACGCAGCTCCAGCACCGTGCGCGCCATGTAGTCCAGCAGCTCGCGGTACTGCTGCGGCAGCTCGACCACATAGCTGCGCGACTGCGTCAGGCCCACCGCCAGCAGCACCAGCGGGCTGAGCATGACCAGTGCGGCAGCAGCCACCTGGGCGCTGCGCGGTGTCATGCCGGCATGGGAGGGCGGGCGCCGCAGCTGGCCGAACCAGCCGCTGAACGCCCGCGTCAGCAGGAAGCCCAGGCACACGCACAGCAGCCCGGGGAGCAGACCGCGCCACATGATCAGCAGCAGGGCCGCAGCCATCAGCAGGTAGCTGGCGGCTTCAATGCTGCGTGCCACAGGGCGGAGGGAGGGCGCCGCCAGGGCGATGGCTGAGTGGTCGGATGGAGGGCGCGGCGCCATCGGGGCCCGTACGGTGTCAGCCCACCACCACGGCGGCACCGTCGCCGCGCGGTGCAATCGTGCCAATCGCGTACACCTGCTCGCCCGCAGCGCGCAGCGTGGCGGCCGTGGCGTCCGCGTTGGCGGCATCCACCACCACCACCATGCCGATGCCGTTGTTGAAGGTGCGGTTCATCTCGATGTCGTCGATGCCGGCCGTTTTCTGCAGCCAGGCGAACAGCTCGGTCTGGGGCCAGCTGCCTTTTTGCAGGTGGGCTGCCGTGCCCTCGGGCAGCACGCGCGGAATGTTCTCCAGCAGGCCGCCACCCGTGATATGGGCCAAAGCCTTGATCGGGTGTGCAGCCAGCGCGGCCAGCACATTCTTCACATACAGGCGCGTGGGCTCCATGATCGCCTGCTTGAAGGGCTTGCCGTCCAGCGTGGCAGGCACGGTGCCTTGGCTTTCAGCGCGTTCGATGCACTTGCGCACCAGGCTGAAACCATTGGAATGCACGCCGTGGCTGGCCAGGCCCAGCACCACGTCGCCGGGCTGCACGTCCTGGCCCGTGAGGATCTTGGACTTTTCGACCGCGCCGACAGCAAAGCCCGCCAGGTCGTATTCGCCGGCAGGGTACATGCCGGGCATTTCGGCCGTTTCGCCGCCGATCAGCGCGCAACCGGAGAGCTCGCAACCCTTGGCGATGCCACCCACCACGGCGGCCGCCGTGTCCACGTCGAGCTTGCCGCAGGCGAAGTAGTCGAGGAAGAACAGCGGTTCTGCACCCTGCACCAGCACGTCGTTCACGCTCATGGCCACCAGGTCGATGCCCACGGTGTCGTGCATATTCCATTCAAATGCCAGCTTGAGCTTGGTACCCACGCCGTCGGTGCCGCTCACCAGCACGGGCTCTTTGTAGCGCTTGGGCACTTCGAACAGCGCGCCGAAGCCGCCAATGCCGGCCAGAACGCCCTCGCGCATGGTCTTTTTGGCCAGCGGCTTGATGCGTTCGACCAGGGCGTCGCCTGCGTCAATGTCAACGCCAGCGTCTTTGTAGGACAGGGGGGTAGGGGTGGATGCAGAGGAGCTCATGGCAGGGACGGCACGGACCAGCGTGCGCGGCAGACTAAAATTTGCGCAGATTTTACGGGTTGCGCAGCGCGCGCCGTCCGTTCACCCTTACTTCCCGTCCCGTTTTGCCTTTCAAGCCCATGCTGTTTCCTGTCATCTCCCCCCGCACCTGCCCCTGTGCCAGCGGGCTGCAGCCATGAAGCAACTGGCCCTGGACATCGGTCTGGCGACGGGGCCCACCCTGGCGCGTTTCTTTGCCGGCCCCAATGCGGCCGCACTGCAGCACCTGCGGTTGTGGGTGGGCGAGGGCAGCCAACCAGATATCTGTTCACCGGTTCCCACCTACCTGTGGGGCGAAGCGGGCAGCGGCAAGACCCACCTGCTCAAGGCGGTGCATCAGGCCTTGAGCGAGCAGGGCGCCAGCGTGGGCTGGCTTGATGCCTCGGTGGCTGCGCCCGCAGAGTTTGACGAGCGCTGGACCGCCGTTATTTTGGACGATGTGCACCTGTATAACACCGCCCAGCAGGCCATGGCCTTCAACTGGTTTGTGAATGCCATCAGCCCCGCCAACGGTGCGCCGCGCTGGGTGCTGGCGGCCGGCAATCTGCCCCCGGCCGACCTGCCGCTCCGCGATGACCTGCGCAGCCGTCTGGGCTGGGGCCATGTGTTCCAGCTGCAGTTGCTCGACGAAACCGCCCGCCGCGCGGTGCTGCGCCAGGAGGCCGATGCCCGGGGCGTTTTCCTGGGCGACGAGGTGATGGACTTCATGCTCAAGCGCTTCTCGCGCGACCTGGACAGCCTCATGCAACTGCTGGACCAGCTCGATGCCTATGCGCTGCGCACCCAGCGCGCCATTACCATCCCGCTGCTCAAGGCCATGCTCGAGTCGGAATAAGTGCTGCACAGACGCCGACCCGTCCGCCGCTTTTTTTTGATGCACCTCATCTCTGGAACCGAATGACCCTTTCGACCCCGGCCCCCGCAGGGCGACGCCCCCGGCTGACGCTGTTTGACCTGGACCACACGCTGCTGCCCATCGACTCCGACTACGAGTGGGGCGAGTTCACCATCCGCATTGGCTGGAACGACCCCGTGGAATTCGCGCGCCGCAACGACGCGTTCTATGCGCACTACCAGGCCGGCACGCTCGATGTGCATGACTATGTGCGTTTCGCCACCGAGGCGGTGCGCCAGCGCGGGCCCGAGGCCGCCGCGGCCGCCCATGCGCAGTTCATGCGCGAAGTGATCGAGCCGGCCATTCACCCGCAGGCGCGCGATCTGCTGCGCCAGCACCAGGCGGCCGGCGACGACGTGCTGATCATCACCGCCACCAACGAATTCGTGACCCAGCCCATTGCCCGGGCCCTGGGGGTGCAGCAGTTGCTGGCCATGCAGCTGGCGCGCGACGCCCAGGGCTGGTACACCGGCGAAATCGACGGCATACCCACCATGCGCGAAGGCAAGGTGCGGCGCATGGAACAATGGCTGGCCGAGCGGCAACTCGGCTGGAGCGATGTGGAGAGCACGTTCTACAGCGATTCCATGAACGATGTGCCGCTTTTGGAAAAGGTCAACCACCCCGTGGCCACCAACCCCGACCCGCGCCTGCGTGCACTGGCCCAGCAGCGCGGCTGGCGCATACTGGATCTGTTTCCGGCCCCCGCCGGCCAGGATGCCTCCTGACACCGGCGCGAGCGCGCTAGACCCCCTGATTACTCCCTACCCATGATCAAGAAGTTCATCGACAAACTGCTCGGAAAATCCACACCCGGCACCTCGGGCGGCAAGCCGCATTTTGGCAAGCGTGAAGAGGTACCCGCCTCGGTCCACGGCATCGACCCCGAGCTGGTGGACCGCCGCGCCGCCGACGTGGTGGCCACGCTCAAGCAGGCGGGCTTTGAGGCCTACATCGTGGGCGGCGCTGTGCGCGACCTGCTGCTGGGCCTGCGTCCCAAGGACTTTGATGTGGCCACCAACGCCACGCCCGAACAGGTCAAGGGTCTGTTTCGCCGCGCCTTCATCATCGGCAAGCGCTTTCGCATCGTGCACGTGGTGCATGGGCGCGGCCGCGAGCACGAGGTGATCGAGGTCTCCACCTTCCGTGCCTACCTGGACAACGCGGCCGCCGGCCAGGTCAGCGGCAACGAAAAGACCAGCAAGGCCCAGCTGTCGGGCATGCAGCATGCCGTGGATGCCAGTGGCCGCGTGCTGCGCGACAACGTCTGGGGCCCGCAGGACGAAGACGCCACGCGCCGCGACTTCACCGTCAACGCCATGTACTACGACCCGGTCAGCCAGATCGTGGTGGACTACCACAAGGGCCTGCAGGACGCCAAGAAGAAGACGCTGCGCATGATCGGCGACCCCGCCACGCGCTACCGCGAAGACCCGGTGCGCATCATCCGCGCCGTGCGTTTTGCGGCCAAGCTCAGCGCCCTGGGTTTCAGCATCGAGGCCAAGACCGCCGCGCCCCTGGTGCAGTCGCAGGCCCTGCTGGCCGAGGTTCCGCAAAGCCGCATGTTCGATGAAATGCTCAAGCTATTGCAGACTGGCCACGCGATTGCCACCATCGAGCAGCTCACGAAGCTGGGCATGTCCAAAGGCATCTATCCGCTGCTGGACGTTGTGGTCGAGCGCGCCGACACGCCGTTTGTGAATGCCGCCCTCACCGACACCGACCGCCGCGTCGGCGAAGGCAAACCCGTGGCCCCTAGCTTCCTGCTGGCCTGCGTGCTGTGGGAGGATGTGCACAAGGGCTGGATGGAGCGCCAGAACCAGCGCCAGCACCCGCTGCCCGCGCTGCAGGACGCCATTGACGACGTGTTCGACCAGCGCATCGGTGACGTGTCGGGCCGCGGCAAGCTGGCCGCCGACATGCGCGAAATCTGGGTGATGCAGCCGCGCTTTGAGAAGCGTGTGGGCAGCGGCCCCTTTGGCATGGTCGACCAGTTGCGTTTTCGTGCCGGATTCGACTTCTTGCGCCTGCGCGCCGATGTGGGCGAAGTCGAAGAAGCCCTGGCCGAGTGGTGGCAGGACTTCCAGGCCGCCAGCGATGACCGCCGCGAAGACCTCATGGACCAGGCCCGCGAAGAGCAGAAGGCCCGCCAGAAGACCCAACCTGTGGTCAAGCGCGTGCCGCGTGCGGCTCCCGCCGCTGGGGCTGCACCGCGTGACGCAGCGGCCGCTTTGCCCGAAGGCGCTGCACCGCTGGCCGATGGCGACGCGCCCAAGAAACGCCGCCGCCGCCGTCGCAAGCCCGGTGGTGGTGATGGGGACGGTGCGGGCGCCGCTGCCGCAGGTGAATAAGCGGGGCTTTGCGCATGCAGGATGCCGCCGTCCCTGTGGCCACTGTGGCTGTATCTGCCTGGATCGGCCTGGGGGCCAACCTCGGTGATCGACAGGCCACCTTGCGCAGCGCGCTCTCGGCTATCCGGGCTTTGCCGGGGACGCGCGTGCAGCGCGTTTCATCCCTGTATGGCAGCGCCCCAGTGGATGCGGGCGGGCCCGACTATCTGAATGCCGTGGCGCAGCTGTGCACTACCTTGGTGCCGCAGGCTTTGCTCGCGCAGTTGCAGGCGATCGAACAGGCCGCCGGGCGCGAGCGGCCGTACCGCAACGCGCCGCGCACGCTGGACCTGGACATTCTGCTGTATGGCGACCGGGTGATCGATACCCCCACCCTCACGGTGCCGCACCCGCGGCTGCACGAACGGGCGTTTGTGCTGTATCCCCTGGCCGAACTGGCTCCTGAGCGGGTACGGGCGCAGGATTTGGCGGCCGTGGCGGTGCAGCGCATCGAACGCATCATGGAGCCCGCCTGGGCGAATGCGGCAGCGTGACGTGCTTGGAGCGGGCTGTGACATCGAGGGGGGCCCGCATAAATGGTCCATTTTTTCCCTCGGGCCTGCAGTCTTAAGGCCCGGTTAAGTGGTCACAGTGCAGACTTCCGCTGTGCCCGATTCCCCATGGGCAGAGGATGTTCTGTGAATCACCTGTTGCTCGCCAAGGAAGCGGTCGTGCCGCCTGGCAGTTCTGCCGAGGTTACGGCCGTTGACACGGGGGATGGGCTGCGCACGCTGCGGTCGATCTCCTGCGTGGTGCCTTGCTACAACGAAGCCGAGAACCTGGAGCACCTGCTGCCGCAACTGAGCGCAGCGCTGGCACTGCTTGCGCCGCAATGGGAGATCGTGTTGGTGGACGACGGCAGCACCGACGCCACCGGTGCGCGCATGGCCCAGTGGACCCGTCAGCCGGGCGTGCGCGCACTGCAGTTGTCGCGCAATTTCGGCAAGGAGGCCGCACTCACGGCGGGCCTGCGGGCGGCGGCCGGTCAGGTTGTCGTGATGATGGATTCCGACCTGCAGCACTCCCCGGCCTTGCTTGACACCTTTGTGCGGTATTGGCGCTCCGGTGCCGATGTGGTGTATGCCGTGCGCAAGCACCGCGAGGCCGAAAGCAGCTTCAAGCGCCTGGGCGTGCGCTGCTTCTACGGACTCATCAACGGGGCCGATCGCTTCCAGGTGCCGCCCGGCGCCGGTGATTTCCGGCTCATGGACCGCAAGGTGGTCACGGCGCTGCTTGAGTTGCCCGAGCGCAACCGTTTCATGAAGGGGCTGTATGCCTGGGTGGGTTTCGAGGCCGTGGCCGTGCCCTATGTGCCGGACGAGCGTGCCCATGGTCAGAGCCATTTCAGCCCGCTGCGGATGATCCGTCTGGCGCTTGACGGACTCACTGCATTCACGGTCTGGCCGCTGCGTGCCGTGGTCACGCTGGGCTTCGTGCTGGCGTTGGTGGCGTTCGGCTATGGGGCGTACCTCATCGTGGACTATCTGCTGTACGGCCACGACGTGAGTGGCTGGACCACCATTGTCGTGAGCCTGATGCTGTTCTCGGGCATACAGCTCGTGTCGCTGGGCGTGGTGGGTGAATACGTGGGGCGTATCTACGAAGAGGTGAAGCAGCGGCCGCTCTACGTGGTCAAGCGCGAACTCGGTCAAGGTCTGCAGGAGGACGCATGAGCATGCAGACTCCGCGATGGGCCTGGCGGGACGGGCTGACCGTGCTGGCACTCATGCTGGCCTGGCTGGCCGCCACCGCCTGGATGCGCCCGCTGATGCTGCCCGACGAGGGACGATATGCCACGGTAGCCTGGGAAATGCTGCGCTCGGGCGACTGGCTTATACCTACGCTCAACGGGTTGCCGTTCTTTCACAAGCCGCCGCTGTTCTACTGGATCACGGGTGCAGCCCTGTCCGTGCTGGGGCCCACCGAGATGGCGGCCCGTGCCGCATCGCTGGCGGGGGCCACGCTGGGCGCGTTGTCGCTGTATCTGTTCACGCGCCGCTGGTGCGGCCCGCAGGCCGCCCGCCGGGCCCTGTGGGTGCTGCTGGTGCAGCCGCTGTTCTACGTGGGCGGCCAGTTTGCCAACCTCGACATGTTGGTGGCGGGCTGCATCACGGCCACCATTTTGGCGCTTGCACATGCCGCGCTGTGCTTCGAGCAGGGGCAGCCGCACCGCCGTGCGCTGCTGCTGGCCTATGGCCTGGCGGCGCTGGGCGTGCTGGCGAAGGGGCTGATCGGCGTCGTGATCCCGACCATGGTCATAGGCCTTTGGCTGGTGCTGCGCTGGCGCTGGCGCACGGTGGTGGCGCTGCTGTCGCTGCCGGGCCTGGCGCTGTTCCTGCTGGTGGCCGGGCCCTGGTTCGTGGCCATGCAGCAGCGCTTCGACGGTTTTTTGCACTATTTTTTCGTGGTGCAGCATTTCCAGCGTTTTGCGGCGGGCGGGTTCAATAACGCGCAGCCGTTCTGGTTCTACCCGGTCGTGCTGGCACTGCTGAGCCTGCCCAGCCTGCTGTGGGCGCGTGGCTACTTCTCAGCGCCGGCGGCACCGCCGCATGGCGCGGTGCGCCAGCTCATGGCCCTGGCGGTGACCAGCGTGCTACTGTTCTTTTCGCTGCCGCAGTCCAAGCTCTTGGGCTACATCCTGCCCGCCGTGCCACCGCTGGCCTGGCTGATGGCCGATGCCAGCCTCATGGCTAGCGCGGCGCCGGCGCGCCGGCGCTGGTGGTGGGCCACCCTGGCATTCAGCGCCTTGCTCGGTTTGGCCGTGGTGGCGGGGCTGACGGTGGACCAGCGCCATTCCCGGCGCGGTCTGGGGCTGGCACTGCGGGACCGGCATCTGTCCGGGGAGCCCGTGTACATGATCAAGGACTACCAGTACGACGTGCCCTTTTATGCGCGCTTGGATGCGCCCGTGTTCGTGGTCGATGACTGGAACAACCCCGATATCGCACTGCGTGACAACTGGCGCAAAGAGGTCGTCGACGCGGGAAAATTCGCTCCCGGGCTGGCGGCGCAGCTTTTGCTTATGCCTGAGGCGCTGCCTGCGGTGCTGTGCAGTTCTCCCGTGAGCTGGGTCGTCGCGGCCGAGGAGCAGCGCGAACGCCACACTTTTCTGGTGCAGGCTGAGCCGGTGCACTCGGTTCGTGGAGTAACCCTCTGGCGCATCGATGTGCGCCAGAGCGCGCAGTTCAAGGCGCTGAACTGTTCAGGAACGCCCAGTGGCGACTCAACAGGTAAGTAGCCCCGGCCACGCCGACGAGCACGCCGGCCAGCAGCAGGTCGTAGCGCACGCTGGTCCAGTGCAGCAGCAGGGCGTAGGCTGTTTCGTTGACGAGAAAGCCGCCCGCCGAGAGGCTGAAAAAGCGCAGCCCGGCCCGGCCTATCGGGTTGCCATGTCCGCGAAAGCTGAGCTGGTGGTGGCCGGTGAACGACACGCCCAAGGCCACGAGCCAGCCGACCACGTTGGCCTGCAGCGGGGCCCAGCCACCGAGGGCGACCAAGGCGGTGGCCACGCTCCAGTGCACGGCGGCGGCGGCGCAACCGACCACGACGAACCAGCCGATGCGGCCCAGCTGACGATGGCGGCGGGGCGGGATGGAGTGAGTGCGGGTGGTGCGGGGCATGTGGCGCCGCAGCATAGCAGTTGGCGTCGCATTAGCGTGTGTGTGGATGATTTTGGCCTGCACGCGGGCATCAACCAGGCCGTGCTGTCTCTGGTGCAGCAGGGGCGTTTGCAGGCCGTGTCTGCCATGGTGGGCGGTCCGGCCTGGGCCGATGGCGCGCCGGCACTGCGCGCCCTCGATCCCCGTCGCGTGGAGGTCGGCCTGCACCTGGATCTGACCGAGTGCCCGCTGCAGCCGGCGCTGCGTCGGCCGCTCGCGCGCCTGATCGCGCTGGCCTACCTGCGCCGGCTCGACGCGTCCGCCCTGCGTACCGAGATCAGTGCCCAGCTCGACGCCTTTGAGCAGGCCATGGGACGCGCGCCAGCCTATGTGGACGGCCACCAGCATGTGCACCAGCTGCCCGTGGTGCGCACCGCGCTGCTGCTAGAGCTTGCCCGTCGCTATCCGGCGGGCAGCCTATGGCTGCGCGCCACGCACAGTCCGCAGGGCGCGGCGCATGCCGACGCACGCACTGGCTTCAAGAGCCGTGTCATTGCGTTCCTGGGGGGGCATTCCCTGGCGGCGCTGGCGCGGCGCCAGGGACTGCGTCAGAACGCCCGTTTGCTGGGCGTGTACGACTTCACGGGCGGGGCGGAGCACTACCGCGCGCGGCTGGACCGCTGGCTGCAGGCCGCGCGCGACGGCGATCTGCTCATGTGCCACGCCGGCCTGCCTGCGCCCACACCCGATGCGCTGGCGGCAGCGCGGCAGGACGAATTCGCGGTGCTAAGCGCCCCGGGCTTTTCGGATGCGCTGGCCGCCGCGCGCGTGCGGCTGCAGCCCATGGGGCAGATTCTGGCCTGATGGCCACCGTATTCGCCGCTGATCAGTCCACCTTGGCGCCCGATGCTTTCACCAGGGACTGGTATTTGGCCCGTTCGCTGGCCATGAAGGCATCGAACTGCTCGGGGGTGGTGGGCACGGGCTCGGCCAGCAGCGTGCCAAAGCGGGTCTTGGTTTCGGGGGCGTTGAGCGCCGCCACGAAGGCCTTGTTCAGCTTGGCGATCACCGGTCTGGGCGTGCCGGCGGGCGCCACCAGGCCCCACCAGGTGTCGATCGAAAAGCCCTTGAAGGTTTTGGACAGGGGCGGTACGCCGGGCAGGGCCGGGCTTTCCTGCAGGCTGGTGACGGCCAGGGCCTTGAGCTTGCCGGCGCGGATGTTGGGCGCGGCGGTGGCGAGGTTGTCGATATTGAAGTCCACCTCGCCGCTCAGCAGGGCCAGCTGGGCCGGGTTACCGCCGCGGTAGGGGATATGCAGGGCAAAGATGCCCGCGCGCTGCTTGAACATTTCGCCGGCCAGATGGCCCGCGCTGCCATTTCCACCGCTGCCATAGTTGAGCTTGGCCGGGTTGGCCTTTGCATAGGCGATCAGGTCGGCCACGGTGTGGATCTTCAGCTGCGCCGCCTTGTCGGCGTTCATGACCAGCACGTTGGGCACGCGCACCATCTGGGTGATGCCGGCAAAGTCCTTGGCGGCGTCGTAGGGCATGCGGGCGTACAGCCAGGGGTTCACGGCGTGCGTGGCGGTGGCGGCGATGCCGATGGTCAGGCCGTCGGGCGCGGCCTTGGCGATGGCGTCGGCACCGATGTTGCCACCAGCACCGCCCTTGTTGTCGACGATCACCGTGCCCAGCGCATCACGCACCCGCTCGGCCAGTGCGCGGGCCGTGATGTCCAGCGGGCCGCCAGGTGCGTAGGGAACGATCAGCCGGATGGGCGCACCCGCATCCTGGGCCAGGGCCAGGGATGAAGAAAAAACCGCTGCGGCAGCGGCACTTGCGAGGAGGATGTTTCGGCGGTTCATGGCTCCATTGTGCAAAAAATGACGATGCCATGACAAAAGCGGACGCTGGCGGGCGACACGGGCAGCGCGCCAGAGGCCTTCATTGAACCGAACCTGGACGGTTTCAGCCGTGCTTGTCGGCTTCGGAAGTGAAGGAGTCGGCAAAGAACTCCTCGGGCGGCAGGCCACGCTCGGCGCTGTAGGCGGCACGTGCTGAATCCACCACGATGGGTGCGCCGCAGGCATAGACCTGGTGGCCCGAGAGGTCGGCAAAGTCCTGCAGCACGGCCTGGTGCACAAAGCCGGTGCGGCCCGTCCAGCCGTCTTCGGGCAGGGCATCGGACACCACGGGCACATAGCGCAGGTTCGGCATTTCTTTGGCGCGCGCCAGCATCCAGTCGTGCAGGTACAGGTCGGCGGGTCGGCGGCCGCCCCAGTACAGCGTGGTGGGGCGCGTGATGCCCTTGAACTGCATGTGCTCGATCAGCGCCTTGATGGGCGCAAATCCCGTGCCCGATGCCAGCAGCACGATGGGCTTGGCCGAGTCTTCGCGCAGAAAAAAGCTGCCAAACGGGCCTTCGACACGCAGGATTTCCTTTTCCTTCAGGGCACCGAACACATGGTCGGTGAATTGGCCGCCGGGCATGTGGCGGATATGCAGTTCCACGCCCGGGGCCGCAGCCAGTGTGTGGGGTGCGTTGGCCATCGAATAGGCCCGGCGCGCGCCGTCACGCAGGATGAACTCGATGTACTGCCCTGCGTGGTAGTGGAAGGGGGTGGTCGCCGGCAGCTGCAGGTGCACTTGCATCACGTCGGGCGATTTTTTCTCGAAGGCGGCAACGCGCACGGGCATCTTCTTGACGGGGAAGGCGCTTTCGTCAGTGACCTGGCGCGATTCGAGCACCACATCGGTCAGCGCATGGGCGCAGCAGGTCAGCACGAAACCGGCCGTTTCCTCGTCGGCCGAGAGGGCTTTGGCCTGGTGCTCGCCATGGCGCACGGCGCCGCTGAGCTTCTTGCATTTGCACGATCCGCAGGCACCGTCCTTGCAGCCATAGGGCAGGCCCACGCCGCTGCGGATAGCGGCCGCCAGGATGGATTCGTCTGCGTTGCTGCTGAATGCGCGGCCGCTGGGTTGCACGGTGATCTGGAATGCTGCGGTGGCAGTCTCGGCGCTGGTCATGTTGTGGGTATCCTTGGACGATTCTTCAAGCTGTCTTCATGCGAATGCTCCCGATTTTGCCCTCAGAACCTGATCGTCCTCTTAACGGCGCAAAGGCCGCGCCGTTGGGCTGCTGCGCACCCGTGCCAGCGGGTGCGCAGGGCCCGTTCATGGCAGGCGGCTGCACGAGCGCAGCGCCGAACCGCTTCAAGCCAGCGCGCAGCGCGGAGGTGCCCCAATGAGCACCGTGGCGCTCGCCAGTGCGCTGGGCGCGCTGCCCTCCCGTTTTCGCCGCGAGCGTCTGCTGATCGTGGGCTATGGCGATGTGGGCCAGCGCGTGGCGCGCAGCCTGCTCGCCGGCCCGGGGGCGCGGCGCCTGCGCGTGTTGGCGCTCACCTCCCAGGCCGGGCGCGTGGGCGGTCTGCGCGCCCAGGGGGTGACGCCGCTGGTGGGCAACCTGGACCGGGCGGCCACGCTGCGCCGCCTGTCGGGCCTGGCCACCCGGGTGCTGCACCTGGCGCCCCCGCCGGGCGAGGGCGGCGGCGGCAGCGCCTGGTGGCGCGACCCGCGCACCGTGGCCCTGGCCCGGGCCCTGCGGCTGCGCAGCCTGCCGGTGTCAGCGGTGTATGCCTCGACCAGCGGTGTGTATGGCGACTGTGCCGGCGCCCGGGTGCCTGAGACCCGCGCCGTGGCGCCCAGCACGCCCCGCGCCCAGCGCCGCGTGGATGCCGAACGTGCCTGGCGCCATCTGGGGCGTTCTGGCGTGCGCGCCAGCATCCTGCGCATTCCGGGCATTTATGCCCCGGATCGCGAGGGCGGAACACCCGAGGCAAGGCTGCGCAAGGGCACGCCCGTGCTCACGGCGCAAGACGATGTGTACACCAACCATATCCATGCAGACGACCTGGCGCGTGCCTGCCTGGCCGCGTTGTGGCGTGGCCGGCCCCAACGGGTTTACAACGCCAGCGACAGCGGCGAGCTGAAGATGGGCGATTATTTCGATCTGGCCGCCGACCTGTATGGCCTGCCGCGCCCGCCCCGGGTGCCGCGCAGCACGGCGCAGGATGCGCTGCCGGTGATGCTGCTGAGCTTCATGAGCGAATCGCGCCGGCTCGACAACCAGCGCCTGCTCGGCGAGCTGGGTCTGCGGCTGCGTTATCCCACCGTGGCAACCGGCTTGCGCGCCTGATCCACCACCAGCGCGCTTTCAACGCGGGTAGCTGTTGCCTTCGCTGTCGTAGCAGCGAAACACATTGCAATGCGTGAACTTGCGCGGTGGCGCTGGCGGCGCGGGCCGGGTGTAGATGGGGTGGCGTGGTGGAACCAGCAGCACCGAAGGGGCCGCTTCCCGCCTGGCCGCGCGGGATTTTTCCAGATCGGCATACGCTGCGGGGCCCAGGCAATCGAGGTCGACCTGGCGCTGTGCGGTCTCCACCCGCAGGTTCTGGTCATAGCTGCCGCTGGTGCTGCTGAGGACGACATCGAGGTTGCGCCGCGATCTCGCGCATTCGGCCGAGCGCGCATAGTCCTCGCCACGGGGGGGCGAGCGTGCGGCGCGTGCCGCCAGCTCGCGCTCATGCCTTGCGTCGCGGTCGGCTTCGATTTGCCGGGCGGCTGCTTCGGCCTGCAGTTGCTCTTGCTTGCGCGCCTGCGCCTGGTGGGCCTGTTCGCGCTCCTGTTGGATTTCCTGCGGGGTCTTGCGGGGCTCGATCTCGCGCACCGATGCAGCGCCCGTGCAAGCGCCGTCGGTATAGGTCACCTGCCCGGTACGCGCATCGGTGCAGCGCAGCACTTGGCCCTGCGCGGCGAGGCAGCACAGCGCCGCAGCGGCGGCAAGGCAGTGGCGCAGGCAGGTCATGGTGGGTCTGGCTCAACCGCCCTGGCCGCGTTGGCCATCGTTTCTCCAGCGCGGCTGGTCTGGCCGCGTGCCGTCATTGCGCTGGCGGCTTTCGTCTTCGCGGCGCTGGCGCTCTTCGCTTCTGCTGCGGGGCGGTTCCGTGCGCTCGGGCCGCGTGCCGTCGTTGCGCTGGCGGGCTTCGTCCTCGCGGCGCTGGCGCTGGTCTTGGTCACGGTGGGCCTGATCCCGCTGCATCTGATCGCGGCGCGCCTGATCGCGTTCGCGGTCCCGGCGGGCTTCCTGTTCGCGGCGAGCCTCCTGGGTCTGGCGGGCTTCGCGCTCACGCAGTGTTTCGCGTTCCCGCTGTGCCTCGCGTTCGCGCTGGGCACGCTCGCGCTCACGCCAGGCATTGCGGTCGTCGTACCCGCGTCCGTAGTAGCCGGGGGGCGGTGCCACCGGGTCGCCGTACGCGGGGGGCGGGCTGCCGTAGATGTAGGCGGGTTGTTCATATACGCCGTAGCCAGAAGGCTGGGGCGTGTAGTAAGGGTCGCCAGGCACCACGGCGCAGCCCGTGACGAGCGCAGCGAGCGCAGCAGAGGAGGCAATGCGGGCGAAAAGGTGGGTCATGGGGGTCAGACTCTGGCGTTGCAGCAGGCGTTCCACCTTCTGCGTAAAGCCCGTGAAAAGCGCCCCGGCGGGGCGTTACAACTTCGCGGGCCTGCCACCTTCATTAGACGCCTGACGGGGCCCTTTGGTTGACCTGGCCTCGCAGACGCTATCGGTACCAGGGCGCCGGCTGCGGTGGGGCCTGCGGCTACGTGGGCAGTACGCGCCGGATGGCGTTGGCCAGGTCTTCTGCAACGAACTTGGCCACATAGCCATCTGCGCCGACGCTGCGCACATGGTCTTCGTTGGCCGAGCCTGAGAGCGACGAGTGGATGATCACGGGCAGCCCCTGGAAGCGGGCATCCTGCTTGATGTTGCGCGTCAGCGTGAAACCGTCCATCTCGGGCATTTCCAGGTCGGTCAGCACCAGTGCCACCTTGTCACGCACAGATTTGCCTTCGGCGGCGGCCTGGATAGCCAGCGTATTCAGCCGGTCCCAGGCTTCCTGTCCCGACTTGACCATTTCGTAGGGGGCATGCAGTAGCTGCAACTCCTGCTCGATGAGCGAGCGGGCCACAAAGGAGTCGTCGGCCGCAAGAATGATGGTGCCGGGCTTCATCGTGAGCCGGGGGCCCACCTTCTGGGCGTCGACCTGGTTGCCCTCGGGTGGCGACACCAACTGCAAGATGGCCTCGACATCCAGCACCTGCGCCAGGCGCGAGCCGTCGGTGTTGCCGTCCAGGCGCGCAATGCTGGTCACCAGCTTGCCGGCGGCGCCGCTGGACTCGGCGGACAGCACCTGTTTCCAGTCGAGCCGCACGATGTCTTCCACCGACTCCACGGCAAACGCCTGGGTGGTGCGCGCATATTCGGTCACCAGCATGATGTTCAGGCCGGTGGTGGGCTTGCAGCCCACGATGGCCGGCAGGTCCAGCACCGGAATGATCTGCCCGCGCAGATTGACCACGCCCAGCGAATATGCCGTGGCACCCGCGATGGGGGTGATGCTGGGCATGGCCACGATTTCGCGGATCTTGAAAACGTTGATGCCAAACAGCTCGGATTTGCCCAGCGCGCTGTCGGTGCCCAGGCGAAAAAGCAGGAGTTCAAACTGGTTGGTGCCGGTGAGGTTGGTGCGCTCGTCGATATCTTGCTGCATGGCTTTCATGGAAATGTCCTTCGCGCGGATACGCGCACTTACAAATTGTAGGAGCAGAAGCTCCCTGGCAGTGGGAAATGTCGGCCCGCGCGATGAGAGCCTGCCGTGGCGGCGGCCAACACGCTGCACTGTGCCGCAGCCATGCATGGCTGCGGGCGGGGGGCGCGCCAAACTGCCGTATGCTCTGCGCCTTTTTCCCGATCTGCCGCAGCGCCCATGACCGATACCCCCGACACGCCCAGCCCTGTTCAAGAACCCCGTTTGTGGAGCGACGGGCGCTGGACGGCGCGGGTCATCAAGAACGAAGACGACGATGGCTGGGCCGTGTCGATGACGCTGCA
>Ga0116174_10001376_pt1 | contig 22345 bp, 11 predicted proteins | sample AD_UKC087_MetaG_FD_89801 | JGI IMG/M metagenome (GOLD analysis project Ga0116174, IMG submission 89801) | Active sludge microbial communities of municipal wastewater-treating anaerobic digesters from USA - AD_UKC087_MetaG | ecosystem: Engineered > Bioreactor > Anaerobic > Digestate | place: USA...
GATTCGTGGAGATGGCAGAGAACTGAGCAACCAATCAGGTTCGGCACCTAAGTTCAACTCGATTGTGTCTTCTGCATCAATGGCTGTCAGTACTTTTGCCCCTTGGAAAAACCGATTGAGTGAATTATTTATTGATCTTGGTTCACAGCAATTGACGGGATTCAACAAACTGGAATTTGAACACATTGCCAGAACTGCTATCCCAAGAGCCAAGAAGCATCCCAACCTGGATGTCTGGCTAGAATCTGATAATGCTATCCTTGCTGTTGAGTGTAAGTTTTGCGAGTTTCTATCCGAGAGAGATGAGAAAGCAAGTCTGAACCCGTCATATAAAAGGTTAGCAACTGAACAGCAAATGGACTCTCCTTGGGTTAAGGCGATTGATCTTGTTATAGGCAGGAATGGCGAATGTAGATACCGATTCCTTGATGCAACCCAGATAATCCGTCACTATTTCGGTGTGCTTAACTCCGGGCAGAAAGAGAAGCATCTGCTCTATCTATACTGGCATCCAGATAACTACAACTGGATGGATTTCCACCCCTATGATATTCACATGAAAGAGTTGAAAGATTTTTCAGATCTCGTTTCACAAGCGTGTGACGTGCGTTTTCATAGCATGAGTTTCAATGAGCTTTGGGATAGCTGGAGTTTAGTCCCCGATCAGGATGTTCAAGGCCATGTTAATGATTTAAGAGATAAGTATTTAGTAGAGATTTATTCACATCATAAAGAAGGAGAAACAAAATGAAACCTAGACAAAACAACTTCAGACTGCTTACCATTCATGGCAAGTTAAATCCCCAGAAAGATGAAAGCGAAGCACGTTTAAGAAATGATCTGTATCTAGTCGGATCTCTTACTCTAGACTATGGCACTAAGGGAAAGATCAATATCCGTCTGGTAGGCTATGAGGTGCCATTAACCACTGGCCAATCCAGAGGCTATTGTATAGATCTTTTTGGATACGATAAGGATTACAATCCATACATCATTGAGCTAAAAACCAGTGTTACCAGAGATACGATTGACAAGGTAATAAAGCAGATAGATCAATACGAAAGCTTGATTAAGCCAATCCTACCTTGCATAGAATCAGAATTAATGGAACTACTCATGATACCAAGTATCAAGTTTACATCAAATATTCAAAAGATTGTTTTGATTCCCAGGGAGTTTTACCAAGATAAACATATTAAGCAGTACAAAGGTATAGATACAAAACTTTGCTCTATCTCCCGGTTAAGAAGTCTGGACGCGCTGCTTATAAACCGTACAAGCAAAAATGATGTAGTTTTACGTGTTCATAACAAGTGATTGTGAGGGACAAAAAATGGCTATTTGCATCAGCAATCAAGAGTTTGATGAAAGAGTATCAGCAGTTAAAGTAACACGTGATAAGAAGCTCGGGCTGATAGACTCTCGACTAAAGGATTTAACTGGCCTTAGGCTTGCTAAAGAACCTAATTATCAATACCTGCACGAAAATTATGATGAAATCCCGATTAAAAGATGCGGTGAAAAAAGCATTGTTCTATTTCCAACAGATAAGATTGAGACCAAATTTAATACAACCAACCAATACGAAGTCTGGACTTTTATTCTTGGTAGAGTCGGAGCCGGTGATGTATTTACAAAATGTATCAACTTCAAAAACAGAGACATTGGTAGTGAGGCAGACGCCCAACTGGAGAGTATTAGAGAAGAGATTCTTCAAACAACTAGTAATGAGAATGGTGGAAGTGTCTCTGATATCCTGGGGGTTTTTGCATATCAGGAACACCTTATTAAGCTATATCCGCAAGTGATCGCCTATCACTCCCTTATGTATTGTTGTGAAGCTGAAGATTTGGCTTTTGTAGTTCTTACTCATGAACTATCCCATGCTTACACAATGGCTGGTTATGATATCAATGGTTACCGAGGAGAGTTGTTACAGAGTTACAACATCAAGGAAAAAGAAGTTGTTGAAGGATTAGCTCAGTATTATACAGAAGCTGTTTGTTGCCAGTTGGAGCATAGGTATCACCAATATAAACACGCTTATGAGGCTATGTTATCCAACCAAACATACCCTTATACTTGGCACAAACAATGGTTACGAAGAACAATGGATCATGAATGCATCCGGGCTTTCATGTTGAAATATCGTTATAGGGTAGATTCCAAAGCTTTCGAAAAGGACGTGATGATTTAGCTGTGTTATTGATTCAAAAGGAGTTTCTTGTGAATGCATTGAACGATCAGATTATTCTGGCAGCCAACTCTGGAATTGCAGATTCCCAAAACCAGTTAGGTGACGCTTACTATAATGGCAATGGACTTGAACAAGATTACCTAAAGGCATTTCAGTGGTTCCTTAAAGCTGCCGAACAGGGGCATGGGGATGCTCAATACAACCTCGCATTCGCCTATGCTAATGGCGTTGGAACTCAGAGGAACATGGAAAAAGCTATTGAATGGTATGGCAAATCAGCAGACCAAGGAGTTGCCCTGGCTCAGTATGTCCTGGCGAAGATACTAATCGATGAGAAGCACAAAGCAAAAGATTATTCAAAAGGTCTGAAATTACTTCAAAAAGCTTCAGATCAGGGATTGGACCTTGCGCAATATGACCTTGGAACATACTACCTTGAAGGTCGGATTGTTGAGGTAAATACTAAAATAGGAATTGAGTATCTGACACTTGCAGCCGAACAAGGGAACAAAGATGCCCAATTCAATCTCGGCTTAGCCTATTCAAATCTCCCTGAACCAGAATATCACTATTCAGAAAAATACCTTCGAGAAGCATCAAACAATGGGCATTTTAAGGCAATGTTCGAGTTGTTCAGACTCTACGCCATCCACATGAGAGACTACAAGCAGGGCTTGTTGTGGGCAATTGTGGCCTCAGAATACTGTGATAAAGAGGATGATCAGAGTATCACTCGGATCAAGCATAGGTTGGAAAGCAAGCTAAGTACGGCCGAATGTGAAGCTATTGCATTCGAGGCAAGGGACATCATAACCAGATTGGACGCAAGGCTTAGTTGACCTGGTCAAGAGTCGATTAAGGAGGATATATGAGTTTTGTACATTTACATGTCCACAGCGAATACAGCTGGCTGGATGGGGCCTGCATCATTGATGATCTGGTGCAAAGAACCGTGGAGCTAAAAATGCCGGCAGTGGCGATCACAGACCGGAATAGCGTGGTAGGTGCTTCCCGTCTTTGGCATCAGTGCGTCAAAGCCGGGATAAAACCGATCATTGGACTGGAGATCGCAGTTTTGAACCACCCCGGCGATGGCAGAGCTTTCTCCGTGATCCTGCTGGCCAAGAATGGCTGTGGTTACGAAAATCTTTGCCGGCTGATCACCTTAGCTTATGCGAATGATGCTATGGCGCCAAAGATCACCAAAAGCCAATTGGCAGAGCATGCGCAAGATCTGATCTGCCTTTCTTTCAGTGTGGTTGGAGAGCTATGCACCTTACTTTTGGAAGGCAAAGATGATCAGGCAAGGCAAGTTTCGGATTGGTATCATGAGGTCTTTGGCGAGGATTACTACTTCGAGGTTCAAAACCATGGCCTGCCCCAAGAAGCGGTAGCCATGAACAAGCTGTTGAACCTGGCCTATGAGACAAAGATACCTATGGTGCTCACCAATGACTGCCACTATCTGGAACGCAAGGATTCAATCGCTATCGATGCTCTAAACTGTATCAGAAAGGGGATCGACTTCAGCCATCCTGATGCCAAACGCTTTGCCTGCAATGAGTACTATTTCAAGACACCAAAAGAAATGAAAGCGCTCGTGGGCTTCCCTCCGCAGCTTATAAAGAATACCGTGAAAATAGCCAATAGAATTGATGTGTTTGATGGCTATATACCGGTTTCTGAAAGCGATTTGTCGGTACCGGAACTTATTGGTATCCTACGTAGTTTCTCTCACTCACTGAGGATCAAATTCAAGCCCAACAACAATCATATAAGGGTTTCCCTGATGGAACACAAATCTGCAGAAGTATTGGGGCATCTCCGCATGCAGCTCCCTGATTTCGAGATCATTAACTATACAGAGTATGAATCCTGGACTCCCCGAAGCATCTATGCGGCTGTCTTGAAGACGATGAAAGTACCAGAGGTAAAGATCAATGAACTCTGCGGTATAATCCCATCTGAGGCACAGACACTTCGGGAAGCTGTTTTGCTCAGTACAGAGTTTTCCTGCCTTTCCAGTGAGAACTACGTTTGCTCATTAGCTGCTCAGATTGGTGACACATTGATCAATGCGTTCAAAGAAGAAAGACCATACAGGCAAAACTATGCGCTGATCCCTAAAGGTATGGCAGTACCTGTTGTTCGGGATAATGGTGGGCAGACAAGATGCCAGTATGATAACAGGCGTATTGAAGAGTCCGGATTTGTTACCATTGAAATGCTACCATAACCATATAGATACTCAAGGAGATTGAAATGTCTGAAAATTCAAGGAGCATGAAGGGCAGCAGGTATAGATGCTTACTTGCAACCGAATTGGAACAGGGAGAAGCATGCAAGCTTCTGGAGGAGATTTGTCACCCTCTGCATGTAAAGGTAACTGCCGATGATGAATACTTCCCCAAAGGTTTTTCAGATTCTAAAGAGCTAATCCTAACAAGCAAACTTGCGCAGCCATTTTTCGATAAGCAATTCCCTGATCCTGGTTTTAAAAACGTTAGAATAGAGGTAAAAGACGAATGGTGGTTGACTCCAAAGAAAGGCGGGAACACACCAAACTGGGACATCGTAAGCTCTTGTAGCCTAGATAATGGATCAAAAGCTATAATAATAGTTGAAGCCAAAGCGCATATAAGTGAGCTGGATCGCTCAGGGAAAAAACAAAAGAATGACGCAAATAATGATAGTCTTGCGAACCATATAAGCATTGAGAAAGCTATCAACAAAGCCAATGTTGGGCTTAATGCTGCCTACGGCCCCCAAGGCTTTTCTATCAGTATTAATAGTCACTACCAATTGTCCAATCGTTTTGCCTTTGCCTGGAAACTTGCTTCCTTAAGAATACCTGTGATATTGATGTATCTTGGCTTTATCAAAGCCAAAGAAATGGGAGACTATTTTCAAGACGATGAAGACTGGGCAGAAAACCTGCTCGAGCATTCAAATGGAATCATCCCTGAAGCAGTTTGGAACAGAGATCCAATATTGATAGGCGGTACTCCGATTTTCCCGATATATAGAGCTGTGGACATCCAAGCAAAGCCAGATATTGTTAAGATCTATCCGCCTAAGGTTGTGGTATGCTGTGCACTACTGTCCCGCAATCTCGATTCTGTTTTTGCATCTGTCATCAAGGCCGCTAGAAATGAGATCTCTATGATACCATTTACTTTTTTATCCCACGCTTGCGATATTTTCGCAGACACACATTCAGGTTTGACTGGATCAAAGATTGTAGAATACTGCGCAGCATTTACTGTTAGGTTTGGCATTGATATTCCCTATAGTGAATACCCCTTTTTCGATAGTCCAAACAAGCGAACTGCACTCCTTAAGAATCTCCAGGCTTTCAAACCGGAGCAACAATTCGTAATCATCAAAGAGTTGTGTGAATTAGATAAATGGTCAGATGACCCTAAGATCAAGGACTTGAAGATCAAGCTAATATCAAGATATGGCAGTTTGTTTCAGGGCTCTGAGTGCATCAATGAAATACTGATTGAAGAAACCAAGCACTGGTTGGAAGGCTTTGAAAGGTCAAAGCAAAACTACTTGCATGCCTTGGAGAAATTCAATAATGGCGTGTTTCTGAGGAATTCACTTGATGACTTAATGCTGTCTCTTGAGTTGCTACTGCAAGAGATATTTGGAAACTCAAAATCATTGGAGAACCAAATCAGTGAAGTTGGATCAATGGTCATGTTAAAGGGAGGGTCTAAAGAGTTCGCCAACATGTTTCAGAAACTCGTGGAGTACTACACTAAGTATCAAAACACCTATATCAAGCATGATGACAGGGTAATGGAGCTTGAAATTGAGTTTATCTTTGAACTCACATCGTCTTTCATGAAGCATTTTGTTAGGTTAGCTGATCGCTAAAAAAGTATAGTGTAGAAACGGACTCATAAGCGAGGATCACCGACCAAGATCAGGCATTTAGAGAAAACACAATTCAAGGATCAACAAGAATCAAACAGGAATGATCCTTCCAGCTAGGGTGGGAAAGGATTTTCTCATTGACAGAAGAAGCTGATATGATTATTTGACTTTTGGTGTGGAATGGCCGAAATTAATGATGCGACTGAACGCTTAGAAGAGGCAACTGATCAGACCTTGGGAGTGTTAGGCGGATCATCTAATTCTTTTTTAGGAAATCAGGATGATGAGATTAGAAAATGTTAAGGCAGGAGCCCTGATTCAGGGCGTTGAACTGAGGGAAGTAGTGCGCATTATCTATAGTGATACCATCCAAGAATATGCGATTTTAGGATCTAAACAGTCCTGTAACCAGCAAGATCAGTCATTAAATACAAAATGCGGATATACAGGCTACCATCTAGTAAATGGAGGCACTCGACCGTGAAGAACCTTGCCAAGAGCATTCTAAACTATTATTCAACCTACAATGAAACCAGATTCCGTTTTGATACCAGGATAAACTTTGCCTGGACTAACGATGACAGAACGCTAGATATTCCATTTTTCCCCGATGTAGCCAAGAACATGTTAAATGAGATTCAGGCCGGAAGACGAATCAACTTGTTGATTCATCCGGAAGAGCATAGCATTTCTTTGGATAAAAACGCCTTTATTGAAGAGTTATCCACTGAGGCCCAAAATCTCTTCTCCCTATTACCTGATACCTTTGCCCCCTCAGATCAAGATGCCGCCAATGCTCTACGGCAGTTTAATCTTGAACTACGTAAAAAAGTCCAGGCGATTCAATACAACATGCAGACCCAAAAGATAGCCGAACTGCAAAATCTCCATGGGACATCATATCAGCCCAAAACAAGCTTCAACCCCAGCATAAATGAGCAGTTGATCTATGACAGCATCCAACGTGAGATCAACGTTACGACTGAGATTGGGCTTTTCAAAGAAGCAGTCTTACAGACCATAAAAAACGGAGGCTATACGCTGATCTTGTTTGACTTGTTTGCCCAGTTAAGGGACTTTGACAGAAAAGTTGGGCTGGACAGGGTCTATCTCTTTGCTCACCAGATCAGTAACGAGGATGGGAGCTACCCTCTCTATTTTATCGAACTGACGATCAACAACCAGTTTGACTCCATTTCTCTGACTCAGACTCAGAAGATCATATACCTCAATACGCCAGCTATAAATGCTAACAAGCCTCAAGATGTTCTCACCCTACCACGGGCAGAAGAGATGAGCAATGCTCTGACCACAATACGCCAGTTAAATGGTTTTCTGAATACCATCTACCACGGCCCCCAGGACTTTTTGATTCAAGACAAGTTTCCCAGAATGTCTCTTCCAAGCTATCCAGAGATTTGCTCACGAATAGGATTCCAGATCGTGAAGCAAGACTCCAACAATCTTCTTGATTACTCAGAATTACTTGCTCTATCGGATTCTACGGTAGGCCAGAAATTCCTCAAATTGATAGATCAATATATCAACTCCAATGTACCATCCACGCAAAAAGAGATCGAACAGCAATACAGGGATAAGTATGCCCCCAGAGATGTGTGGAATATAGTTGACGATAATCCTTTCCCGCTTAACAAATCCCAGAAAAAGATCCTGCTTGCGGCTCAGAATGAGAAGAACAAGATCATTGTGGTGGAAGGTCCTCCAGGAACAGGTAAATCTCACACGATCTCTGCTCTTGTCTATATGGCCTCTGGCATGGGTAGAAGCGTTTTGATCACATCGCACAAGAAGCAAGCCCTGGATGTTATAGAAGGCTATCTAACAGATAAGTTCAGACGTTTGAATCAGACGGGGAAACCGGCGATAATCAGAATGGATAAGGCCAACGAAGGTATTGCCAATCCACCGGCCCAAACCCTGGCAAATCCAGCTTTAAACGGTGCAGCTAATAGAGTTCAGAAAACTGATATCGATGTAATTGAACAAAGAATTCAAGCGACTTTGGACAGGATCATAGAGCAAAATCAAGCATATTGGCAGCAACTAAACTTGGCAGTTTCTGCCAAAAGCCTCATCTCCGATTACCTCGCTCTGGAAAGCAATTTGCAGCTTCCTGTATGTGATCGGCTTATTGAAAACTTTACCGAACAGGATGTATCCGATCTGCTCATATTCTTCAAGAAACTGCAGTCTATCGACTTCCCCATCAGCTATCAGCACCTGCGAGATTACTTTCAAAAAAGGGATAGCTACGAATACTATCGAAAAGCCCTGGAACACTTGAACTCACAAACAACAACTGGCACAGAGATTGTTATTAATGTGGATATTACTTCCCTGCACACCATTAGCCAATCAGTTAAGGAATTGGCGCTTTCAGTCAAGGGGAGCTTCAAAGTGTTTCAAGATGAGTTGGAACAGATCAAATTGCGTTGGGGCGATAGGTTCCTACCCCGGGCTGATGAGTTGGAGCAGCTTACCGCTTCTATCGATGCGATTGAAAAGCACAGCGGCTTGTTGTCAGGCAAGGATAGTAAAAAGAAACGGGAAGAAGAGGAGCAAATCCTCGAACAGGATCATCCTGAGTTCTATGAACATGTCTTCAAGTCCAAGAAGATCAAAGACACAAAAAAATACCTTGCGGATATCGTCAATAAACTTGATCAGCACTACAATGGTTCTCAATATACAAAGGCTTATCTTCTCACAGAGCACAAGAACACGAACACAGAGAGACTAAAACACATAATCCAACAGCTCAGACAGGTAGATCATGCAGAATTAGTAGATCTGATCTCTGCTATTGCTGGTGTACCCAAAGAGGAATTGACCCTGGATCAAATCGTAAAGGGGATTGATGTGCTTGACTCCCAGACACAGTCGGGGCAGGCTATGGTTCTTGTGCAAGAACTGGCTGAGATGCTTCAAACTGAGGTCAGTGATATCCCACTGCTGAACACTAGACTCAAAAAAGTTCACGCTGTTGTGGAAGACATCCAGCAAAATGACTGGGATCGATTCGGTTATCTCTATGTTACTTACTCGTCCTGGCTGACCCATCTGGGGATTACTTTGGCCGATGTAAACGCATGGAAACAGGTCACCACCGAAAAGATCGAGAATATGTTAAAGTTGATCCTGCTCCAAAAAACTCTGGCCGCCATTTCTGGAACAAGCAAACCTGCCCAGGAAGACGTTCAGGAATTTTACCATCTGATCCATCAGAAGTTCGAGTATCAAAACGATCAACGCTATTCCGATCTGCTGAATTACGCAGGCGATATTGGCCAGATGCAGACATCGATCTTAACCAGAAAACGCTTGTCTTCAGAACAAACCAGTGTCATGAATCAACACCTGAGCTGTGTAATCGCCCAACCCAGCCTGATCACAGATTTCTTCCCCATGGAAGAGGATATCTTCGATTACCTGATCATTGACGAAGCTTCACAGGTATCGATAGCGGACTCACTTTCCTTGATACTGCGTGCCAAACAGGTAATTATCTTTGGAGACGAACTCCAGTATGGTGCGGTCAGCGCGGTAAACGTAGCCGAGCATTATGCCAGCGCCTACTTCAAGGATATCATCCGCAGCTATAGCAAAGACCAGAACTTCCATGTATCAGAGGAAGATGCAGACAGGTTGAGCCGAGAGGTTAGCAAAGCAAAGGTTGAAGAGGATGATGAGGAAATCTCGCAGATTTTTCTGCCCTCTGCGGGCAAAATCGAATGGCTCAAAACCTTTAGCATTAGGACCTCCACCCTTGCCTTCTGTCAGGCAATGGCCAATTACAGCTCGGCTTTGGATGTTCATTTCCGCAGTTTCCAGGAGATCATCTCCTACTCCAGCAAGTTCTTTTACAAACAGAACAGCATAGACCTCATCATAAACCGGATCAGAACCAAGCCCATCAAGCAGGTTTTGAGGTTTATCAGAGTGGAAACTAAAACTCACTCATCCTCGAACGTAAATCTGGATGAGATAGAAGTCATCCTAAGGGAACTTAAGGAGCTTTACGAACAGAATTTCCAGGGCACGATCGGCGTGATCTGCTCTTTCAAAGAACAACAGGTCAGGATGGATAAAGAATTCCGTAACAAAAACTACATTACCCATCTCAAGGCTGACAACAATCTGAAAGTTTGGTTTGTGGGCGACGTGCAGGGCGAAGAGCGCGACCTGATCTTCTACTCTTTCGTTCAGGACGACAAATTCAAAACTGCAGATCTTAGAACCATCTATCCCGTGGTGGGCGGTACCGCGGATAATATCCGTAAACTCAAGATGCAGCGTCTCAACGTGGGCTTTTCCCGAGCCAAGGATACCATGGTCTTTGTCCACAGCATGCCTTTGGAAAAGTACAACGACACCACCCTGGGAGCCGCGCTGCAGCACTATCAGGAGCAACTGGAGAACACCAGGGACAACTACATTGAAGACGAATCAGTCTTTGATTCTCCGGCAGAAAAAGAGCTTTATAACCTGATTACGCAGACTGAGTTTTATCAGAAACACAAGGATAAGATCAAGCTGGTGGCTCAGTTTGAGATCGGCAAATATCTGGAAGAGCAATACCAGCGTTACATTCCCAAATACCGGGTGGATTTCCTGCTTACCCTCAGCCAGGGAGGGAGGGAAAGGTCGTTAATTCTGGAATACGACGGCTTTGAGTACCATTTTGACCCCAACACACCCCACGATCCACAGTATCTCGAGTATGACCTGGCCCGGCAATTGGAGCTGGAAAGCTACGGCTATAAATTTCTACGCATCAATAAATTCAATCTGCTGCCAACGGACCCGGCGCAGACCAAGATAAGCACGCTGAATAAATATCTGGAACAAGCCCTGGAGGAATAAAGTGAGCAAGATAGTTCTATCCGATATCGAAAAAGAAACCATCATCAAATGCCTGAACGAGGGCATCGAATTCCCGCTGGAGATTGTAAAAAAGATCGCTCCCGGCTTCTTTGACAAGCTCGCCCAAGCCGGTGAGTTCGATTATAGACTGCTGGATAAATACAAAATCCCCATTTTGGATTATGAGGGTAAACGCAGTGAGCCCGCCATTCTGGCCTCCGCCGCCCTCTTGGGAGAAAGCTCCCCCCTGCAGATCCTGCGCTATTTCGATGGCAAAGATTTCAAACACAACGGGGACACCCAGGAAGAGATCTTCGACATTCTGGAAAAACAAAAGCGGGGCGAAGATGACTGGCGCAACTTGATCGTCCAGGGTGATAACCTGCTCTTCCTTAAAGCCTGCTACCTTAATCAGGACCCACTGATCAAGGACAAGGTCAAAGGCAAGGTAAAACTGGTCTATATCGATCCACCCTTTGGAACTGGTGATGAGTATGGTGGTGCCGGTGGCGAAATGAGTTATAGCGCTAAAATTGCTGGAGCAGAGTTTATTGAAGCAATACGAGAACGGTTGATATACTTGAGAGAGTTATTGTCGGATGATGGAGTGATTTTTGTCCGGCAAGGCTATAATTTTGGGCATTACATAAAATTAGTCATGGATGAAGTATTTGGAAGGCAGTACTTTATTAACGAGATAGTCGTCAATCGAGGCAAACAAAGACTTGGAGGTGCTAAGAAATTTAGCACGGCAACGGACTCAGTATTCTTCTACTCCAAGAGTAATAACTACAATTTCGTTGGGTTCAAAAGAGAACGATATTCAGGCGAGGCAAAAAGCACAAATATGCTGATGAAAGGAGAGAGAAATCCTCGAGAGAGAACTTTCTTAGATCCTGATGGTGAAAAAGTTGTTTTGATACCACCCCCCAACACCCACTGGAAGTTTATTCAAGTAAAAATCGATGAGATGTATGATAAGGGTATAATCTATTTAGCAAAAAGTTCGAAAGGGTTAAACTCAGGAATACTGAAAATTGAGAAAGAAAGAAGAATTCCTGTAGATTACGTTCCAAGTTTTAGATTCGATGATGATAAATCTATTGATGCCAATTGGAGTGATATTCCAGGATACACTCAGACCACCGACTATCCAACAGAAAACTCAGAGGAGCTGCTGCTTCGCGTTATATCTTCAGCATCAAGTCACGATGATCTCGTTATGGATATATTTGGTGGCTCAGGAACAACTGCAGCCGTAGCAGAGAAACTCGGCAGACGATGGATAACTGGCGATTTTGGTAAACACTCGATTTATACAATGCAAAAGCGGATTTTGACAATCTCAGATTCTAAGAAACTTAAGTGTAATGATGGTAAAGGAGATAAATACGGAAAGAACCCAAGACCTTTCATCATTGCATCTGTAGGCAGCTTTGACTTCAGCCGCATAGTAAGTCTAAGGCAGCATAAGGAAGCCTACATCAACTTTATACTAACCCTGTTCAATATCCAGGAGCGCAGTTCAGAGGAACTGTCAAAGTACAAACTGCCCAATATATATGGCCTCAAAGATGGCGATCCGGTGGAGATCTACCCCATCTGGGAAGACGATTACCTCAAGAGCATCAAAATAGACAAGGACTATTTGAAGGGTCTGGCGGAAGCAGAAGGCGGCAAACTTAAAGGCACATATTACATCATTGCTCCGGAGATCTGTGACCGGGTGGGAGACTGGGATTATAAAACTTCCCAGGCTAATGTGGTCAGTTTCCGGATACTGAGCTATCCCTACAAGATTCTGGAGGAGATCAGCCGTTCCCAGCAGCTTTCCGAACAGCCGGGAAGTTCTTCAGAGATCAACAAGCTGATTTCCTCAACCCGTTTCTATTTCAACCAGGATGTGACCTGTAAACTCGCCTGGCATACACAGGGTTTGCAGATATCTGATCTGGTTACAGCCATCACAGACAAATCCGGAAATGAGATCAAAGGACTGGATGCCTTGGCCATGGTGCTGATCGATAAAGATTACGATGGTAAAATGTTTACCATGGAGGAAGCTGTTTATCGCAAGGATATCAAAGATGATGGCATCATCCCTGTTGCCAAACTTACCGACAAAGTGGCGGCGATAGTGATCGACAGGCACGGCAATGAGAGTAAGATCATGATCCTGGAGCGATAAACATGGCAAGGCAATACAGAAACAAGATCATCCTCTCGGAGCTCACCCTGGATATCGATCCCAAGAAGTATGACATCGGAAAGTTCGATTTCTCAGAGATCGAGGACTATGTTCAGGCTTTATCCTCAGGCAGGAAATATCAGTTTGACGCCATTCGTCAGATCATGGTCTACCTTTGGGGCGGGCGTTATGAGTCTATAGAAGACTTGGCCAGGCAGAACTTCAAAAAGAAAGAGGCCATACGCCAGCGATTCGCCTCAGAAACCACTCTGCTCTCCCAGATACCACTGCCGGGAAAGCTTTCCGGGGTATGCTACATGGCCACTGGAGCAGGAAAGTCCTATGTGATCTTTGCCATTGCCTACCTCTCCATCCTCCTCGGTAAGGTGAAGCGAGTGCTCGTTTTGGGGCCACCCTCCACTGTGATCGAACAGGGCCTTACAGAGAAGTTCAGAGATTACATGTTCTCTCCGATGGGGTTGGCCTTGAGGGAAAAGCTACCGGAAAAGTATAGAAACATACAGATAAACCTGTGCAATGCCAATGATATTGTGGACGATTACAGCATCGTGATCGAGAATATCAACGCGGTCTATACCAAGGGTGAAAATGCGATCACCGACATGCTCTTCAAGCGTACCGATGAGGTGCTGGTGCTGAGCGACGAAGTGCATCACGCCTATTCCCACCTGAAGTTTGGCGATGCGGGTGTAGCTTTTGATTTTGAGGGTATAAATTACGGAAAAGGTGAAGATAAGAATGAGCGCCTGTGGATGAGGTTTTTACGGGAAAACCTATTGGAGGATCAGAAGCTTAGTAATGATAGCATGATCAAGCGCCATATCGGCTTCACAGGAACTCCTTACAATCAAAACGATTTCTTCCCGGACGTGATCTTTGACTATTCAATCAAGGACGCTTTGGAAGAGGGTATCATCAAAAGGATCAATCCCCTGTTGAAAATAAAGACCTCGGATGATGACCCCAATCTCACCCAGGATCAGAGATATGAACAGATCATTCAAACCCATCTGGAAAACAAGGATCGCTACTCCTACGGAGGATTGGTAAAACCTATCACGATTTTCATCAACAACACCCAAAAAGCTGCTAATGACAACGCTGATAAGTTTTATACGGTATATAGCCGCTATCTGTCCTTGCATGATCCATTGTATCAAAGCCAAACTGTGAACGCTATCGAAGGTCTGCTCCGCAATAACAAGGTGGTGATCGTGGCCACTTCATCAGCCAACCGGGAAGATTATCTTGATCAACTGAATAGCATAGAAGAGACCGATCCTGTTAAAACGGGGGGTAAGACCGAATTCATCTTTGCGGTGAATAAGCTCTCCGAGGGCTGGGACGTTGACAACGTGTTCCAGATCGTTCCTATGCAGGAGAAAGTGTTCAATTCCAAACTCTTGATCTCCCAAGTTTTAGGAAGGGGTTTAAGGCTTCCTCGTCAGGTATCATATTTCGAACTAAAGGGTAACTATCCTGAAGTAGTGATCACCAATCATGAAAAATTCGGCGAGACCGTGCGTAATCTCCTGGATGAGGTGCGGGAATGCGATTTGATCGTATCATCCAAAGTTTTTTCATCGTTGGCAGAGAGCCCAAGATTTCAGCATCATTTCACATTGTTCAACCTGGATTATGGCTTAACCAAAGAGATAGTGGATAAAGAACCTGAGCAGGATTCTAACCGGTCTCTGACCTTGAAAGCTCAAACTGATTCCCTGAAGGCAGACGTGCAATATCTGCACGGAGATAAGACATTCACCCTGAGCAAGGATTTCAGCACCCTGGATGAAGTGGTTTTGGGCGTTTTTCGAAAAATGAAGAATGTGGACTTTGAAAACCAGCGCTTGGATCTGGATAGGTCGCTGGATCTGTCACAGCTCACCAACCGAGATTATATCCGGGAAACGATCAAGACAGCCATGCTGGAGTCGGGTATCACCGCAGATGCGCTTACCAACGAAAACAAGAAGGCTGTGGAACTATACTTCAACAGCTTCCTACCCCGGGGTGAAAAAAGCGTTCGCTTCGATAGAAAAGTCAATCTGGCCACCGCTTTGAGGACCTTAGATATGAGTTCCATCAGCGTCCGAGCCGGAGCTCTGGATCAAACCAGCTCGCTGTTCGTATCTGATGATTGGGAAAAAGAGTTGCCTAACGAATATCACATATTTATCAATGAACTTGGCCTGAGTTCAGGCAGATCTGCTGATCAAACAACGATCTTTGATGCGGGAATATCTGATCTGGATACCGACCTGATCCAAAAACCATTTGCGGGCAAAAGATTCTTCACCGCCAATCTCAGCGCCTTCAAAACACCGCAAAACTGCGTTGTTTGCTCCCATCTTCCCGAAACAAACTTCATTATCGGGCTGATCAAGCATGCCAGCTATCTTGAAAGCTGGATCAAGTCCCCTGATATGGGTTTCTACTCGCTTGGTTATGAGTACTGGAAGGCGGGAAAAGACAGAGTACGCCGATTCTTCAATCCTGATTTCTTCATCCGCTTGGACCTGGCAAAATACCTGATAACCTGTGAGAGCAATCTGCATCACTCAGACAAGCGAAAGCTGATGGGACTGCAGGATCAAGGTATCCGCGAACTGATCTGCGTGGTGGAGATCAAAGCCGAAGACGATTTTGAAGAAGTGACCAAAGCCAAGGACGAGCACGGGTCCAGGCACTTTGAGGAGCTGAATAAGGAGCTGATGTCGGCCAATCCAGTCGACCTGGGGCTCACAAGCTACGAAACCAAGGATCAACACTATTATTTCTTCCTGCTAAGATCGAACGAGTTCGAATCTTGGTTCAGAAAACTCAGGACTGGGGCTCTGATATAATAATACAGTTATTAAAGGACGAATGGTATGGAACAAACATGTGAAAAAGCATTACTGGTTGGCAATGGCATCAACAGAGCCTTTTGCGATGCAGACTACTCATGGGAAAACCTGCTACAGGACCTTTCAAAACTTGGTACTGGAAGCATTAATCTAAGTAATCCCTATAAACCGTTTCCTCTAGCTTTTGAGGAGATACTGTCAACAAAAGGCAATTCATACAATGAAGCTATAAGAGTATTGAAGGAGAAAACTGCAGAGATTTTTGGTAAAATACCCGTAAGAGAAACCCACCGGATGATCGCCAATTGTACCAAGTATCGGAATGTATTGACCACAAATTACGAGTATACCCTGGAGAATGCATACGCAGAGAAACTCAACCATCATTCTGACTTTCGAGAAGTATGTAATAATGCAAGAAGTACAAATGAAGAGATTCACAGTTTGTTTCGTAAGTATGAGTTTGCAGATGAGCAGTTTTCAGTTTGGCATATTCATGGAGAGATCAACGACACAAAGTACTCAAACGCAAAAGTAATCATACCCAGCAATTCAATCCTGATTGGCTACAGCCAGTACGTTTCCTACCTTGATACCATCTATCGATACTTGTTCACTGACAGGAAATTGCAAGCAACTCCGATATCTTCTCTACACAAGAAGATGAGCACGTACAAAAACAAACCTGAGAATGCTATAATGGAATCATGGGTCGATTTCTTTTTCTTCAAGGATATTGATATTATTGGACTCACCTTGGATTTCTCTGAAATGCATCTTTGGTGGATACTAAATCGCCGATTTAGCCTGCGCAAAGACTCTGACATTTTTAGTAAAAAACAAGACGTAAAAGCTTCTTTTAGACCTAATAATGCCATAACATATCATTACCCTGTGCTGAGTTCGAATAGCCGAAAAGTGGTGTGTTCTGGGGCATCTATTCCAGATAAACAACAGGCTATCGTGAACATGCTTGATGTATTGGGAGTCAAGACCAAAAAACATAGGTGCAAGACATATGAAGATTTCTACACTATGGTCTTAGGTAATGGCCTAATCGCGGAGAAGTAATAATAGGAGCTGACAGGATCGTTCCATATCTAAATAACTGACATGTTTTTAGTAATGATTTTTGTACACATGGAGAATGAATGGCGTATAAATCACTAGATGATGTTTTGAATAGATTTCAAGATAGAATCATCGGCGTAAAATCGCTAGAAACTCGTGACGCAGTGTTTGAGCGGCTTCCTGCGGGATGCCATCCTACCCTGAAGAAAGGCCTGATATCCCTGGGTATCAAGCAATTGTACAGCCACCAAGCCAAGATGTATTCTGAAGTGGAGAAGGGCAAAAATGTTATCATTACAACTGGTACATCAAGTGGAAAATCACTGGCTTTTTATTTGCCGGTGCTTCAAAGGATAATTTTAGATCCACTTTCCAGAGCACTGTTTATATACCCAACCAAGGCATTGGCTCAGGATCAAAAAGCAAACCTAGAGAAGATATTGCAGTCTATTAAAAGCAAATCTGAGATAATGGTTGGAGTATATGACGGGGACACTCCTCCCTCTGAACGAAAGCAAATCAGGGAACATGCCAATATAATCCTGACCAATCCGGACATGCTGAACGTTAGTTTTCTACCAAACCATAACAGGTATGGATTTCAAGTAATTTTTCGTAATCTTGACTTTGTAGTCCTGGACGAGTTACATGTTTACCGAGGAGCGTTCGGAACGCATGTAGCTTATCTAATGCGTAGACTACTCAGGATCTGTGACTACCATGGATCTTCTCCCCATTTCTTATGTAGTAGTGCCACCATAGCTAATCCTCTTGAACTAGCACAGAATATCTGCTATAGACCATTTACCTTGATCGATAACGATGGCTCGTTTAATTCATCCAAGAAACTGTATTTTTGGCAGTGTCCCATTAAAAGTGACCCTATAACAGAGGTATCAAACCTGATTCCTGATCTTGTAGTAAATGATTTTACCAGTATCACATTCTGCCAGAGTCGACGCGATGTAGAGGTTTCCACACGCGAAATTAGGGAAATCCTATCACAGCAGCACGGTAGCGGTCATATAAAAAAAAGAGTATCTGCTTACCGGTCTGGCCTTACCCCTCTTGAACGAAGATCTATTGAGCTTAATCTGCGCACGGGAAAACTGAAGGGAGTGATCTCGACAAATGCGCTGGAACTGGGGATTGATATTGGATCACTGGATGTAGCTGTTATGGCTGGATTCCCTGGGACAAAGGCTAGTTTCTGGCAACAGGCTGGAAGGGCAGGTAGAAGATCTGGAAATGCTTGGATAATAATAATTCTGTCCAATAGACCGATAGAGCACTATATAGCTCAAGATATGACTTGGTTAACTGAATCCAATGTGGAAAACGCCGTAGTAGATATTAGCAACATTTTTATTCAGCTAGCCCATATCCGTGCTGCAGCACATGAGTTACCTCTGTCAAAAATTGACATCAAGTACTTTCAGGATCTTGGAGTCATAGTGCCAAAACTAATGGAGATCGGTGAATTAAAGCAGGATGGCACTCAATACCAATGGGCTCAACAAAACAATACTAACCCTGCTATGGAAATCAGTTTACGTAACATAAGCAATGAGAGTATCGATGTAGTGGATAGCCAAAGCGAAAAGACAATTACTTCCACTGATCTGATTACTGCGAAGTATGAGTTGTATCCAGGCGCTATCTACCTCCACGAAGGCACGCAGTATAAGGTTTTATCGCTAAATATTGAAAACAGACAAGCTCTATTAACCGGTGTAAACACCGACCACTATACTGTGCCGTTTGTGAACACGGCAGTTGACATACTCGAAGTAGTAAATCATAAACCAGTATTCAGATGTCAATCCGCTTGGGGCGATGTCAAAGTAACTGCTCTCATTAATGCCTACAAAAAAATTGCTTATATCACTCATGAGAATCTTGGCTTCGAGATTTTGGATAGTGATCTGAGTGTTGAGTTAGATACTGAAGGTACTTGGCTTGTTTTACCCGATAACCTTCAGGCATTACCTACAAGACTCGGATCGGGTGAAGAATCTCCTGTAAATAGAGACTCCAAGTATGACATTGATGGATTAGTCTTTGCCCTCGTAAATGCAGCATCGCTCAGAACAATGGCGTCATATGGTGACATCGGTGGTACGATTTTTGAGTTGGATAATCCCCCAAAAACAGCCCTGTTGATATATGATAAATACAATGGGGGGCTTGGATTTGCCCAGAAAATCTACGAGGTGTTGGAAGATGTTATCCTTGATGCAATCAAAATAGTAGAATCGTGTCCATGTACACATGGTTGTCCTTCATGTGTTGGACATATGCAAATTGATAAGAGTATAGTATTATGGGCTCTGCGCAATCTGTATGAAGAGTCTCCCATGCCCGAATCTCTTGAGATAAAGCCACCAAATCCATTATTAAGTCCTACGCTAGTAATCCGAAAAAGGTATAAATTGGATTGGGTCGAACAGCATTGGGAAGATTTCGTCGATAGTTTCAAACTTAGCAATCCGGACACTTATCATCTACTTATGCTCGTACAAGGCGTAAACATTAAAGGGGAAACGATTAGATTAGCTATTTGGAAATCAAGGGTCTTTTTCTTACCAGATTACCAAGGCCATTTATTAGCTGTTAAGGAAGATATCCACAAATCAATTCATGAACATGTTGAAGTAGTTATCGATCTAGAGGATGACCCTGGGATTAAAGTTAAACAGGCAAAACTGGACCGATATCTTGATAAAAGCTCCGATACCCACAACAAAGTCTCATATACGAATGATATAAGCATAAACACAGCTGATAAGATTGATTTACCGCATGATTCAGGACATAGTGAGAGCTTAAATGAAGCACCTGACAACATAGACGAGATGGATTCAGCTACTGTTGATCTGATAGTCAATTGTCTGCAACTTGATGAATACGAACAAATATTGCAATTGCCGTACAAAGTATTGCTATCAATGCTTACTGAAAATCCTAGCAGCAAAGCTAGCACCATGATCCGTGGTTGTGAGAACTATCAAAAGATGCTTCAACATTTAGTTAAAATGCATCGCTCGACCGCTGTCCAATGCGCAGCATTGTCCCTTGTTGAGGATGAAGCATTCATTGTTGATATGGCTTTCGACAGCCTATATGCAAGCATTCGCCAGACAGCCGTTGATATGATCATTGACCCACAATTACTTCTAAAGATAGCCATAAATGATAGAAGCAGCAAGATACGGGCGTCTGTGGTGGACAGAATCTCAGAGCCAGCTTTGTTGGAACAGATAGTAATCGGTTGCAGTGAACAAGACACAATGAAGCAGGCGCTCAGAAATATTGACGATATTGTGATTTTGACTAGAATAGCGACCGAAAGTAAATTTGCTGCTCTTAGAAATATGGCCTTGGCCAGAGCAAAAAGACTAAGTAACAGGAATGCAAAAGCTGAGAGATCTGCAGAAAATGAATGGAAACAGCAAAAGCCCCAAAAACAGCAACCTGCAATTGACAAGTGGCTGGAGGGAGCAGATGTAGTCAAACCGATTAATCGACAAGGTACAAAACCAAAAAAAAGAAAAACTCCGTGGGAAGAATTGAGGGACAGGTATCAGGAGGAGTTATCAGATATCAAGATTGAACGTCCGCAATTGAACCTAGATGTATTCAGCAAGTACAAGGACTTAAAAAAGCTGATCAGGTCCATCTTAGTAGAAGAGAACTCATGGGAACAGGAACAAGATCTATACACTCTCGTCGCGCTGAAGAAAATTAGGTTTGAACTTTCTGGTCAAAAATCCGACCCGAACCTAACGATTGAAACCGAATCAGTATTTAAGGATATAGTTCTAAGTAGAAGAAACCAGAAATCCAAGCTGGCTGCTATACGGGGTATTGATGATCAAAAATTTCTAAAATACCTTCTTTTTGCCGGAGCAGATAAAGACTTTCGCTTGGCTGCTGTGCAAAATATCACCGACCTGTATTTATTGGAACAACTAACTAAGCTGGATCGTAGTAAGGTTGTCCGCGAGCAAGCTTATCATAGGTTGTTAGATCTAAAATGGGCAGCTAAGATAAGTGATAAAATTGATAGTAGCCTGGCGGTCTTTCTCAACAAGTCCAGTCTTGTGGTTATCGACACAGAAACTACCGGATTGACTCCAGTCGATCGGATCTGTCAACTTGCCTTTGTAAAGTTAGATTCGTCTGGTATTGAGACTTTTTCTGACTACTGTAATCCTCATGTACCAGTTAATCCCTTTGCTTATATGGTTCATGGCTTATCAGACGCGTTTCTGAAGAAACAGAAAGATATCAAGAAAACTCCAACCTACAATAAGTTGAAAGAACTACTCGGCGATAACTGCGTTTTCGTTTTTCACAATGCTCCGTTTGATCTTCGTTTCCTGTCTTACGATGGGGTTAATATTAATAATCCAGTTGTCGACACTTTGAAGATAATTAGGCAGATGAAGTGCTTCCCGGATAATAAGCTGAGCACTGCATTGACATTTTTAAAAAGGGTATTTAATGATTTTGACGTTAAGCAACATGATGCCCTTGGCGATGCTATGACTACCTTGTATCTACTAAAGTGGCTTTTCAATGCCTATCCATGTCACGTTGGCAGAATCATCTCCGAGGGTGGCTATTGTTCAGCACATAAAGACCCTGTACTACACACCCCTACCCGAACTCGCCGAAAGAGCAATGGTAAGACAAAAAAAGCGGTGGTCAGCAAACCCAAGGAAGAATCTATCATCAAAGTATCCGTTGAAGATGAGGAAGATGATTTTTTAGATTTATATGACGATATAGAAGATGATTTACTTGAGTTTTAATTGCTGTTAGCCGTATTGCTGTAGTTTTGATGGTTAGTGGTGGACGGCAATGAGCAAAGCTTCAAAAGGGCTGATGTATGGAAACAGCATTCACGAACTATCAATACTCATGTGCGCACTCAGGGGGCAGCTCGCAACTTATTGATATGCAATAACCCTGTCACAATTTGAAGTTTTCGGTGATCTAATTTGCAGATATCCTGTCAGAAACTACCTAAAAGGGTCTTAGAAAGGATGAGTAAGGATGTCCTACGATGCGACAGTTTGCAGTTTTCGCTGCACTATTTGCAGTTTTCGTTGTCAAGTTGCACCAATGGCTGGCTTCATCCTGTCAAGCAGATTCTGAGGCCACTTTTACGTTGACAACAAACACCCTTTTTGCCATGTGTCAATGAACGATATACTTATTTTCCAATTAAACAGGAGCTTAATA
>Ga0116174_10001381_pt1 | contig 22285 bp, 30 predicted proteins | sample AD_UKC087_MetaG_FD_89801 | JGI IMG/M metagenome (GOLD analysis project Ga0116174, IMG submission 89801) | Active sludge microbial communities of municipal wastewater-treating anaerobic digesters from USA - AD_UKC087_MetaG | ecosystem: Engineered > Bioreactor > Anaerobic > Digestate | place: USA...
AAATTTGTCTTCATCTGCCTTATCAACAAAAGCGACAAAAACATGGACATCTTCGCCACGACTGCCCCGACGGGTGAGGACGTGTTGACAATGTGGTAATCTAACGGAAACTTCTTCCTCAACTTCACGAAGCACGGCCTCGCGGGGACTCTCCCCCGGCTCAATGCCACCACCGACTATTTGCCAACAATCAGGTGAAGGAATAATGGGAATGTTGTCCCGATGAAAAAGCAGAACTTTGTCGGGACTCATGATTAAAGCACTAGCACCATCTTTGACTCTTTCCATGAGGATATTATATCCCTAAGGGATATTGGGTTAATTGAAAAGCAGTTGAAGGAAAGAAAAATTGTTTTTTAATCACCCTTAAATTTTTATCCCCACACCTCTTAAATCGTCCATCAATTTTTCAGCAGTGGTAAATCTAAAGGCCTGAAAACCCAAAGTTTTGGCGGCGATGACATATTCCTCAATATCGTCGGTAAAGACACATTCTTCCGGTTTCAAACTTAATTTAGCCAGCATGTCAGTAAATATTTTAGTATCCGGTTTCATGGCCCCGACTTGGTAAGAAAGCGTGGTGGCATCGACATCAACTATAAAGGGGGCGGTCACCATGGCCTCGTCCCAATCCCATTGACTGGTATTCGACAAAATCCCTATTTTATAATTATTTTTCAGTTTTTCGATCAAATCTTTAGTGCCTTCTACCGGACTGAATTTATCTTTGGTATAAATTTCTTTAAATTCTAAAGGGGAAACATCGATTTGGCACAAAGCCAAAATTTTTTCATAAAATTCCAATGAACTGATTAAGCCTGTTTCATAGTCTTTAGTTATGTTTGTTTGTCGATAAAGCCGATTAAAGATGTCTTGACTGCTTCTACCCGATATTTTGGCGATTCTATCCACCAATTTTTGGTTGGTGAAATAACAAATGACATTGCCAAAATCAAAAATCACCGCTTTGATCATAAGACCATTTTACCGTATAAGAATACGAGCAGAAAATCGGTGTTTATGGTGGTGGAGGAATGATGAGGGAAAATTGTTTTAAAATTATTTATCAGGAGCTATATCATAGCTTTGTCTTACAATCGTCATGGCATAATCCATTTCTTTCTCGTTCTTGATATAACCAAACCATAAATGAGTTCTACCCCAACCATAATTACTAGGTACTTTTTTAAAGAGCTTTAAAGGATCTTCAATTTGGGGACACCTGACAAAAATCTTTATTTTTTCTTTAAAAATTTCTACGGAGCAAAAATTCTGGTATCTAATTTTATAACCTATATACCACGACACCGGTTTTTCTTGAATCCTGTCGTCCAGCTCAAAAATTTCTCTTTGGAGTTTAGTGAAAAGATCTCTGGTTTTTTCATTACCTTTTTTTAAATGATCTTCCAGTGTAAAAGTCTTAATTTCTGTAGACATTTTTTTGGCAATCGGATCATTAATTAATTTGGTAATAGAATCTGCTTTTTTCTGGGTTTTGATTTGGTTGAGACTAATTAAGTCATTTTGGTAATGAGATAACTCCCATAATTCAATGGGGAAATTTTCAAAATTGGCAGCGCCTATTTGATAGGGAGTAAAGGAGCGAGCAATAAAAATAATACGAATTTGCGACCAATCAAAGTCTTTTATTTCAGTGTTTTTATTAAAACGATTGTTATAAGCTAAAACAAAATTCGCCTTATGTACCAACAAAAGCTGCATATAATGCAATCCTTGGTCTACAATAGAATTCTGTTTATCTCTCTTATATTCAATAATTACAAAAGAATTGGTATTTGGATCAAAACAGAGGCTATCAAGAAAATAACCTTCTATTTGAAACTCACCTTTAATAATTTGTAAACCAAACAGTTCCTCTAAGTTATTCTCAATTAAATCGTGGATAATTTTTTCTTTTTCAAAACGTAATTCTTTAATAGCTTGCAGTTTTTGATTTTTGATTTGATATAGGGACATAGCCTTATTTTACCTCAAAAATAGCTATAATATAGGAATTATGTGGACAAAAAGTGGGTTGAGAAAGTGAGGAAACATTTGAAAGAAAGAGAAATTATTTCAACAGGGATTTAAACTCGGGATAATTTTCGGCGATGACTTTTTTTTCATAAATAATATCGGTAGGGTTAATGGAAATATTAGGATTTGATCTAAAATGTGATCTCCTTATTTTGACGAAAATGTTTTGATTAGTATCGGTGGATATTTTATAAATAAAATGAACATCTCCGTTTTTGACCTCACTTACTTGATGATTGCTGTAACCAAGGTCATTAAGAATATATTTAAGAATGTATTGATTAGAAGGTTGGCGGATTGTTTCTGACACTATGTAATAACAAATTAATTACTAATTAATTTGTTGCATTGTATCAAACTATAAAAATTTTTTTATGTTTCAAGAATTGAGACTGAGTAAAAAAAGTGTTTACTCAGATTTTCGGAAGGCTTGGGGGTGAAGAGATAAAATAAATTTATCTAATTCTTTAGTGTGCTTAAAAATCAGAATGCGGGCTTGAGGTGAATGGGTTTTAATTAGTCTCATAATCTTGGGACGACTGGTAAAGCGCCAGGTAATTAACCACCACCAAAAATCAAACCTTTCTTTGTCTCTCTTAATAGCTCGACTAAGACAGCACAGGAGAGGGAAATCTAAAATGATAATAGTGTCAGCAGCTTTGAGTCTAACCTCAAGAGCATCGTATTTACCTAAGTCACCGTCGATAATCCATGTTTTATCAACAATTAGTTTTTTCTGAATTTTTTTCCATTGATTAATAGGAGTAGGAATCAGGCCGGGTTGCCAAAAATATTTATCTAACTCCAGGTGAGGAATGTTTAGTATTTGGCTAAGTTTTTTGGCGAGAGTAGTTTTACCGGATGCTCCAGGTCCGAGAATGATAATTTTTTTCATGGCTGGTTGTTATTGAACTTAGTTTGGTGAACAAGGAGATGTTTTTGAGTGTCAATGTGGGCCAGAGAGCCTTCGGTAAAGGTGATAAAGTTGGTGACACCGTGACCAAAACGATTGGTTTTGACAATGGGATAGCTATAATCTTTGGTTAAATCTAAGATAGTGTTTTTAATATTTTTAAAATTAGGCGCATTTTTAATGTGACCAATAACCAGACCATTGATTTCTTTTAAAATGCCGGAGTTATAGAGCTGATGCAGTTGATAGATAACAGCACTGTTGCCTTCATCAATTTCTTCCCAAAATAAAATATTACCGGCGAGATTTGGTAGATATTCCGTTTTGTAAAGAGCATTGACGACCATTAAATTACCGCCGATGAGTTTACCTGTAGCCAGGCCGGGTTTAATGGTTTGGATTTTGAGGTTGAGGTTGTCTGGGTGAGGGAAATTATTGATTATATTGATAACTTGAGTCAATGATTTTTGGGAAAGTTGGGATAATAAATTAAGGTTGGGGCCATGATAGGTGGGAATTTTGGTTTTAGTGTGAATCGCCAGTAACAGATGAGTAATGTCACTATAGCCAATTAGGGGTTTGGGGTTGGCTTGAATGGAAGCAAAATCCAGATATTTTAAAACTTGATTAGCACTGTCCCCTCCCAAAGCGCAGAGAATGGCTTTAATGCGTTTATCGCGAAACATAGAATTGACATCTTCGGCCCGAGCTTGAGCGGTGCGACTATGAGAATTCTGGCCACCACGAAAACTTTTACCCAAAACAATTTGAAAACCTTGTTGTTTGAGCAAAGAAAGACTGTGGAGTATGGGTGTCATATTGCCACGGGGACTATTGGAAGGGGCGATGATACCGATCATTTGTGAATGATTCGTACTCATAAGTAAATTATATTAAACATCTTCAATATTTTTTCATGTGGATTGATTTATAATTACCTTGCAAATATGACTGAAATCGAAATCAGGGGTAAATTGGCCAAAGAAAAATTTAATGAATTGTTTAAGTTGTTAACTAGTGATGGAAAATTAGTCGATCATTATCATCGCCTATCAATTGACTTATCTCCCGGATTTGATGAAACGACCAAAACTTGGAAAAACAGCAGTGGTACCGATATTAGGCTCAAAAAAAGTGATGACAGGGAAAAGTTGTCAGTAAAAATGGGTAGTTTTCATGACAAAGAAAGAAAGGAAATTGAAGTTAAATTACAAACAGGACAATTTCTGAATGCCCTCGATTTTTTGGAAGCATTGGGTTACAACTCAGGTATGATCTATTATTGGGAAAGTTGGGAGTTTAAGTACCAGGGAGTGGAAGTAAAACTGTCGAGATATAATGACCATTACTTTACTTTTGAAATTGAAGGAAAAGAAAATTCTAACGTGGAGTCAGTGGCAAAAAAGTTTGAATTGACACCTTACTCTAAAGAGGAATATAGAAAAACAATTGATTGGGAAAACCGAAATATTCACCAACTTTATACTCGAAAGTTGAATGAAAAACTATTAAAAAGTAAGTTTTCAAGTAAGCAAGATTTTTTTATAGATATCAACACTACTGGGTAAGTGTTTGCTTAAACCACCTCTGTCTCTTTTTTCCTTCATCTTTAAGATTTGCAGTTTATTGGCTTCGTTTAATTTAGATTTCATGAGATTGTCGATTTCTTGATGGCTGTCTAGTGTGCGGTTAAAAAACCAAACTTCGATTTCCCATTTTCTGTCATTAAAAGGCAAAATTAGGTTGAGAATATAAGATTCCGGTCTTTTGTCTCTTTTAAAAGTAACAAAATCACCGTATTCATATTTTTGAGCCAACCTGGCTTGAACAACATTATTTAATGCCGCCAATGAAGCTTGGCGAGTATCCGGGCAAATAACGGTAATATCGATGTCTGCTCCCCACATCAGATTATATTTATAACTGCCACCGATAATGACTCGACCAAACTGACTAAGAATTTTTATTAAATCAGTTCGCTTTAATAAAGCTACGGCATCAGATTTAGTTTTTTGAGAAAACTCTAAAATTTCTTTGTCGGTCATGTTTAAATTTTACTACTTAGTATCAAGCCATGATGACAAAGTGTAAAGAGTTAAGATCTAGAACTTTTTGATACCTTCTTTAACGATTTTTCAATGTCTTGTTTGCCTAATTTTTTGGTGCAGAAAAACCAGTCGTAACATTTCATGTCTTTTTTATTCTCCATTCTTTGTTTGGCCACTCCACAAGAACCAGCGGTCGGAACGATAACATCATCACCTGGTCGCCAATCAGCTGGAAGAGCCACGGAAAAATTATCGGCAGTTTGTAGTCCAATTAAGATACGGTAAAGTTCATCAAAATTTCTACCTAAACTGATGGGGTAATAAATTATGGTTCGAATAATTCCCTTTGGATCGATAAAAAATACGGCTCTAACCGCCTTGGTGTCACTTTCACCGGGCTGAATCATGCCGTATTTTTTAGCCACTTTCATGGTTATGTCTTCAATCAAAGGAAAGGTGACTTCAACATTTTTCATGCCTTTATACTCAATTTTTTCTTTAATAGTGCGGAGCCAGGCGATATGGCTATAAAGACCATCGACAGACAGACCGACTAGTTTACAATTGGCCTGATTAAATTGCTTCTCCATGCTAGCAAAGGTCATAAATTCCGAAGTGCAGACCGGGGTAAAATCGGCCGGATGACTAAACAAAATTACCCAACTGCCCTGGTATTGCTCAGGAAAGTTGATTTCCCCTTGAGTGGTCACGGCTTTAAAAGAAGGTGCCTTTTCTCCGATCCGAGGCATTGATAAAATTTCAGCTTGATTGCTTGGATTTGTTTGTTCCATGTTGATTTTTTAATTTATAAACACATAGTGCCATCGTCAGAGGAGCTTGATTTTTCATTTGTGTCATCAATCCCCGGTATGGGTTCATAATCTTCCATAGGCTTGTCCGGTTTAGGTTGGACATATTTGACTTCCTTGTTCATTGGAATCTCGGCGTTGGACAGAGTAACAATTTCCTGATTTTGAAGCCAATTATCAAAACTGTTCCAAGTAACTTTGTCGGAAGTCAAGGCCTTTTCATACTCTATCCACCATTCAAGTCGAGTACCACCTAAATAGGCATGGGAAACTAAAATCATGTTAGTGGGTTTTTTAGCAATACTTTCATCAAGTATTTGTCCAAATTCCACAGCATCGGCGCCTCTAGACCACAGACTATAATCGCAAAGTGAACCTCGACCCATGGGTTCACCGACATCCACATTGGTGACTGAAATTACCCTGACCTTATATTCTTTTGGTTGATAAACAGTGGCCTCTACATCATTTACTCCACGACCTAAAATGTATTCAATCCCTAGAGCGTCAGCCGCCTTGAGAGTGGTTTCATCATAAGCAAAATAGCGGCTACCAAAGACTCGCATTTTTTTGCCAGTAATTTTTTCCACCAAGTCTTTGGATTCTTTCAAATATTTATATTGCTCGTCGTAGGACATATCCCAAAAGGGTGCTTTGTCGTAACCTCCGGCGATTTCGTAACCTTTGTTGGCCAATCTTTTGAAAACCGTGGGGTATTCTTCTAAAACGTTATCTTGAACCTTAACTAGGGCGGTTAGTCCCCTGCTGTCCAACTCTTTTTCCCATTGTTCAATGCCTTCAATTCTTTCAAATTCGATTAACATGAGCATGGTATTGATTCGCGAAGCGAAAATTGGGTTTGATTTCGAAGATTTGGAAATCAAAAATATTACCGAAATGGCAATGATAAGAAATGATCCCAATATTAACCAAGATATTTTATTGCTTTGATTTTTTTTCATGGTCCTTTTGATTAATTTTTATAGCCTTACCTTTAATTATAGCAATGGCCAGTTTTTTGTAGGCCTTATCCAAAATTCGGCCAAAAGTAGGTTGTGAAACATTCATGTTTTTGGCAGCAGTAACCTGATCTAATTCGTCGACATCATGTAGCTTCAAGGCTTCCAGTTCATCTGGCAGTAATTCAACTTCTTCCAGTACAAATAAAGGCACACCTTGGGGTTTGAAATAAAGCACCTGTGGCTTAAAACGTAAGCGCCTGGGGTTCTTTGGTCTGGGCATAATTGATGTAGTTACTCTTCTTGACTTTGAGGTCGATTTTGACCTGAAAAGCGGCGGCCTCGACGGCCCATGCCTAAACCTTGACCTGTACCCTTGCCACCGCAAGGACCACGACCTCGACCTGCAGCCGGACCTTGACCGGCAGGACCTGTTCCATCTCTATTTGGCATATTGCCTCCTGATTGAATAAATTAATAATGAATATATATTCATTATATATGATGGATAAGGTTTGTCAAGATTAAGGTTATAAAAGGTTAAGGTCTAGGATTTTTATGTTTTACGCTGAATTAACGATATAAAGGGATGGTAATATAATAGATTTATGGCAATAATAATTTCAAAAAATGGAATAAATGCAGTTAAAGTGGATAAAAGTGACTTTCGTTTAGAAAATAATTTACAGCAATATATATACGATAATCCAGAAAGCATTCCTTTGTACGATATAAAAGAAGATACTAGGCTACTGATTCTAGCTCGAGAATTTTCAACTAAAAGTGGACCGATAGATGCTTTGGGGGTAGATAAAGAGGGTGAAATATATTTAATTGAAACCAAGCTTTATAAAAATCCTGACAAAAGAACGGTTGTGGCTCAGGTGTTAGATTATGGAGCTTCACTTTGGTCAAATTTTAGAGACTTTGGAAGTTTTATTGAGCAAGTTAACCTTCACACAAACAAAGATTTTAACAAAACTTTGCATCAAAGATTGGAGGATTTTTATGAAATTTCTGAAGATAATGTTAACAACTTACTTGAAAACATCAGGAGAAATTTCAGTGATGGAAATTTTAAGTTTGTAGTCCTAATGGATCACTTACATGAACAACTTAAAAATTTAATTGTTTTTCTTAACAATAATAGTGAATTTACTATTTATGCTGTTGAGTTGGAATACTATAAACATCAGGATTTTGAAATATTAATTCCTAAATTATATGGATCTGAAGTGAAAAAGGATTTAGGTAAGTCTGCTGTCGCAAGAATGGTGTTGACGGATGAAGAATTTATAAACTACTACCAAAACAAATTAGAACAACCAATGGTTGAAGAACTATTGCTCTTTGGTAATCAAATTGATAAAAATCCAAATGATTATCCAAATATTATCTATACCAAGACACCGAAATTTTTAAATTTTTATTTGACAACATCACTTAACGATCAAATCACTATAAGCTTGCCAGCCCATCCTGAAAAGGACGGGGGAGGATTGCAAGTTTGGGGTTCTAATTTAAATGAGCAAAACATCAAAAGTATTTTAAGTGACTCTGAAGTGCGGTATGAAAATATGACACCAAAAGGAGAAAAAGGCGGTAAAATTGCTAGAATTCAACTGAAAGATATTAATATACGTCAGTTTAAAGAACTTATAAGAAAGTTGGTGTTGATATAGCTTCATTTTTTAAACCAACTTCATGAACGAATAGTAAGGGTGTGATGATTAAAGAATATTAACTGCATGTTCTTAAAACTGGATCAGCTGAAGACAGAATAAAAATAATGGCAGTGATAAAAAATATAAAATCAGACTTCAGAGTATAATGTGATTGTGAAACATGAAAAAGTACGTTCTGTGTCTAATGTAAACAAAATTTTGATATTGATATCAGTGATTTTTTCAATTGTTTTTTATTGGTTTGCGATTCGTCCAACCTTAATAAAAAAAGATTGTTCAAAGTTAGTTTATGGGAAAAGATTGAATGAAAATAATTATGATTGGGCTGAAGGTAAAAAATGGCTTCCAAAACCTGGAAATCAGGTAACAGATAAAGAATCCTATGTTTGGATATATGTCGATCAAAGTAATACAGAAGCTTATGTAAAAAGATCAATACAGCAAGCAAAAGATTATAAAAAATGTCTTATACAGCGAGGATTATAATTTTTTTGACAATATTTTTTACAGGCTATTTTATCGAAAAATGTTGTTTTCGGAGAAAATACACCAACAGCTTGAAGTAATCTTGGACGAGCAACTGGGTCGCATAGAACTTTGAGCCTTTGGCGGAAGAGGGGGGAGTCGAACCCCCATGCCCCTTGCGGGACGCGGGTTTAGCAAACCCGGGCCTTACCATTCGGCACACCCTTCCTTTGGGTACCTGCTATTTTAGCATTTAAGATAAAAATGCTTTATTATATTTTTATGGCTAAGAAAAAGGTGGTACCGCCAGAGGTAATTGATTTAAACGAAGAAAAGGTGCTGTTTGAATGGACAGCGCCAGAAAGACCTTACCAAGAAAGAAATAAAGATTTTTGGATAACAGCAATTGCAATCTTGGTTTTAGTGTCGGTGATTTTAATCTTCATTAATGAATTTCTGTTGGTAATGGCCTTGGCTGCAGTACTTTTTCTATATTATGCCTTGGCGACGGTACCTCCGAGAGAGGTTACTTATAAAATAACCAACAGAGGGATTTATTTTGGGGAAGTACATTATCCTTGGAATTTTTTGGAAAGATTTTGGTTTAAAAAAAGCCTGTCGACAGCTACCGTAAATTTTGGAACTATAATCAAGTTTCCTAGGGTGGTAATGATGGTAATTAACGAAAAAGATCAAGAAAAAATTAAGGAGATTGTTGTAAAAAGAATTCCTCTTTTAGAGAGTTCGCCAACCTTTGTTGACAAGGTAACCAAGTGGTTTGCAGACAGATTACCGCTAGAAGACCGTAAATAGGGTATAATTGCGTGCTTGCGCCTATAGTTTAATGGATAGAATAGCGGTTTGCGGAACCGTTGATCCAGGTTCAATTCCTGGTAGGCGCACTTTCCTGGGAGGGTTGGCCGAGTGGTTTATGGCGCTCGCCTCGAAAGCGAGTGGGTGCAAATCCGCAGAGGTTCGAATCCTCTACCCTCCGCAATGGTGATGGTATTCATGGTTGTGTATACTCAGATTATGAAAATCATAGATTTATTGTTCGAGAAAATAGTTAAAACTACCTATGCTCAATCTTTCCGTGACCCGCCATCTTTCCGCGATCCACCACCTTTCCGCAACCCACTAGTATGTATGACATTAATTATGACTGGTAAAATAATTTTGTTTGTAACGGCTCCCTTGACTGCGTTATTCCTGTCTGTGCGAAATGCATTAAACCTGCTAAAGAACCCTCTTTTTTCTGTTTTATATGCAATTTATAAATCTTTTATAAGAGTAATTGTGTTGTCTGGCGTTTGTATAGCGATATCGGGATTGGTAGATATATATTTCTGTTATACCTGTACCCTTTGCGGAGATTTATTTTGGGAATTGTTGATACCGATGTTGTTTTGGCTATTTTGTGTTTTATGTATTATTACAGGCTTGGGTTATATCTTTTTTATTTTCAAAAATAAAAAATTTTTGTGGCTCAGTATGGCATTTTTACTAATAATTCCTAGTTTGTTGATTTTTTTATGGATTCTAATTTTAGAAAAGGTACCCGCGTATAATAAATATCTTCCCCAAGATGTATTGAAGTTTAAAAAGAAACAATCAAAAGACAGATTAATCAAAAAGGGGGAATTGTCGGAATAGTACGTTTAATTCATAAAAAAAGTATGCTATTAATTTAATTTACGACATATGATTACAGTCTTTAATTTTAGGTAATTGATTGCAAATCACATAGTCGAGGATGTATGGCCTCAGTGGAGATTTATGACTAAGATGGCACAAAAACAGGTTCGTTTTTTAAAAAACTTAGAACTAAAGACTAATCCCGTTATTTGCGACGTAGTTTGGAATAATAGAAAAGAGAAACTAGAAGTGAAAATCCGGAAGCGACCAGAAAAAAAATCATGATTTTTTGAAAATAAGGGCGAGTGGTCTCAAACCAAAGCAAACAATTAGGACTGGGAATGGTGGTACAGGTCCATTCAAACTCAGCTTTGGTTAAAGGAGAAATTTTAATGTAGGCTAGAAGAGCGGCAAATAAAAAGAGAAAAAAAAGGGTTAAGCTGCCAACAAAATAGTCCTGTTGATTAAATTTTAATTTAGCCTTCATAGGAATGATTATAGCTTATCAACGGTTATAATAAGGCAACAATGCGAAGAAAAGAAAAAATCAAAAAAGTAATTGAAAATCGACAGGAAGGGGTGATAGTGTTGGAAAATATTGCCGATCCGCATAATGCCGGGGCGGTGTGGCGAACAGCCGAGGGGTTGGGTTTTCAAAAAATATATTTGGTTTATTCACAAGAAAAGGCGATTAATCCGAAAAAAATTGGCAAAGCCAGTTCCAGTAGTGCCAATAAATGGTTGAGTTTTAAAATTTTTAAGAATATTAATGATTGTTATCGGGAATTGAAAAAAGACGGTTTTAAAATTTTGGCAACAGTATTGGATAAGGAGGCAAAAAACTTGCAATCAGTAAATTTGGGTGTTAAAAAAATTGCGGTAGTATTGGGAAATGAGCATAGGGGGCTGAGTCAAGAGGCGATTGAAGGTGCGGATGAAAAAATTTATATTCCTATGAAAGGGATGGTACAAAGTTTTAATATATCGGTGGCGGCAGCGATGATGATGTATGAAATAAGCAGGCAGAGAGGGCAAAAAAGAATGGGTTTGGAGAAAAAAGAACAGGTGGAATTGATTAAATTGTACAATAGGCTATGAAATGGAATTTGAAGGAAATTTTAGAGGTCAAAGACTTTGACAAACTATCACAAGAGATTGAGAAAGATCTAGAAAAATTGAAAATATGGGTAAAAAAATTGTCCCCAAAGATGAGTCGGGAAGATTTTGAAAAAATGTTGAGATTGGAAGAGGAAATAGGAGTGAAAATGTCCAGATTAGCCTATTTACCTCATTTAATGGAAGCGGTAAATCAAAAAGACCAACAGGCCAAAGTGTTGTCCAAAAAAGCCGAAGATTTGGGGTTAAAAATCAGTCAAACGAGTACTAAAATCGGTTTGTGGATACAAGGGAAAATAGAACCACAATTGGATGATAAAAACGCTAAAAGACTCTTTGGAGTGATTAAAGATTTGGAATATTCTCTTTTAAGGAGTCGAGAGGGGGCGAAATTTTCTTTAAATGAGAAGGAAGAAGAAATTATCAGACATAAAGACAGTAATGGAGTGGGGGTGATTGGCGACCTGCGCCGAATGATAGAAACCGAATTTGAATATCAATTAGGGAAGAAAAAAATTAAGAGTCAGGCGGAATTGTTGAGTTTAGTTCACAGTCCTGAGAGCAAAATTCGAGAAGATGCCTATAGAGCCTTGTTAGAGACCCAAAAAAAGAATATTGATAAGTTTTTTGCAATGTACCAGGCAATTGTTAGGGATTGGGCTTATGAGGCGAAATTAAGGGGTTATCAGAGCCCAATTAGTGTGCGAAATTGGGGAAACGATGTTCCGGATAAGGCGATAGAGAGTTTATTGTCAGTTTGTACTGAGGAGAAAAAAGTGTTTTGGGATTATTTTAAGTGGAAGGCAAAAAGTTTGGGGGTTAAGAAATTAAAACGTTTTGATATTTATGCCCCGGTGGTCAAAAAAGATAAAAAGATAAGCTATGAGGAGGCGATAACAGTGGTTTTAGAGAGTTTTAAGGAGTTTTCAAGTGAATTTTGGGAAGCAGCTCGAGAAATAGTGGAAAAGGAGCACATTGATGTCTACCCTTCACCGGTAAAAATAGGCGGAGCCTTTTGTGCCACAGTGGAACCTAAAATCAATCCTTATATTATGCTTAATTTTACTGGAAAAACGCGTGATATCAGCACTTTAGCTCACGAATTGGGACATGGAGTACACTCAATTTTGGCTAATAAACATCTGGCATCGGTACAACAATCCGGATTACCACTGGCGGAGACGGCCTCAACTTTGGCTGAGTTGGTGGTATTTGAAAAAATGATGGCTCAAGAAAAAGACAATGAGTTGAAAAAAGCCTGGCTTTCCGAAAAAATTGCCGATGCTTATGCCAGCGTTTGTCGACAGAATTATTTTGTCAAATTTGAAATTGAAGCTCATGAAAAAATGAGTCAAGGATTGTCACCTGAAGATTTATCAAAAATATATTTGAAAAATCTAAAAGAGCAATTTGGAGACAGTGTGGCCATTGATCCCCTTTTTGCTTATGAATGGTCCTATGTATCGCATTTATTTGAGAGTCCTTTTTATTGCTATGCTTACAATTTTGGAGAATTGTTGTCTTATAACCTTTATCGGAAATATCAGAAAGATAAGGGGTTTTTGAAAAAAATTATTAAAATATTAGCTACAGGGGGGAGTGAAAAACCGAGTAAAATTTTGGCCACAGTGGGAGTGGATATAGAAAAAAAGGAATTTTGGCGAGAAAGTTTTAAAGTAATTAAGTGCTGGCAAAAAGAATTGGAAGAGTTGTGATAAAATAAGTTAAGCAGGATGAAAGAAGAAATAAAGAAGAGGCTGTCGGCTTTTTTTGACAGCTATCCAATTAAGAAGTACAAGAAAGGGCAAGTGTTATTTGAGGCCGGTCAAAGCTTTGATTCCGTTTATTGGGTGAAAAGTGGTTATTTGTGGGCTTACGACTTAAATAAAGAAGAAAAAGAAATCGGAATTCAAGTGTTTCAACCATTATATTATTTTCCATTAATTGCCCTAAAGACAGGTGGAAAATGTCAACATAGGATTGAGAGTTTGACGCCGGTAGAAATATTGGTGGCGCCAAAAATAGATTTTGAAAAATTTTTAGTTAAAAATCCCCGAATTGACGAGGCTATTAACTTGTCAATTATGGAAAAATTTACGGATTTGACGGCTTATATGTCACAGTTGGTGGGTGGAGATGCTTATGCCAAGGTGGCAGGGTTAATTTACAATCTAGCTAAAGAATTTGGAGTGAGTCGCAGTGGTAAGGTCAATACGAAGTTTAAAATTACTCATAAATTTATTGCCTCACTCACCGGTTTGACTAGGGAAACAGTGACTTTACAGATGTTAAAACTGGAGAAAAACAAGGTCATTGACAATGAGCGACGTCAGGTCACAATTTTGGATAATAAAGAACTAAAAAGGATTTTGGGCTACTAAATTACTCACGACAACAGTCAAGAATTTTGCCGATGATGTTGCTGACTTTGCCTAGAAAATCGGATTTTTTGTAGGTGATGGGAGTATTTTTAGTGCGGGTTTCGGCCAGCGAAACCCCTACATTTTTAACTAAACCTAAATTAAGGCCCCAGAAGAGATTGTAGAGGTGGTAGGATTTCTCAAAAAATTTATGAGCCGATTTATGGTCACCTTTGGTTTGGGCTTTAGTGCCAACTTCAAAAAGTCGCATGGAAGCGGCTAAGAGATGTTTACTGGTACACCAAAGCTCCCCTTCCGGGTTTTTGACAATCAATTTCATTAATTCTTTACGCATTTCCCGAGCTTCGTTGAGGATATTGAAATATTTGATTTTGCCGGTTTTGTTGCCAGTAAAAAATAAATGTTCTTCGATACTAATGAGATTCATAATAGCCAAAGACAAATCTTCATCGGAGCTGAGATCTAATTTATGACCGGCTTCGGCAGTTTTAATCTTATCCATAAAATTTTTAAGATCAAGATTGGAGAAATGTTGATTTTTTTTCATAGTTTAAAAGTCAGTTTAAAAAACGAAGTAATCAGTAAAAGTGAGACCAAGGGAATGGCTACCTTAGCATAAGGAAAAGGGGTTTTGTTACCATTTTTCGCCTTAATATAGGGATAAAACCAATTGGCAAAAAACATGGTCAAGAGACCGACAGTGGTACCAAAAACGAGTTTGTCGATACCCAAAAGAGTGTTGCCGGGAGCGCCAATTTGGTCGGTAATTTTAAAATAAATTAGTACTGTTAGATACAAAAGAAAGGAAACAAAATAAGGATTTTGAAAAAATTTAAGAGTGGCTTTGGTAGACAACCAATAGGCAATAGAAGTGGTTAAGGCAGAAAGCCACAAAGAGGCTAGAAAATCATCAATACCTAATTTTTGAGCCAAAAGCATACCTCCACCAACGGTAACCACACAGACGGGACATTGTGCCTGAACAGTAGTGGAGAGCAGAAAACATGAAGCCAAACAGATAAATAGAAACAAAAAAAACATGGCTTATTTGACACGAGAGGTGGTTTTTTGGTCTTTTTTATCGAGACCGAGAAGGCGGACTAGGAAATAAACCACCAGAGCAATAACTAAAAAGTCAATTAAAGTGGAAACAAAATGGCCGTAAAGAATTTCAATGGGACCAATTTTAAAAACAGCATCTTTTAAACCACCAGCTAAACCGATAACCACACTCAAAAAAGGATTGATAATATCGCTAACCAGGGCACTGACCAGTTTGGAAACGGCACCACCTAAAATAAAACCAGTGGCTAGACCGACAATACCTTGTTTTTTAATAAAATCTAGAAAATCTTGCATGGAATAATTATAGCTTTATTTTTTGACATTTGGGACAATAGAAGGTGCCCCGACCGCCGAGTTTTTGATATTTGATTTTGCTTTGGCATTTAAGGCAAGACTCCCCTTTTCTCTCATAAACTCGAAAGAAAAATTGGTTTTCACCTTGGGAACCGTCGGGGCGGAGATATTTATTATCCTTGGCGGTAGAGCCACCGGCTAACACAGATTGTCGCATGATGGATAGTAAAGCAGAGTGGAGTTTTGAGGCTTTGGAAAAAGAAATTGTATTAGCAGGAGTTTTCGGATGAATACCAGCGAGAAAAAGAGCGTCATTGGCATAAATATTGCCAATACCAGCAAAATAATGCTGATCTAAGAGAACTACTTTAACAGGACGACGTGATTTTTGGAGTTGAGAAAAAAAATATTTGGGGGTAAATTGTGGATCAAAAATATCAGGACCTAAGCTAGATTGAAAATCAGCTAATTCTTTTGGAGTAAAAAGACGAATCCAGCCGAATTTACGCTGATCGTTGAAGTAAAGTTTAGAACGGTCGTTGAAGGTAAAAATTAATCGAGTGGATTTAACCGGCATAGGTAGAGAGGCCTCTTTGGTGGGATGGCCCACGGAAATCCCCTGGTAAATAAGTTGTCCGGTCATTTTGAGGTGAATTAAAAGAACGAGTTGATTGGAGAGGTGGATGGACAGCTGTTTGCCCAGGCGAGTAAATTTGGTAATTTTCTGACCTTGAACAAACTTAGGGTCACCAATAAAAGATTTGAGGTTGAGAATATCAATCTTTTTAATAGTTTTTCCTATAAGATGGTTTTCTAAAAAGAGTTTAACCACCTCAACTTCAGGGAGTTCAGGCATAGAGAAATTATAACTTAAGTCAAATCATCAAGGTCGATGGTAGAAATAGTTTTATCATCAGCCAAATGTCGTAGACCGATGTTCATATCAGTAAAACTATCTTTGATGTTGGAAAAAGCATTTAGGTAAGTTTGGGTTTGGGTAACATAACCCATGACCAAAACCAAATCAGAAATGTCTTTTTCGCCCCGCAGAACAGCAAAAACTAAATAAACCAAGACAAGGAAATAAAAAATAACAGAGGCACCTTGTAAAAAATTCCACTCTTTAAAAGACCATTGGGTAATTCGCCGAAAATGACGGTTGTAAGAATTTTGTTCTAAATCAAAGTCATTATCTGCCTGCATTTTGGCGTAATAAGCCTCAGTTTTAGAATTTTGAATATCACGCAAGTGTGAATAACGCTGAGTGGTGAAATAATCAATAAAGTAATAGCTGAGAATATAGGCAAAAGTGATGACAAAGGCAGGGAAATCGATCACAAATAGAATCAAGGGAATAAAAATAAGTGAGACTAGACTGTCAATACCAGGTTGCTTGATTAAATTGAGAGTGGTAGCAGCAGCGTCAGAAAAATTACGAACAGCTTGAATGGTAACTGAGCGTTCAGCTTTGGTGGCAGACTGATGATCTAAAAGAAAAAAGTTATGGATGTCCATACTAAGATTACTGATGAGATATTCCAATTGAGAAATAGATAAAAGTCGAAGATAATTGTCAACCAAACGAGATAAAAGAATTAAAAGTAACGTAATTAGAATTACGGATAGAGAGGCTTGAATTTCCAGTAATTTAACAATTCTGGAATAAAGATAAATAGTAATTAAAGGAAAAATAGCGGAAATAAAACGAATAAGTGTCCAAAAAATGAGAGCTGAACGATCATGGATAATTTTGAGTAAAAATTTAAAGGCCTTTCGAGTGGCAGAGTGCATGAATTCATTATAGATAAAGAAATTAAAATTTGGGTTAAAATGGTAGTCATGAAAAAAAATATTTATGACTCCGTGGTCATTGGTTCAGGGCCAGCGGGATTAACTGCCGCGATTTATAATGTCCGAGCTGATTTAAAAACGGTGGTGATAGCCGGTGATGCTCCCGGGGGACAGCTAACAATCACTACCGTAGTTGATAATTGGCCAGGTTTTCCTAAAGGAACCGGTGGAATGAAGTTGATGATGGACATGCAGGCACAGGTCAGGAATTTGGGGGTGGAAATTTGGATAGAGACAGTAAAAACAATAACCAAAAAAGCTGCCTCATCGGCAGGCAATTTCCAAATAGAGTTGGAGTCGGGTAAAAAAATCCAAGCTAAATCTGTAATTGTAGCCACCGGGGCCAGGGCTAGATGGTTAGGATTGGAAAATGAGAAAGACTTAATTGGTCGTGGAATTTCCGGATGTGCCACTTGTGATGGAATGTTTTTTAAAGATAAAGTGGTAGCAGTGGTTGGTGGGGGTACCGTAGCCTGTGAGGATGCGGCATTTTTATCTAAAATCGCTAAAAAAGTTTATTTGATTCACCGCCGGGATCAGTTGAGGGCTCTGCCGGCTGAGGCGAAAAAAGTACTAGATGATAAAAAAATTGAAAAAATTTGGAATAGTGAAGTGGTAGAAATAAATTCCAATAATTCCCAATTACATAATATAAAAATTAGAAATAATCAAACAGGAAAAGAAGAGATTTTGCCGGTAGACGGGTTGTTTGTAGCTATAGGTCGGATACCGGCGACTGATTTTATGAAGGATATGGTCGATTTGACTGAAAATGGTTATATAATTACCGGTCAGGATAAGTTGTATAACAGTATGACTTCAACACCGGGTATATTTGCAGCCGGAGATTGTATGGATGAATGGTATCGACAGGCAATTGTGGCGGCGGGAGCGGGGGCGCAGGCTTCGATTGACAGCCAGAGATGGTTATCAGCTAAAGCGAGCCACTAGATTACGAATTTTTTTAATAAAAACAGGTCGAGAGAATTTAAGAGCGTTTCGATAGCAATCTTGTGGACTAAGACGGCTTTGATTAAGTTTTTGAATGGCGGTAGTACAAGAATCAGGGGTTAGTTTATCAAAAAGAAAGCCGGTTTTACCATGGACAACAGTTTCTTTAATACCACCACTGTTGTAGCCAATAACAGGACAACCTAGGGCCTGAGCTTCAACAGAGACCATACCAAAATCTTCATTATCGGAACAAAAAAGATAGGCTTTAGCATTCTTAAAAAGAGTTTCTTTTTGAGATTGAGTAACTTCGCCTAAAAATTCGGTCTTAGAGCCAGCTAATTTTCTTAATTCTGTTTCAAACCCGGCAAAATCACGGCCAAAAATTTTAAGAGGCAAATTAAGTTTTTTACAGGCTAAAATAGCAATATCATAGCGTTTGGCTCGGGCTAAACGACCACCGGTGAGATAAAAGCACTCATCTGGTTTTTGGCGGTCCTCGCTACCTTCGGGCTGTCCTCCGACTGCGTCGGAGTCACGCGTTCGCTGCGGTCCTGAAAAACCAGATTTCGTTAACTTTAATGGGACTTCGATGGGAGGGTTGATGATAACAGCAGGACGGCGGTAAAATTTTTTAATACGAGCGGCGGTGGTTTGAGAATTGGCGATATATTGATCGACGTTTTGGGAAAATTTAAAATCAGCCAGGCGCAAAAAATGATTGACAATGTTGGCTAAAAATTTTAAGAGAGGATATTTTTGAAAATTACGGGCGGTAGGAAGACCGTAGAGATAGCGAGGTGGAGTATGACAATAACAAATAAGTTTAGCGGATTTTTTGTTGACGGCATTAGGGAAATAAGCTCCGGTAGCGGAACTGATAATTAGGTCATAATCGGAAAAATCAAAGGACTTAAAAGCCAGGGGGGATAAAAGACGGAGAGGGCTAATGATTTTGTGAGCAAAGGGAATATATTTAAAAAAAGATTGACGGACCCGATGGTCCCATTTTTTTTGTAAGCGGCTCCGATGAGGACCGAAATAAGATGGAGCGTAAAGGGAGGTGAAAATATCAGCTTTAGGATAAAGGTCGGTTAAAGTTTCAAAAACCGCTTCGGCACCACCATATTCTTTAAGATAGTCTTGCACCAAAGCAATACGCATGGCATATAATAGCAAAAATTAAAATAAGGAGGTTTGTCGTGAAGGAGTGGTGACTGGTGTTTTAATATTTAGTTTGCGCTTAAGACGGGAAGAGAGAGATTTGAAGTGGTATTGATCAAAAAGAGAAAGAAGACCGAGGTATGTGTCTGGAGTGAGTTTGGCGGATTTAAATTGATATTTAAGAGGGATGTTGGTCACAATGGTGGCCAGTTTTTGCGACAAATAAGCGTTGTCGCGATCTTTTTCTAGTTTTTGCCTAACAGTGGGTTTAATTTCTGATAAATGGTGGTAAATATTGTCTAAAGTTTGATATTTTTCCAAAAGTTCAGTAGCAGTTTTTGGACCCACACCAGCCACTCCGGGATAGTTGTCAGACAGGTCCCCCATCAGAGCTTTAAGATCAACAACTTGATCAGGAAAGACACCAAGGCGCTCTTTAACTTCGTCAATACCGTAGGTTTTGGTTTCGGAGAGACCGCGAACAGGGACAAAGAGAAAAGTTTTAGAGTCGACTAACTGCATTAAATCCTTATCACCGGTGATAATGGTGATTTTTTTTAGTTTTTTAGCACGTCGAGCCAAGGTGCCAATAAGATCGTCGGCTTCAAAACCACCTAGAGATAAGGCGGAAAGTCCGGCATTTTCAAGAGTTTGAGGTAAAAGAGGTAGTTGAGAAACGAGATCTCTATCAGCAGGTTGGCGCTTGGCTCGATAACCGATAAATTCTTGTTGGCGGAAAGTGGGGCCAGGAGAATCAAGGCAGACTAGAAGATGGCTTGGTTGAAGAATATCGATGGAGGACAAAAGCATAGAGTAAAAGCCATAAAGGGCATTAACAGGTTGACCATCAAGACTGAGAGGAGGAATAGAGTGATAGGCACGATGGGCAATAGCATGACCATCGATAATGACCAAATGAGACATAAGATATTATAAAAGGTGCTGGAAACAGGATACTAGAAATTAGAAATTAAGGTAGAATTTAATCATGGAACAACATCCGATTCCACAGCAGATTAGCTCCTACGAATTCAAATTGGTAGGAGATATGACGCTGAAACAATTTGGGAAAGCGGCGGGAGGAATCATTTTAGCAGTACTAATAAATACCACTGCTTTACCTGTTTTTATTAAATGGCCGTTAATGTTGGTGTTGGCAGCAGGTGGATTGGCACTAGCGTTTTTGCCATATCAAGACAGACCGTTAGAGACCTGGATAGGAGCTTTTTTGAGATCTGTTTATTCACCGACCGTGTTTATGTATAAAAAGAAAAAACCGGAAAATTGGCTGGATATTGACCTGACTAAGGAAATTAAAACCAACAATGAGGAAAAAATCGAAGTACCTCAAAAAGAGGAGAGAAAAGTAAAGGAGTTTATTGAATCTTTACCATCAGTGGAACGAGAAAGACGAGTCAAAGAGGATTTAAAATTAGAGGAGATAGAACAAGTTGCGGAAAATATGGAGGAGAAAACGGAAACTAGAAACCTGCCTCCGCCCCGCAGCGGTGGGACTACGGCATGGCAAGGCCAAAAACAAGCAAAGGAAACGGAGGATGAAACAGAGGATTTGAGAGTAGAGAGTCGATCTGGGACCTAAATTAGATTTAAAAACTCAAAAATTAGAGGCGACAGGAGATGCGGTTTTTGGAAGCATTCCCATGCCCAGTATGCCAGAAACACCCAATGTATTAGTAGGAATGGTTTTAAACATTGATAATAAGATTGTGGAGGGAGCAATCGTGGATCTGCAGGATAAAAACGGTAATTCTGCTAGAGTTTTAAAAACTAATCAATTAGGTCAATTTAAAACATTAACTCCATTAAGTTCGGGGAAATATTTGGTCGTGACTGAAAAAGATGGCCTAAAATTTGATCGAGTGGAAATAGAATTGGATGGAAAAATTGTACAACCTTTAAAAATTATCGCCAAAGCTTAATTAAATAAGTTATGATTGTATAGATGAGCAACGACGCTTTAAAGTACGCCATTAAGGGCAGTACTCAGGATAATTTACCTATTGAGGATATTATTGATGGAATCGTTATTTTAAAAGACGGCTCAGCTTGTCAAGTTTTACAGTTGTCTTCGGTCAATTTCGATTTGTTGTCAGAAAGGGAGCAAGGGGCACTGATTTTTGCCTATGGGGGGATTTTAAATTCTTTAAACTTTAATATTCAAATCATCATCAGTTCAACATCTAAGGATATTGGTGGTTATATGTCAAATTTAGATGCGGCTCTACAAAGACAACCTAATCCGAAATTAAAAGAGAGAATAATTTCTTACCGTAAGTTTATTGAAGAAACAGTAAAAAGAAATGATGTGTTGTCTAAAACTTTCTATGTTGCAATTCCATTTACCAGTGCAGAAATGGGCATTAAGGGGGCACAAAAACAAATTCTGGGGTCGCTTAATCCAATTAGAAAGAACACTTCTCTGCCCTTTTCTAAGGAATATATTTTAGAAAAAGCGAAGGCGGCCTTAGGACCAAGACAAGACCATGTAGTCAGACTTTTTTCTAGGTTAGGGTTGGAAGTTAGGGCTTTAAACACTAAAGAATTAATTGAAATGTTTTACAAACACTATAACGAAGATGATGTTTCCAGTCAGAAATTAAAAAATATTGATTATACGGCACCAGTGGTGACCTCAAAAACATAAAAATGGGAATATTGGATAAATTTTTACCAAAGAAAAAAGAGGAGGCGAAACCCGTCTCCACTAGTTCCGACGTGGTAAATCCCGCCTCCACTAGTTCCGGCGTGGCAAAGGAATTTGTAGAAGGATTGGTGTCTATAAAAGATTTGATAGCCCCTTCAGCGATTGAGGTTGATTTTAATCATATCCGAATTGATAACAAGTATTATCGGACTTGTTTTGTGGCTGGGTATCCGCGAACGGTGGGAAT
>Ga0116174_10001388_pt1 | contig 22109 bp, 22 predicted proteins | sample AD_UKC087_MetaG_FD_89801 | JGI IMG/M metagenome (GOLD analysis project Ga0116174, IMG submission 89801) | Active sludge microbial communities of municipal wastewater-treating anaerobic digesters from USA - AD_UKC087_MetaG | ecosystem: Engineered > Bioreactor > Anaerobic > Digestate | place: USA...
ACAATATTCGTCAGCACGCTGAAGATGACCGGCGACGCGACTTCCCGTGTGCCGCGAATCGCCGCCTCGATGAACGGCAGGCCTTCCTGATGATAATAGTAGATGTTCTCGCCCACCACGATGTTGGTGTCCACCACGATCCCCAGCGCGATGATGAAGCCGAACAGCGACATCATGTTGATCGTCACGTCGCCCGCCGGAAGAAACAGAAAAGAGCCCATGAACGATACCGGCACGCCCATCATGACCCAGAACGCCAGGCGCGCTTCCAGGAACACGCCCAGCAGCACCAGTACCAGCACCAGCCCCAGGACACCGTTCTTGACCAGCAGATCGACGCGCTGGCGGTAGGTTTCGGAGCGATCATGATGGGTTGAGGCTTCGATGCCCGGCGGAAGATACGGCTGGTACTCCTCCAGCAGCCGGTGCACCGCGTCCGCCACCCGCATGGGCGTCTCCTCCCCGACGCGGTACACTTCGAGATGCACCGAACGCTTTCCGTTAAACTTGGAATAGCGGTCCGTGTCGGCAAAACTGTCGTCGATATGGGCAATGTCCTTCAAGAGGACCTGGCTGCCCAGTTCGGTGGTGACCACGGGCACTTCCGCGAATTGGCGCCCGTAATCGCGCCGCTCTTTCAGGCGCAGCAGAATCTCGCCCGCATCCGTTTTCAAGCCGCCCCCGGGAAGATCGATCGACGCGTTCGCCAGGGTCCGCGCGATCTCCTCCGGCGTCGTCTGATACCGGCGGAGATTCTCCTGCGAGATCTCAATGCCGATCTCCAGGGGCGGCGTGCCTTCCAGGTCCACCTGGGTGATGTCCGGCGACTGAAGCAGCCAGTCGCGCACTTGTTCGGCCACCTGGTGGAGCGTGGTGTCGGGCGCATCGCCGTACACCACCACCTCGATCACGTCGCGGCGGTGCGCGTCAATCCGGACCTCCGGTTCCTCGGCCTCCTCCGGAAACGTCACGATCCGGTCGACCTCGCTCTTGATCTCCTGGCCAAGCCGGTTCACGTCTTCCCCCAGGAGCAGTTCCACCATCACGCTGCCGTTGCCTTCGCGCGCGGTCGAGGTCACTTCTTCAACGCCTTCAAGAGACCGGACGGCCTCTTCGATGGCGAGGATGATCCCGTTCTCCACCTCCTCCGGGCTGGCGCCCGGGTACGCCACCGAAATCGAAACCGTGTCCGGAGCGATGTCAGGAAAAACTTCCTGCTTGATGTTCAGCAGTGCAATGAAACCGCCCGCCAGGCAGCCCCACAGAATGAGGCTTGCCGCCACGGAATGGTTCGCCATCCACGCAATGGACCCGCGGTGCCCGGGATGTTTTGCGTCCGCGCTCACGGTTGTCCGCCCTTCGTCCCGCTGCCCGGCGGGTTCCCGGCGGCGTGTTCGCCCGGCGCGGGGCCGTCCGCGCTGGTGCGCAGCGGCATGCCGCTGACGGGCGTCGCCAGGTCGCTCACCACGATCAAATCGCCGTGTCCCACGCCCTTTGACACATACACGAAGTCCGCGCCCCGCCAGGCCGCCTCGATCGGCCGAATCTCGAGGGTCTTGCCGGGGGTCATCACCCACACGTAGTCGCCCTCGCGCACAGCCGAGGCCGGTACCGGACGCACATCCGGGATCTCCCGTCCGGTGATCTCGACCCGCACCTTGGCCCCCAGCAGGAGCGGATGGGACGGCGCTTCGCCATTCGCAAGCTGGAGCGGATCCTTGACCGTGATCAGAACGCGGGGCAGCGTGCTCCCCGTTTCAATGTCCGAGAGAATGCGCTGCACTTCGCCCTCGCGGTAGACCCCGGCGCCCCAGGCGTCTTCATGGTAGATCCGCGCCCGCGAGCCCGATTCGCTGTTGAAGCCCGGGATTTCCAGCCAGCGCAGTTCGGCCACCGGCACCGTAACCTCCACCCAGTATTCATCCGAATCCACCAGCGTCGCCAGCGCCGTGCCGGGATTCACATAGGCTCCCAGGTCAACTTTCCGTTCCTGAATCACCGCGTTGAACGGCGCCGCGATCACGGTCCGTTCCAAATCGAGCCTGGCCTGGTTCAACCCCGCCTGGGCAATGGCCACCGCGGCCTTCCTTGACTCGAGCTGGGGCTGCCGCAACATCAGCGCTTCGTCTTCTTCGGGCGCGTTTTCACCCAGCAGTTCGTATTCGAGCTGGGCCACCGACTGCTGTCCCATCTCGAGCGTGAGCTCGGATTGCGCCTTGACCAGGTTGGCCCGCTGCTGTTCCACGGCCAGCTGGTAGTCGTGCGGATCGATCTCAACCATGACCTCGCCCAGCGCAAAATGCCCCCCCGGAAGAAACGCGGGGGCGACCTTCGAGATCTGCCCGCGGACCCGCGCCGCAAGGTCGACCGCGCGCGCCGGCACCACCGTGCCCATGTTGCGCACGGTCGCGTGCGCCGCCTGCGCCTCCACCGGCATCACTTCAACCAGGCTGGCCTCTTTCTGCGGCGGGCGCCGTTGCGCCACGGGCGGATTGATCAGCCAGCGGTACGAGATGTACCCGCTGACCCCGAGAATGACGAGCACAAGCAGCGTGCGCACAAGCATGCTCAGCCCGCGCCACACAAGCGATACCGCCGGCGCCGGCGCCTCGGCCGCGTCTTCTTCGGCATGTGTCTTCGGAAGTGTTGCCATCTATCGGCCTGCTCCAATCCCTCGCCGCGCATCACACCCGGCGACGGTCAGTTAACCCGTTGGGGACTGCACGGCAGCGTCCGGAGCCGCCGCCTGCTCCGTTGCCCGAATCGCGTCATACTCGGGCGCCATCCACGAACCGCCCAGGGCCGCGCACAACCGCACCCGCAGGTCGAGCCGCGCGAGCTCCGCCTGCACCAGCCGCCGCTCGACTACCTGAAGCTGCGACAAGGCCGACACCACGGGCAAGTAGTCGTTCGAACCTTTCCGATAGCGCAGGAGCGCCTGTTCGTGCGCATTGCGAACCGCATCCAGCTCCCGGTTGAGCGCTTCGATGTACTCGACCTGTTTCACCTCTTCAAACAGCGCGGTTTCGACTTCTTTCGCCGCGATCAGCACGCTTTCCCGGTACGCGGCCAGGCGCTCGTCCACCACGGCCCGCGCGCGCTCCACCTCGGCTTTCCGCTGGCCCGCGTCGAAGATCGGTCCGGTGACGCCCGCCGCAAGCGTCGCGGCCCAGTTGTCAAAGACCAGATCCCAGTCGTCCGCTCCGTAGCTGGCGGAACCCGTCAGGCGCAGGGCGGGCAAGCGGTCTGCCCGCGCCACGCTCACACGCCAGTCCGCCGAGCGAAGGCGCAGCCCCGCGGCACGGATGTCGGGCCGGCGCGCCAGCAGCTCGGCCGGCAGCCCCGGTTCGGGCAGGGGCCCCACCTCGGGAAGCGCGGCCAGGACCATGCCCAGCTCCGTGCGCGGCTCCTGCCCCAGAAGCACCGCCAGCTCATGCAGGGTGGTCTGCAGGGCCGCTTCCAGCGGCGGCAGCAGCGATTCCGTCCCCGCAACGATCTGCCGCTGCTGATACACGTCGAGCGCCGTCGCCATGCCTTTGCGATACCGCAGCTCGATCAGGTCCAGGGTGGTTCTGTTGAGTTCCAGCTGCTTCTCGACCAGCGCCATCGTCTGGTGCTGGGCAACCGCGAACAGCCATTCCCGCGCGACGATGGCCGACAGGCTGAGCATCGCGCCGTTCACGTCCTCGCGCGTCGCTTCGACGTCGCTCAGGGCCGCTTCGTGCTGCGCCCGCACCCGTCCCCACAAATCCACTTCAAAACTGCTGCCCAGGCCAAACCGGTACGACCGCGAGGTGAACGTGCTGTGCGACGAAGGCCGCCCGGCCGCCAGCGTGTCTACCGCTTCCAGCGTGGTCGCGGCCTGGTCCAGCGCGTCCAGAAGATCCGCCGGAGGAAGGGTCCCCGCACCCGAGAGTTGGTTCCACGCCGCGATCTTCTGGTTCAGATAGGCCAGGTGATCCACCGGCGCGCCCGTGTCCACCCGGCGGCGGCCCACCGAGGCGTCGCCCGAGTAGTCCAGCGACGGCACCCGCGCCGCGCCCGCCTGGATCGCCACCATCTCGGCCTGGATCAGCCGCGCATACACTTGCTGCAACGACAGGTTGCCGGTCAATGCCCGCTCGATCAGGCGGTTGAGCTCGTCCGACTGAAACACCTCCCACCAGCGTTCCGGAACCGCGCCGGACGCATCGTACAGGGTGAATTCCGCAGGAACGGGCAGCTCCTCCGGACCCCGTTCGGGCGGGGTAAACCGGGCGCAGGATACGCCACAGAGACAGAGCGCAAACCAGAGCATTCCGGCACGCACCAGACCGCGTCTTTCGGGGCGGGCCGTAACTGGGCCTTGTTCGTTGATGAAGGTCATGGATTATGCACCGGCTATCTTTCGGACAACCCCATCGCCGCGTTGCCGGATTTCCGCACGCACCGAGGCAATGCCCGCCAGGCAAAACCCCATGATGTGCGACGCCAGCACGTCGACAGCGTCAGCCTTCAACGCCCACGCCCGCTTTCTCTTAAACGCCATGATGCATTGGCTCACTACGCTCATTTCACATAGATCCAGGTCGGTTTCGGTCGCGTGCGGCCCCAGCAGGTCGCGTATCGCCGCCAGAAAATGCCGCCGCGAAGTTTCGTGCCACGCCGCGATCGCGTCATCCAGCAGCCCCGTCGGGTTCACCAGCTCCATCATCCGAATGCTGTGCAGGTGGCCCAGCTGCTCCTCGTCGGCCCGGCGCTGCAACATCGCACGCACCAGCCCCGCCAGACGCTCCTCCCCCGAAGCGTCCGCGCACACGCCCCCGTCAAGCGGATACAGCGCATCCGCGCGCGAGGTCGCATACTCCCAAGTCGCCTGGTACAGGCCGTTCTTGGAACCGAAATGATAGTTGATCGCCGCCGTGTTCACGCCCGCCCGACGGCAGATCTCCGCGTGCGTCGCGTCCCGGTACCCCCGCTCCCCAAATACCTGAAACGCCGCACATAAAATGCGCTTGCGGGTCTCTTCGCCGTCTTTACGGATACGCACCGGGCCTGCCTGTGTTCGATCAACCAACTAGTTCAAGTAGGAAGTTGAACTTGTACCACGATCCTGCCCCCATGTCAAGAAATATACCACCCCCCTGGGGCCCGAGTTCTCGCAACCCGGGGGGCCTTATCGCTGCGCATCTCGCGCTGGATTCCTCTCGCCGGTGAACCGCCACTGCACGCATGGGTCGCCTTGCGACCCGCGCAGCTTGTGAAACGGGCTCCTTCGGAGTCGTTCCGGCCGCCGCGTCCACCCGGTCCACCCGGTCCACCAGGCGCCCCCGGTTTGTGGTCATCCGCGCGGTCACCGCCCCCTCCGGCAAGAGTCGTGCTCACCCGGCTTCCGGCCGGTTAGCGGCTTGCATTTCCGGGGAGCGTCTGCTAGAGTATTACGTAAATTAAAATCGTAATACTCCGCGACCTGAAGAAGGAGGATCGGCTCATGCGCAGGAACGGGTTCACACTCATCGAACTCCTGGTAGTCATTGCCATCATCGGGATCCTGGCCGCCATCCTGTTGCCCGCCCTCGCACGCGCCCGGGAAGCCGCCCGCCGTGCGAGTTGCGTCAACAACCTGAAACAGTGGGGGCTGATCTACAAGATGTATGCCAACGAAAGCCGCGGAGAGGTCTTCCCGCCCGTGGCGCCGTTTGCCAATCCCGGCGGCGTGCCCATCTTCGCATCGCCCGATCCGGACGCGGTCTACCCGGAATATGTCACCGATCTGAATGTGGCCCACTGCCCGTCGGATACCGATGCGGATGCTCCGGGCGAGTTTGTGGCGGGGCGCTTGCCCAATGGGACCATTGAACAGCATCTCGAAGCCGTGGCGGTTTCGGGCGACCCGGTGAGCCGGCGCTATTTCTACGCGGCGGCCCTGGGCCGGTCCTATTGGTACCACGGCTATGCGATGAGCACGGTGGAGGAGTTCTACGGGGTCTGGAACGGCACGGGCATCCAACCGGTGCTGGCGTCCGTCTCTCCCGTGGGCGCCGCGCCGGTATTCATGCCGGTTGCTGTCAAGGACTGGACCGAAGACCTCGACTTGTCCGCGAAACTCGCATGGACCGCGATCACAGGCTCGGGATATGGCGGGGGCGCCAGGATCACTCGCCTGCGTGAAGGCATCGAGCGCTTCGCGATCACCGACATCAACAACCCCGGCGCCTCGGCCCTCGCCCAGAGCGAGCTGGTCGTGATGTTTGATACGTTCGGCAGTTTCGCCGACGCCGCCGACGCCGCGGGTGGGGTCGTTTTCAACCACATCCCCGGCGGATGCAATATCCTGTACATGGACGGCCACGTCGCCTTCGTGCCCTACCCCCGCCAGTTCCCGGTCGTCGACGACGCGGTGAACGGCTATGGCATCCCCCGCCAGGTGGGTCACTATGGTCTCGGATAAGCGCCAGCGAAAACCTCGTGGACGCGCGTGGCCGGGCGCCCTTGCAGGCTGCCTGGCGGCGCTCTGCGTGTACTCTTCCGGCTGCGTCAAACACGGCGCTCCGGTGGTGGCCGGCACGGCGCTCATGCAATGCGCGCTCCAGGACGCCGCAGCCTCCGCCGCACCGCCCGTGCTGATCCCTCCCGGGAGTTGTCCCAGCCACTACGACGTGCGCCCGGGCGACGTCGCCCGGGTTGCGGACTGCGATGTCCTCCTTCTCCATCCCTGGCAGGAGGCCCTGCCAAACGTCACCCGCGTCATCGAGGCGTCCGGCATTCCTGCCGAAAAGGTCGTTGTGATTCCCGTGCCCGGCAACTGGATGCTTCCCGACGCGTATGCGCAGGCCCTGGAGGCCGTCGCGGCCGCCCTCGAAACCCGCGGGCTCGCCCCGGGCGAAGCGCGAAACCGCGCGGTGCAACGCGGCGTTGAGGTACGCGCCCTGGGTGATGCCCTCCGGAGCCGGTTAACGGCCGCGGGCGCGCCCGATACCCCCGTGATGTGCCAGGAGATGATTGCCCCGGTCGTCGAATGGGCCGGGTTTCCGGTTGCCGGAACCTTCGGCCGTTCGGAAGACCTCAGTGCGCGCGACGTCGAGGCCCTGGTGCGGCGAGGCAAAGACCAGGAGGTCAGTCTAATCATTGACAACCTGCAGGGCGGCGACGAGAAGATGGGCGCGGCGCTGGCCGCCGAACTGGGCACACAGCGCGTGATCATCTCGAATTTTCCCGGCGGATTGCCGGAAACCGCCAGCTGGGACCGGGCCGTTGCGCAGAATGTCGAGCGCCTGCTTGACGCCCTGCGGCACGTCCGTGAACCCGCGGCGTGACCCGGGCGGTTCCCATGAGTGATACTGCAGTAACCCTCGAAAACGTCGCGGTTGCGGTACACCATACGCCCATTCTGCGCGATATTTCGCTCGCTGTCGCGCACGGCGCGTTTGTGGGCATCCTTGGTCCCAACGGCGCGGGAAAGACCACCCTGTTGAACGTGATCAACGGCCTGACCCGCCCGTCGGCGGGCCGGGTGGAGGTGCTCGGCAGACGGCCGTTCGCGTGGGCAGGGCACCGTCTCCGTGCCGAGATCGGCTGCGTCGCCCAGGCCGAACCCGTAGATCGGCGGCTGCCCATCACCGTGCGGGAGACCGTCCTGGTGGCCCGGTATGGGCGGCTCGGATGGCTGCGCCGGCCGGGTCCCGACGACCACGCCCGCGTAAACGACGCGCTGGCCGCTGTGGGCATGGACCACCTCGCGGATCGGCCGCTGGGCCAGTTGTCGGGCGGGGAGTACCAGCGCGTGGCGATCGCACGCGCCCTCGCCCAGGAGCCGCGCATCTTCCTTTTCGACGAACCGACGGCCTCCATCGATCCGCGGGTGCAATCCGAAATCGTGGCGCTGGTCGAGCAGATCCACGCCGCCCGCGGGGTGACGTCGCTCTACGTGACGCACGACCTCGCCACCCTGCCCCAAACCTGCGAAACGGTGGTCCTGCTGCGCGAAGGAAGGGTCTGGGCCTCTGGACCGCGCGCAGCCATGCTCGAAGAGGCGCGGCTGGCCGCGCTGTACGCCAGAACGCCCGCTGCGGAGGCGCCCGGGTGATGGGCGCCATGCTTGAACACGCGTTCATGCAACATGCCGTGCTGGCGGGGCTGTGCGCGGGCGTGAGTTGCGGGCTGATGGGCGTCTTTGTCGTAACCATGCACCTTTCGATGCTCGGGATCTGCATTGCCCACGCGGCGTTTGCCGGCGCCATGCTGGGCATCTGGATGGGATTCGAGCCCATCTGGGGGGCCCTGGCGTTCAGTCTCGCGGCCGCGGCGTTCGTGGGCCCGCTGGCCGACCGCGGCCAGCTCAATCCCGACAGCGCCGTGGGAATTGTCTTCTCGTTCATGCTCGGCCTGGCCTTTCTGTTCGTCGGCCTGACTCCCGGCGCGAAGACCCACGCCCTCAGCCTGTTCTGGGGCAGCATCCTGACCGTGTCGACGGCCGACCTCGCGTATCTCGCGGCCGTGACGGTCCTGCTCGTGATGCTGCTGACGCTATTCTTCAAAGAGATCCAGGCCGTGGTCTGCCACCGCCGCGTAGCCTTCGCCGTCGGGATCCCCGCCACCGTGGTATTCTACGGTCTGCTGTTTGCGACCGGCGCGACCGTGGCCGTTTCCCTGCGCACGGTCGGCGGACTGCTCATCTACAGCCTTCTGCTCAACCCCGCCGCGGCCGCGTTTCAACTCACGTTCAGCCTCAAACGCATGTTTGTGCTGGCGGCGGCGTTCGGGGTGGTTTCGTGCTGGCTCGGGCTGGCCGGCTCCTGCTTCTGGGACCTGCCCACCGGGGCATCGATCGTCATCGCCTCGACGCTCCTGTTCGCGGCGGCTCTGGCGGTCTCGCCCAAACGGAGGATGATGGCATGGCGGAGATGAACCGGCACAGGATGAACCGACGCATCGAAGCCTTCTTCGACGGCCTCGCGCCCACCTGGGACGAAGAGATCGCCTCACGATTCGCGGACCGCCTCAACGCGATGGTCGACGCGCTCCCCATCAGTCCAGGCCAGACGGTCCTCGACGTCGGGGCGGGCACGGGCATACTCGCGGGCGTCCTGGCCAGCCGCGTCGCACCCAACGGCCGCGTGATCGCCGTCGACCTCTCCCGCGCCATGTTGCGCGACGGCAAAACACGCCGCCCCGACCCCCGCATCGCCTGGATACAGGCCGACGTCCTCGATGCCCCCCTCGCGCGGCACGCCTTCGACTGGGTCATCTGTTACAGCGTGTTTCCCCACTTCCTTGACCAGCAGCACGCCGTCACCGAGCTGGCCGGCCTCCTGAAGCCCGCGGGCTCCCTCGCCGTGCTCCACACCCAGAGCCGCGAAGCCATCAACGCACACCACGAAACAGTCGGCGGCATCGTCGGAGGCCATACCCTCCCCGACGACTTCAACATGGCCCGCCTCTTCCACAACGCCAACCTCCGCCTCCTCCGCCTCGAAAACTCCCCCACCGCCTACCTCGCCCTCGCCGCCTCCAATTTCGGGGACACAATACTAAAATAGTTTCTTGACAAGGGCGTCGAGGCCGTATTGTCGCGCGTGCGCGGATAATTCAGTATTGTGTCCTGAATGGCACTTACTTAAGGTTTAGTGTACCTGTTTCGATGCGGGCTCTCCTTGAAGAGTTGCCTGGGTTTGTTGAGGAGTTGGTAGTTTTTGGGTCGTCGTTTTCGGGCGCGCGGCTCAGCGCGGTTGGGCCGCAGTGGGACGGGGTCTCTGGCTATGGCATCGATGAGCGCCCGTCTCATGAGTTCGCACTTGTGGGAGGGGAGATTGGCGGCGGCCATTAGGGGTGCCCACCGGCGAATGGTGGCGACGGTGCCCTTGAAACTGAGACGATACGGGGAAAGGCCCTTGGTTCGAGCGGCCTGGAGGAGCAGGGCGCGCACCAAATTGTAGGCGACCAGGTACATGGCGAGTTCCTTATCGACCATAGCCGGGGTCTTGCACCGCAGCACTTCCATTCCCATAGTGGTTTTCATGTCGCGCAAGAAGAGTTCGACCATCCAGCGTCTGCGATACAGTTCGACGAAAGCATGCTTGGGAAAGCGTCTTGCGTCGAGTAGGGTCGTGACGACGACCAGCGTCTTGCTGCGGAATCCGGGCACGTCCACGGTGAAAGTGATTTCGCGGACAAGCAGTTGCGCGGGGACGGCCGCCCATTGTTCCTTGGTGAGCCATGTGGGGCAGGGCTTCCCCTTGAGCCATTTGATGAGGCGATCTCCTTTCCCGAACGTTTTGACCGGCTCAATGCCTACCTTTCGGCGCTGATGGTTCCTCATGACGCATTCAACGCCCTTTTGACCCAGGAAATGGAAGTCGGCGTAGCTGCAGAATCCGCAGTCGGTCAAGGCGACGTCCCCGGAGCTGAGGAGCGGCCAGAGACTGCGAAACAGGGTTCGTTCCGAGACGGTAAGGGCCCCCTTGGCCACCTCGAGCACGGCGCCGGTGGCCAGAGAGAACCCGGCAACGATGCGCATCACCGGAAACCCGCAGCCGGGTTTCTGGGTCGTTGGCTGGGGGTAGCGCTCTTGGTTGGCCTCGGTGTCGGGCATGGAGACCGAGGAACCGTCGAACACTTTCACGTGCCGCCCAAACCAGGCGCCCTGCCTGCCTGAATCCGGTACGGCCCCGGCCACCTGTCGATAGGCCGCTTCGATGTCGCCAAGCCGAAGGCGTCTGCGGGCTTTGCAATAGGCGCCCGTCTTTGGAGAGGCTTGGGATCCTTCGTGCACTACAAGCCAGGCGAGGAACTTCCTGACGACCTCGCGACAGGAACGGTCAGCCGCGAAGACCTGGGAGAGAAAGAGCCAGAAGGTGCGTGAGGGGGGAAAAGAGCCGGTTCCTGGCCGGGGCTCCAAACGTGGCGGGGAGCCGGAGCCACGGTTCGAACAGGTCCACCAACTCGCCCAGGGGAGCGTGGGTTAAGCGGCGGGCGTGTGTGGATAAGCAGCGGCAGCCTCTACTCATGGTGAATCTCCTTGCTTTTGGCGCGTAGCTACAAGTATACATACTTGTAGCATAGACCCGTGGCATAATGCAAGCAAGATGACCAGGAAAAATGAAGAATCGGTTGACCGCTTGAAAAGACGCTACCGGCGCCTCGCCGCCCGCGTGGCCAAACTCGGGCCTGTCCTTCAGGGCACGATCACCCAGCGCACCATTGTGCGTGACGACCCGGCCGACCCCGAAGAACAGAAAATCTACGGGCCCTACTACCAGTGGACCTGGAAGCGCAACGCAAAGACCGTCACCGTCAATCTCTCAGCCAGCCAGGCCAAGACCTACCAGAAAGCTATCGACAATCACCGGAAACTCGAGGAGATTCTGCAAGAAATGCGAGAACTATCCTTGGCAATCCTGGACAAGACAACCCGCGGCGTCAGGAAACGTAAACGCAATGAATAAGACCAGTTGGGCTTAAGTAAGTGCCATTCTATTGTGTCCCCGAAATTCAGCCTCCCCGATCGATTCTCCAGAACAGGTGGAGGCTGGCGCCGGGCCAGACACGTGCCACCCACGGTCCGATCGCAGCAAACCCGCGCTGCAGGCGGAACCTGATCGAGTCGGGCATGGCCGGATGCGCAATCCAGGGAAAAAGACCCCCGTCCACCTCGAACGGATGCGCCAGCACCCGCGCCCGGCGGAATCCCCCTGCGCGAAACACGCGCCGGAGCCGCCGCCCCGTGACGAACTGTTCCAGTTCCTGGGCTTTCCACCCGCCGAACGGCGCCCAGGTATCCTTCTCGTAGCCGCCGAAGGTCTCGCAGGCCTTTTTCACCAGTCCGGCCACGTTGCCATAGTTCGGCGCCGACACGAATACAAAGCCTCCCGGGCGCACAAGCCGGTGAAACTCGCGCGCGGCCGCCACCGGGTCCGGGAAATGTTCGAAGACATCGATGCACAACACCGCATCGAACGTCGCATCGGCAAACGGCAGCTCGGACCCGTCGGCGACCACCATGCGCACGCCGGTGCGGCTGGCCACCAGATCCGCGCCGAAATAGTCTCCGCCGCATTCCGTCACGACGTCGCCGGCGTAGCCGCGTCCGCACCCCACGTCAAGGACGCGCCGGTGGTTGAGTTCAATCCCGAGCAGTTCGAACACCTTGAGCATCATCTCACGGTGAATGCCGTCCACCCCGCCGAAGGGCGAACTGACCATGTCGGGATTGACCCGGTAGTATTCTCGAAACCGCTGGTTCACGGGCGGCGGTTCCTCCCGAAACGGCGGCCGTGCACGAGGTCGCGCGTCAGCCAGGCCGCGGTAACGTCATATGCCGCTGGAGTATTCACGCGGCCATTCTACCCGCAAACGGGCCCCGCGTCACGAGGGCGTCATCCCCCGCGGATGAGCACGCGTTCGTAAATGGCTTTGACGGCCGTTGCCTGGGCCTCAAGCGAATACCGGGTGGCCGCGGTTTCGCGCGCGGCCAGCCCCATCCGGTGGGCAAGACGCCGGTCGCTCGCCAGGCGGTCCAGCGCGCGGAACAGCGATTCGGCGGAACCATCGCAGACGAGCCCGTCCTTCTCGTGCTCCACGATCTCCCGCAGCATGCCGCGATCCGCCACGACCGCGGGCTTCCGCATGGCCATGCATTCGCGCACGGCCCGGCAGGTGCCGTCGCTTCCGGGCACCAGGAAGACCTTCACGTCAAACGCCTTGAGCATGCCGACATAATTCTCGCCGTCGAGGTATCCCGGGAAATGCACGTGATGCTCGAGGCCGAGCTGCCGCACGGGCGCCAGCCCCACCTGTTCGCGCCGGGTGCCGCGCCCCACGACAATCACCTGCGCCCGCGGATGCCGGGCCACGAGCATCCGGATCGCTTCAAAGAAGTCTTCGTAATGGCGGTGGGTCTGCATTCGCGCCACGATCCCCACCACAAACGCGTCGGGGGAGATGTTGAGCCAGCGCCGTCCGTCGGGCAGTTCGCGGGCCGGGTCGAAGCGTTCCATGTCCACCGCGCCGGGCACCACCGAGACGCGGGACGGGTCGAGACCGTGGGTGCGGATGTCGTGGTCCGCGGCCATCCGCGAGGGCTCGATCACGTGCGTCGCGCCGGCCATCAGGCGGGTCTGCGCGCGTTTCGCGGGAATCCCGCCGCCGTAGTAGTTGGAGCGCACCAGCGGGATCCCCAGCGACCGGGCCGCCGATGCCGCGATCCGGTGATCGTTGTCGAGGTGGCAATGCACCAGGTCGCAGGGATGGTTCCGCAGGTAACGCCGCAGGGCAACCCCGTCGAGCACGTTGAAGATGGGGTTGTGGTGCTTGTTGAGGCGGAACGCGAGAATGGGTTCGATGCCGCGGTCGCGCGCCGTTTCGGCCACTTTATTGATCGAAGCGCCCGAGCCGGGAGCGCACGCGAACGCGGCCTCCACGCCCAGACGCCGCAGCGCCACGCAGAGATTGAGCGCCGGCTCCGCCGGGCCGGTCCATTTTGCGTTGCTGAAGAGGTGAAGGACATTCATGCGGCGGTTTCCGCGCACGGACGCGCGTCCCGTGCGTCAGACCTCCTCTCTTCGGTATCGCGGCTCGCGGCGGTCTAGGGCTGGCTGGTGCCGGACTCCGCCGGGGCGTCGCCGCCACCGGGGGCGGGCGCTGCCGCGGCGGCCGCGCCGGCCGCGTCCCCGGCGCCCTCGGCCTCGGGCGCGGCTGCTTCTTCCGCGGGCGTTTCGGTTTCGTCCTGGTATGGCTGGAAGATGTTCTGGAACGTCTCTTCTACCAGCCCCCACTGGTGGGTATCCCGCAGGTATTGCAGGTAGTCCGAGAGCCGCTGATTCTGCGCCATGGACAGAGCCCGGTCGCGCAACTGGTCGCGCTCCTGAGGCCACTTCTCCTCCCAGTCCGCGTCCGTGGGGGGATGCTTGGCCACAAACTGCACGAGATACGTCTGCCCCATGAAATCCTGTATGGGACCAAAGACGTCGCCCGGCGCTTTGTCCGCGGCCATGGAGTAGAGCTGGCGGGGATTCACCGCCAACCCGCCCAGCGACATGTAATCCTGCTGGTTGAACCCGTCGAGGTCGACCACTTCCGCGTTGAGCTCGGGGTGAGTTTCCGGAATCTCCGCGAGCACGCTCACGCTGCCCTTGATTTCTTCCGCAAGGGCGCGGCATTTTTCGATGTATTCAGGCGAGCGGCGCACGGCCTCGATGGCGTCTTCCCGCACCTGGTCCTTCACCGCCTCGAACGGCTGCGGCTCGGGCGGCGTCAGTTCCACCACCTTCGCCACATACAGGTTGGCCTGCCCGGGAATGACGTTCGAGAACACCCCCTGCCCCAGTTCGGACACCCCCGTCCGGAACCGGAACACGTCTTCCTGGGGGACCTGCGCGATGGCAACGCTGTCGGGCCCGAACAGGTCCGTGGTCTGCACCTGGAGGCCCGCCTCGGCCGCGGCGGCGGCCAGGTCGCCCGATTCCCTGGCCGCGGCCAGAAGCGCTTCGGCCTTTGCCGTCAGCGCCGCGTTTTCCTCGGGGCTCAGTTTGGGGCTGAGCACGATGCGCCGGGCCTTCACGTCGCGCACGCCCGGCAGCGAGCTGCCTTCCCGGTCCTCTTCAGCCTTGTAGATGAAATACTGGCCGGCAGGACCTTCCACCACGTCGCTCACCTCGCCGGGCTTCAGGGCAAACAGCGGCTCCTGGAACGCGGGGGTCTGGGGCGTCTTCACCATCCAGCCCATGTCGCCGCCTTCGACCGCATCGACGCCTTCGGAATGCGCCTTGGCCAGTTCCGCGAAATCCTCGCCCGCGCGCGCCTTCTGGATGATCTCCGCCGCAACGGCCGGCGCCGGCGGCCGCACCGACAAGGCCACGAAATCCGCCTTGCGCTTGGCGGGAATGTCATACACCGACGGATCGGCATCGTACTGGGCCCGGATGTCCTCTTCGGTGGGCTCGATCGGAGGCGCGATGGCGACGTATTTGAGGTCGAGCTTCGTATGGGCGTCTTCGAATTGGGTCTTGAGTTCCTTCTCCGAGACGCGCGCCGAGGCCGCGGCCTCCGTGATCACGAGCTGGTAGCGCATCTGGTTCGCGACTTCCTCGTAGATCTGGTTCCACGACTGGCCCGACCGCTCATCGATCAGTTTCACCCACTCGTTGAACTGCTCGGCGTCGAATTGTCCCGCGTCGTTCTTGAACTGCTCTTTGAGCTGTTCGACCAGATACGCTTTGTCGAAGCTGTACGGGGAGTTCTCGGCTTCGGTCGCCAGCAGCCGCCGGGACACCATCGCTTCCATTACGCGCTGCGCGGAACCGTCGGCCAGCAGGTCCGTGAATTCGGCTTCCTGCCCGAACCGTTTGCGCTGTTGAAGCTCCTGATTGAGCGCCTCCCGGAATTCCGCCGCCGGGATGGACGCGCCCTCGACCACCGCCACCGGCGCCAACGCGCTTTCCAAATCAGGATCCGGGCGGTTCGCGCTGCGATAGCCCCCCCATACCACGAACGGTCCCACGACCAGAATGATCGTCACCCACAGGATTTCTTTCTTGTACTTGCGCATCAGCATGCTCATGATGCCGATAACCTCCGGAACGACACCCGGCTCCTTGCGGGCGCGCATTCAGTTGGGAATAAATGAACTCGCAAACGCGCGAAGAGTAGCACACGGCGCCGTTTGTTCGCAAACCGGCGGCGACGTGCGCAGGGCGGCAACCCGACCGCGGCAACTGCCCCGGCGCCACCCCCATAAGCGCAACCGCCGGACCGTCCTGACCGGCCCGGCGGCGCGTCTTACCTGGTGAAACTCAGTTGACTTCGTTGTCCCCGCACTTGTCCGCGTAGCAGGGGCAATCCATGTTGAAATTGGCCTGCATGAAGTCGCGCAGGCCCGCCTTCACGTTGCAGACCGGCGCCGGCAGCGTGACGGCATACGCGGGATACTTCGATACGGATTTCAGGTGTTTCATGGTTTTCTCCTCTCCCCATAACCTGGTTTCACGTTGCATGTTCAGTCGTTCCCCGACGACTTGAACTTATGCTTGTACATCACGTAGTACGACCAGTTGTCCAGGTCGGCGCCGTCTTCACAGAAGAACAGGTATCCCGCCGCCAGGACCAGATCGTCCTGCTCGGTCAGCGGCACATCCACCCCGATGCGCGGGCTGATATACACCGGCCGCGTACGCTGCTTCTGCACGATCCGGGGATCAAAACTCGTGAGCGGCAGGTCAATTTTGACAACAGCCTCCGCACGCAAGTCCAGATAGGCCCCGATGACCCCCACAAACGGCCGTGTGCCTCGCAGCGACCGCCGGAAGCGCTCCATCGCCCCGTCGGCCGGTTCGTACACCGCCTGACCCCATGGATAATACAGGATCCCCGTGGATGCAAACCAGAATTTTCGCGAAAAGTCCACATGGAACATCGCGGGGATCCCCAGGGGATAGTAGCGGTCTTCGTTGCGCACGGTGCCGAGCGACCCCCCGAAGGTCGACACCCAGACCCAGTTCGGGGTCAGCTCCCGGCCAAAACCGACGTGCAGGTCCCACACCCGGAATTCGTCCCGCCAGGTGGCAAACGTCCGCGGCTCCTCCCACCGGGGAAACGCCCTGCCGAGCAGGCCGTTGATTTGCCGGTCAATCTGGGCTTCCGACGTTTCCAGCCGGGGCTGCACATTCGCCACGCCAAAGATCAGAAACCACTTCGAGCGTTCGTCCGCGGCAGAGGTTCCAAACCCGGAGGAGGCCGCTTCATCGACCGGCTCGGCCAGACCGGTGGCCGCCCATACAAAAACGCCCATGACGAGCATTCCACAAACAGTCAGGGTGCGAGTGTACTGGTGTGCCATGCAAAGGAACCCCTTTAAGCCAAATACGAGAGTTGATGCCGTATGCCGGTGAAGGTTGCTCTTTCCCCGTCCCTATGGTACCGAACGGCCGGGAGCAGGTCAATTCGACCGGGAAAGGCCGCGACCGGGGCCCGTCCCTCGGAGCGAAACCCGATTAACCCTTCCAGGGAAACAGGAAATCGCGGAATCCGCGGTTCAGGTAGTCGTCTTCGTCATCGGGGGGAAAGGGCAGTGCCTGTTGCGCCGCCGAATCACCCGCATTCGCGACGGCGTACTTCCGGGCGAGCATTTCGTAGGCGCTGCCCGTCAGCGCGGCCAGGGCCGGACCGTACAGGAACAGAAAGAGGGGAAAAATGGCCAGGCACAGGGCCGTGAGCGCCAGCGTCTGCAGCGCGAGTCCCAGCGAGAACAGCGGATTATCGAGAACGAGCAGGGCGGTGAGTTTGAGCGTGGCGCCCATCCCGGCCTTTTTCTGCACAAGCGTGGGCAACACAAGCAGCGCCATGAACGCGGCGAACACGAAGCCCCACAGGGCGATGCCGCTGAGGGCATAACCCAGCCAGGGGGCGGCGCCGCGCAGCTTGGCCGCATAGAACCAGGTGCTCGTGCCGAGACTCGCCGCCGCCAACACAAACACCAGACCGAGCGCCGCGCTCTTCAGCGCGTACAGCCGCATGCCGCGGAAGAAATCCGAGAGGCTGCCGTCACGCTGGTCGATCAGCACTTTGACCAGATGCGCCAGCCCCGCGCTCGACACCGGCAGCACCAGACCAAACGCAAGCACCGCCGCGGGCGCTCCAATGACCGCCCGGATGAAGGGCTGGCCGCTCAGCAGGGCCGTAAACGCAACCCACGCGGGCACGAGCAGCGACAACGACCAGAGCAGGCCCGCAACCAGGAACTTGCCCAGGTGATCGTACGTGATCCAGAACGCCATTTTCATTGCGCGTGCAAGCATCAGGCTACCCGGACCGCCGACAGGGGGCCGCCATCGGATTAATAGAACACGCGCACGCGGCTCTTGTTGCGCAATTCCTGAATCCAGTTTCGGTACTGCTGCGCGGCGGATTCCGCGCGCAACCGGGGCTCAATGTCCTTCCGCACATCTTCCAGCGTGGCCTGACCGGCTTCCTGCCGCTCGTCCACCCGGAGGATGTGGTAGCCGCCGGGACTTTCGAGCACGTCGCTGATGCCGGCCGCCGGCACACCAAACGCGGCCTCTTCGAGCGACTGCACGAGATCGCCGCGCGCCACCCAGCCGATGGCGCCGCCCTGTTGCGCTTCCGGGCCCTTCGAATACGCCTTCGCGACCGCCGCAAAATCGCCGCCCTGCTTCAATTCGCTCAGGATCTCGTCCATCCGGGCCTTGACCACCGCCCGCTCGTCCGCCCCGCCCGTCGCGGGCAGGAAGATCTGGCTCACCCGCACGCGCTCGGGCCGCGCAAACTCGTCTTTGTGATCCTCAAAATACTGCGCCAGGTCCGATTCCGACACCACGACCTGCTTTTCAAACTCGCCCTGCTTGCGCACCGCCATCGCGCGCGCCATGCTCTGCTTGCGGATACGAACCCGGAGATCGCCCAGGGTCTCGCCGGCAGCCTCCAGTTCCTTCGTGAACTGCTCGGGAGAATCGTACAGCTTCTTGAATTCCGCCAGCTGCTCGTCGATCCGCTTCTCCTCGATCTCGATGCCCGCACGCAGGGCCTCCCGCAACAGCAGCTTCGCGTCGATCGCCTGCTCCAGGGCCTCCCCCATGAGTGCGTCCGCGGCCTTCTGAAACGACGCCGCATCCGCCGCGGTCGACTGCAGCTCCGCCAGACGCGGCGCGATTTCCATCATGATCTCGCTCTGGAGAATCGCTTCCGTGTCGACCGTCGCGAGAATCTGATCGACAAGCTCCCCCTGGCTGACCGGAACACCCGCCAGCGCCACCACAACCACGAGCATCTTCAGGGTACGCACCGTAGGCCCATCCTCTCGGTTTTCGGACTGTGGAAGCGATGGAAACGCTTCCCTGCTGCACATTTACGGCCCGGCGGAATGCTCCGCCTCCACGACGACGCAGAATAGCATACAGTCCCACCCCGCGCAACCGGACCGCCGCCGGCGCCCCGCATCCGCCGGCGATCCCACCCGTCCCGCCAGCCCAGAGCGTTTGACTTCCCGCCCGCCATCCGGTAAGATCCAACCGCTGTATCACCGGGCTGTGCCAGCCCGGTTTTGTTTCGTACCGCCAACCGCGTGGACGGGTAGCTCAGGTGGTAGAGCATCGGACTTTTAATCCGGTGGCCGTGGGTTCGAGTCCCACCCCGTTCACCAATGATATCAAGGGCTTACGCACAAAAGCGTAAGTCCTTTTTTGTACATTACCTGCCCGCGGCACAAATACGGCACACTCTCAAACCACATTCTCCCGCACTTCGCAATCTCTAACGCCTTCCAGAGTGCCTGAAATATGGGGTGTTTTTTTTCGCAGTGTGCCCCAAGTGTGCCATGACGCATAGTGAAAGCGATCCAAGCCTTATTTAACAGCACTTTACATATAAAGACCATGTGATTAAATATCATAATGGCTTGCTATTTCCGGTATTCTGTTGTAGGCTATGGCCACGGCATGCCGTTTCGGGGGCCGTGAATGGAATGCTTCTTTTCGGTTCTGCGGAACAAAACCCACAAAACTTGCGCGGCTGTGCAGGGGAAAGGGGGTAAAATGGCCAATATTCAGAAGCGGGTGAACTCGAAGGGGGAAACAGTCTACAGGGTGCAGGTACGCTTGAAAGGTGCCCCCGCGGAACGGGCCACGTTTTCCCGATTGACGGACGCAAAGAAGTGGGCCACGAAGACAGAAGCGGATATCCGAGCGGGGCGGCATGTGAAGAATGTGGAAGCGAAACGCCGGACGGTTCGGGAAATGATAGATCGGTACGAATTGAAGGTGCTGCCGCAGAAGGGCGCGTGGTGCCTGTCTTCCCAAACGCCGCAATTGACATGGTGGAAGGGGCAACTAGGGGCTTACGTGCTGGCCGACGTAACGCCCGCCCTGATTGCACAGAAGCGGGACGAACTGGCGGCCACGCCAATCAAGCGAAAGAAGAAAGAAACGCCCCGAAGCGCGGCCACAGTGAACCGGTATATGGCCGCATTGTCTCATTGTTTCACCATGGCCGTGAAGGAATGGGGCTGGCTGGATGATAACCCCATGCGGAAGGTAACGAAACCGCAGGAACCGCGGGGCCGGGTTCGGTTCCTGTCGGATTCGGAACGGGCCGCCCTTCTGGCCGCTTGTAAGAAAAGCGGGAATCCCTGCCTGTATGACGTGGTGCTCCTGGCGTTGTCCACGGGCATGCGGAAGGGGGAAATCATGGGGCTTACGTGGGGAGCGGTGGACTTCCAGCGGCGCATGATTACGCTGGAACATACGAAGAACGGGGAACGCCGGGGGGTGCCGCTTGTGGGGCGGATGTATAACGCGCTGCAGGAACGCAGCCGAATTCGGCAGATTGATACCCCCTATGTCTTCCCTGCCCCGTTGCGGTACGGCCAGGAACCCAAGCCGATTGATATTCAAAACGCGTGGCGGGTGGCCGTGAAACGGGCCAATCTGCAGGATTTCCGGTTTCACGATTTGCGGCACAGCACCGCTTCCTACCTGGCCATGAACGGGGCCAGTCTGGCGGAAATAGCGGCTGTGTTGGGACACAAAACGCTGGCCATGGTGAAGCGGTATGCCCACCTGTCCGATACCCATACAAGCAAGGTTCTGGAACGGATGAATCAGGCGATATTCTCAGGAGCAGACGGAGAGACAGATTCGGAAATGGATTGACCATTCCGGAATAGACTTAAAGGAATAACCATGACCGAAGAAGTAGAACACGATGCTGAAAACATCGATTGGGATAAATGGGCTCGTTGTGATAGTTGGCGATCATCTCAAGCCATCCCCCTAGTATTTGGTAAAGCCCCTGCGAAGTCTGAGGAAGAATTCATAATGGTTCTTAACGATCTGTCACGGTCAAGAAAAAGAGATTTTTCGCGCTTCCGCCAGTTGTTGAAGCAAGCCCTGGAACTCCCCTCTGTTGAAAGACCATTTAAAGCATGGGTATCACGTTTTGACGAAGTGTGTCTCAGATTGCCGCAGGTGAATGAGCACCCCGTTTCCGTTATCCCTCGCGAATTCGTGCAGTGGTTTGCCAACAAGGGTTTCGAGGTTCCAGACGGGTTGAAACCTCTTTTAGAGGAAAAGACTGTAAAGCAAGTAATACCCGAAGACTGGCTGACAGTCTCAGACGCTGCTAGGCTCTATGTCCATGAAATGGAAGATACTGTGCCCTTCAGTACAGCGAAATCCCGAATAAGCAAGAAGTGTAACAACGGGAAGATACACTGTAAAGGGAAGGGTTCTGCCCGTAGAGTTCAGCCGGATTCTCTTAATACTTTCATCTTGTGTTGTAGGGACAAAGCCCTACTGCAACCAGAGGAAGACTAACGTCAAACTTACACGCCTCGCGACGCCGGAACGTTCCCGTTTTTGTTCCGACTGATTCCCCCACATAGGCAGTCCCAACACCTTATGAATCTGGAACGTTCCCCAACGTTCCAGTCCTTTACTGCTGTGCTAAAGTTCCTCACGAAACAGGGCAACGCATAGGGCGTTGCCACAGAAAATGAGGAATTTCAGCAATGAATAACGAAACAACTCTCCTCACGGGGCCACCTCGCCTTCTATCAGTTACCCAATTCTGCCAAAAGCACGAATGGGCCACGCAAGGTGGAATCCGCCATCTGCTGTTCAACCGTGAAATGAACGGGTTCGACCGGTGCGTTGTGCGACTTGGGCGCAAGATCTTGCTGAACGAAGCCGCGGTATTCGAATGGCTGAAGGAGTCCGAAAACCATGTATAACACAATCGAAGCGAGCGTGCTCAAGAATATGGTGCCCCCTCTCGAATTCTACCGGCAGGAACTCCCCCAAATGCCCCCCCCGAGACAAGTCGGGGGCTGGACAGACGGGGGACTTTGCCCGTTCCACGATGACCACAGAACAGGTAATTTTCGCGTGAATATTGACACAGGTGCATTTACGTGTTTCGCGTGCGGTGCAAAAGGCACGGACATCCTGGCATTCACGCAATTACGGCACGGGCTTTCCTTTCCCGATGCCATAGTGGCAATCGCACAAGCGTGGGGGCTATCAGCATGAATATCCAAGGAATCCCTAAAGAACGCGCCGGAAAGGCTCTAAGGCGCGTGTGGACATACAAGAACGCAGGCGGGGCCGAAATCGGCTACGTGGTGC
>Ga0116174_10001389_pt1 | contig 22096 bp, 17 predicted proteins | sample AD_UKC087_MetaG_FD_89801 | JGI IMG/M metagenome (GOLD analysis project Ga0116174, IMG submission 89801) | Active sludge microbial communities of municipal wastewater-treating anaerobic digesters from USA - AD_UKC087_MetaG | ecosystem: Engineered > Bioreactor > Anaerobic > Digestate | place: USA...
CAGCCTGTTGTTCAGTCTGTTGTTCAGTCTGTTCTTCAGTCTGTTGTTCAGTCTGTTGTTCAGCCTGTTGTTCAGCCTGTTGTTGTTTATACTTTGTAAACTCATCAGCTCTTTGAGCCAATTTATCCATAAGCGTCAAATCACTGTTTACAACCTTAACCTTTATGTTATCATTAACAAACTTTTCTATAAACAAAGGATCATCTATAAACTTCTTAAATTGCTCATTACTAATGATTGACTCATTTATCATGTAAATAGCAATTTCACCTGATAACATCTTTTGTAAATCAGCACGCTGCCTATTTAACTTTTCACTTATTGCAGCGTCAATATTTTTATCACCTAATTTGCTAAGCAATAATTCGGAAGCAAGAATATTACCATAATATTCCAATAGCGCAACCCTTGTATCTTCATCAAAACCAAGTCCACTAACCTTGAGTTCATAAGCATAATTTGTCATTTTCTTATGATAGTCAGCCTGTTCTTCTGTAAGCGAACCCCGCTCCATAAAAACATCTATCATATTAAAAGCATCATCCCTACGTTTTTCTAATGGAACATTACTCTCCTCATCTGAAAAGAAATTTGTTATCATGTAATTAGTAATCTTATCTTCAGCAAATTTGTCAGCATCAATATTTTTCATACCTGCTATATACTTGATAGTCTCCGCCCCTCCCTGAAAAGCCAATCCTGTAGCAGTCCCTAATATCATCTCTGTAAGAGCCATATCCGTCTTAGCATATTCCATCAATGACAAAATAGGAGTTTCATCATCACGTCTGGCTATTGCATTATGCTGCCAATAACCTTGCAATAACTCCTCTATTCCCTCCGATGCACCTTCATAAAGAAACAATAATAATTTTGACAAGAAACCTTTTGCAGGCGTAAACGCTAAACCCAGTTGCATGGCATCATTAAAATATAAAAATGCTTCATTCTTCATCACATCTGCGGCAACTTGCGAAGCTTGTTCAACAGACATTCCCATTTCCATTGCCTCATTAAATGATCCACCCGCATTAAACCATCCTTCTATCGGACGATTAATTAAAGCTCCTCCAGCTCCTGCCACTAATTGTCTTAATAAGACAGGCATAGCCGTCCTTGCCAATGCACTTGATAACCCTAAAGTAACTCCATAACCTGTAGGTAAAAGAGAAAGAGTAAAGGGAAGTGTACGCACGCCATTGGCGATCCACCAATCAGGAGTTAGCAACTTGTCTAACTCAAAAACAGGAATATCCGCACTCTTGTAAAAATCCATCGCCATATCCGATAAATAGTTACCTGCTTCATAATACCCTAACCAATTAAGGCCTCCACCGATAGAATTAAATAAATCTAAAACACCAGCAGAAAACGACATAGCTATCTGCGCACTACGTGGAAGAGCATTCCATTTAGCCATCGAGAATCGTTGCCGTTCCGCATAAACCTCCGCAAACACATCTTCATACCTATCAACTACATCTTTAGATAACTTCCCGTCAATAGTAACTCCATACTCACGCTCCAAATCACTTAGTTTGCCCTTAAACGTATCAAAAAGACTTATATGAGCGTTATTCAAAGCATCAATAACATTGCTGTTATATCTGCGAATATGTTCATTATATATCAACGTTTTATTCTTTCTTAGTTCTTCAAGCTGACGATTAGCATCATCAACAGAAATAGCGCCGGCATCATACATCTGCTCCAGCTCCGCTTTCTTTTGTAATAATTCAGCCTCTATTGACGCATCTAACTCTTTCATCTCTAAATCAAACTGACTTTTAGAGACTTTAGCTTTGTTTAATAACTCACCTTTAAGCCTTGATGCATCAGCAAACAATCTTTCTACCTCAATCGTAAACTTTTCAACCGCCTCATCAGGGTATAACTTATCAGGATATTTCTCCCTAAACAACTTATTAGCTTGTCGTTTAACTTCATCTTCCTCTACACGCTGTTTAATATAATATCTTAACTCTTGTCTTGACTCCGCATCAAGGTCAGTGCTTAATGCATAAGCATCCTCCATGCGTAAAGATTTAAGAGCATCAAGTTCCTTAACCTCACGCTGTAGCTGATCATACCGTTTACGACTTTCCTCATCTTCCAATATAGGTGTAGGCTTGTAAGCATACATAGTTCTACCATAAACAAACTCTTTGTAACCAGCCCCAGACTTAGCTATATCTTTTAATTCCCGCTCCTTCTCATTCTTTAATACATCTATATCATCAGGAACATTCTTAATATATTCTTTATAACTCTCATAATGAGGCGCATACTTATTATCTAAGCGTTTACGCTCAATTTGTACTTCAAGCTTGCGCTTCTGATCTTCAAGTTCCAATATTTTTTTATTTATCCTTTCATATTCAACAGCATCATCAGAGGAACTAAACTTTTTATCTCCAGTATATATCGACCTCGACCATGCAATATCTTTAGTACTCGTTACTATTGACTTACGCTCTAATCTATCCTTTTCCTTCACAAGTTTATCAATATCCTCCTGAATGTATCCTATAGGATCATTACTACGTTTCTCTGTTTCTTTTTTTCCACCAATATAACCTAAACCTTCTTGAGTAGCCTCGTAAATATTGAAATCTTTTTTTTTTAAATCAACCTGGTCCTTGTAAGAAGGATTTTTCTCCAAGAACAGATTTACAAGTTCTTCATCTGTTCCATCAAATTTACCAACTTCATGGCGTATAATTTTAGCCATTGTACCAACATCGTATCGTTCTGGAATAGTAACATCTTCCATATCAACACCTTCTGCTGCCTTTGGGTTTTTATCAAAAAAGGCCTTTACCAAAAATACATCATCAACCCCTTCAGGTAAATCAATATCCCTTTTTAATCTTTCAACTAACTCAACGTATTTTATTTTATCTTTCATTGTTTTTCAAATTAAAATTTGCTCCATCAAGTAAACCCCGTTTTCCCTTAAACACATTCTCTAACCCCTCTAATTTTATCCCAATGGAATCTAAATACCCGTCTCCTAACTGTTCAAAAGGTATATATAAAATCTTCTTGTTTTCCCTTAACTGCTTGTTTGTATCATCATCAGCCACCTTATCTTTAATGAATAACACATTTAAAGGATAACCGCTATCACCTCTAAACACTGCGTACAGTTTTTTTCCCATTCCAAAGTCTCTTTCGGCAAAACGTATCAAACGCCCACCAGCAGCTTCATCTACACTAACAAGCTCACCATCCTCTGTATAAAGCTCCATGCCCTTGCTAACTGTATAAGGCTTATGCTTTTCTACAGATTCTATATCCCAAACAGTATAGCCAAGATGCGTCGAAGGATTTATAATTGTAACCTTACCTGTATTACTCCCACCTTTTGAATCAACCTTTTTAGTCTTATAGTCAATCTTAATAGGTTCAGACTCGCCATCTGGTGGCCTCATAAACCTTTCAAATGTCTCATAATCCGGGAACTGTTGATACAAAGCCTCCTTTCCTGAATCCCATAACATCCTCGTTAACTCTTTAAACTTAGTAGGATCATAATATTGTTTTCCTTCAACAAGAACATAGTCAGGATAATGTCTTTTTATATCATCTACATCAACCTTCGATTGTTTAAGTATTTTACCACGTTCGGCGATAAAATCAAACTTAGGCGGTGCTGCCACCGCCCAAATTCCACTTTCAAGATAATCTAAAGCATCATCTAAACTCATGTTCTCAACCTGCACAAGATTAGCAAGACTCTCCTTCCGCCTTATCTTACCATCGGTATTAAACATCACTTTATTAACACTATCATTAAACAACTTCCTTACTTCATTTGCTTTGTCGGCAAATAGATTCAACTCGTTATATCGTTCCGATATTCGCCTATGCTGTTCAGGCGTTAAATTTCGATAATTATTATCTCTATAAATCTGTCCTGCCTCCTTAATAAACTCATCTCTTTTAGCAAGATACTCCTGCTGATACTTACCATAAACAGGTTTAAAAGAATTATCTACAATCTTCTTATATTCATCAATGCCACGAAGCATCTCCGCTTGATCCTTCTGCATCATGCTTAAATAAACCTGATTAAGCCTACCCAAAGACTGATTAAGCCTTAACTGTTGATCAGGTACTATTTTTACACGGCTACTATACATTGTATCTTATTTTTTCCATTAAGTTAAACCATATTTATCAAGAACAGAAGGAGTGCCTAAATTCATAATAGGAAAATAGTCTTCTTTATAAGGATTAAAAAATGGATTAAACATTCTTTCCTCCCCCCTTACACTACTTTCCCCTGTTGTTCCCCTATTTTTAATATAATCCTCCATCAACTTAAACATCACCCCTTGGCTAACCCCTTCCAAGCCGCCTGAAATACCTTTTAAAAGCTCCTGTATTCCCACCATCTTTTCTCTCTCTTTAGAAATACCCAAGTTTATCATTTTATCCTCTATCGAGGCCTCCATAGGAGCTTTAACCCTTGAAAGGAACTCAGCAAGCCTCATCCTATTACTTAATTTAGCCGTCTCATCCTGAATACCCAACTGCCTTAAATTAGATGTAACGCTGTCTTCAGTCTTACTTAACAAATCCAACAACTCACTCGGATTTTTAGCCACCTGTTTTCCTAACCCCATAGTACGTGCAAGTTGACTTACTATATCATCCTTGATAGTCTCTTTTCCAGCCAATCCATGACCAGCCAATCCTCTATATTCAGCTTCCGCTGAACTCATGGCAGAAGGCATATTATACTTTAAATTCCCTAAATAGTCAGCAAACTTACGATGCTGCTGATTTGCTAATATGCCACTGCCAACCCCAAATAAACCAGATAATATACCTGTTGCTAAACCTATTCCCATATCTTTATGATTTTTCTGATGTATTACTTTTTATTTTAACGTAACTTAATCCAGTAGTACCTTTTAATTTTAATCTCATCATACGGCCTCTTAATCGAGAACTTATAATAGTATCTAAAGGTGTCTGCCCGTCACGTCTGAAATTCGCCCACCAAACACCTTGCTTTTTTACCCAATCACCAATATATATAACACTTGACATAACTACCTGCCCCTCAACTAAAGTCTCTACTTCACCCGTAAACGGAGCTTTAGCCATTAACTGAATATTCTTAAATATTTTATTTTTAAAAGGGACGACGTTTGATACAAATTCAACTTCCGTCTTTATCGGCTTGCCATACAATAACTCGTCTTTCTGATTTTCTAACCATAACGTATTACCATCATGAGACAATAAAGTATCTCCAAACCACATATACCTACTTGCTGTTGGTTCAACATAATGAGACCACTTGTTTTCTTTCTCATAGAACACTATCGTTTCTCGTCTATCAGGTAAACAGAATGTTATCATATATTCATCAAACAACCCTGACCATCCGCTTACAACATCTACATTGTCTATTCCTAAATCCAATATCTCTTTACTTAAATCCTTTATCGTTGATGCTATTCCATAATTGGAAATAGGATAAGGACCATTATAAGAATCTCTTACCACCGCCCCATTAAATACATCAAAGAAATACTGATATGTATCTATTGTAGCTATTGAATTTGGAAACATAGTTCCAAACGTCAATTGACTTGGCATTATCGTACCCAGCAATTTATCTGAAATACCTACATAACCTTCTCGCCCGTCTGCTTGGCTAAATACTGTTCGACCTATATAAATAGATGTGCTTTTACGTTCTTGATTTACCTTTAACACTATTCCAGATTCCGCCAACCCCGTTATTTCTCCATGCCTGCTGCTTAACACTATACTGTTTGTGTCCCAATCTGAAAGACCATTAACACCTCCTTTAACATACCTTTTTGAATGCTTAATATTACTTTCATACCATTTGTTTTCAGCAGTTTTAAGCTCAATATTAGCACGCCCTTTGCCCCATGCATCACTTAAATAAATATCTGAAAAATTACTATCTTCACATACAAAATCATCAATTCTCCGCAATCTCCTTCTAACATAAACATCCCCACAGTTAACCTCTACCTCATTTTGACTGTGCTGGCTATTAATAACTGCGTACCTGTCGCCTACCTCAAAAAATACATTATTTTCATCATCCTTCATCTCTGGTGTATAAACCTCAATAACACTCTTATTATACCCTAATCCATGACGTTGATAATCAAAATACTTAACAACAAGATATTCGGCTGAACGCTTACGTATCTTGTTGCCGTGTTCATCAATGATATAAGCACTATCATCACCAGCGTCATCCTTAATGTACGATTGCGCTCCACTTTCATAACCCACATCAAGTATTTGCATGTCCACAACGCCATCCGTCGTCTTAAACTTATCCCCATCTAAAACATAACATATTCGTACTCTATCACCCCTATTAAAAGTATAATATCCGTAAATCAATTTGCTGTTTAAAGAGATACCATCAAGAATGGCATCGTTAAGTCTTATATAAACATATCTGGCGTCATCACTTGTCTCAAAACGATCAACAAGATATTGGAAAAAACCTCTACGCTTAGGCGAGACAACTAATTGATAAAACTTAGCCCATGAAGGAGCATTACCTTCAATATTTACAGTAATTGTATTTCTTGTAAGCCAATTTATATTTTGTGCAGGTTTAATTTCAGAAATAGTTTTAACATAAATTTTATTTGTACCCTGTACGCCACCAGAACGCCCATATTGATCGTAATAAACAATACCGACCTCAACATTAGCCCCAGATTTAAACGTGCTACAAACGCCCGAAATGCGACTTAAAACCTTAGCCCTTAATCCTGTTAAATAATCATTAGTATAAGTTATGTAGATGTCATTCTTTATTATGATAACATTACCAAGTTTTAGAAATTTACCTACACCAAAAATATTATCATAATATGTTATTATAGCCTCTATCAAAGTCAAATTATTTGAACTCTGAATGAAATTATACAAATAATCAGCCTTTACATTATTTGTACCATCCCAATATTCTAAAGATAACGCCCCTACATCCCCAGCATTAAACTCATAATCACCAATAGGAAGAACAACAACCTTAAATTCATCAGGATAAGAAGGAGTAACATTCATCGGAGTAACTTTCTCTACACAAGAAGTATATTGACTATTTCTAAAGAGATGAATATGCAACTTCTCTATATAATACGCCCATTGACTAAGAGGACTTGCAATAACATAACTTAACCCATCATTATAAAAATACCTCTCAATCTTAAAGTAAGAATATAATTCATTCTGTATCAAATTCATAATATCCTCATAACTCTCACCACCAACACAGGTATATGTAAAATCAACAATTGGATTCATTACATCAAACTGATACAGTTTACATATTATCTGATCACCGGCAACATATTCAATCCAAGCGCCAGAATCGTAATCCCATAACTTAAATGTAATAACCCAAACATTAAAATATTTACCAATATCCGTATGTGTAGTAAATGCAATATTTAGGCTGTCAACATTAGTTGTTATATCTTTGTAATTCAATGTTAGTCTTAAACTAACATCATGATTACCATATCCTTCATTATAATTTGCATAGACAAGATTTGTTCCGTTAATAAACCTTTGATGCTTAACAAATAACGGAACATTATGATAAAGCCTCGCAACCTCTTTTTGATCTAAAGGATATGTAACTTCATTACCGTAGAAATAAACATATCCTTCAATATTTATTAATTGACCATCAGTATCGTATTTGTCTATTGTTTTAAACAAAGACCATACGCCTGTATTCAGACGACGATAAGCAAAATTTATTTTTGTTACTAAACTGTTCCCCTCTTCATATGTAAGCTTAATCCGATTATCCTTATTCTCCTCCTTTACATAATGGCCATTCGCAGTACTCTCACCTTCAGGGATCGGCACATCGCTAATTGGTGACCATACACTCTCCTCTCCATCATCATACACATACTGATAACGAAATTGATACAAAGATCCTCTAATATGATTTCTATTAACCGTTAAATCATCTTCATACTCTACACGCAAAGGCATAAGCGGAGGCTGTTTTATAACAGTAAGCATGTCCCGATTCAGATTTATATACTTGTACAATGGGGCAATTGTTTCATTACCAATATTCAATGCCTTTTCAACATTAAGTTTCATCGGTACGCCACCAGTCCAATATAACATATCATCAACAATGTCCGCATCAACGTTACCGTTGAAATCCAGGAAGATATTGCCATAGATAAATTGTACCTCTGACGACTCAACAAAATATCTATAAATATTTTTAGCGCCTAACTGACTTTCAACAAAGATAATTATTGCCTTATTCTTAGTGTCCTGACACCATCCTGCTATTCGGCCACTTAACTGCTGAATAGACTTAGTGCCGTAAATAACCTCATTAACGCCCATTTTACCTAATCCGTGCGAACGCATATTTACCTTTCTTACACATGCTTCAGCCGATAGACGCTGAAGATCAGAATCCTGATCTATATAAAGCATATTTCTAACATCCTCTATCATTTCACCCCCTGCGACCTTCCTTGATTAATAACATCTAATATATCATAAATATTAAAAGGATTTTTCCTTTTAATGTATTGCCGCTTAGCCTCCAAATACTGACGACGACAACGTTCAACCTTTACTTCAGGCACATCCCTATCTCTTTTTATAAGAGTATATTCTAAATATTCTTTCAAAGTAGGTATCATCATTACAGGGATAAATGTCTGTGAATCAAGAGAGATGCCTGAACTTTTATATTCAACCACAACTAACTTGCCTGCAAGCGCACCCCTGAAACGTATTACACGCTCCCGATCATCAACTCTAAATTCTCCAACATTATACCCACCACCTTTAGCATAGTTCAACTTTAAAGGTAAATTAAGCTTCTCCAAAAGGTCTCTATTAACCTCCTCAACACCACACACAACCTTTTCAGGCATGACAAGCCTGTCATTACGTGTTAATGTATGTATCTGACCATTGATAACAATACCTATCCTTGAATAAGTTATGTAATCAGCAGGTAAATAAACATTATTTACCTCATTAACAACAGAATAATAAATCTTTGTTCCCTCCGAATGAGAAACACCTAACTCTTGCGTCAAACCCTCAATAACTATCTGCTTGTAACGCATGTAATTTTCAAACCCTTCATTCCTCTCATTCAAAAATGAAAGAACTACATGATCTATTTTTACCAATCCGTGTGTGTCCATCTTATCAATTAACAATTATCAATTATCAATTAGTTTTTTCATTACTATCAATTACCTTATCTTCCGGTGGCATTTGATTTAAAAACTGCCATACAATATCCCTTATCGCCATCTCGGAATTTGGGGGAAACACAATATTATCATCAGGTAAATATTCTTCATATTTGATAAGCAAATGCATGTTCACTTTATCTATTCCATACATTATACTTTTATAATAGACCTTTTCCTTTGTTACTACAAATGGAACAGGCCCCGTAAGTTTATATACCTCAAGCTCATTAAGAGACTGATGCCCAACTATTGTAACAGGAACGAAGGTTAAATCCATGCTTCCAATCATATGAATATTCATCACTCCACCACCTGTTCTGGGAAGATCTATCAATGAGGCCGGCAAATCGGAATAATATTGCTTACCCTCATTTCTTATTTCAACACCCTCAAAAAGTTTTGTAAAAACGTCTAAAGAGCCTCCTTTAATACTCATCCAATACCCTTGAACATAACTATCATAAGCCATAGATACATACTTGTCAACCACCAATGGATTGACGTCCTTAATTAAAGATAATCTTATTAGCTCTGTAAACTCTTTCTTTTTCATACATCTTGTTTCTTAGTTTGCGCTATTTGTATCGGAATACTTTCACGCATAGATATACCCATCTTTTCAAATATTAGATTAACAACAATGTCTAACATTGATTCCTTCCAGCCAAATTCAATTGACTTAGAAATATAACCATCTATTTTAGGATGTTCAATATTTGTAAAATACATTTTGCCAGCCCCTGATAATACATTATATTGCCCATTTTGTAGAACAACCTTATAATCTGGAGGTAAATAATAATGTAAAAATTCATCAGAGGTTATAAAATAATCATAAATAGGTTTTTCAGGCAACCTTAAATAAATAATCTTTATCTGACTTACTTTTTGTGAAAAATATAAAACATTACCGATAGTATAAACATAAGGAACATCTTCACTATCCCAAAGCCCGCTATCCATATCTGATGCTTTGCCTTCAGACACAATTGAGACCTTCTTAATCGCTCCATTACAAAAAGCAGTACAAGTAAGCAACATATCAACATTTTTATCCAGAGTCAATTCTCTTAATTCCGTTTCAACAGTAAGAGTCCTCTTTGTATCTTGTAAATAACTGTCTCTCAATAACTCAATGAACTTATAATGGTCTCCCATAGAAAGTTCAATTAAACGTTTTTTCTCTCTATTAAACACCTCAATATTAACTATTGATATTATTGAACTGTACTCAATAGGAGATATTGGATCACCAATTTGATCCTTTGTTATCAGATAGTTACAATAATTAATTATTTCCTCATGTGTAATCATATTCCCTGTATTTTATGCTTTTCCGCAACCTGCATTACATCTTCACGCCTCAATGAAATTCCTAAATCTGATAATAAGATAGCCATTATATCTATTTGATTCACCTCGTCCCATTCAAGTTGGGTGCTATTTTGACTATCATAAACACTTACTCCGTTTATTACTTTAACAGAATAAACAGGTTTTTCAGGCAACCTTAAATAAACAAACTTAGCTTTTGTTATACTTTCAGGCGCTATTTGTATATAATCATTTTGAAATGTAGCTACAGGATACTCATAACTTGGAATATCTACATAGTTTCCCATCATCTCATCCATTCGCTGATCTGTCACAAAAGTAACCTTCTTCATTCCCCCATCTTCACGCACAGCACTCATTGATGAAGGATAATAATACCTATCTGGATAGGCAGCTTTACCATTGTAAAATTTTAACATATTATTACCGCTTAACTCAATCTTAAAACCCCTCATATCCTCCGTAATCTTCTGGGTAATATCAAACGCCTGTCTTGGCAATGGCATACCTGGCTGATATTCTTCAGGTAACCCTAATTTACGTTTATAATGTTTCAGGCTTGCTATATGAAGCATTTGACCAAATCTCTTTGGTGTAAAGCCAATATCAGGACTACGATCGCCAACAATAAAATTTATTATATTTATTATCTCCAGCAGTGTCATATTATATTATTTTCCAATTTGTGTTTTGAAAAACAACAGTTATCGAATCACCTTCTGTACCAAAGTCATAAACCGACTTCTTTTCTATCGTACCACTTTGCGGCATCACACTAATCTGCGATATCATCCAATCAGCAACAATAGTATAACTATCCCCCTCCTCGCCAACAGGCAAAATAATAGAAACAGGCGTATTGCCGCTTCGCACAAAAATAGTATCATCCACCGCCGACATGGTATAATTACTCGTTACAATCTTTACAATCCGTTTACCTTTAAGGGAAAGGATCATCAATAGTATCCACGTCCCACCATCCTTTTTATAAACATGACCATTAATAGTTTGTAAATAAAAATCACCATTATCCCCAAGCAAGTCGGATGGCGTTCCTGTTCCTGAATACCATTTTGTGCCAGGTGTACCTGGTACAGGTGTTCCTTCACCAATATCATAGATAGGCTCTATTTTTTGAGGCACATTAGGCTTTTCAGTCCATAACGTACACTCTTTTTTTAATATAGTCATTATCTTTTCACAAGCATAACCTGTGTCTAAACCTGCCTGCTTGTACATCTGATAAAGACCATAATAAAAAGTTATATCATACACCAATCGTTCATAGTAATCAGCCTCTCTATGGCTTCTTCCTCTTGCTTCAATAAGCCTTTCAGAAAGTTGATAGATACATGCAATGCAACCGCTAATACAATCAGACTCAAATTCAACATCTACATAATCATAATGCTTGCTTACAAATTTCCATTCCACCCAATAATTATTATCCCATTTTTCTAACTGATAGACAAGCGTTGAGGCAAGTTCTATCTGATAACGATGTGTATATATAGGCGGTCCTATTACCACCTTTTGCGGTGCATCCTCATTATAGTAAATAGCCATTGGAACACCCAACGGAGGTTGTACGGTCAAAGCTCGTTTTATCATTGCCGGCAATATCACTTTACCTCCCCCCACCTGCAATTCGCTACTTACTTGATAATTAGAAATGTCCTCTATATTTAAAACGGATATGTCATAATTAACGCTTTTATCAAGGTTCAAAGAAGGAGATAGCAAATTAAAAGCATAACTCTTTGAAGAAAGAGAAATTTTATCCCCATGTTGGACTTTGTAATTTATCACATACTGCCCTTTGTATATAACAGCAAGCGGTATGCTTTTTACCCTATCATCTTCAGAGGTGTCAGGGGCAACAAAAGAATTTACATTGTAACCATCATTTATATAAATTAATCCTTGTACAGAATGATTTATCCACAATAGACCTTTAACGTCAGAATATCCATGACTATCGTATAGCCCTTGCGACAAATCCTCAAATAAAAGTCTCTGTTGCAGTTCATCAAAGACTATACGAAAACGGAGCAAACTACCCAGCTCCCCTTGTGTTACCATAATAGGCGGTGTTGCCATATCTCATTAATTATTTATTATTAACTATTTTTTTTCTACAGTCTTAGCCCTTCGTTTCTTAACTTCAGGCTTTTTTGTATCTTTACTTTTTACATTTGCATCTTCAAGCATAAACTCCATATCAAAAGAAGATCTATCAAGCTCAATATCTAAAGCAATATCCATTACATTTTTTTTCATCTCTACAAGGCTTGCTATTTCTTCTTTCACTACGCTATTATCTTCATTCATCAAATAATCCTCAAGCGTGTTTTCATGATTCTGATAATAGTTACATACCACCAAATTATTGCGGATGTTCCCATCTTTTGTAAGCAGACACCAGTGTCGTTCTGTGCCTTGACGCTTTACAGCCACTATATTAGTACTTATTGCCTCTTTAATCAGTTGCCTGATCTTCAGACGATCTTCAGCTTTATAATCATTTTTAAAGGCAAGTACCCTCTTAGAATCTATACGCCCTGCGCTATCTCTAACAAGAAGATAGCTCAACAACAATTTTCTTATCGTATCAACATGTACCTCTTTAAACGGATCAATAAGACCGTACCCGATAGCAAATTGCCGCAACATATTGTGTGAAAGACCAATAGTGTCAGACGTGATTAACGCCTCGATTTCTGATGTCAATCTTACAAGATTTATTTCATCAGTGGCTTCTTTGGCCTCATCATACAACACATAATGAACAATATCCCCCCTTTGAAGATTTTGATACTCCCTTAGCCCTTCACCAAGTTCTCCACACATAGGAGACACGAAAAGCATAAAAAAGATAAGATCAAACTGTGATTTGATGTCCAAAGGCATTTTGCCATTAAAGTTGATATAAACAGGATTATATCTTACAACACCATTTCTGGCCTGCCTCTGGCTTACATAATACCTAACCTCATATTCTTCCCTTGCTGTAACATACCTCTTGTACGCTTTTTGAAGATACCCCGCAGGTGTCTCCATGAGCATACCTGCATTTGCAGTGTAAACACTTTTTATTTTGTCCGGCGGGAAATCCAACACAATGGTCTTCCCATACTGCTCCATCATTGCCCGTCTAACGTTATCATAAATGATAACAAACTTATCATTCTTTGGTAACATAGAGAGCTTAACATCATTGATTAATAACATGTACTTTTAATATTTAATTAATAAAAAAAATTAAGAGGAGGAATTTCCTCCTCTTATTACCATTAACTTAATGAACCACCAACGCCAGGTGATAAAAATATTGCCTGGTTAGCTTTTACAAATGTAAACATATAGTGCGCTCTCAAATAGAAATCTGCTCTATCAACATCGCTTACATAAAGACCGCCTCCAGCGCCTTTCACCGACCATGTTTCCATACGTCTTGAATATCCGTCTTTGGCCAGATATTTTAATCCGACGTTAGGCATTTGAATACCTGTTTTAGGGTCTTTAACATTTGTAAGCGGGAGCATGATACCACATTCCGACAACTCAAGGTCGGCGCTATCGAACCCAACAGGGTTACTCCAGTTATCGTGGACATGAAATATTGTTGTCATCCCTCCTGTGGTAATAACCTTGAAATTCCATGATATTGAAAGTTCACGATTACCTCTAAACACAGTATTCTCCACCTTTGTATAATCAACGCCTGTGTTTTCCAAATTATCTAAAATTTCACCTTCCACAGATTGCATAAGTCTATCCCCTAATATACACAGGGCTAATCCTGATTCGACCCCTTGACGTTTCATATATAAGGCTGTCTCATTTAGTACATCTTTGCTAAAGCCGCCATCTACATCTGCCGTTGTACCTAATTCTTGGATCCAGGGAATCATCCCTTTTGTGGTCATCACCTCAACGGTTGATCCGTCATTAGCGATCGTTGTCAAGCCTGAATGGTTATGATCTCCCATTGTAAATGCACCATCCATCTTAAGACTTAACAGATATTCAGCACGACCAAGCCCAGTAGTGTACCATTTTGGCAATGATCGCCCATCATCAATAACTTTAAACCATTTTTCTTTCACAAACTCAGATCCTTGAAGGCCAACAGATTCCTTAAAGATTTGAGCCTGAAACTGTCTCGGAGTAACGCCGACAATTGTACCTGGAGGTTGTCCTGTACCTGCACCAAACGCTCCGTTTGTTATAGCAAGTATTGTTCCGGCCGGTATAGTTTTAAAGGCATAATCCGTTACCGGCTTCATCGTTATTTTCTTATTAGCCGCATCAATAGCGGTAACGATGGCTTGCTTGCCCCAATTTGTTGCCCCTGTATAACGTGGCAATGTTATTATATCCCCAACACGAGCATACATATAGTCTGCATCATTAACAACATCTACTGATGCTTTTGCAGTATTTTGCGTAGCATCATTCTTAACTTTTATGCTCGCATGAATACGGTTTTCCTCATGAGCCGTGTACTCTGTAGCAGTAATAGGCTCTTCACGCCCCATTGAACGAAACAACATCATAAAGTTTGCATGTTGTTTACCGTAACGGGAAATAAGTTGAGGCATATGTTTCTCCTCTACAATATCATATAAGGAGACAAGCTGCTCTGTTAATATCCCAGAACGAGGATAAGTGCCGGTAGCAGCCTGATTATAATTTACATTACTTAAAATTGGCATTTTGAAATAAATTTTTAGTTAATAATTAAAAATACATTTGTTTGTCAACTACCTTATTTCATCAAACATGGTTTCGATAAGGTCTTTTTCAGAAGTGCTTATATTTGTTTTCTGTTCTTTAGGATTATGAATAAACTTCCGCCACTCACGGTCGCTCATCCTCATCCGCTGTTCAATAACAAGTCGGTTATATGTGTTTAGGTTCTCACCTATCCACATCCCTGTTACTAACTTTTTCAACATATCTCCACTATCCTTCCCATTCTCTATACCTCTTTCAATCATATAGACAAGCGCAGCCTTTAAATACCTATCTCTTTCCTTTTCAGGTATTTCAATATCCATGAAAGGAACAGTCTCCCCTTCTTTATCCCCCGACAATGAAACATTCACTGTCGTTAAATCCTTATTAGAAAAATCAAAATCCCTCCATGTTTCAAATACCTTGTTGGTTTTATCTTTTACATCATTATCTTTAAATTTAGGAACTTCTATCTTCTCAAACTCCTGTCGTAACATTTGTTCTGCCTTTTTCGCATCATATTCAAAGAGTTTCATGCTTTTCTTATATTCTTTTGATTCCGGTTCAGAATACTCGTCAAACAAACCTGGATATTTCTCCTCCAACAGCATGTTAAGCATTTCTTTATCTTCAGCAAGGTCAGGATCATTCATTACCATAGACATCATAAGATATTCCTTACTCGTAAGATTACCTAACAGTAACCTTTTATATACACTTGCCAGCTTTGGATTATCTTTTTCTATCTTATGTAATCTAAGATAATCAGGATTAATACCTTCTTCAAATCCTAACATAGAATTACGTAACTTATTATAATCCTCTTTAAGCCTTTTATTTTCTTCTTCTAAAGTCTTAAAGTTTTCTTCTTTAGGAAAGTTCCTCTCTAAAAAACTAACCTCTCCCTTTTTGTCCTTCAATTTTTCTACAGACTTTTCTTTTACATCCTCACCCTTAATGGGTTCTTTATTAACAACAGTCTGTTGTTCAGTCTGTTGTTCAGTCTGTTGCACAGTCTGTTGTACAGTCTGTTGTTCAGTCTGTTGTTCAGTCTGTTGTTCAGTCTGTTGTTCAGTCTGTTGCACAGTCTGTTGTTCAGTCTGTTGTTCAGTCTGTTGTTCAGTCTGTTGCACAGTCTGTTGTTCATTAGGCTTGCTTATTCCAAGCGCACTTTCAAACATTTGATCTATTAAACTGTCATTCATTGTCATTCTTTATTAATATTATTTTGATTTATTATTTCCAATTCTTTCATCTTATTTTCATGCCTTAGCATTTCCATTTCTTTTTCAAGTTTGCTTTTAACGTTTAAAAGTTCTATTTCATTATTTTTTTGTTGATTCAACTTATCAAGTTCCTGTTTTGCTTTCTGTTCATTTTGCCGCATAGTTTCTTGGCTAAGAAGTTTTTGAGAGCTTTCGGCTCTCTGTTGTGCCTGCATTTGTGTTTCTGCTTCTTTTCTTGCTATATAAACTCTTGCATAGTATAATCCTGCATTAGTATTAAGCTGTTCAATAATAAACAGATACTCGCTATAGGAGAGTGCCGGTATTCCGTTCTTTCCTCCAGCGAGTGCAGCCATCGCAGCTTCCCTCACTGCATTTTTCATTACCTCATCAGGCATAGCAACAAGATGTACGCCTAACGATATTGGAGGAAAGAAGCCACCAACCCTTAATGCTTCCACAGCGGCATCGCCTAATATCCGATGGTATTTTGTATCATCTCTACCTAATATTACAGCCTGCACACGTAGTGCAATGCTTCTTGCCAACTGTTCTTTCATAGAAAGATAGCAAGAATATATAGGTCTAAGTGCATTTGTTGTTGCAGCCACAGCTACCTCTGTCACATATTTTCCTTGATCTCTGGAGGGGCTAATAGAGCTTGCGCTAAGCCTATCTATTCCTGTTATTTCCATCAATTGTTGATAAGCCAAAGCAAGGCTATCAGCAGCATCTTTTATCACCGTACCTAACCCGCCTTTAAGTTCCTGAATAGGGTCTGGCATGTTAGGTGGCAACTCAACCCCTGATGGGGAGGCATTAAATATGATATGTCCGGACTGCGTGTATAACCTTAATCCATCTAACGGCTTCCATTCATCATCATCCTCAAAAGTCATCCCAAGCATAGAATTATATTCTATCTTTAGGCCTGGTGGAGGGGCTTTGGCGATACCATTTTGTAATCTATAATATGTAAGGGCGATCTGATCAACAATAGGTATGCAATTTTCTACCATTGGCATCCCATCAATTTTATAAACCCTTATTGGCGATTCCACTTTTTTACCTTCATAGTCGAAGGCTACATCATGTGCCTTACCGATATTATAAACAACATCTGTATCAACAATCCACTTGCAACTATAGAGGCTTTGCGACGTCGTCTTTGTAGTTTTCTTTCCTTCCGTATCATACACTCTTGGTAACTTTACAGCCCCGCCCTTATTTGCTCTGTAAGGTTCAACAAAATCAACATCAACACCTTTTACATTGCGGGTGGTATGATAAACACTGTCATTGCTTATCCAATATGCTACAAGCACAGGTACTTTGCAGGCGTAATAGTCATAAGAACCACTATTATCTACCCTCATATCGTATGCTGTCATATTACCTAATTTACCAAAAAAGTTCCCTGCAACGGCAAACAACTCATCATCTTTAAGCCCCGTTTCGCTCTTTAGTTGCGCAATATTTATGTAGTCTATGTACGCCCAAAACGATGCATCACTAAAATCATCCTCTTTGCTTTTTTCCACAATCAATGAACGCACGTCCAAATGTTTAGCCCTTACCTCGCCTATATCATAATCAAAATAATCCATAGTTGATGCTATCCCAAAGGTAACAGCATCTTTTATAACATTGGTTTTTATTTTTTTATCCCCAGATGCTTTCATCGTATGATCAACCGCTCTTTGTATTCCAATCTCGTATGTCAGTTTAAACTCCCCCATCTCCTCAAACATACGAAGCTCCTCAATACTTGAGGGATAAATTATATTTTCCTCCTGATGCTCTATTCCCATCAAGTTATCTATAATTGCCAGTTTATTCATGTATTTTCCTTGAACATATCTTTTGTACTTAAGCTCATCCCTAAGTTCAGCCGAATGTTCATCAATAGCGCTAACATGTATGTTATGCTCTTGCCCTTCCATAATACCTATTATAGTATTTATGTATTTTGGCATAGGAGAAAACACATTGTCGAAATTTATTGATACCCACCCCTGTCTCGCTTTTTTTGTTTTAGGTGGATTAAAGCTGTCTCCTCCCTCAGAATATTTAGGGCTTTTGCTGCTTCCTTTATACTCGTCCAATATCATGTCCTTGTATATGGAAGTATCTTGCCTCCCTTTTGCATATGATAGATTTACATTAAAACGTTCTACATCATTTTTTGTAATGGCGCAGTTACCCATCATGTATTGTGAGTATATGTACTCTACCATTGACCTGCTCCAGTTAGGATCACTGGCTTTTTGTTTTGGATCAATGTCGCAAGTAGGCCTGGAAAATGACCTATTATATTTTTCTGAAAAATACATTACCGATGTACTTACTTTTTAAGTAATCAGCAAAATTAAGTAATTAATTACTAATTTGGTTTTTTAAAATCATGTTGACCTGTACATAAATGTTTTAGTTTCATTTTTTTTGAGACTTAATGTGTTGCCACTTTGCCTTTTCGCTTTCTGCAATTTCTTCCTTTGTCATTTCGCACCTTAATCTCGGTTTGTCTTGTTTGTAATCCCAAAACCAAACTACTCTTTTACCACTTGAATCGCAAATCTCAATCGAACCATATATTTTGCAAAGCCTTAACAAACTACCCATGACTGAAAAATATTATCCCAAAAACTTGATTATCTCCCGTTTACGTAATTTGGATTGTGAACTACACATTTGTCTTTAGCTAAGTAGTAGTTCACAAAAGAACTTTTTCCCTAAAAAAAGGGAACGAATTTTATTTCCATTCCCTTTATTCAACTAACATTTAGACCCATGAAAAAAATTACGTTACAAAGATAATATAATTTTTAAAAAAACAAATTTTTAATGAATATTTTTTTAAACATTTTTTCAAACATATTGTTAATCTGTCTAAGTACGTATGATTATCAATAAGTTACACCATTATTTAGAATGATTATAAAATAGAAATTAAATGTTTAATAAATCCCAATCCTTCAATTCGTAGTGGTTTGATATTTGACCAGTTGGCAAAACTGCAACCACTAAAAACCAACCGCCACCAAAACAATATTCTCCATGCATTTTGATTAAAAATGAACGCCCTATAACGTCAGCCGGTAAGCGTAATGCTAAAACAGCGTTCCATTCAAAGTTTCGTTAGCTAACCGACAATAGTTTGAATTTATTTCGCTACCAAAGTATTTAAGTCCAAATGACTTCGCCACCTTTAAAGTTGTTCCTGATATTCGGCTTCGGGCATAAAATCCGCTTCCGCTTCACCTCCATATTCAATGTTTCTGCCTTTGCTCCAACTATCTTTTTCGTGCCTTTTACGGATAAAACCTTCGTAACCTGCCTTGTTATGCTCCATTGCTACATTCGTGCTTCGATTATAGTATTGTGGTATCATACCGTATTTATTTTTTTTCTTCCCTCGCTTTTTTAAAAAGTCTATAAATATCATTTTTACTAATACTTGGTGCTGATTGGTGTTTTTTGTAATTCTGCCAATCAAATTTCAATATAGTATTTCTAACATACTCAATATTGGTTTTATCATTTACAACAATCTTATATGTTTGTGTATGTAAGTCAGTAAATTTTTCTTTACCACTACTTGCACCTCGCCTAAATATACATAAATCATAATCAAGTTCATTATAACCATCTTGGTCGTCTCTATGTATTGTAAATAAATCACTACTTAATTTAGGCTTACTATTTAGTTTACCATTCTTTGGTCTTTTGTACAAATTGAAACAGCAATGTACTTTCATATTACTATATTCTAATACACCTAAATCAACACTTTTAATCAAGTCAAAATGATACAAACTATCACTATTTTCGAGTTGGCTTATTGGGAGTATAAAACCAATCATATCACCCATTTTACAAGCGTGTTTGTAAAAACTTCTCGCAAGATTGTTTCTATCTCCGAAAGGTGGGTTTCCAATAAATGCTCTACCTTTTTTATATGGTACTTCAAGTTTTAAAAAGTCCTGTTTTACAATGCTTTCGTGTTCGGGTTCTAAATCATAAGCAATACAATTTGGTATTTGTAAACTGAAATTACCGTTACCTGCACTTGGTTCAATAATTTCTGTTACATCAATGAACGTTTCAAAAAACAAATCAATACATTGTTTTGCTGTTTCTATTGGTGTGTAAAACTTGTCTAATTCTATATTCTTACTCATAATTATTTTAATTTTTCAAATTAATTTTTGCCACCGCACAAAAAAATAAATACTACTTCTGTGCTTCGATTTAAGTTTCTCGTAAACAATCCGCAACGAGAGCATAACAGCGTATATAAGAAATGGCACAGAAACATTTGTACTTAATTTCAACATTCTACAAGTGCCACTTCTCATATACGCCACACGTTAGGCGTAATGCCATTAGCGTATCCATTCAATAGTTGGTTTTCCGACATAATCTTTATCCCAAACATACCAAGCATAAGAAATCATACCACTATTCTTCATTTTTACCCCACCTTTGTATAAGGTAACTCGTTTGCTAAATTGGTAAACAGTTTTTAGCGGAAATTCTGTATCTTGAAACATATCGTATCTGCTATCACTCTCCAACCAAACAGTTTTTAAAAACATAGCAATCTTCTTTCTACTTTGCTTTTTTGCTTTCAATACAAAGTCAAGTGCTAATTTGTAGGGTGGGTTTGTAACTATATTATCAGCTACTAAATCACTTTGCAAAAAATCAAGCTGTTCGCCATATCCTCTATTTATCAAATCGGTGCTAATAACTTCAAATCCTTTGTTTTTAAAAACTTCGCTTATATCTCCTTCGCCACAAGCACATTCCCAAATATTTCCACTAAAAATTTCTCGTTTCAAAAGTTCTTCTACTACATAAGGTGGTGTAGGGTAAAAATCCTCCGCTTCACGTTCTCCATTATTTCTGCTCGAACCAACTATTGATAGAGCTTTCGTGGAAGGCACTACGCCTAACACGGTATTGGCACAATTGCCGTTCTGTTTTTCAATTAAACTTTCGTCCATAATTTAAACTTTTTTTCAATTTAGCTTTCGGTTCGGCAACTTCGCCAATACCCATACGTTAGCAAACATTAAAACGATTTGCTAACAGGGGCTATAAATAATAAAACCCCTGCCAGCACACCGCTTCGATTTACAACCGTTCAAGCCTTTCTTTCAAGCATTGATTATAGGTGTTCATCGCTGCTGATTGAACATTAAGTAATGCTTTTTGTACATCATCAATTTTGTCAAATTTTTCTGACATTCTAAAAGCGTCAAGTTTCATCAGCTTTTCTTCCAGTTGTGCCTGTTCATCAATCAGGCGGTCTTTAAAATCACTCATTTGTTTATGTATTAAGTTACGTGCAGTAATTCTACCCCCACCGCACAAAAAGGGGTTTTACATATTCATAGCCCCATACCGTTATGCACAAGTTTAAGACCGTGCCAACTTTGAGAGCCATTGCAAATAAATTTCAGTCGCTATGTTTGCTGTCATTACAGGCGGAACACTCATTCCAACTAAATA
>Ga0116174_10001390_pt1 | contig 22089 bp, 20 predicted proteins | sample AD_UKC087_MetaG_FD_89801 | JGI IMG/M metagenome (GOLD analysis project Ga0116174, IMG submission 89801) | Active sludge microbial communities of municipal wastewater-treating anaerobic digesters from USA - AD_UKC087_MetaG | ecosystem: Engineered > Bioreactor > Anaerobic > Digestate | place: USA...
AGATGGCAGAACAGTTATAAAGTCAGCTCTGAAGGAACTGAAGAAATGGGGCTATCTCAAAATGACACGCTTAAAGCCCAACGAGACTGAAAGCGGTCGCTTTGAGTATGTTTACGACTTTTTGAGTTTTCAGAAAGATTATGTATAAGCTTTGCTCTTGCCCGCTGCAATCCCTTTTGTGTTGCAGAATATGACATATTCATAACCTCGGCCACACTCTTAATATCAAGTTCATTAACAAATTTTAAAAATAAAAGCTGTCTTTGTTTTTCAGGAAGCAATAAAATTTCATTTACAATCGCTTCATATTCAATATTTGATATTATACTTTCTTCAATATTTTCATTATCTGCTATTTCTAAATCCTCGTCGTACAAATCGTTCCTTTCACTATTGCGGCTTCTATATAAATCAATACTTGAATTCTTTGTCATTGTGACAATAAGACTTTTGGTTTTTATTGATTTTACATCTTCGATCATTTTCATATTGTTTATCACTTTAATAAACGTATTGTGAACTGCATCCTCGGACAAAAAATCGTCCTTTAAAATATTTTTAGCTATTCTAAACATTTTATCCTTATAATATCTGTATATTTCAGCAAATTTTTCCTCATCATTTTTATCAGTAATAGAAGATAAATATATCGTTATCAATCATTTCACTCCTGACTATAATAATATATCGATTCAATAAAATACCATCAGCATATCAGCATGATTATTAATAATTGTGTATATATTATAATAATACTTTATTTTTTTAATATCGTCAACAAAAAAAGAAATATTATATACATTTTTTAAAAATTAAATTATTTCATAGCCTTTCAGCATGAATTTTTGTACATAATTGTATTTTAAAAATACTAATTTCTGCGGTATTTTTATTAACAAGCAATTTAAATAATATTATATCAAAAAAAGCAGCAATTTTGCTGAAATTAAAATAAATTCAAAATAATGTCTCTTTTTTAAATAATGGAAACGTTTATATAAATAGAGTATACATTTTGTACTTCATTATTATAAAAGGAGGTGATTTATATGATTTTAAATAAGGCGTTATCAATTATTATCGGTGTTATTTGTTGTATGGGGGCTATAGGAAATTATACTGTCACTGCTGCAAATGTTGCAACCGTTGCTAATGCTGAAATCAATGACTTAATATCTACTTCATCATATATTTCAATATATAATATTACAACATCATTAAGTTTCTCTGGAAATACTGCAGCAGGTTTATGTACGGTAAACTGTATCCCTGAAGTTACGAGGGTATACATTGCAATGTCTCTACAGCGTTCAACCGGAAGCGGTTGGGAAAATTACGGAGACTCCTATGGCGAAATACTCAATGGTTCATACGTGACATCATCACATAACTGGAGCAATGTTCCGAGCGGTCTTTATCGTGTAAACGTCAGCATAAGACCATATATAGGAATTTTAATTATGGAATACGCTTTTCACACAAGTGCACAGGTAAACCATTAAACCAAAAAGCAGTCCGGTGATATTATGAATTTTATTCAAAAAAGCATAGCCGCGAAAACGGCTATGCTTTTTTTAATATATGTGTGAGGAAAGGAAAAAAACTATCAGATGTTCAGAATAGCACCGGATGCGCCACCTGAAACAAGTGCTGCATAGCGTTTCAGATAGCCGGACAATTGTTTTTGCTTAGGAACAAAGTTTTTCATACGATTTGCGACTTCCTCATCGGAAACTTTAAGTTCGATTCGGTTTTCCGGAATATTTACAGAGATTATATCACCGTCCTCAACAATTCCGATTATTCCGCCGCTTGCAGCTTCAGGTGTAACGTGACCTATGCAGGCACCTCGGGTTGCTCCGCTGAATCTTCCGTCTGTAATCAGAACAACGCTGCTGCCGAGTCCCATGCCCATTATTGCAGAGGTAGGATTGAGCATTTCTCTCATACCCGGGCCACCCTTAGGACCTTCGTAACGGATAACAATAACATCACCTACCACAACCTTCCCGGCATTTATAAAGGCCTGCGCATCCTCCTCGCAATCAAAAACCCTTGCAGGTCCTTCATGAACCAGCATTTCAGGAAGTACAGCAGAACGCTTTACAACACTTCCTTCAGGAGCAAGATTGCCCTTTAATACTGCTATTCCGCCGGTTTCACTGTATGGATTTTCAATCTGCCTGATAACATCTGTGTTGAGATTTTTGCAGTTTTTAATGTTTTCTCCGACAGTCTTTCCGTTGACAGTCATACATTCTGTGTTAAGAAGTCCTTTTTTATTAAGTTCATTCATCACGGCATAGATACCGCCCGCTTCGTCCAGATCCTCCATATAGGTTTCGCCTGCCGGTGCAAGATGACACAGATTAGGCGTTTTGGCACTGATTTCGTTTGCGATATCAAGGCCGATTTCCAAACCGCATTCATGCGCTATTGCAGGAAGATGAAGCATGGTATTTGTGGAACATCCCAGTGCCATGTCAACAGTCAAAGCATTCATAAGAGCCTCTTTTGTCATAATGTCACGTGGTCTTATATTCTTTTTTACCATTTCCATTACTGCCGCACCTGCGTGCTTTGCAAGTTCAATTCGTGCAGAATAAACTGCCGGAATTGTTCCGTTTCCTTTGAGTCCCATACCGAGTGCTTCTGTAAGACAGTTCATAGAATTTGCCGTAAACATACCTGAACAGGAACCGCAGGAAGGACAGGCCTTGCACTCGTATTCATAGAGATCTTCCTCTGTCATTTTACCTGCATTAAACTTTCCTACCGATTCAAACACTGCGGAAAGGCTGGTTCTTACACCTTTAACTTTTCCTGCGAGCATAGGACCTCCGCTTACAAAAACAGTCGGAACATTAATCCTCGCAGCTGCCATAAGAAGTCCCGGTACATTTTTATCGCAGTTCGGAACCATTACAAGAGCGTCAAACCCATGTGCCAACGCCATGGCTTCTGTAGAGTCAGCAATAAGATCTCGTGTTACAAGCGAATATTTCATCCCGTTGTGACCCATAGCAATTCCGTCACAAACAGCAATAGCAGGAAATACAACAGGAGTTCCTCCCGCCATAGCAACGCCAAGCTTTACAGCGTCTACTATTTTATCAAGATTCATGTGTCCCGGAACAATTTCATTGTATGAGCTTACGATTCCTACCATAGGTCGTTGCATTTCTTCTTCAGTTAACCCAAGAGCGTGATATAAAGCACGATGCGGTGCATTATGGGCTCCTGAAATAAGCAATTCACTGTTCATTTTTATCTCTCCTCAAATATAAAATTGATTGCGAAGACAGTTTTATCACAATTAATTATTGATTAATTTATCTTCATCGCTCCAGCTGTATAACTTGCGGATATCTGCGCCGACAATCTCACTCGGGTGCTCTGCAGCAATCTTTCTCATAGCATTAAAATGCACCTGTGAACTTGATTCTGACATGTCAAGCAGGAAGTCCTTTGCGAATGTTCCGTCCTGGATATCCTTCAAAACCTTTTTCATTGCTTTCTTTGTTTCATCTGTAATGATTTTAGGACCTGTTATATAATCGCCGTATTCTGCTGTATTTGAAACAGAATATCTCATACCTGCAAATCCGCTCTGATAAATAAGGTCAACAATCAGCTTCATTTCATGGATACACTCAAAATAAGCATTTCTAGGGTCATATCCTGCTTCAACAAGAGTTTCATATCCGGCCTGCATAAGTGCGCAAACACCGCCGCAGAGTACAGCCTGTTCACCGAAAAGGTCAGTTTCTGTTTCTGTTCTGAATGTTGTTTCGAGAACTCCCGCTCTTGCACCACCGATACCGAGAGCATATGCAAGACCGATATCAAGCGCATCACCTGTAGCGTCCTGTTCTATGGCAATAAGACAAGGTACTCCTTTTCCTGCCTGATATTCACTTCTTACCGTATGGCCAGGACCCTTTGGTGCAACCATGATAACATTTATGTTCTTTGGCGGTTGTATACATCCATAATGAATATTAAATCCGTGAGCAAATGCAAGTGTTTTGCCTTCTGTGAGGTTAGGCTCAATGCTCTCCTTATAAAGCTTTGCCTGCTTTTCATCATTTATAAGAATCATGATTACATCGGCTGCTTTTGTTGCCTCTGCAGCAGTCATAACAGTCAATCCCTGTGTTTCTGCCTTTTTCCAGCTTTTACTTCCTTCATAAAGACCTACAACAACTTTTACACCGCTATCTTTAAGGTTAAGAGCGTGTGCGTGTCCCTGAGAACCATAACCGATAACTGCAACAGTCTTACCCTCCAATTTCTGAAGATTGCAGTCTTTCTGATAATAAATTTTTGACATAATAATTACCTCTTTCTGTTTAGTTTTTATATTTTAATTTTACGTATCGTTGTGTTTCCGCGTTCAAGAGATGCAACTCCTGTACGACAGATTTCAAGTATTGAAAAATCACGCATAAGGTCAATAAAAGCATTTATTTTACGCGTACTTCCCGTAAGCTTCAGAATAACTGATTCTCTTGTGTAGTCTACAGTTTCTGCACCATAGGAATCTGCTGTGTCACGGACAGCTGCACGGTTTTCAGGGTCATTTCTGATTTTGACAAGCAGAAGCTCAAAGCCTACTGAATCCTTATCTGCAAGCTCCCTGACAAAGCAGACATCCACCAGCTTTGAAAGCTGATCTATCAGCTGACATTTTTCTGTATCGCATCCATAAGATGTTACTGTAATTCTTGAGTATTCATCGGTTTCCGTCTCACTTACACTGAGGGAACGGATATTGAATCTGCGTCTTCTGAACATACTTGTAACTCTGTTAAGAACGCCGTATTTGTTTTTTACAAGAACAGCCAAAGTAAATTCATGCAAATCAATCACCCACCTTTACGATTATATTATCCATTGAGCCCCCCGGCGGAAGCATCGGTAAAACGAACTCATCCTTATCTATCATACACTCTATAAGATACGGACCGTCGTAAGAAAATGCCTTTTCAAGTGCCGGGCTGAGTTCATCTATGTTGTTTACACGAACACCGTCAGAGCCGAATGCCTTTATAAGCTGTACAAAGTCAGTTTTTCTGTCAAGCACCGTGTTTGAATAATGCTCGTTAAAAAACAGTGTCTGCCATTGACGAACCATACCAAGCACGCCGTTATTAAGCATAAGGATAACAAGAGGAATTTTATATGATACAGCAGTTGCAAGCTCCTGAAGGCACATTCCAAAGCTTCCGTCGCCTGTTACAAGTACTGTATGTTTACCTGTTCCTATTTGTGCACCTATGGCAGCACCTATCCCGAAGCCCATAGTACCGAGACCGCCGCTGGAAATAAACCTTCTGCTTTTTTTGAAATTAAGATACTGAGCTGCCCACATCTGATGCTGTCCTACATCTGTAGCTACCGGAGTATCAGGAAGCAGATGCCTGTTTAGCTGCTCCATTACTCTTAAAGGGGTAAGACCTTCACGCTTATCCATGATAGCTGTTTCCTCTGCGCGAAGACCCTTTATAGTTTCCCACCACTGCGAATGTTTCACAGGAGCAAGGTATTCTATAAGTTTTTTTACCGTATACTTTACATCGCCGCGGATTGCATATGCAGGTGAAATTATTTTTGATAATTCAGAGCTGTCAACATCTATGTGAATTATTTTTGCATTCTTTGCAAACTTTTCTCGGTTGCCTGTAACTCTGTCATTAAATCGTACACCAAGAGAGATTATACAGTCTGCACGATGCATTGCAACTGATGAGGCATAATGGCCGTGCATGCCCTGCATTCCAAGGAATCTTGGGTGATCAGTTTCAATCCCTGAAATCCCCATAAGAGAGCAGCCTATCGGGGCATCAATTAAATCCGCAAGCTGCATAAGCTCATCTTCAGCATGTGATGAAATAAGTCCGCCTCCGAAATATATAAAAGGACGTTCCGCTTCAGAAATACATTCTGCGGCTTCTTTTATACTGATATCGTCCGCATGTATGCGTTCATCAGGAACACAAGGGGCTTTTGGCTCATGTTCACATTTTGCTATCTGTATATCCTTTGGGATATCAATGAGAACAGGTCCCGGTCTGCCTGAAACTGCAAGTCTGAAGGCTTCACGGATTGTGTCGGCAAGCTCATCGACACTGCCGATAACATAATTGTGCTTTGTAATAGGAAGTGTTATTCCTGTTATATCAATCTCCTGAAAGCTGTCAGAACCTATATATGAGGAAAAAACATTTCCCGTAATAGCTACCATCGGGATTGAATCGAGATATGCAGTAGCTATTCCTGTTACAAGGTTAGTTGCTCCCGGGCCTGATGTTGCAATAACAACTCCGACCTTTCCTGTTGCTCTCGCATAGCCGTCAGCAGCATGGGAAGCCCCCTGCTCATGAGCTGTCAGAATATGAGTAAGCTCATCACGGTATTTATACAGGGAGTCATATACATTAATAATCTGTCCTCCGGGATAGCCGAAAACGACATCACATCCCTGTTCAATCAAGGTTCGTACAACAATATCTGCACCTGATAATATCATGTGACCATTCCTCCTATCTTATGTGGGACGTTATAAGTCTTCCACATTCTTTACAGCCCACCTTAATACACTTTTCTGATTCGTTTTTATCAGAAGGCATAATATCCGATGTGCGGTATCCTTTGTCAAGTATCTCAAAAACAGCATTTTCTATTGCCTGTGCCTCGTCATTCATTTCGAAGCTGTATCTGAGCATCATAGCGGCAGAAAGTATAGTTCCGATTGGATTTGCGGTATCTGTTCCTGCAATATCAGGAGCTGAACCATGAATAGGCTCGTACAGTCCGCATGATGTGGCGCCAAGAGAAGATGAAGGAATCATTCCGATTGAACCTGTAATCATAGACGCTTCATCAGAAAGTATATCTCCGAACATATTTTCTGTAACAATTACATCAAACTGTGAAGGGTCCTTTACAATCTGCATAGCGCAGTTGTCTACCAGCATATCTGAAAGCTCAACCTGCGGATATTCATCCGCAAGTCTGTGCATAACACTTTTCCAGAGACGGCTGGAATCGAGCACGTTACTTTTTTCCACCGAGCACAGTTTTTTATTGCGCTTCATTGCCGTTTCAAATCCTATTCTGCCGATGCGCTCAATTTCGGACTCGCTGTATTTCAGAATATCAGTAGCTGTTTTTTCCCCGTCTGTATTTTCAGTCTTATGCTCACCGAAATAAACGCCGCCGATAAGCTCTCTTACGATAATAAAATCAATTCCTCTGTCTACTATGGATTTTTTGAGTGGTGAAGCACCTGCAAGCTGCGGCCATATTTTTGCAGGACGGTTATTACTGTATACTCCCATCCCCGCGCGAAGACGAAGAAGTCCTTTTTCAGGACGTTTATCTCCCGGAACATTATCCCATTTGTTGCCTCCCACCGCACCGAGCAGAACACTGTCGGATTCTATGCATTTTTTAAGCATATCTTCAGGAAGCGGATCACCGTACTTATCAATGGCACAGCCACCCATATCAACATCTGTATATGAGAAGGTGTGTCCGTAAAGCTTCGCAATTCTGTCAAGCACAAGAATGGCCTGATCTATGATTTCCGGACCTATCCCATCCCCGCGGATAACAGCAATGTTTTTATTCATCTTCAGCCTCCTTTAATGGTGCAAGCAGTCCGCCGCACTTTATAATATTCTGAATAAAAGGCGGAAACGGCTGTGCCATATAGTTTTTGCCTGTAGTAATATTTCTGATTTCTCCTGTATCAAAATTGACTGAAACCTCATCGCCTGCGCTGATTTCCTCTGCTGCCTGCTCGCATTCAAGAATAGGAAGTCCGATATTTATAGCATTTCGGTAAAAAATTCTTGCAAAGCTTTTGGCAATTACACAGCCTATACCGCATGTCTTTATAACAAGAGGTGCGTGCTCTCTTGACGAACCACAGCCGAAATTCCAGCCTGCCACAATTATGTCACCTTTTTTTACATTGTTTACGAATTCTCCGTCAATATCCTCCATGCAGCGAAGTGCAAGCTCTGCCGCATCGGAGGTATTCAGATAACGTGCAGGAATTATGACATCTGTATCAACATTATCCATGTATTTAAAAGCTTTTCCCTGTGTATTCATCTTTACTAAGCCTCCCTGTATTCCGTGATATAGCCTGCAATTGCACTGGCTGCCGCTGTAAATGGTGATGCAAGGTAAACCTCACTGTCTACATGACCCATTCTTCCTACAAAATTACGGTTGGTTGTTGCGATACAGCGTTCGCCTGCTGCAAGAATACCCATATATCCTCCAAGACACGGTCCGCATGTCGGTGTGGATACAACCGCACCTGAGTCAATAAATGCTGTCACATATCCTCGTTCTACACATTCACGATAAATCTGCATAGTTGCAGGAATTATAATACAGCGAACATTATCAGCAATTTTTTTGCCTTTAAGGATTTTATAAGTCGCCTCCATATCTTCCATTCGTCCGTTTGTACAGCTGCCGATAACAACCTGATCAATCTTTATGTTGTTAAGTTCATCTGCATTTCTTGTGTTTTCAGGAAGGTGAGGACAGCTTACAGTCGGTCTTATCTTTGAAAGATCTATTTCATATGTCTTTTCATATTCCGCATCCTCATCAGCCTCATAGATGACAGGCTTTCTCTCACAGCGGTTTTTCATATACTCTGTTGTTTTTTCATCAACAGAGAAGATTCCGTTTTTAGCACCTGCTTCAATAGCCATGTTACAGATACAGAGACGGTCGTCAATAGAAAGTCCATGCACACCCTCACCTGTAAATTCCATGCTTTTATATAATGCACCGTCAACGCCTATCATACCGATAATTGAAAGAATTACATCCTTTCCGCTGCAGTTATAAGGAAGCTTTCCTGTCAGTTTGAAGCGAATAGCGGACGGCACTTTAAACCATGCCATACCTGTCGCCATACCAGCAGCCATATCAGTGCTGCCTACTCCTGTTGAAAATGCACCAAGAGCACCATATGTGCAGGTATGACTGTCAGCCCCGATTATACAGTCGCCTGCCGTTACAACACCCTGTTCAGGAAGAAGAGCATGCTCTATTCCCATTTTGCCGACATCATAGAAATGACTTATACAGTGATCGCATGCAAATTCTCTGCATGTTTTTGACTGCTCGGCTGCCTTTATATCCTTGTTAGGAACAAAGTGGTCCAGAACAATTGCAATGCGTTCCTTGTCAAAAACTTTATCAAATCCGGCTTTTCTGAACTCATTTACAGCAACAGGTGTTGTAATATCATTTCCGAGAACAATGTCAAGTCTGGCATTAATAAGCTGTCCTGCACTCACAACATCAAGCCCTGCGTGTGCAGCAAGAATTTTCTGAGACATCGTCATTCCCATTATTAACTTCCTCCTTTAGTCATGTTGTGATATGCGCTGAGAAGTGCGTTTGTACTTGCCTTAATAATATCCGTATCAGTGCCGGCACCCCAGAACATTTCACCGTTTTCATTTTCAAGTCCGATATACGAAGCAGCTACACTCTGAGAACCCTGCCCCTGCAGACTGTGCTGAGAAAATACCTGCAGGTGGTACTGGTTACCTGTATATGCTTTTAATGCATTATTAATAGCATTGAGCGAACCGTTGCCCTCTTCTTCCATTTCGGTTTCAACGCCGTTCTGCATAAATGTGATATTAATTTTTACAGTCTGATTTTCACGCATAAAATCGAAATCAGTTACTGTTATATCACTGTCAATGTTGAGATAATTTTCTGTAAATATTTTGAGAACATCATCAGGCTTGAGTTCCTTATGTTCACGGTCAGATATACTCTTGCACATGTAACTTAAATGCTCACGCATTTTAGCCGGCAGCACATAGCCGTATGTATATTCGAGCAGATATCCGATTCCGCCCTTTCCTGACTGTGAATTAACACGTATTACATCTGCATCATATGTACGTCCTATATCCTGTGGATCAATAGGAATATACGGTACAGACCATTCGCAAAGCTGGTTCTTGCATCTGTATTTCATACCCTTGGCAATAGCATCCTGATGGCTTCCTGAAAAGGCTGCAAACACAAGTGCTCCTGCATATGGGGCACGTGCATATACATTCATGCGTGTGCATTTTTCGTATTTTTCAACCAGATAAGGAATATCGGATAAGTCAAGCCCGGGATCAACACCGTGCGAATACATATTCATAGCAAGCGTGATAATATCAACATTTCCGGTTCTCTCCCCGTTTCCGAACAGGGTTCCCTCTACACGTTCAGCACCTGCTAAAAGTGCAAGCTCTGTATCTGCAACACCGGTGCCTCTGTCATTATGAGGGTGGAGTGAAAGCGTTACAAACTCCCTGTATTTGAGGTTTCGGCTTATATATTCTACCTGACCTGCGTAAATGTGCGGAAGGCTCATTTCAACCGTTGCAGGGAGATTTATGATAACATTATTGCTTTCTGAAGGTTCAAGAACATCAAGAACTGCATTACACACCTCAAGTGCATATTCAGGCTCGGTTCCTGTGAAGCTTTCAGGTGAATATTCAAAACGGAAGTTTCCCTCATATTCAGATGCTAATTTCTTGACCAGCTTTGCTCCGTCAACAGCTATCTGCTTGATTTCATCTCTTGATTTTTTGAAAACCTGTTCACGCTGAGCAACACTTACAGAATTATAGAAGTGGATTATTGCACTCGGAGCGCCCTTGCAGGCTTCAAAGGTTTTACGTATAATGTGTTCACGGCACTGAGTAAGAACCTGAACCGAAACATCCGGAGGAATCATATTGTTATCAATAAGTGTACGGAGAAATTCATATTCAGTATCGCTTGCCGCCGGAAAACCTACTTCTATTTCCTTGAAACCAACATCAAGTAAAACTTTGTAGTACTCCAGCTTTTCCTCGAGGCTCATAGGAATAATAAGACTCTGGTTTCCGTCCCTCATATCCACGCTGCACCACACAGGCGGTTTTTCTATGTGGTCACACCCGACCCATTCATTAAATTCTTTTGGTGCAGGGTAATAACCTATTTTGTATTTCTTTGCATCCATCATTTTAAATACAGCTCCTTTCTGCTATAACATCAATTTCAACTAAAACGTCCTTAGGAAGTCTTGAAACCTCCACACAGGAACGTGCGGGCTTTCCGGTAAAATATTCACCGTATATCTCGTTAAATCTTGCAAAATTATTCATGTCACTTAAAAAACATGAGGTCTTTACCACAGTTTCAAGGCTTCCGCCTGCGGCAGAAAGAACTGCTTTAAGGTTCTCACATACTCTGCGGGTCTGTTCATCAATATTTTCACCTGTAACACTTCCTGTTTCAGGATCAAGTGAAATCTGACCCGATGTAAAAATCAGATTTTCGGAGCAGACAGCCTGTGAATAAGGTCCTATCGCTTTCGGCGCATTTTCTGTGTTAATCAGTTCACTCATATCAGTTTCCTCACTTCATTTATAATATTTTAAAGCCTTCATCACGCAATAACTGCGTGATTGTCTGAATATGCTCGTAATCTCTTGTTTCCATTTCGATTCTAAGGAAGCATCCGTTTACGCTCTCGGTATTACCTTTCTGGTAATGTACACCTGTTACATTTGCACCGTTGTCAGCGATAATTTTTGAAATATCCTTGAGCTGACCAGGTTTATCAATAAGCTCAATCAAAAGGTTTGACGAACGTCCTGATTTAAAGAGTCCTCGTTCGATTACTCTAGAAAGACTTGTTACATCGATATTTCCACCTGAAACGATACTTACAACACGCTTTCCTTTCAATGAAAACTTATCAAACATAACCGCAGCAACAGCTGCTGCACCCGCACCCTCGGCAATCATTTTCTGTTTTTCAATCAGTCCCAGAATTGCTGAGGCAACCTCGTCGTCTGTAACAAGCGCAATATCATCAACATATTCGCTTACATATCTGAATGTATTCTCCCCCGGCTGCTTTACAGCGATACCATCAGCTATGGTCTGGACATTCCTCAGACATTCAATACTGTTGCATTTTACCGAATCATACATACTTGGCGCTCCGACAACCTGAACTCCGTAGATTTTAACAGACGGTTTTATCTGCTTTGCTGTAAATGCGATACCGGAAATAAGTCCGCCTCCACCTATAGGAACCACAATAGCATCGATATTTTCCAATTCATTAAGGACCTCAAGGGCTATTGTCCCCTGCCCTGCAATCACATTTTCATCGTCAAACGGGTGTACAAATGTATAACCTTCGCTGTCCCTTAGTTCTAAAGCCTTTTTGTATGCATCATCATAGCAGCCCTTTACAAGACATACCTCAGCGCCAAAGCTCTTCGTTGCCTCGATTTTTGAAAGCGGTGCGGTATCGGGCAAACAGATAAGTGATTTTATACCGCTTTTTGTAGCTGCAAGAGCAACACCCTGTGCATGATTTCCTGCTGAACAGGCTATAACACCGTTTAATTTTTCTTCGTCTGACAGCATCGCAATTTTGTACGCAGAACCTCTTATTTTAAACGAGCCTGTGATCTGTAGGTTTTCCGGTTTAAGGAACAATTCACATTCAGGTGCAATGCCGTATGCACGGACAAGCTTGGTTTCCCTGATTATATTTTTCAATACTGACTGTGCATTAAAAACCTTGTCAAGAGTTAGCATAAATATTCCGCCTTTCATTTTTGATTCTGCTTTATGAAGGGTTATAAAAAGCAAAACACCCGTCTCAAAACATTTGTTACTTTGAGACGGGTGTAATAATTTATATACACTCGCGGTACCACTCAAATTGCGAATAAAAATCCGCCACTCTTCGAAGTCTATCAACTTCTATGCACTGACGCTGCATACGCGGGAAACGCCTACTCTGGAAAAACCATTTTGGGCTTCCGGCTCAGAAGGGATAAGTCATTAAGGAAGAATCATACCGATTTGCACCAACCATCGGCTCTCTGAAATGCTTCAGCCTTGACCGTCTTCGTCATAGCCTTTTCTTTTCGAAGTCAATAAACCTCTATGCACTAACGTAGCGTACACGGGATTCCTTACTGGGCTGTTAAACGGTTCAGGGCACCAACTCAGAGGTGAGAGATCTTTAAAGTGTTACATACCGATTTACATCAACCATCGGCTTTCTGAAATGTATTTACCTTGATCATTCCTCGTCATAGTTTTTAACGATTATTTGTTATTAATTTTCTATATTCTAGCACATATAAAATTTTTTGTCAACCCTTTTTTTAAAAATATTTTTAAAATAATTTTTTAAAAACCTCTACCAAATTATTTCATAAACATTTCTATATCAGAATCAACATCACCGATTCCTGCAATTCCGAACTTTTCTACAAGAACTTTAGCAACGTTTGGTGATAAAAATCCAGGAAGTGTAGGGCCAAGATGAATATTTTTAACGCCCAGATATAACAGAGCAAGTAAAACTATAACAGCTATTTGCTCATACCACGCAATATTATAAACAACAGGAAGCTTGTTTACATCTTCAAGTCCGAATACTTCCTTAAGTTTAAGTGCAATCAACGCCAGTGAATATGAATCATTGCACTGCCCTGCATCAAGAACTCTCGGTATGCCACCGATATCTCCCAGTCCGAGCTTATTATATCTGTATTTTGCACAGCCTGCAGTAAGAATAATCGTATCCTCCGGAAGCTTACCGGCAAATTCAGTGTAATAGCTTCTTGACTTCATACGTCCGTCACAGCCGGCCATAACAAAGAATTTTTTACTGCACCTGATTTTACAGCACCAACGACCTTGTCTGCAAGAGCAAATACCTGATTGTGTGCAAATCCTCCGACAATACTGCCTGTTTCAATTTCCTGTGGTGACGGCAATGTTTTTGCCATCTTAATAATATCGGAGAAGTCTTTTTTGCCGTTTTCATCTGCTTCAATATGCATGCATCCCGGATAACCGGCAGATCCTGTTGTAAATATTCTGCTTCTTACCTCTTCGCTTTTCGGAGGAACAATACAGTTTGTTGTGAACAGAACAGGACCATTAAAGGTTTCAAATTCTTCAACCTGCTTCCACCATGCATTTCCGTAGTTTCCTGCAAAGTTATCATACTTTTTAAATGCAGGATAATAATGAGCAGGAAGCATTTCGCTGTGAGTATAAACGTCAACGCCTGTCCCCTTAGTCTGTTCAAGAAGCTGTTCAAGATCTGTAAGGTCATGTCCTGAAATAAGAATAGCAGGATTATTTCTGACTCCAATATTAACCGTGGTTATTTCTGGATTTCCGTATTTTGATGTATTGGCTTCATCAAGAAGCGCCATGGCCTTTACTCCGTATTCTCCTGTTTTAAGTGTCAGTGCAACAAGATCATCAGCTGCAAGTGAATCGTCAAGAGTTGCCGAAAGCGCCTCGTAAATAAAAGCATATATAAGAACATTCTCTTTTCCTGCATTTACTGCGTGTTCAGTGTATGCTGCCATGCCCTTCAAGCCGTAGGTTATCATTCCGCGAAGTGAGCGGATGTCCTCATTTTCAGTTGAAAGAACACCGATTGAATTGGCTTTTTCAAGCATATCTTCCTTTGAATCAACAGTAAATACGGTAGAGTCATGAGGATTTTCAAGATTAACCGATTTTTTAAGCTCATCTCTGATTGAAAGCATTTTCTTAATATAATCTGCAATATAATCTGCATTAAAGTTTGCATTTGTAATTGTCATAAAAAGACTGCTCAAAACCTGATAATTTATATTCTCCAGGTTTTTGACATCAAGCCTTCCCTTTACAACAATCTCTGAAATGCCTTTAAGAGTGTAAATAAGAAGATCCTGAAGCTTTGCAACCTCTTCATTTTTACCGCATACACCTCTTACTGTACAGCCCTTTCCTCCGGCTGTTTCCTGACACTGATAACAAAACATACCCATTTTAATCCCATCCTTTCTGCTGTTTGTTCCTTTTCATATGCATTTATGCAGAAAAGTACAAACAAATAAATAAATAAAAAATTTTTTAAACTGTATCCTCATTGATTTTCTGGCTCTGTTCCGTATAAACTTTTTATGAAAATATCCATATGTATAAGCTTGTACAGTCAGCTGTAACAAGAAGATCTGCTTCATTAAAATACGGGTCATTTACCGGAAAAATCTTAATATAGACAGATCATTATAAAAGCTGATCTTCTGTCAAAGAAGGTATTTTTTAGCTTTTATATTGACCTTATGACAAAATTATAATATAATAATAAAAATAAGTCTGTTGCATTTACAACGAAAGTGAGAATTTTTATGGAAAAATATCTGGATGTACTCAAAAACGTCTCTTTATTCCGCAATTTTGATGAAGAAAAAATAAAATGTTTATTAAAATGCCTGTCGGTAAAAACTGAAAATTACAGAGCTAAAGAAGCAATTTTTCTTGCAGGTAATAAATTTGAATATATGGGAATAGTCCTTTCCGGACATGTACAGATAGTCAAAGAGGACTTTTACGGCAATAAAAATATTGTTTCATCCGTTGAAAAGGGACAGCTTTTCGGCGAATCATTTGCCTGTGCGGACATAAAAATTATTCCTGTAAGTGTATTTGCTGCAGAGGACTGTGAAATTATGCTGATTGATTACAGAAAAATTATTAGAACCTGTCAGCATAACTGCCCGTTTTACAGCAAGATTATTTTCAACATGCTCAGGATTATTGCAAATAAAAACATTATGATCAGTCAGAAAATGGAGTTTATTTCAAAAAGGACGACAAAAGAAAAGCTTCTTGCCTATCTGTCCTTAGAGGCAGAAAAAGCAGGAAGCAATACATTCAGCATACCATATAACCGGCAGGAACTTGCTGATTTTCTCTCCGTTGACCGGAGCGCCATGTCAGCAGAACTTTGTAAATTGCGCGACAGTGGAATTATTGAATTTAATAAAAACAAATTTTCGCTTAAGGGTTAAGATTAATCATCATGATTTTATACAAAAACAATAATAGTAATGCTGATTATTATTTTTAATCATGCCGGTTTTCATTATTATAAGGTAAATAAGTTTGCTTATTATTTACAGACATGTTCATATTATTAAAAGGCATATTCGTGTTATTATATGACATATTTCTGTTATGGAACATATTTCTGTTGTTATAAGGCATATTTCGATTATTCATAAAATAATCCATTTTAGTTAAAACCATACCCATATTATTTATAAGAATATCCATTTTGATTAAGAAATCATCCATTTTAGGTATAATCGTTTCCACATCAGATAATGTCGTTTCCATTCTGGTTAATGTTGTATCAATATTATTTAAAACTGTATCTGTTTCGGGCAATTCAGTTTTATTTTCAGATAAGGCGATATTTATTTTAGACAAGGTATTATCTATTTTAATAATATGATTCATCATTTCTTTTATCATTATTTCGCTGTTTTTATTATTTTGGAAATCAGAATGCTTATCCCATAAAGAAGAAACTTTATATACTTCATTTGGTGAATTACGCATACTCTCATTCAAGGCATTCATTTCTTCAACAATATTTATTTTCTGAGCGTCAGAGTAATTATCCGGACCTTCAAAATTTGTTTGTTCAATATCCATATGATCACCTATAAAAAAATATTTATTACAGAGATACTTTATAAAAGCATCCCTGCAATAATTTTTATTATTGTCGTGTAAATCATTGCACGTCAGGACAAATCCCGATTTTATGATCTGAGTCAAATTCCTTGGTTACAGTAATGTTCTCAGCTCCCATAACACCAACGTAAGGCTTGATTGCAGATACCAGAAGAAATAATAGTACACATTGGTTCACCGGAGGATGAGTGCAGAAATATAAACGTTTTTCTTGTAGACTACATAAAAAATACAGCTTCAAGAGAAATAAATCCTCTATGGAGTGAAAATGCAATAATAGCAATTATATATGCAGTAACAACATGTGTTCTCTATAAAATAAGCAGTGGATGGTATCGGGATAACGGATATGACTTTGATATTACTGCTAGCTGTGAGGATGATATGTTTTACGAGGAAAACAGGGAGATATATCTGAATATAAGTATTCTCGTTGATGAACTGTTTGATAAATATATAAGTGTCAGCGGGGGTTTTCCGGAGCTTATAAACTGTAGTGACAGTGGATTTGAAAAATATAAAACGTATGCTGTTAAGGCAGCGGAAAGCGGAATGAAACCGGATGAAATACTTAAGAAATATTTCGGAGAAAATATAAAAATTATTGATAATCAACTCATGACGAAGACATTTATGACAGCAAGGTTTTTCCTGTGAAATACGGGGATACAGGAGAAACTGTACGGATTATTCAGGAAAATCTTAATTTTCTGTCGCATGATTTTCCGGCTATTCCAAAAATAATGCCTGTTGATAATTTCTTTTCAAAGGGAACGGAAATAGCAGTAAGAAGCTTTCAGAAAAACTTTTATCTTAAAGAGACAGGTATAGTCGATAAATCTACATGGTATAAGCTCAGAAAATATTTTTTTGATGCTTCAAGGCTTGCAGATTATATAAATAATGCAAAAAAAGTCTTGAAAAAAGAAATATCCGATATATCTGAAGCGGAGATTCTATATTGTCTGAATGTAATATCATATTTTAATTATCATATAGGTCTGAGTATTATAAGAGACCTGAATACAGAGAAATTATCAGAAAATATAAAAAAATTTCAGAAATATTATGGTATGGATATAACCGAAGAGCCGGATGTAGCTACGTTTGAAAAGATAAAAAGCATTTTCACGATAATAACTGAAAATATTCCGGAAAGATATTTTTGCGATACTGCCAGACTTTTCTCGGGAAATATTCTGTCCTTTGGTTCAGCAAAAAAAGAGGTAGCGCATCTTCAGTCCTATCTTAAGCTTTTGTCTGAAAAATTAAGTGAAATCAAATTTTATAATGTTACAGGAGTTTATGATACAGAAACAGTTAATGCCGTTAAAACATATCAGAAGCTCTATGGCTTACCTGTAAACGGAATTGTGGGACCTGTAACATGGAACGGAATTGCCGGACTTTATAACTTTTTTTCTTCAAACTATTGCAATCACTGACATATTATGCTATAATATCATTAAAATACTAAATAAATAATATTGTAAGTTCAGGAGAAAACAAGAAATGAAGAAAGAAAAAATTTTAAAAAGACTTGTAAATATAAAAAACACAAGAGCATCTGTATCTATAATGCTGTCAGTGTTGATGCTTCCGGTTTATACTTTTGCAGGGGTTATTGTTGACGGAGCGCGTATATCATCAGCAAAGCAAATGGTTTCGGGAGCCGGAGAGCTGGCAATGAACTCAGCACTTTCCTCATATGATGATGTACTAAAATCAGTATACGGATTATTTGCAATGTCAAAGACACAGGAGGAGCTTGAAGAAAATCTTGCATCATATTTTAATGACACTCTTGACAACTCTTCAATTAATGAGAGTGGTGATGAGAATACCAGAAATTATCTTAACAGTATAAGAAGCATTTTTTCCGATCCTGAAAATATGAGCTTTGACAACCTTGTCAATGTCAGTACGGAGAGCTTTACAGCTTCAGGCGTCGAGGGGGCCGTGCTTGCAAATCCTGTTGTTATGAAAAACCAGATTATTGAGTACATGAAATATTTGGGACCTGTAAGTATAGGAAAGGGATTTATAGCTAAGTTAGGGGTATTCAAGGATTTTAATAAACAGAGCAATGTAGTTGAGAAAAAAGTCAGCTATGAGGAAAAGCTTAATGATATTCAGAATATATGCGATAATATTTATCAGAATATAAACTCATATAAGGCGTTATTGAACGGAAGAACATCATTTGATACGTCACAGATAAAAAATGATATTGAGAGAGTCAGAAAAAATTATACGGAAGTTTCAGAATACATCGTAATGCTTAATTCAGAAATGCTGAAGATAAATGACATTTCTTCATCTGGCTCATTTGACAGTATCATAAAAGATGAATCTGAAAAAAATAATTGTACGGAGTTTGAGTATATAAGAGGTTCGCTTGGTTCGTTTATAAGTTCTGATATAAACGGATCAGGCGGAAAAACAATCAATGATACGCAGTTTATGTCCGAATATAATTATTTTGAAACACTTCCTTTATCAGATGAAAAAAATATCGAATATGTATATAGGCTCAATCAACAGCTCACATCAGAAGTGTCTTCATACAATGTTGTGTACACACTCCTTGAGAACTACGAAAAATTTTATAAAAAGCTTTCTGATGAGAAAAGAGATTGTTTCAGTAACGAATATAATTTTTATATGGAGTACAGGTACGGCATAGAAAACCATATAAAGAACGCCAAAAATATCCGTGTACAATGGGAAGATAATATAAACTCATATTCATCTGAAGCCTCTGATATTTTAAACGGGTGGTATGATACAGCAGACAATGCTGTAAAATATCTTAATGGGGCGTCAGAATCACTGAGTGAACTTATTTCAAAAACAAACGAGGTAAAGAAAAGCGGTGAGGATTGGGATAACGCAATTTCTGAGCTGTCTGACGGTGATATAAAAAGTTCGATGAAAAGTGAATATGAAAGTACCGCAAAATCACTCAATAAAGATGATATTCAGGCGCTCAAAGATGTAGTAGACGATAATTTATACGGATTTGAAAAGCTTCGTGACAGTATAGTAAATATTAAATTCAAGGGACAGAGTATATACAATCACTTTGATTATGCTTCAGAATATACTGGTTCGGGCAGCACTTACAATGTATACAATGAAAGTCAGGTTTACGCAGAAGCGCAGAATATTATGAATAATGATTTTCAGACAGGCGGAGATATTACGGATGTAAACTGTAAAGAGATAGGAAGCGGTTATGCATTTTACAATTATCTGAGCCAGATCTGTGAAAATACAGAAGCTAAGAGCGGCAGTGAAGAAAACAGTGAAAATTTTAAAAATACACTTAATTCACTCGGAAAGACCTCAAAAATTAATAAAACAGATTTATCAGAGGAAGATTCAAAAAATATTTCAGGAAATATAAATCAGGAAACAGTTAATATGATACAGGCGCTGTCAGATACTGATTGTGCAGCGGACAGTTATTCAGTAAGCGATACGGAGTCTGATGATCAGGAAAAAATGCTTGATAATCAACAGGAAATTATGGAAAGTACATCAGACTTTTTAAGCAATATCGGAGATCTGGCACTTAAGGCAGCCGGAGAAGGGATGGATAAAATTTATCTAACAGAGTATATTACAGAAATGTTCAGCTGCTATACGTCAGACAAGGAGTATGACGGAAAAACAATTAAGACAATTCAGCCTGAGACACTCAGCGGAGTTCAGATTTCACCTGAAAATAACGTTTTTTACAGAAGTGAAGCAGAGTATATTTTATGGGGAAATGACCAGATGAAAAAAATCATCAATATACAAATGCACTTCTTTTCGGAACAAGGTTTGTTCTTAATAATATATATGCATTTACCGATGCCGAAATAAAATCATCATCCCTTGTAGCAGCCACTGCAATAGCAGGATGGACGGGCTTTGGTGTTCCGATAGTCAGAACAGTTATCATTATGTCACTTTCACTGGCAGAATCCATTATTGATGTAAATCAGCTTCTTGACGGTGGTGCAGTTCCTGTATACAAAACAAAAAACAACATGGAATATGAAACCTTCAGGTATGATAAATATGATAAAGAATAACGGAACAGAGCTTGCCGAAATGGCAGCCAAAAAAACCGGTGAGAAAATAGACGACATTTTCGGAAAATTAGAAAAGCTGGCAAACGATGAAACTGATAAAATAACAGCTACAGTGCATGAATATATCGACAGTACATCACAACAGGTAGTAGATGAGGCGGTAAATGGGATTATGGCACCTATAGACGATGCAGTATCAGGTATATTTAATTATACGGATGAGGCAATTACGCAGGAACACATACATGAGATAATTTCAGATAAGCTTAACATAGCTGCCGGAAGTAATGACGGAGATGATTTAGCGTCGATTGCAAGAAATTATGCGGTTAATCTTGCAAATGAAAAAATCAGTGAAATTTCAGAAATAATATATAATCAATACATAACTGTGGCTGATGGTGCAAAAGAAAAAACAGATGAAATAAGAACGAGAACTACAGAGGAAATAAGAAAAATTATTGATCCGTTTACAGAGAAAATAAACACCAGAGTTAGCGAATACAGCGATAAAATAAAACAACAGGTTAGTGATGGCATATCCAGGTCCGGAGATAAGGCAAAGGAATATGCGAGTGATATGGTTACAAAGTATATAACAGGTGCTTCAACTGCGCTTACAGAAAAAATGAACACAAAAAACGAGATATCGTTTCAAAAAGCCGATAAAAGTACGATGGGTAAAACAGTCACGCTTACATATCAGGAATACCTGAAAATATTTATAATGCTCAGTTCACTCTCTGAAAAGAAAGAAACAGCAATGCTGTCAAGAATATCAACTCTGATACATATAAATATGAACAGCGGTATGAATAATATTGTTATAAACGATATGGTGTATCAGAAACCGGAATCATTTGATATTACAAAGACATACACGATGGTAAAGGTAAATGCCTCGGCAAATATAAAAACATGGTTTATGGGAGTATTTATTCCTGATTATAATATGAATCCTGACGGAAGCACTTCATATACATATGATTATTCAAACATCGGAAAAAAGGACAAAAATATAGTATACAAAAGTGTTCTTAGTTATTGAGTTTACCGCAATTTCATGGTATAATTATTATCAGACTGTAAATATAAAAAATGGGTGTGGTAATTAACATGGAAACAGTTACAGAAGCAGTTACACAAATAACAGACCGGTTGTCGGAAGCAAGTGTTACAGAGACAAATGTAGTAGAAGCGTTAACTGAAAAGGCAGAGCAAACAGTAAGTATTTTTTCAAAGTTATCAGATTTACTGAGCGAAAAATTACCCGCGATAATATTTGCATTAGTCATACTTATTGTAGGATTGATTGCCGCAAAAATAATAACAACACTGTTCGGAAGAGTAATAAACAAGGCAAACGTAGATAATACAG
>Ga0116174_10001394_pt1 | contig 22078 bp, 18 predicted proteins | sample AD_UKC087_MetaG_FD_89801 | JGI IMG/M metagenome (GOLD analysis project Ga0116174, IMG submission 89801) | Active sludge microbial communities of municipal wastewater-treating anaerobic digesters from USA - AD_UKC087_MetaG | ecosystem: Engineered > Bioreactor > Anaerobic > Digestate | place: USA...
CAGCTTATGGGCGGTTTCGGGCATATAGAACATCTTGTGGCAGGTGACCCTGCATTCGGGATTGATGTCATGTATGCGCTTTTCAGCCGCGTCCACCTTGTACATACCCACGGTTGAGCCCAGAGCGATTATCTGGCGGTTTATATTGGTCACGCAGACCTTGTCATCGTCGATGAGGTCGATAGCTCCCACGCCCGAGCGTGCCAGAGCTTCAACGGTGAAGCCGCCCACACCGCCTACGCCGAAAACGGCAACGCGGGAATTTGCCAGTATATCCATGGCTTCCTCGCCGAAGATGAGCTGAGTTCTTGAAAAAATATCGGACATATCTTACTCCTTATCCAGTGCAGTCAGGTCTGAAGGCTCATAGCGGTTGTGCCCCTTGAGACTCTTTTTGTACTTCCAGCACCTTATGGCGTCGCCGAGGGAGCTTCCCTTGTTATTGGCGAAGAAATCGCGGATATAGGTGTTGTACTCAAACTGACTGTCAATGCTGGTTTTGCTGTGCTTTTTCTCCTCAATTATCAGGCGGTAGGCTTCAATAGCGTCGGCAAAGGTCTTGCCGCCGTTGACTTTGAGCCATTTCTGGAAAGCCACATTGAAGGAAAAGCTCTTGCCTAAATGCTCCTTGAAGAAAGCGCGGTGGACCTCCGAGCATACGAAGTTTTCGCCAATTTTTCCGTCCATTGCTATGGGAGCGGAGTCGGCAGCGCTTCTTTTTCTGCTCTTTGCAGCAGGCAGCAGCACCTCTCCCGTATCCAGGAAGTGGGCTATCCTGTCAGTGAGCTGGATTTTGCTGCCTGAGACGGGCAGACCGTTCTCGCGGCAGAACCCGAGCAGCTCCTCCTTGAGGTAGTAATAGCTGCGGAAGACCTTGCTGTCCAGTCCTTTTTTCAGTTCCGGTCTGTCTGACATAGCTTGCTCCTTTACAGTTTTATCTCCATGTAGCCGCAGGTAAAGGGGAAAAAGTCGAACTTTTTCGTGCCCACATGGACTGCTCCGTGTTTTTCATACCATTTGCGGAGGACGTTGTTTTCCTCAACGATGCTGAATACCAGCTTTGTGCAGCCCATAGCTCTTGCCTCCTCACAGGCGTCCTTGAGGAGCTTCTCTCCTATATTCCTGTGTCTGTATTCGGGGAGAACACAGAGGTTGTTCAGCTCACACTCTCCATTTTCGAGACGGAGCAATGAATAGTATCCCACAATTCTGCCGCCATCGGAGTAAAATGCGTACATGGGGCGCTGTTCCTTATCATACTGTGAAAACAGCTTCTCGTCGGTAGTTGCAAAAGCCACGAACCGCGGCGCATTTTCCACAGTGAAGCCGAACTCGTCCGCCACGGTCATGAAGCTTGTCTTTATGACATTTACACATTGGGGAATACTGTTTCTGCCTATCTTACATATGCCCCTGAACTTCTCCAGACGGTAAACGTGTTCATCGTCCACCTCTGCTATACCGTCCTTGTAGTCATAGCCGAAATGCCTGTAAAACTGGCAGCCTGTTATGGAGGAGGGTATCTCTATACGCTTTGCGCGGAGAAAGTATTCGTCCTTTTCGAGAGTCTCCATGATGAGCCTGCCAACGCCCTTGTCCTGATACTCGGGAAGCACGAAGATAGTGAACAGACTGCTCTCGTCCTCCTTGCCCCAGTAGGGACCGATTGCGCCGACGCCGATGATCATTCCCTCATCTTCGACTACATACATATGGGTCCAGCCTGCACGCTCAAGTATATTCTCGGGCTGCTGGCTTTTGACTACCTCTTCCATGAGGTCGGCAGGGTAGTCCTTGACGTTGGATATTCTTAAAGTCTTTATGACCAGAGCGGACACAGCTTCTGCGTCCTGCTGTTCAAATCTTCTTATGTTCATATACAAGCTCCTTTACATATTTATCATTTTTTCGTACAGGCTATGGTCGGCAGACATTACGACAATAGTCATTGCTGTGGCGAGATCAAGTATAGCGTGGCTTATCATCATCGGCAGCGGATCGCGCTTTTTGTAGTAATGAATGCAGAATATAACAGTCAGCGGAAGAAATGAGATAAATCTGTAGATCATGTACTTTGCATCAAACAGTGTAGGTATGAAGCAGTGCTGAAGTGTGTAGAAAAAGGCAGGGATAAGTATTGCTGTAAACTTGTTTTTTATCTGATTGACGCCGCCGCCGAGGTACAGACCGTCCTCAGCCAATGCTGTAGTAACAGGAAGTACAGCGATGTTAAGTATGGCGAGAATGAGCGGTATCGGCTCAACTATCATGGGTGGTGAATACGGTAAAACTCCATAGCAGATATAGCCCGCGGCATACAGTCCTGCTGTGCCGATGAAAATGAATCCTATTATAAGGAGTATTGCTTTCTTTACGGGAGTTTTGCCCTTCTCATAGGCGATAAGCTCCCGATAGCTGCTGCCCGCTTTTTTGGCGGATATAACAAGAAAAAGGATAGTCAGTATATTTACTGCGGAGGCGACTATGGTCCACCAGCAGCTTATTTCGCTGAATTCCCTGCCTGTGATCAGAGCTCCGGCAGCAAATATCAGCAGAAATAATATACATCGGGCAGGCAAAAAGAATTTTAGATAGCTTGTTTTATTCATGACACTTTCCCTTTTTCGGAACTGCTTTGTGGGCAGTGATAATAGTATAGCTGTATGCGTTTACAGTGATGACCGCACCGCCGACAGCTGCGTACCAGTTCTTGCCGCGGCGCTCGATGACGGCTTCGGGAGAGCATATCTGCTCCCTGCACCATTCCACCACATCGCCGCAGTCAAGACTGAGATTGCGCCTTATACGAACTGCGCCAAGCTCCGTGGTGTGGAGCTTGGCGATATTTTTGATCAGTTCCATTATTCGGTTATCTTTCTTGCCTCAATATAAAATCTCTTGTCCTCGGCGTGTCCCATAGAGAATGTCTTTCTTGGGAGAGCTCCGTCCTTGATAACAGTGGGGAAGAGCTGTGATTTGTCCATATCAGGGAGAATGAAGGCAAGGCCGCTGTGCTTATCAGCCAGTGACTTTACAGTGTCAGCGCCGTGGATATAGTCGATCTTTCCGCCGTTTGCCTTGATGTAGCCGTCAAGGAAGTTCTGGAGTGAACCAACGGAGAGGTTTGAGGACTTCTTGTTGATGTAGAGCTTCTTCTCAGTGCCGCAGCATGAGCAGATAACGTACTGGTCTGACTCCTTTGTCTCTGAGAGCTCCAGAGCGGCAGTGAGCTCATTCATGAGCTTGTCGCAGTCAACATCGTAAACAAGGCGGTGGATAGCCTCAAACTTGAGAGCATCGCTGTGGAGGTTGACAATTTCAGCCAGAGCATAGCGGGCAGGGTGGTTTGAGAAGTCCTTATCGGGATCAGCCTTTTTCAGCTGTTCGTAGAACTCCTTTGCGGTAGCAAGTGAGTGGTTTCCGTCGCCCATAGCATAAAGGAGAACGGGAGTATCGCTGAGACCGTACTTTTTACAGAAAGTATCGGGATCAGCCAGAGCGCAGAGTGCCTTGTCAACAGCTTCCTGTGCGGACTTGTCCATGAGCCAGCCCTTGATGCTGCCGCCCTTCTGCATGAGCTCGAAGTCATAGAGCTTGCTGTCGTCGGAAACGCTCTTTGCAAGGGGCTCGATAACAGTGTTGTTGGGGTCATCGATAAGTATCATGATGTGGGGAAGCTCAAGGGGAGCGCCCTGTCTTGCCTTTATACGGGGAGGTATACGCTCGATGACAGTAGCCTCGGTAGCTCTTACCTCGGAGGTGCTGCCCTTGGAGAAGTCATACTTTTCGAGGTCAATAGCGCCCACGATACCCTGACGGAGGATACCGTTGCTCTGGACTCTCTCAACGTATACCATAGCGTCCTTATACTCGGTGAATATGCCGTCAGCGAGGTACTTATCCATAGCGGAGTGGATATTGTCGATGCGCTGAGCAACGCCGTCCTGCTCAAGGTAGAGCTCGGGGAGAATAAGGTTCAGCGTTGAAGGAGCGCTTCCGACGGTTGCGCTTACCTCGTCCCAGTACTCAGGCTCGCTGGTGTACTGGTCGCAGGCGATAACGGACCACTTGTGCATATCGCAGTCCTTGGGGATGAGAATGTCAGCAGAATGGAAAGCAGTTGAGTTCATGGTAAATACTCCTTTATAGTTATTAGTTTTTAGTGCTTAGTACTTAGTATGGGCGTACGCCCCAAGAGTTCAGAGTTGAGAATTGAAAGTCAATGTGTTTGCTTCTCTCACATTATTTGAATACGTCGCCGTCAGGTAACACCTCAACTCTCACATCTGAACTTTTTTCATTTCATTAAAGAGCCTGCCCACGGGAAGTCCCACCACATTGAAGAAATCCCCGTCGATGTGGGAGATGAGCGCGGAGCCCAGTCCTTGGATACCGTATCCGCCTGCCTTGTCATAGGGCTCATCGGTGTCGGCGTAGGACTCTATCTCGTCAGCGGTAAGCTCACGGAAGGTAACATCGGTAACCTCCGAGAAGGAGCTGACTTTGCCGCCGCTGATAATGCAGCAGCCCGTGACCACCTGATGAGTGCGTCCCGAAAGCTTTGATATATCGGCGATACACTGTGCTCTGTCCTTTGGCTTTCCCAGTATCTCGCCGCCGCAGATGACAGTGGTATCGCAGCCGATAACGACGCAGTCGGGGAACTTCTCCGCCGCAGCCTTTGCCTTCAGCACTGCAAGGTACCCGGAAGCCTCCATGGGCGGTATATCGTCGGGGAGAGTCTCGTCGCAGTCCAACGATACCGCCTCGAAGTCCTCTGTGATGTATCTCATAAGCTCACGCCGTCTCGGCGAAGCAGATGCAAGTATTATCTTCATGATTCACGACCTTTGTTCGGGTTGAAAAATTTTTCGGAAAATGTGACACTTTGAATGACGGCAGCGATAGTTAAAAAGTGGAGTCTGCGGCTATTGTCTGACCTTTGCTGTGACTGTCCATATTTCCCGCTCAGCAACGGGAAAATATACCATTAATAATTCTATCACATAGGCTAATGTATGTCAAGGCAAAAGCTCCGCTCATTGTAAATTTTGTATCAGTATTGAGCGAAACTTTTGAAAAATTTTTACTATGTCATTTTTGTGTCACTATTGTTTTTTGACATGAAATGATGTATAATTAAAAAGTATTTGTTTAAAAGAAAAGAAGGTTAGGATAATATGAATGAAAATGAGATCGGCGGACCTCGCGGCTATAACGGTCCTCCTCAGGGAACAGGCGGTCCTCCCCCAGGTGCGGGCGGTCCTCCACAGGGCGGAAGTCCTCTGGGAACAGCTCCGGTACGTTCACTGATGCTGAAGTTTGCCATACCGAGTATCGTAGGTATGCTGGTGAGCGCCCTGTACAACATGGTGGATCAGCTGTTTATCGGAAAGGCAGTAGGTACTCTCGGAAATACGGCGACCTCCATTGCTTTCCCGTTTACAACTGGCTGTATGGCGATAGCGCTGCTTCTCGGAATAGGCGGAGCTTCCTGCTTCAACCTGACTATGGGAAGGGGCGATAAGAAAAGAGCTCCTTATTTTGCAGGAAATGCACTTTCTCTGCTGGTGAGCTGCGGAGTGATACTTTCGGCGATAACACTTGTGTTCCTGACACCGCTGCTGAAACGCTTCGGCGCTACAGACGCGGTAATGCCCTACGCTAAGGAGTACGTAAAATATACGGCTTTAGGTTTCCCATTCCTGATACTGACAACGGGCGGCGGACACATAATCCGAGCGGACGGAAGTCCTAAGATGACAATGATATGCAATATCACAGGAGCGGTGGTCAACACCATACTTGATGCGGTATTCGTTATCGGTCTGGACTGGGGAATGAAGGGCGCCGCAATAGCGACTGTCATCGGACAGGTCATCTCAGCAGTGATCGTTATTGTATACTGCTTCAACTTCAAGACCGTTTATCTCTTTGGCAGACATCTGTTCCCGAAGGCAGGCATAGTCAGCAGAATATGCTCCATAGGAATGGCTTCCTGTTTTAATCAGCTTGCTATTGCTATCGTTCAGATCGTTCTCAACAACTCGCTGAGACATTATGGCGCGCTTTCAGAGTACGGCGCAAATGATCCAATAGCTGTTGCCGGAATAGTCATGAAGGTCAATATGATAGTATTCTCCATAGTCATCGGACTTGCACAGGGTACTCAGCCTATCGAGAGCTTCAACTACGGCGCTCAGAAGTATGACAGAGTAAGAAGTGCTTTCTGGATGGCTGTAAAGACAGGTGCGGCTATATCTCTGGTTGCATTTGTTGTGTTCCAGCTGTTCCCCAGGCAGATCCTTGGAGTATTTGCCAATAATGAGGCGAGTGAGGGCTATTACGAATTCGGAGCGAAGTTCTTCCGCATATCCTTCTTCTTTACATGGATAAACTGTCTTCAGCCCATAACCGCAACATTCTTCACATCGATCGGAAAGCCTATCAAGGGCGTATTCCTTTCACTTACGAGACAGATACTGTTCTTTATACCGCTTCTCCTTATCATGCCGCTCTTTTTCAAGATAAACGGCATTCTTTACGCAGCACCTATCGCAGATGCACTTTCAGCGATAGTAGCTATTATTATGGCAAGGCACGAATTCAGGGCTATGAAGGCTCTTGAGTGGTAAGAGATTAATAATTAAAATAAAAATAAAAATCCCACAGTATTGATTTATTGTGGGATTTTTGTTATAATATTTTAGTGAGTGCTGGGGCATAGCCAAGCGGTAAGGCAACAGACTTTGACTCTGTCACCCGTGGGTTCAAATCCCGCTGCCCCAACCAAGCTGAGCCAGCTTGACCGCGACCACGTTGTCGCTTGCAAGCTCGCTCACCGCTATCGGAAGTGAAGTTGTACATCGTTTACAGCACTTTCATCTATTTTGTACAGATAACACAACAGTGTAATGCTGCACAAGTTTCGCGGTTCAGTTTTCTGATCCGTGATTTTTTTATGGCAAATTATATGGAAAGAGCTGCCTTCTGTTTGTTAGCCATTATAGCGGAAGCGAGTTCTGCTTATGGGCTTTTATGCTGATGTTTATACTGAAATTCTGATTTTTTTATTTGTCATTGACAAACATATATGAACAATGTTATAATAAATAATGATCATTTTATGATCAAAATAATAATTTAAGAAAGCGATGGTGCAAAAAATGAAAAACTCATCAAACTCACAGCCACAGTAATGTCAGCGGCAATAACTGCTGTAAGCACGTTGACGACCGGCATCTCCGGTTCTGCTGCCGGTGAAGACCTGACAGTCCAGTATTTCAAGGACAATTGGAGCTCTATCATCTCAGCAGAACAGCAGAAGTACCCCCAGACGAAAAATGGCAAGCAGTGCTACTGGAACGGGCATAATATCGAATCATATACCCAGACGGCGTGTGATCACGATCTGTACCCTAATCTTGAAAACTGCAATACCATTCCGCAGGATCTCTTCCTTGACAGCAGCGATATGCACATGAACAGGGATTATGCTACTTCTGTCGGACGCTATGGCGAATATTCCACTGCAGGTGATTATAACTGCTGTATGGCATTTGCCAGAAAGGTCCAGAGTGATGTTTTCAAGACAAAGAATGCGGCAAGATACAACCTTTCAAACGGTATCTACTCTCTTGCTGACGGAACAAAGATGCTGTATTACCCTGAGCCCGGTGATATCATCAGATTTGACAGAGATTACTCTGATCCCGAGCGTTTCCCCGGACATTCCATCTTTGTGACAGGTGTTTCTTCCAATTATCAGACTCTCACTATCGGACAGGTCAATGCTCATGATACCTGTGCCATCGAATGGAATTCAACTACCTATGGCCCCAGAAACGAGAATATTGATCTTACCTATATTCGCTGCTACGCAACGTATTTTGAACGTCCTGTCAAGGAGGGCGATCTCAATATCGACGGTGAGATCAACTATAAGGACGAGACGATCTTCAAGAATACCATTATGGCTGACGGATCAACATATTATGGCTGCCCGTTAGGCTTATATGATATATCACATGATGGTAAAGTAGACATGACAGATTATTATTATATAGCAAACAGAGATACTTCCAATGTTCACTATTTTGATAAGTCAAGGGCTGTCCGCACTGATTGGCGCGATTGCGGCTTAACTGATTCATTCTGCTATAACGGTCTGTTTTACCAGAAGACAGGAGCAAATTCAGTAACCTTTGTAGGTACGATGGATGCTTCAAATAAAAACGTTACAGTTCCCGAAAAGGTAAAGGACAATAGTACCGGTACAGAATACACAGTAACAGAAATAGGCCTGGCAAGTGCAAGAGAGCCGAGAACATCACTTATTCGTGATATAGAGTCTCTTACTATTCCCAAGACTGTTACAAAGATAGCAGAAAAGGCTCTGTATAACTGCAATATCTCAAGACTTACGATCCCCACAGGCTCAAAGCTCCGCACAATAGACAAGGAGGCATTTGCATGGAGCAAGGTCAACCAGATCTCCTTTGCAAGCGCTACTTCATTAACAACTATCGGAGAATCTGCTTTCAGATCCTGCTCATCACTGCGCGACTTCATCGCTCCTTACAGCCTTACAACAGTAGGAAAAGAAGCATTTGCAAACTGCGATAAAATGCTCAGCTTCAGGACCTACACTGATTCAAGCGGAAACTGCAAGCTTAAGCTTGTAGGCGATAATGCATTTATCGGATGCACAAAGCTTGAGGTAGTGGATATAGAGAACAACTTATACTATGCTATCAAGCTTGGTACGACAACAGGTATCTTCGATCCTGCCTGCCGTTCAAAGCTGTATCTGCCTAACACAAACAGTGTTGCCGGCATCGTTACTATAAACGATTCTGACTATAACCTTTTCCGCAATAAAAAGATGACAGTATTCGCAGGAAAATATAAGATCAGAAAGCCTGACTACACTGTGATCGTAGATAAGAGTTCGACTACATTCGAGAAGGTAAATTTCTGACATAGCGATAAAACAGCGTCAGAGCTGAAATAAAGAGAAACATCACCGATGCCTGAGATTAAGGGACGGTGATGTTTTTTTATGCAGAAGGAGAATGACAGACGGTGGAACAAATAAAAAAATAATGATATTCTGCGCATAAATAACTGCTTATTGAGCATATTCTGAGAATTAAATTTGGAGAAGACTATTTTGCATAATATAAAAACTATATTACACATTAATAAAATGTAATAGCTTCAAAAAATATTACATTTCGTAATCAATGGCTTAGGAGGAAGGTGAGGGCAATAATGAAAATAGTAAAATGGCATATACTTTTTATATATCTGAAATCGGCTTAAATAAGCGAAAATCGGCAGTATGTGAATATTCCTTTAAGAGTGGTTTGGTATTTTGCATATATTTACGCCTCGTATATTATACAAATCCCCGAATAATTGGAAATTGTATTGACATAACCGGGAAATGGGTGTATTATAATGTTATAAATATAATTAACAACATCTTCCGACAGGAAGCGTCCACTATCAGGGGGTAGTATTACTATGAAGAAATTATTTGCGGCAGCTGTAGCAGCTGTCATGATGGCAAGCTTTGTATCCTGCGGCAAGGATCAGTCAGACAACGGTTCGGCAAAGAAAAAGATAGGCATCGCAATGCCTACACAGGATCTTGAGCGCTGGAACAATGACGGACTCTATCTTCAGAAGCAGTTTGAGGAGGCTGGTTATGAGGTCGAGCTTACATTCTCAAAGAATGACGCTACAAAGCAGAACAATGACGTGCTGGGACTTATCTCACACGATGTTGATCTTCTCCTCATCGCAGCGGTAGACGGAAACGAAATGTCAAAAACTCTTGAGGAAGCAAAGGCAAAGAATATCCCCATAGTTGCTTATGACCGTCTTATCATGAATACAGACGCCATAACATATTATATCTCCTTCGATAACTATACTGTCGGCAAGATGCAGGCAGACTATGTTATAGACCAGCTCAGCCTTGACTCTACAAGCGGTCCTTATAATGTTGAGTTCGTCGCAGGTGATTCAGGTGATAACAATGCCTGCTATTTCTTCAACGGCGCTTATGAGACTCTCAAGCCTTATATCGAATCCGGCAAGGTAGTGGTACCCTCAGGAAAGACTTCCTTTGAGCGTGTTGCTACTTTTGAATGGGCATCTGACAATGCGGAGAAGGATATGAAGGGCACTCTTGCTGCTAACTATAAGGATAAGAACCTTGATGTAGCTCTCTGTTCCAACGATTCCACTGCTCTCGGCGTTACAAGAGCTATCGCTTCTGACTATAAGGGAAGCGGTCAGCCTATCATCACCGGTCAGGACGGAGATATCAACAACCTTAAGAATATCGTTGACGGAAAACAGTCAATGACAGTTTACAAGAATATCAACGATGAGGCAGGTGTTGCTCTTGAGGTCTGCAAGAAGCTTCTCGACGGCGATATACCTGCTGCAAGACTTGTTGAGTCACTTGACTGCGAATGCGTGTTCGATACTGATTCCTACAACAACGGCGTAAAGTATGTACAGTCCTATCTGCTGGTTCCCTATGTTATCACAAAGGATAACCTCCAGCTTCTGGTCAATACAGGACTTTACCAGTGGGACAGCAATAATAAGTATCTCGAGCTTGTAAAGTAATATCAAAGGGACCGTCCTTCGGGTCGGTCCCTTTTTCTTGACACTGTTACCCGCTTATGTTATAATTCTATTAATCAGTACGTTAAACGAGGTGAAATAGTATGAAACGAAAAGATTACATAAGCTGGGACGAATATTTCATGGGTATCGCTATGCTCTCGGCACAGCGCAGCAAGGACAATTCCACTCAGGTCGGCGCCTGCATCGTAAATGACAAGCACAAGATAGTTTCTGTCGGCTATAACGGTATGCCTACCGGCTGTGACGATGACGATATGCCCTGGGAGCGCGAGGGCGATACAGCTCTTGATACAAAATATCCATTTGTATGCCATGCTGAGCTGAACGCCATTCTCAACAGCAGCTTCGGCAGTCTCGGCGGCTGTACGCTGTATGTGACACTTTTCCCATGCAATGAATGTGCAAAGGCTATAATCCAGTCGGGGATAAAGCGGGTGGTCTACAAGTGCAACAAGTATGCCGATACTGAAAGTGTTAAGGCTTCATGCATACTCTTTGACAAGTGCGGAGTTTCCGTTGAGGAGTATGTTCCCAGCGGCAAGGATATAGTCCTTTCCATGTAATAAGAAGAAGACAGTGATGATGAAACGAATTAACTGCTCGGTGCAGTAACAAGAGGGAACGTCCCACCGAGTAAGAAATGTTCCCGTACTGCACCATTATAGTAATAAATATAATTATAAGGAGCAGTTTTATGAATATTTATCTTGAAAATCTTGAACGTATAGAATTCAGCGTGACCATGTGCTGCACAGGAAGGTGCAGGCATTGCAGCCAGGGCGACCATTACGGTTACAGCGGTCATATCGACGGAGAAAAAGCTGCCGAGGCAGTTGAAATGGTATGCCGGTACTATGATATAAAGTCGCTGATGATCTTCGGCGGAGAGCCGCTGCTGTTTCCCGAAACTGTCTGCGCTATACAGAGCGCGGCAGAAAGGGCGGGGATCCCGAGGCGTGAAATTATCACCAACGGCTTTTTCAGCAGGGACAGCCGCCGTATCGCAGAAGTTGCACATATGATCGCGGAAAGCGGCGTGAACCGCATTATGCTGTCGGTCGATGCCTTCCATCAGGAGACTGTACCACTGGCTCCTGTGGAGCTCTTTGCAGAGTGGGTGAGAGCTGAGGGAGTGCCTGTTGAGATACATCCTGCATGGCTCAGGTCTCCGGAAGCTGACAATGAGTATGACAGGAAAACCCGTGAACTGCTGAAAGCCTTCCGCGAAAAGGGCTATCATGTCTCTGAGGGAAACATCATATTTCTCAAAGGTAAGGCTGTGGAGCTGCTTGGCGGCGCTGCTGATGAAGTTCCTGCGGACCCCTATGAGGACTATCCAGATGATATCCGCGCCCTGTGCTTTGATGCAGACGGCGGAGTTCTGGGCGGAAGCATATACAAAAACGATATCATTGACATAATAAAGGCGTATTCGCCGGTGTAAAAAACAAGCCCCGTGGAAGAACCACGGGGCTTTTCTGTGTTTAAAGCTTTTTCAGGTGTCTGGACTGCTTTTTCTTGCGCTTCTCGGCGTACATCATGTTATCGGCATCGGTAACGAAATAGAAGATGTCTTCGCCTTTTTTAGGCTTTGCTATGGTATATCCCGAGCTTGCACTGAGTGTGAACGGGTTCTCGCCGCTTGCGTTTATCTCTGCGATATGTGCTTCGATACGCTGGGTTAGCTGCTTTGCCTGTTCCTTGGTATAATCAGCGCCGAAAACTATGAACTCGTCTCCGCCGAACCGGCAGAATATCTCGCCGCCTGTGCAGGAATCACGGAGCACGTCTGCAATATTGCAGATGGCACGGTCTCCGGTATCGTGACCGTAGGTATCGTTGATTATCTTGAGGCCGTCCAGATCGATGAACATGAGCATTATATCGCGCTGATTTTCCATGCAGTCATGGTAGATATCATTGGTCGCCTGCACAAAGCCGTTTCGGTTGTATATACCCGAAAATGTGTCCTTGGTGTAGAGGTTAGCAAGGCGGTCAACTGCGTATTCAAGGCACATGAGCTTTCTCAGATTCTCAAGAGAATTGCATATATTTATGCAGAAGGTCTCGAACATTATGTTTTGGAGGGGAATCCTTGAGCTCCTGATAGCCATGTAGCCGAGGCAGCGCTCGCCGAAGTGCAGGGGGGTGACATAATAGAATTTGCCCTTTTCTCCTGTTTGGGCTTCTGGAGGGAATATGTCCCGGGACTTTATTTTTCCGCACTCAATGAATTCGCCGTTTACGTAGGCAATTGGAACGGTGACGTCCTCTGTATAAGCCATGGGAACAGACAGGTCGGTGCCGTCCATAGTTGCGGAGCTGTCCACAGCAAGCTCGGAGTCCCAGTTGTCGCAGAGACAGAAGTAGAATTCATCAGGGTGTATCTCTACGGCGTTGCGCTTCAGAGTGGCGATGTAGTCATTGTAATTGTTGCAGGCTTCCAGCTGTGTGGACATCCTGTTGAGAACTGACATATAGGACTGAACGCTCTCAAAGTTTGAGTAATTGCGGAAGTTGAGCTCCTTAAGCTTGCTGACGTCGGAAAGTGCATTATGGTGACAACCGCAGCTCTCGGTAAAACGAGGCGACATATTGAGAATGACATTTCTCTGCTGCTGAAGTCCGCTGAAATGCTCATGGAGCATCTTGCAGGCGAGTCTTCCTGACATAGCAAGGGGACGCTCAACAGATGTGAGCTCCACCTGATAGTTGTGGCTGTTATATGTGTTATCAAATCCTGTTACAGCCACGTCCTCAGGTACTCTGAGACCATGGGCGCGGAGAGCGGTTATAGCAGAGGCAGCCATTACGTCATTTGCGCAGATGATAGCTCTTGGCATTCTGGGGAGGTAATCGATAAAGTGCTCAACTGCTGTCTTTCCTGTTGGTGCACGGAAGTCTCCATAATAGATGGCGTCCGCGCTTATATCAAGACCGTTCTCACTGAGGACGCTGCAGAAAGCTGCAAGTCTGTCGGAGCTCTCTGAATTATCGGCAGGACCAGAGATATAGGCGAAGTCCTTATATCCGTGGACATTTATCATGTGTTCGGTTATACTGCGCATGGCGGTCTTGTTGTCTATGCCTATGTGGTAGAAGCAGGGGATATCCTTGTCGATGCTGACGGTGGGGATACCTGCCCGTTTTATCTTTTCAATGATATCGTTCACCACGGGCTGATAGGAGAGGGTATTGGTCAGGAGGATAGCTCCGTCAAAGTCAGTGAAATCGGTAAGACTGAATATAGTGAACTCGCCTATTTCATGCCGCGGATTGTTCATTTCACCGCTGAAGGACACAAATGCAGCGATATTGAGACCAAATTCGGCGGCACCTGCGGATATTCCGCTGAGTATAGTGCTCTGATAGCTTTGCCCGATCTCCTCGATGATGACAGCGATCCGTTTTGCATCCATTTAACTTCCCTCTTTCTCCCTTTTTGTATTGATTAGAGACAACTCTACATATATTTTACTATATTTTTTGAGGAAAATCAATAGATTTTTATTATAATATTCATTAGATATATTCACTTTTTGTTAACAAAATTATCCTTATAGTAATATACCTGTGATTATTAACAAAAATGCAGTGACGACGAAAAGACGAAAAACTTCTCGGATTTTTGGATAATTTATAATAAATGCCGAAAATCAAGCTGTATATTGACAAATCGCTAAAAAACTGTATAATAATTAGTAGGGGATAACGTCATAATTAATGGCTTTATCAAAATAATTCCGATACTGTGCCCGATGCACAGGCGGAAATGCTGCGGAGGGAATTTATGAATATCTGGCACAAGATCAGCCCAAAGAGAATAAATCCCGAAGATTTTATCGCGGTCATCGAGATCGGCAAGGGTAGCAAGATCAAGTATGAGCTTGACAAGGAAACAGGCCTTATCAAAATGGACCGTATCCTCTATACCTCCACTCACTATCCCACGAACTACGGATTTATACCAAGGACTTATTCAGACGATAACGACCCCCTCGACGTTCTGGTGCTCTGCTCGGAGCAGCTCATGCCGCTTACACTGGTAAGATGCTACCCCATCGGCGTTATCAGAATGCTTGACAACGGTCACCGCGACGACAAGATCATTGCGATACCCTTTGACGATCCGAACTACAATATGTACAAGGATATCGAGGAGCTTCCGAAGCACGTTTTCGATGAGATGACACATTTCTTCACAGTCTACAAGGAACTTGAAAACAAAACAACAGCCGTTAACGAGGTCGATCATGCAGATATTGCAAAGGAGATCATAAGCGGAGATATCGAACGCTATATCGACAGCTTCTGCAAGTAAGCAATGCTCGTACCGAAAATGACTAAAAAGCGAAAGGAGTATCGCGCGTAAAAACGTGCGAAAACAGTTTTATGACAGCTTCAAGTGAAATTTTATTCGGCAGCGATTCAAATGTCGCACCTATCGGTATCATCGCTATGAACAGCGTTACCGAGCTTGGCAAGAAGATCGACGATTACCTCGTTGACTGGGCAGGAAAGGGCGGCATAAATGTCGATTCCTTCCTGGTAGAGAGCGAATGCCCCCGTTTTTCTTCGGGCGACGGCAAGGGACTCATCAAGTCCACTATCCGCGGCAAGGATCTCTTTATCATCGTTGATGTAGGAAACTACAGCATCAAGTATGACTACTTCGGAATGAAGAATGCAATGTCTCCCGACGATCATTTCCAGGATCTCAAGAGGATAATCCAGGCTGCAAGCGGTAAGGCTCACCGCATAACTGTTATAATGCCTACTCTTTACGGCGGACGCCAGCACAGAAGAAGCTACCGCGAGTCACTTGACTGTGCCTGCGCTCTTCAGGAGCTTGAGGCAATGGGCGTATCAAATATCGTATGCTTCGATGCTCACGACCCCAGAGTCCAGAACGCTATCCCGCTCATGGGCTTTGACAATGTAATGCCTACATATCAGGTACTCAAGGCAATGCTCAAGGATATAAAGGATCTTGACTTCAATAAGGACAAGTTCATGGTAGTAAGCCCTGACGAAGGCGCTCTCAACAGAAATATGTATTATGCTTCTGTTCTCGGCGTTGAGATGGGTATGTTCTACAAGAGAAGAGACTACTCCACTATCGTTAACGGACGCAATCCCATCGTTGCACACGAATACCTGGGCAACCCTGTTGAGGGCAAGGATATCTTCGTTTCCGACGATATCATCTCATCAGGTGAGTCCATGCTGGACCTTGCTTATGCCCTCAAGGAGAAGAAGGCAGGCAGGATCTTCGCTTACGCTACATATGCTATCTTCACAAACGGTCTTGAGAAGTTCGACAAGGCTTATGAGGAGGGCACTCTTGACGGCGTGTTCGGTACAAACCTCACATACAGGACGCCTGAGCTCCTCAGCAGACCCTGGTTCCACGAGGTCGATGTTTCCAAGTACATCGCTTACTTCATTGAAGCAATCAATCACGACGTTTCTATCAGCAAGATCATCGATCCTCATACAAAGATCGAGAATCTGCTCAAGAAGTACGGCATGAAGTAATATAAATATTAAGGCACTGTTAACAAACAGTGCCTTTTTCTTTTGTGAAAATTGCGTGAAACCATTGTTTAAAGCCTACAAGAATATTGACAAATATTCGTCAAAGTGCTATAATGATACTTGCAAATTTTAATTTGCGGCAGTTATTTACTGTCAAATGATTTATGAAGGGGAGATTAAATGCTTCAGCTGAAAGACATCGTCAAAAAATACGGCGTCGGGGATAACGTCGTAACGGCTCTGAACGGGGTAAGCATTACGTTCCGTGAGAACGAATTTGTCGCTATTCTCGGACATTCAGGCTGTGGAAAGACCACACTGCTAAACATAATCGGAGGTCTTGATCATTATACCTCGGGAGACCTCATTATCAACGGCACATCTACAAAGCAGTATAAGGACAGGGACTGGGACGCCTACAGAAACCATTCCATAGGCTTCATCTTCCAGAGCTACAACCTTATTCCTCATCAGACTGTTCTCTCAAATGTTGAACTGGCTCTTACTATCTCGGGCGTTTCAAAGTCCGAAAGACGCAAGCGCGCCAAGGAAGCTCTCGAAAAGGTGGGACTGGGTGATCAGCTCCACAAAAAGCCCAACCAGATGTCGGGCGGACAGATGCAGCGTGTGGCTATTGCCCGTGCTCTCATCAACGATCCCGATATCCTTCTTGCCGACGAGCCCACAGGTGCTCTTGACTCGGAGACCTCCATTCAGGTAATGGAGCTCCTCAAGGAGATCGCCAAGGATAAGCTGGTAATCATGGTTACTCATAACCCTGAGCTGGCTGAGCAGTACGCTACCCGTATCGTCAGGATAAAGGACGGCGAGCTCACAGATGACAGCGATCCCTTTGATCCTTCAAAGGCTGAGAGCAGGGACAAGAAGAAAAAGTCAAAGACAAAGACAAATAAGTCCAAGGCTGATAAGCCGGAAAAGACTGAGAAGAGCGCTGACGGCAAGAAAAAGAAGGTATCAATGTCCTTTGGTACCGCGGTCTCACTGTCACTTAACAATCTTATGACCAAAAAGGGAAGGACACTTCTCACCGCTTTTGCAGGCTCTATCGGTATCATCGGTATTGCTCTTATCCTCTCCCTTGCAACGGGTATCAATGAGTATATCGATAATATTCAGGAGGAGACTCTTTCGTCCTACCCGCTGGAGATCATGAGGGAAAATACCGATACTCAGGGTATGATCGAGGCTCTCATGAAGAGTCAGGAGGAATACAATTCCCGTACATTTGAGAAAGATAAAGTCTATTCAAATACTCAGGTCTACGATATGTTCAACTCCTTCAATTCCTCTGCAAAGCAGATCAACAATATGAAGGACTTCCGTACATTCCTCGAAAACGACAGCGTTGTTGCCGATAAGGCTACTTCCATCGGCTATTCATACGATGTGAAGATGCCTGTGTTCACCGAGTCTCCCTCGGGCGAGATCGTAAAGGTCGACTTCATGGATATGTACAGCAAGGCTATGGGAATGGGCGAGTCAGACGTTATGGCTGCCACTATGAACAATCCTATGGCAGGCATGGAAATGTCAGCATTCGGTCTCAATGTTATGGAGGAGCTTCTCCCCGGTGAGGACGGCGAGTACGTCAGTGACCTCATCAAGGAGCAGTATGAGCTTGTAAAGGGCGACTGGCCAAGGGATTACAACGAGGTAGTTCTGGTACTCAGACAGAATAATGAGCTGCCCGATATCATCACCTATGCTATGGGACTGAAGGATCAGGAGGGCTTCAACGACAAGCTCAAGGCTGCCATGAGCAATGAGGAGATCACAGACTATGGTCAGATGGAATGGACCATGGACGATATCATGAACAAGAAGTTCAAGATGATACTTCCCTGTGAGTACTACCAGAAGAACGAAGCAGGCAAGGGCTGCGTTGACCTCACTGCTAACAAGACAGGTATAGAGTATCTTTACAATTCAGATGATATCGGTACCGATATCAAGATAGTGGGTCTTATCCGCCCCAAGGACGGCGTAAAGGCTCCCATGCTTCAGGGATATATGTGCTATACCAGCAAGCTTACGGAGTACGTTATCAACAAGACAAATGACAGCGCTCTCGTAAAGGATCAGATCGCTGACAAGGATAACGATCTCATTACAGGCACAAAGTTCATGACTGATGACTATGTTGAGCCTACTCCCGAGGAGAAGGCAGAAACTGCCAAGGCATTCATCGAAAAGGCTGATACTGATACAAAGGCTGATATCTACCGCCTTATAGTTTCACAGCCCGATCCCAAGCAGCTTGACGCTCAGGTAGAGGCTGCCATGAAGGACTTTGACAGAAAGCAGTTCGTGGAGCAGATCACTTCCATGTACTCCGATGAGCTGGGTGTGGATAGTTCTCAGATAACTGCCTTCGTTGATCAGATGAGCGACGAGGATATCAAGAGCTACGCTGAGGAGGCTATCCGTCAGCAGGTAACTGAGCAGTACGCTCAGATGGCACAGGAACAGCTTGGCTCACTTACCAATGCCGAGCTTGCAAAAATGCTCGATTCAACTCCTGTAAGCACTGAAAACTACGGAGTTGTCTTTGAGAAGTATACTCCCGAGGAGATCTCAAAGTCTACTTATGAGGATAACCTGAAGCTCTTCGGCGTTGCTGATGAGTCCGATCCCTCACGCATCCGTATCTATGTAAAGAGCTTCGAGGACAAGGACGACATCGCAGACGCTATCAAGCGCTACAACAAGGGTGCCAAGGAGGCTGACGAAATCCACTATACCGACATGGTTGCACTTCTTATGTCATCTATCACAGGCATCATAAGCGGTATTTCCTACCTGCTTATCGCTTTCGTTGGTATCTCTCTGGTGGTTTCTTCCATCATGATCGGTATCATCACATATATCTCGGTTCTTGAGCGTACACGAGAGATCGGTATCCTCAGGGCTATCGGTGCTTCAAAGCACAATGTCAAGACTGTATTCAATGCAGAGACTCTGCTGGTCGGACTTGCGGCAGGTCTTATAGGTATCGGTGTTTCGGTACTGCTTACCATACCAATAAATGCTATCATTCACAGTGTTACAAGTCTGGACGATCTCCGCGCTCGCGTTCCTGTTGTGGGAGCTGTGGTGCTGGTGCTCATAAGCATGATACTGACACTTATAGCGGGTCTTATACCTGCGGGTGTTGCTGCAAGAAAGGATCCTGTTGAGGCACTGAGAACAGAATAACAACATAACAAAAAGGACTGCATTTAGTCAGCTTCCCTTAGCGGAAAAAGTGGGTTACCGAGCCTGATAGTATGGGCTCGGTAATTTTATGCCACGTTCCGCCAGAGGGGGCTCCCCTTGCAGTCCTTTTTTATACTTATTTTTTGTAGCTGTCTGAAAAAGCACGGATCTCATCTGCAAGCTCAGTGATGTGATCGCGGGTGAGCACATCGCTGAAGCCGCACTGACGGAGAGCCTGCCGGAAGCTGTATTCACCTGAATTGCAGGATATCCGGGCAATTTTTTCATATCGCTCAAGCGCCTTGTCAGGAGCGTTATAGGCATCATCGAACAGGTCGAAGGCTGCAAGTGCAGAGGTGCAGTAGCTTATATAGTATCCCGGGCTCTCAAACAGGTGAGAGACCATATTGAGGCGGCACGCACCATCGTAATAGCCAAGGGTATCGTTGAAAAGCTCCACAAGCTTTTCGGGTGTCATATTGTCTATGTCCTCAACTGCTTTGTACTCGAACTCGCCGATAAGATAGCCGCTTATTACCGAGTCAAGCAGATCTATGGTCTGCATCAGCTTCTGAGTTGTGCTTTCCTTGCCGTAGATGTCATCATAGAAGCGCGTGAAGATAAGCTCAAGTCCCTGTGACTGCACCTCGGCGATATCAAGATTGTTGCATGAAAGATATGTGGGAGTAGTATCGTAGAAGGTTGCATGGAAGTGTCCGAATTCGTGTATCGCAGTGGACAGCGCCGAGTCCTCTCCCACATTGCCGATGAACACAATGGCTTTATCCTCCACGGGAAGCTCATCGGCGAAGGCGCCTTCAAAGGCTCCGTCGTAATTGCATAATCTGTATAGCTTCTCTTCACATATAAGGTCAGCGCTTTTGCCGATATCCTTCGAGAGCAGGGGAGCGTATTCCCTTATGGTGTCAAAGGGGGCGCTGTTACAGTCAGCGCTCAGATTGTCATCTTCCCAGGAAAAGTTGTCGATATATACGTCTATCAGCTCGTCCATAACGGGAATGAGCTCATCTTTTATAGTGTCTCCGAGAGCGAGGATCTCCTCACCTGTATAGTCCCTGTCATATTGTGAGTAAAGGCTGTCTGTGTTATAGTCCTGAAGTATATCAATGAGTATCCCGGCGCATCTCAGATCCTTTTCATCATCGTTGAGATCTTCGTCGGCGATGACATCATAGTACTCACTGAGACTGTCTGCCACATCGTCAAAGCTTGCCTCGGATTCCTTGCGTGCTGTCTCCAGGTCAAACAGATCGGTCATGTCCTCGTACATTTTTAAATCGTCCTTGGTGACATAGTCCGTGAAATAGGCTTTGTGATCGCTGTAGAAGCCGCGGACAAGACCAAATCTGATCATATCGCTTGCAACATAGAGTACACGGTATACCTGATTGAATTCATCCTCAAGATTCTTATCGGAGTAATTTGCGTAGAACTGTATCTCCTTAATGCTGTTTGCCTCATATATCTCATCATAGAGGCTGAGGAGCGAGTCTATATCATCATTGAGAGAGCTTTCCCTGTCCTTGTCAATGTCATCGATCAGCTTGCCGACTGCAGCTTCCACAGTATCAAGATCAGGATATCTTATATCAGGTTCAGTTTCGCCTGACTGTTCATTTACACCTGACTGACCGATGGCGTATTCGCGTGAGGTATCCCTGACTCTTGACTGTCTTGGGGATCGTTGTCAGTACATGATAAAAGTGAAATAGTGAGCGCTCCTGCGGTGAGGAGCGCGGCAATGCGGGAGAGTTTCATACATACTCCTTTCGCGTCAGCTGAGGAGCTTTTCCACAGCCGATGGTATCTGACTTATATTGTCAACGATGATGTCAGCCTTTGAGAGCTCCTCTCTGCTTCCGAAGCCATAGCCGCAGCCTATGGAGGGGAGTCCGTTTGCAGCGGCGGTCTCAATATCGTGGAAGCGGTCGCCGATGACGATAAAGTCTCCCTCATGGAGCGGAGCTATCCTGCGGAATATCTCATATTTGGGTATAAAATCGAAAGCCTCGCAGCAGTAGAAATAGTGGAAGAAACGGTCAAGACCGAAGACACGCTTGTGACGTTCAAGGTAGTGAAAGCGGCAGTTGCTGAGGAAGATAAGGGTGAAGCCCTTTTCTCTCAGGTCTGCAAGGACCTCCTCGGCTCCGTCATATAATGCTCCCTCACCGCCGTCCACGCGTCTTGCCATGTCCTCGCCCAGCATAACGCGGGCTTTTTCACGTATCTCCGGGTCAAGCTCGGGGTGGAACTGTCCCCACATCTCCGTGGAGTTGAAGCCCAGCCAGTAGCTTATCTCCTTGTCGGTGTATTCTCTGTCTGCGATATAGCCCCTGTCGGACAGCCATTTCATGGTGCCGCGGAAGGCAGGGGCATAGGTCAGCATAGAGTTATGGATAGTACCGTCGTAATCGAAAATGAGGTTGGTCATTATGCCTCGATCTCTCTGATGAGATTTATCATCTCGATAGCACCCTCAGCACACTCGCTGCCCTTGTTGCCGGCTTTTGAGCCAGCACGCTCGATAGCCTGCTCGATGTTCTCGGTAGTGATAACACCGAACATTACAGGAATATCGCTCTGGAGAGATACCTGCGCAATGCCCTTTGCAGCTTCGTTGCAGACAAGGTCATAG
>Ga0116174_10001398_pt1 | contig 22031 bp, 16 predicted proteins | sample AD_UKC087_MetaG_FD_89801 | JGI IMG/M metagenome (GOLD analysis project Ga0116174, IMG submission 89801) | Active sludge microbial communities of municipal wastewater-treating anaerobic digesters from USA - AD_UKC087_MetaG | ecosystem: Engineered > Bioreactor > Anaerobic > Digestate | place: USA...
AGCTCGAAGCTCATGCGTCCTAACAATCTTTCATCGTACTTAACCAAACTTGGTTCAATTATAACCGCTTTAGCAGATTTAATCAATACTTTTACCTTAGCATCATATGCGTCAAATATTTTTAACCGGCAAATTATTTTTTATTCCCCAAAAACCGGCGAAGCGCGTAATATAAAATAAAACGGTAATCGGACAATACCTTACGCAATTTGGCGTATAACTCAATAAATTGAATAAAATTAGTTTATAAAGCCTTAAATAAAAACGTCAAACCAATTATTAAGGCATTTTCAATATTATTTGACATCTAAAATTAAATTTTGTATATTCCCATCTAAACGTATCCAAGGATAAAAAATGAGAGAAAAGAGAAAAAAGATTTTCGGATTTATTTTTAGCGCCATGGCTCTCATAGTCGGAAGCGCTATCTGCGCCGTTTCAGTTAACGGAATTTTGATCCCTAACGGATTTTTATCAAGCGGACTAACCGGCGTCGCGCTGGTAATTCATTATCTCAAACCGACTATAAGCGTCGGCGTTATCTATCTATTAATAAATATTCCGATTTTTATTTTAGGATGGATTTTTGTCGGTAAAAGATTTATCCTGTTTACGGCTCTGGGAATGGTTATTTTCTCAATTACGCTTCACTTTGTCAGTTTTACCATACCGGTTACGGATAAAATGCTCGCGGCAATGCTCGGAGGCGCTATAACAGGCGTCGGAGTCGCCATAATGCTAAAATCTTACGGCTCGTCGGGCGGTTCGGAAATTATTTCCATAATTCTATACAAATATTTTTCGATCACTTTGGGAACGGGGATTCTTATGGTCAACTCCGTAATTATGGCGATATCGCTTTTCCTGTTTCCGCTGGAGAAAATTCTTTATACGCTGATATATATCGTAGTATCGTCTAGAACAACCAATATGATATTTCACGGACTAACCAAAAGACAAGCGGCTTTAATCGTTTCAGAAAAATGGAAAGAAATTCTGGAAGAACTTACGGTAGAAAATCGCATTGGAGTAACATTAATAAACGGCAAAGGGGGATATCAAGGAAACGATAAGACAATTTTATATTCCGTTATAAATAGAAATAAAGTCGCTTTACTGAAAAAATTGGTTACTACAATAGATAAAACGGCGTTCATCGCTATTATCGAAGCGTCGGACGTAACCGGCGTCGAAGTCGGCAATCAACCGCACTGGTAAATATCATGCGGGGAAATAAAAAATATTTGTCTCATAATGCGTCGAATTTTATTCTTAACGTCATATGTGTCAATTTCCCAAAAAACCGACGGGGACGTCCGTTTTGAATGACAGTAATTTTAGTATTTTTAACGGAATAGATTGACATATTGCCGAATAAATTTATAATTTAATACAAATTTTAAATAACGGGAATTTTTATGTCTTGCGCTTGCGGATTCCGACTAAAATTGAAGAGATCAAACGCGTTTTTTGTTCCGGAGACGACTATATATATGGATTATAACGCGACGACTCCCGTCGATAAAAGAACGCTCGGGGCGTTTGATAAGATATGCAGAAGAGAGTGGGGGAATCCGTCGAGTCTTCACAGTTCGGGGATTCAGATTGGCGCCGAAATCGATAAATGCCGAAAAAATATACTCGACTATTTTAATTTAAAATCGGGAAACGTCTATTTTTGTTCTAACGGTTCCGAGTCGATTCACGCCGCTATTTGGGGAATTTTATCAAAAGGAAAAACGGGAATTCCCGTTTCTACTTTAATAGAGCATCCCGCCGTTAAAAAACCTTTAAGATATTATAGGTTTTTGAAAAACAAGACGGATTTTTTGAGAGTCGATAAGAACGGCGCTATTATTTTGGACGAGCTGGATAGAACGCTAAAAACTAACGGAAACAGTTTCCTCATTTACTCGCCCGTTAATCATGAAACAGGCGCGATACAACCTGTCGAGGAAATTTATAAAATAGCTAAGAAATACGATACGTTAATTTTACTCGACTCCGTTCAGGCGGCTCCCAGACTTCCCGTCGATAAATGGTCGAAATTTTGCGATATGTTCTCCGTCAGCGGTCATAAAATTTATTCGCCTAAGGGGATCGCGGCTCTTTATGCGAAGGAAAATGTTAAATTAAAGCCGTTTAGATTAGGCGGATGTCAGGAGGACGGTATTTTTCCGGGGACGGAAAACGCTCCCGGTATCGCCGCTTTCAACGAAGCCATTAATTTACTAAGAAGCGAATTTGTCGAAGAGTCGAAATTCCTGAAAATATTGATTGAAGAGGGAGCGAAAATATTCGATAACTCCAAATTTGATTTTGTTATAGAGTCGCCTGAAAATAGAGCGCCCGGAGTATTATGCGTAAGTTTTCCATGGATTAAAGATATGGAAAAGTTTATGTACGAACTAAACGAATCAAATATCTGTTTAAGCAGATTCTCCGCCTGCGCGGGTAGAGTAACGGGAGCCTCGCCGGTCTTACCGTATATGGGGGTTCCGTCTTCGAGGAGCGCTACTTCTATCAGAATATCGTGCGGAAGATGGAGTAAAAGAGAGGATTTCTATAATTTGGCAAAATTCATCGAAAAATATTACGAAAATTTAAATAAGTAATAAGTTTAGAAATATATAAACCGCCGATTTTCGGCGGTTTATATGAATAGAATTAGAATTTAATACTAGGCGCTTTTTCCGCTCCTGAAGACGCTTTAAACATCTCTTTTGGTTTGGCGTCGCCTTTAAAGAGCGAATTCGGGAATTTTCGGATATATGTGTTGTACTTCTGAACAGCCTCGTTATACCTCTTCCTCTCGACGGAAATTCTGTTTTCAGTCCCTTCTACTTGCGATTGTAAAGCGATAAAGTTTTCGTTGGCTTTAAGTTCGGGATAACTTTCGGTAACGGCCATCAATCTCGACAAAACTCCGCCTAATTCGCTTTGCGCGTCCTGAAATTTTTTGAAAAGTTCGGGGTTTTCAAGAACCTCTTTTGTAACCGTAATCTTAGAAACTTCCGATCTCATTCTGATAACGCTTTCAAGCGTCTCTTTCTCGTGAGAGGCGTAACCTTTAACAATCTCGACTAAGTTTGGAATAAGATCCATTCTGCGTTGATACTGATTCTCAACCTGAGCCCATGCGGCGTTCACAGCTTCCTCTTTTTCTATGATAGTATTGTAAATGCTGATAGGATTGCACCCGACAAATAGAAACGCTATCAATAGAATAGATATAATAAGAAATATTCTTTTTTTCATCTAAACTCCTTTTTTTTCTTGTAATTTAATAATTTATCTTAAATAAATCAAGATATTTTTACCAACTTCCCGACGACCCCCCTCCGCCGAAACTTCCTCCGCCTCCGGAGAATCCGCCTCCTCTTGAAAAACCGCCTCCGCCGCCTCTTCCCGACGAACTAAAGTATTTGGTTATTTTAACTACCGCAGGGGCTTTTTTAAACTTCGTAGCAAATAATATTTTCGCGACCGGATAACCTATCAAGTAGACGACCAAAATAGCTATCCCTATAACCGGTCCAAAAATAACCATTGGGAAAGACGCCCAAAAAACGCTAAGAAAAAGATATAAAAACCACCCGACAAATCCGCGGGTAAATAATCCGCTGGCGGTAAATACTCCTATGACGCTAAAAAACATAAGCCCCATAAAGAGTCTGACTAAAATAGGGATTTCCCCGATATCTGTATAATAGTATCCGTCCTCGTCCGTTGCGCCCGTATACGTTCCGGCTATTGCCGATAATATCGAATCGACTCCGTTCTCTATCCCCTTTTCATAATCGCCGCTTTTAAAATAGGGGACTATATCGTTTCTTATAATCGAACTCGCGGTATAATCCGTCAAACTTCCTTCAAGACCGTAACCGACCTCGATGCGAAGTTTTCTGTCGTTTAACGATATTAAAAGCAATACGCCGTTATCTTTGTCTTTCTGACCTATTCCCCAAGTTTCGGCGACTTTTAACGAAAATTCTTCGAGATTCTCCCCTTTAAGGTCGAATATCGTAAGAACTACCACCTGATTACTCGTCTCCTTCTCATGCTCGGAGAGTTTGTTCTCAATCCGAGCCTTCGTTTCGTAAGAGAGCAAATTGGCGTAGTCGTTCACTCTGGACGATAAATAGGGGACTTCCAGCGAATATAAAGGAGCAAACAACAAAACAAAAAATAAAACTAATTTTTTTTTCATAGCGTTACCCTATTCTAAGCTCGTCTTTCAATTCGTTGGTATCGTCCGATTTTCTTTCAACCTTGTCTCTTTCGAGTAAATTTCCGCATAACTCAATGGCTTTTACTATCGCAGAGCCGTTATTCTTACTTTTAATACCTTCTACTATAGTTTTTATCACCCCATCCCAGTCGGATTGAGCGACCTTGCTATTAATCCCCTCGTCGCCGATAACGACCGCGATTCTCTCAAAAAGCGATATAAAAATGAGAATTCCCGTTCTGTCGCGAGTCTTAAAAACCTCCTCTTTCAAAAACGCCTCTTTTGCTTTCAATTCGACGAATTTATTCATCGCGGCTTGTCCGGCTAAAATTCTTTTGTATTGCGGAATAAATATCGGCGCGATATAGCCGACTACGGTAAATCCCAGTAAAATCATGAAGAAAAATAACGAATTATTTATTATTAACAGATCCGGCGATACAAAATTCAGTATAATCATCGCTAAACCCGAAAGTATGCCGAAAAAGAGCCCGCTTCGCCAGTAGGTATGACCGTAATTGTCGCACCTCTCGACGGCGTAAGGGACGATCTCCCCCGAAGTTTTCAACTCGGCTTGCTTTACGGCGTTCTTGATATTCTCAAAATCATCTTTATTAAAGAATTTATCCACTTTCATGACTACTTCTCCTTTTGATACTGCATAGATAAAAATATCATTAATAAAATTAATTGACAACCGGAATTTTAAATTATATGCGCTCCTCCATCGGTTTTTTGGGGATTTGCCGGCGTCTCATATGCGTCGAATTTTGTTTTTAACGCATATGCGTCAATTTTTTCTTTCGGGGAGCGCGACGCATATAGCTCCATATGCGTCAATTTCTATACGACAATTGTCGCGCCCCGATAAAAGTGGGAATTCCCGTTTTGAATATACTAAAATACTAAATACCGCTCATGCCGGGACCTTAGCGGGGCTTGCGGCGTTAAGAACAAAACGCTCCCATATGTGTCAATTTATTTCCCACCCCAAAAAACCGACGGGGCGCTATCAGAATTATTTTAACAAGCAAAAAAAATCTCAAAAAAACATTGTAAAAAAAAATTATAAATTTATAATTAAACTTGTATATTAAACGCTTTATACGTTTCGGAGGTTTTATGTCTAAAAAGGATTACTCTTTTTCTGAAAAGTTTAAGTATTCGTTTGATAATTTTATGTCAAGAGGCGGCGGTTCTATATTTCTTGCGCTTATGTTTCTATTTTTAGGCGCTATTGTAGTCGTAGCTCTCTTTAGGTTTATCGCCAACCTTATAGCGCCGCAAGAGGATATGGCGAATCTTTTCGATCAGTGGTGGTTGTCGTTTCTGCAGATTGCCGACGGCGGAGCTATCGGCGAGGATACGGACAGCAATTTTTTAAACAAAATTGTCGGGATAATCGCTCTTTTTCTGGGAATGGTGTTGTTTTCAAGTTTAGTGGCGTTTATAACGAGCCAATTTGAAGCGAAATTAGACGAATTGAGGAGAGGTAAGAGCAGAGTAATAGAAAAGGGGCATACTTTGATACTCGGCTTCGGCGACAGGGTCCTGGAAATAATACGGGAGCTTATTATCGCCAACGAATCTGAAAAAAGCCCTGCGATTGTAGTTCTTGCCGAAAAAGAGAAAGACGAGATGGACGATTTTTTTAGAGAGCGTATAGAAAATTCTAAAAATACGAGGATAATAACAAGATCGGGTTCAACTTCGAGTCTGCAAGCGCTTCGCAAGGTCGGCGTAAAGGACGCCAAATCGGTAATCATACTTAACGATTCTTCCGTAGCCGCGCCGGATAGAGAAAAAAAACTTTCGGACGCGCGGGTGTTAAAGACCGTTATGGCGGCGATGTCCTGCGCGGGAGAGGATAGCGATTTGCCTATTTTGACGGAATTGCATTTTGACAGCAAAAGAAGGCTCGCCAGAAGTATGTTTTCAAACATTGTCTCGATTGACGAGCGATCAATATTGGCGAAGTTGATAGTCCAGACTTCCAGAATATCCGGTTTGGCGCAGGTTTACGATAGTTTAGTTGGTTTTGCCGGTAGCGAATTTTATTTTTACAAACCTAAGAGCGGACTGAAGGGGATTAGATACGAAGAGGCGATGTTTCGTTTTGAGACGAGCTGCGTTTTGGGAATAAAAAAAGCCAAAGGGGCGATAATATTAAACCCCGCCGCCGAAACCGTTTTTGAAGATAACGACGAGATTATACTGATTGCCGAAGACGATTCGACAATTAAATATTTGCCGGAAATGATAAACGTTAATTTTCCAAAGCCCCCGGATTACGTTTTGGCGCAGAGAAGTATAGAGAGCCAACTGATCGTCGGGTGGAGCGAGAAAGTTAAAATAATTATGGACGAATATAGCGATTATCTATTGAACGGCTCGAATATAGTCGTCGTATTGTCGGATATTGACGAAACGGTAAATCAAGATTTTGACGAAGTTCGGAAAAAACATCCGAAAATCAAGATGAGTTTATTAAAACTTGATATACACAACGAGGAGGATATTGCAAAACTCAAACCCGAACAATTTAATAGTATTATTATTTTAAATCCCGACGGAGGCGACGCAGAGTTGAAAGATTCGGAAACTATCGCATCCCTGCTTGAGTTTAGAAACTATTTAAAAAAACTCGATCTTAAAAACGTTAAGACGCAATTGATTACCGAAGTCGCCGACTCGGATAATATAGAACTAATCCAAAACGTCGGGGTAAAGGATTTCTTGATTTCCAATCAATTTGTGTCGAAGATATACGCTCAATGCTCCGAAGATCCGGAAGTTCTCAAGATTTATGAAGACTTGTTTAGCTCCGAAGGAAACGAGGTTTATATCAAGCCGATAAGCCTGTTTTTATCCGACGTATCGGGTGGCGTAACTTTTGGTCAATTATGCGCGGCGGCTATCAAGAGAAAAGAGACCTGCTTCGGGGTCAGGATAAAAAGTCTTGAAGAGTCCTCCACGGATAACTATGGAATTTATATAAATCCCGATAAGAGTAAAATATTCAATCTCTCAAGCGAAGATATGTTGATAACTTTAGCGGAAGACGAGACTTAAATACGAAATGTTGTCGGCAAGACGGAGCGTAAGAGATTTGTTGTTAAAAATAGATAATTGTGGTATTATAACCCCGCCCCAAAGATGTTCGTCGTCTTTGATGGGAGAAGATTAAAGGGAGGTAGTCTTATGTCCGATATATCAAGTATTTATAATAATGTTTCAAAAGCAATAATTTATGATGGGTCTTGTTATGATTTTATTAATACTATTCCATCAGAATCGGTTAAATTAGTCGTTACTTCTCCTCCATATAACATTGGGAAAAAATACGAAAAAAAAACAGGTCTTGAAGAGTATTATGCAAATCAAGAGAGAATAATCGACGAATCTGTTAGAATATTATCGGATGACGGGAGTATTTGCTGGCAAATAGGAAATTATGTCAACAATTCAGAAATTATACCGTTAGATATTTTGTTGTTTCCAATATTTAAAAAACATGGTCTTAAATTACGAAATAGAATAATTTGGTATTTCGGGCATGGTTTGCATGCGTCAAAACGATTTTCTGGGCGCTATGAAACGATTTTATGGTTCACGAAAAGCGATAATTATATTTTTAATTTAGATGCGGTAAGAATTCCACAGAAATATCCTAATAAGAAATATTTTAAGGGCGATAAGAAGGGCGAACTATCCTGCAATCCATTAGGGAAGAACCCGAGCGATATTTGGGAAATACCAAATGTAAAAAATAATCATGTTGAAAAGACGATTCATCCTTGCCAATTTCCTATTGAACTGATTGAAAGATTAATTTTATCGATGACCAATGAAAATGATTTAGTTTTTGATCCATTTCTTGGCGTAGGCACTACAGTAGCGGCGGCGGTTAAAAATAATAGAAGAGGGATGGGATGTGAAATAGTAAAAGATTATTATGACGTAGCTATTGAAAGAACATTATTGGCTATTGAAGGTTCTTTAAAAACGCGACCTATGAATAAGCCTATTTATGATCCCATTAATCCAAAGGATAACCTAGAGTTTAGTAAAAATTATAATGATCAACCCACGTTGTTTGACGATAAAAAAAGGATTAAGGTTTTTAAATGAAAATTGTCGAAAAATATTCACATTTAAACGGGTTTGAATTTTTACTTGTACATAAACCTGAATTGTGGAAAGAAATTGAAAATGTAATAAAATCAATTGACGCTGAAGCATGCAAAACTAAGATTTCAAAAGAAAAAACAAAAAATGGACAAGCGCTTTATAGCCCAATTGATATGAATAATATATTTAAAGAAAAATTAACCTCTCTTTCTTGGTCTGAAAGCCGCGTTAGTTATTGGGTTACAAAAGATGAAAAACTTATTAGGAAAACATTGCCAATGTCTCCAGAAGATCAGAAAAAGAAAATAGAAGAAACAGGCGAAAAACCTATTTTAAGTTATAATCAAACAGATTTTGTAAAAAATAGAGTGGCGATTGAAGTTCAATTTGGGAAATACTCTTTTGTTGCGTACGATCTATTTGTAAAGCATTTAGCTTTTTATATTGGCGATAAAATTGATGTTGGAATCGAAATACTTCCTATGAAGTCGCTTCAATCTCAAATGAGTTCTGGAGTGGGATATTATGAAGGAGAACTTTATAATGTCGTCCGTCAAGGTCGCGGAGTTCCGGCAGTTCCTTTAATTATCATTGGTATTGAACCATAACTCGCTTTTTCGACAAAAAAACAACCTTGCGCTTGCAAAACGTCATCTGTTTCTGTTCATGGCGACGTATTCGTTGACAAAATCTGATATTTTGGAAAGCGGTATTATTCGGTCGATTTTTCCCGTTCTGATGGCGCTTCCCGGCATGCCAAATATTACCGAGCTCTCTTCGTCCTGAGCTATGGTAAAACCGCCGGCAGTTTTTATAGCCGCGATCCCTTTTGCTCCGTCCGAGCCCATTCCGGTAAGGATAATCGCCAGGGCTTTATCGCCGAATTCTTCTTTAACGCTGTGAAAAAGAACGTCGACTGAAGGCTTGTGATTATTGACCGTATCGGAATCGTCCAGGACGATTTTCTTATTTTTTACGGACATATGTAATCCGCCTTGAGCGATATATACCGTATTAGGTTTTAAATTTTCGCCCCCTTGAGCTTCAACTACGGTAAGTCCGCATAGCGAATTAAGTCTGTTGGCAAAACTGTTTGTATAGAGCCGCGGCATATGTTGAACGATTAGTATCGGTATTCCTATATTCTCTTTTATTTTAGGCAGAATATTTGTAAGAGCCACGGTGCCGCCGGTAGAAGAACCTATACAGACAATTTCGATCGGACGGGAGCGGATTTTGGGTATTTCGTAGGAGGGCAATCCGCCGATTACGGGCAATCCGTCGGCTTCCGATATTTGCTTGAATCTCTTGGCGTCGGGAAGTTTGAAATTCGCAAAGACTTTGATTTTTGAGAGCAAAACGTCTTCTAAAAGTTTGATATTCTCATGAAGGCTTCTGACTTCGGGTTTTTGTATATAATCAACCGCGCCGATCTCAAGAGCCTTAAAGGTTATGTCGGCTCCGTCTTTTGTAAAAGAACTGATCATTATGACCGGCGTCGGATTATTATCCATAATATATCTGAGAGTTTGGATACCGTCCATCTCCGGCATCTCTATATCCAAAGTAATTATGTCCGGTTGAATTATCGGGATTTTCTTAATAGCAATCAGACCGTTAGACGCGAACCCGCAATATTCAAGATCCGGATCGGACGTAATAATCTCCCTCAACGCTTGACGATATATCGGAGAATCGTCTATAGTGAAAACTTTTATTTTACTCATCGGGTTTTCTTTTATGTTCTAAACGCTTTCGGCAACTCTTTGATTATTTTAAAGCCTTTTCGATAGCCGACAACATCCTCTCAGGTTTGAACGGTTTAACGATGAAATCCTTCACCCCCGCTTTGATAGCTTCAACAATCAACTGTTGTTGCCCTAACGCCGAACACATAATAATCCTCGCTTTACTGTCGATATCGAATATTTTGTGCATAGCGTCGAGTCCGTTCATGTTCGGCATAGTAATATCCAATATAACTATTTCCGGTCTTAACGTCTTATATTTTTCGATCGCTTCCAAACCGTCCGACGCCTCGCCGACAACGTCGTATCCCCGCTCTTCAAGAATCTCCTTTTGAACCATTCTCATAAAAGAAAGATCGTCTGCTAAAAGTATTCTAACCGCCATCGTATCTCCTTATTTTTTTAACGATACGTCCTTCGTAATGTTACATACCGTTTAAAAATTCTCGCCATATACTATTAGATATAACTTTAATCTTAAATTGTCAATATAAAATATAATTTTAGAAAAATATGCTATTAAATTAAAAATATTTCTGATATTGTTAAGGAAATATGAAAAAAATATCGACATGTCTCTTTTTGACGATTATAATTTTCGAAATAAATTCTTCTATAAAAATAATAGACTACGATTCGACGCTGAAAATTCCGGATAGCGAAATCGTTCGCCGTCTATGTATAGCTAAACTCTATGGGACGTAGATATTCGTTGTATTTGATTGAAAGAAAGGGGCGTTTTATTGAGAATTCCCGTTTTTCTCCATCGTTTATTATTCTACCTAATTTTTTAATTTTGCGTTTTTCCATAAATTTCCATACGTCAAACTGATTTTTAGTAAACTTATTTTTTTCTTTTTTAATCAAAATTATCATATTTGAGATAAAGGAGTCTAAATCGTCATATTTTTCGATGTTTTCGGTAAAATACTCTAAAATTCTCCTAATTATATATGCCATGCTGTAACCGTTTGTATCTTCGTAAATCTTTTTTAACGCCAAATATATTTTATAATCTATACAAATATGGATTTTTTTGTTCCAATCGATTCTTTCGTAAACCGGAATAAATTCTTTTGTAACCGTATGGTAATATTTTAGATATGGATACATTATAGTAAGAATTCTGGAAATAATCGTCGATATTCTTTTCTTTTTAAAATTTTTCGCAACATTTAAGATGTTTTCTTGAATTTGCTCATTAATAACTATTGAAAGATCATACTTCATATTGGTTCTCCTGTTGAAATATTTTTAAGCGCAGCGCTTTATTATATATAACAAGAAAAAAGTGATTTTGATTTACAAAATAATTAAATATTTTTACGAATTTACAAATATAAAAACGGGAATTCCCGTTTTTATATCTCGGACTCAATAGCTATCGATATACGAAGCGTTTAGTATCATAAGATGGGCTTTGACAATGCAGCGCCACTCGCCGCTTTTTATGAAAAATTTGGGGCTATCTTCGAGGAGAATTTTACCTTTTACGTATAGGGGGCGGGATTTGATTGTTTTTTTTGCGCCGTTCAGGATTGTGTTTTCAAGAGCGTCTTTGTAAACGTCCAGCCGCGCGCTCCAGTCGTTCGCCCAACTTTCGCTCGATTCGCCTCCGCCCATTTTTGATAGAACGGATTTAAAGCCGGACATATACTTTTTTTGACTATCGCTTAATCGATATTCGGCTTGGATTCTTAAGGATATTTGAGATTCTTCGACTTGCGACAGCGTTAGATTGGGATCTTTTTCGTTAATTCTACCGATGGGAGTAATATCAAAGAAGCCTTTTGTTTTGTTAATCTTATTTTCGACTTTGTAGGTAAAGTTATAACCGTAGATCATCCCGGATAAGAACTCAAAAATCTCGCGTTTTGCGTATAGGATGGCGTCGGTTTTTGTGTAAATTTTCGCGTCAAATTTAACGGGATGCCTTCCGTAGGGACCTTCTCCGTAGATCTGGATAAAATTTTGATATACTCCTTCGGGGTAAACGTATCCGCTAAGAATTGCGAAAATCAGGAGTAAAAACGATCTTTTCATAATATAGAGTTTCGGAATAGTAAAATAATTCTAAAATTTATTGAATTGATTTGTAAAAAAAAAACAAGAGGGAACGAGCCCTCTTGTTTTTTTTTACTTTTAAAATACTTATCGAGTTACTACGTCGCTTGCGGTATAAGATACCGAATTACCGTTGTATCCTTTTACAACGTAGTAAAAATTGTTTCCAACGGTTAATCCGCCCCAACCCGCGTCGTCAAAAGTTGTCGCCTGGTGGTTTGCGTTGCCGACTTCGGTTCCCGATGTGTCAAAGTTTGCATGCCAATTCTGGCTGGCGACGTCGTATTGAGCGCTTGTATATCTCTTAATTCTGAAACCGCCGGTAGCAGGAGTTCCGGCTCCGACTATTCCGATATTGGTCCAGCTGACTCTACCCGGATTGGTAACTTTATCTACGTTAACCGTTCCCATAGACAGGTCCGTATAAGCGGTAACCGAAGTTGGAGTAACTGCGATAGCGTTTCCGCTTGCGTCTTTTGCGACTATTCTATATCCGAAGTTATGATTTTCCGGAGCGTTTGAGGTATTCGCCGGAGTCGGATAATCCGCCGGAGTTATAGTGTCGACGAACGTATAAATAAGACTTGTTCCCGTCGTAGGCTCTGGAACCGCCGCTGTTTCTTTGAATATCTGATCGCTGCTGGGGTCGTGAGTTCTGTAGACAACGTAGGACGTTGCGCCTGTTATTTTTGAGAACGACATAGTAACTTTTCTGTCGCCGCCTCGTCCGACATTAATTCTGGCAAGACTAAAATTCGCGTTGTCCGTCCTGGCTTTTCCTACTAATCCGGTCGTAGCTCCGAACTGAGATACCCTTCCGTAAACGGTATTAGCCGCGTAAACTCTATATTTATATTTGGTATTGTTGGCAACGGTATCGTCCGTAGTATAAACTACGTTATACGCCTCGTTGTAAGACGCGCTAGATACAGATTTGAGGAAATCCCATAAGCCAGTCGCGTTGTTAAATCTGTATAAGTAGTACATATTTGCTCCGGATACTATAGGCCAAGATATCATAACGTTATTTGCAAAAAGTCCGTCGTCGGCGGTTGCGTCGGGCGCGGTTGCAAAGTTATTGTATTGAGTAATAGTATTGGCGTAGTAGGTTATCGGGCTTGCCGCGACGGAGTTTTTGCTATTAGCGTAGACGCCTACTCTGTATTTGCCTACAGGAATGGTCGCTATATTAAGGTAATTATCCGTTGTGGTGTCCGTTGTAGAAAATTCAAACACGTTTAATCCTTTTACAGTTACCGCATCGTTAACTCCGTCGGTAGTAACGTCTTCGATTCGGACGGTGTATTTTGTAGCCATTTTTGCGCTAGCGTAGTAATCATAGTCCCACTTAACGAAAAGTCCCCCTTCGTTGGTTTGGATAGCCCTGACGTTTTGAGGAGCCGTAAACTGATCGAGAGATTTGATGACTCCGGCAGTCGCGCTAACTACGGCGCTATACGGGCTCTCGATAATCCTTGAACTGTTTAGCACTTTGTAGTCTATATAGTCTTTGTTTATCTCGTCTCTTATTTGCTCCACGTTTGCCATATCGTAGTTATAAGATATAGCTAAGACTTTATAGTAGTACGGGATGGAACTTTCCAAATCGTAGTCGTCGTAACTGCAAATAGCGGCTTTATCTTCCAATACGTAGGCTATCTGTTTCCATGGATTGGTCGAGGCGGCGTCTTCAGCGTCGTCTTTTTGCGTTCTGAATATTACGTACCCTTTGGCGAGCAATACGTGATCCCAGGACAATCTTATCATGTCGTATTTTCCGTAAAATTTCGCCTTCAAATTGGTCGGAGTCCCTAGTTGAACTCCTAGAGTTTGCGAAGCGGTCGAAGCTTCCTCCGCAGCCGGAATTTGCTGACAACCGATTAATACTATCGCTAAAATAATAGCCGATAGAATTAGTAGTAATGATTTTCTCATAAAAAAATTCTCCTTTTCTTTTATTTTTTTTATTTTTGAATTTAAGTCAAATTTTTATAAAACTTGACAGTTCGATAAGCGATTGTATAGTATTTCCTAAGTTAAATCAATAAATATTTTAATGTTATTTACATATTTTACAGAAAAAAGATATTTTAATAAGCTCTTATTTTGTTTTATCGATCATTTTTTTTACAAGATCGTTAAAAACTCGCCCCCTATGAAACTCGTTCTGAAAAAGCCCGAAACTCGTACAGCCCGGCGAGAATAAAACGACGTCGCCGCTTTTTACGATATTTTTTAACGTTGAAAATAGAGTTTCAAGGTCGCTAAATTCTGAAATATTGGGATTTTTAATAAATTTCTTCATTTTTTGAGTCCCGTCGCCGGGGAGCAGTAAAATAGCTTTTGGAATATCGGAAATCTCTTCTATTACTGAAAAATCGAGGTTTTTATCGCTCCCGCCGGCTATCCAAACAATCGGCTCTTTGAAAGATCTTATTGCGACTGCCGACGCGTCGGGAATAGTCGCCGTCGCATCGTTTATATATTTTACGCCGTCTATCTCGCCGACAAACTCCATTCTAAAAGGCGCTCCGCGGAAATTCTCAATCCCGCGCTCTATAAATTTTCTTTCAATGCCCGCGAGAGCGCAAAATCCCGCCGCTAATAGAATATTTGACTTTGTATGTTCCCCCGGAATGCTGATTTTTGCAGCGTCGAATAAAATTTCTCTGCTATTCCCGTTTTTTTTATAAGCGGCGTTTTTATCGTAGAAAAAAGAGGCGTCTTCGCAGTCTTTCGAGTAGTAGTAAACGTCCGCTTGAGTCTCAATATTTTCAGTATTCAAAAAAACGTCCCCATACGGAAGAATAAGAAAGTTGTCGGAAGTTTGGTTATTGGTAATTATTTTTTTATCGTTCAAATAATCCGTCATATTTTTATAGTAATTTTGATGATCGCGCATCAAATTAGTAATCGCCGCGCCTTTTAATTTAAAGTCTTTTCCTTGTAAATCCCTTAATTGCCAGCTGGAAAGTTCGAGTATTACAAGACTCTCTTTGTTTAACTCGTTATAAAAACTCAACGGAGATATTGTAATATTGCCTCCCAGAAAGGAATTGGCGCTTTTAGACTTAAAAATGCTATAAACGCATGAAACCGTCGAAGATTTGCCTTTACTGCCAGTAATTCCGAATATATCGCATGGAGCTATGTTAAAGAATATCTCCATATCGCTCGTTATAACCGCCCCGTTGTCCTCGGCGAGCCGTATAAACTTGTTGGTAGGAGGGACGCCGGGACCTTTAACTACTATGTCGGCGTTTAAGAAATCCTCCTCCTTATGACAACCGAGCGTATATCTAACGTTTTTGTATCCCGATAGTTTTTTTAGAGAATCTTCCAGTTCGATCTCGGATTTTAGGTCGGTTATAAAAACGGGAATTCCCGTTTTTAAAAAAAACAGCGCCGTACCGACCCCGCCGCCGTTTAACCCCAAGCCTTGTATAAGAATTTTTTTATCTCTGATTTTCTCTATATATTTATCTAATTTTGCGTTCATAAATTTTTATACGTTAAATCTAAAATTAACTACGTCGCCGTCTTGCATAACGTAGTCCTTCCCCTCGATTCTGACTTTTCCTTTATCTCGCGCGGCGGCTACCGATCCGAAATTTAACAGATCGTTATAATTCACTATTTCGGCTCTGATAAAGCCCTTTTCAAAATCGGTATGTATTTTACCCGCCGCCTGCGGAGCCTTAGTTCCAATGGGAATAGTCCAGGCTCTTACTTCCGGTTTGCCGGCGGTTAGAAAACTGAAAAGCCCGAGCAGTTTATACGAAGCGGTTATTAATCTGTCTAGACCGGACTCTTTCAAACCGAGAGCGTCCAGAAACTCCTTTTTTTCGGATTCGTCAAGTTGGGCGATCTCTTCTTCCACCTTAGCGGATACGACGATAACCGCCGCGCCCTCTTTAGCGGCTATCTCTTTTATAGCCATAACGCGCGGATTATTTTCGACGTCTCCGGACGCAAGATCCGTCTCCGATACGTTCGCCGCGTATACGACCGGTTTTGCGGATAGAAGAAATAGGGAATTCATAAACTCGATCTCTTTCTCGTCTTTTGTAAAGGCGCGCGCCGGAACGCCGTCGGAAATGTTTTTCATAAGCTTTTCCATAAAAGCCAGATCTTCTTTGGCTTTCTTATCCGCGCCGACTCTTAACGATTTTTGAATTTTCTCGATTCTTCTCTGAAGAGTCTCGATGTCGGCGAGGATCAACTCCGTTTCGACCGTTTCTATGTCTCTTGCGGGATTTACCCCCCCTTCGACGTGAATAACGTCTTTGTCTTCGAAGCATCTAACGACCGACACGATCGCGTCGACTTCGCGTATATGCGACAAAAATTTATTTCCAAGCCCTTCTCCTTGCGAAGCGCCTTTAACAAGTCCGGCGATATCGAGAAAATCCACGAAAGCGGGAACAATCTTATCGGTCTCGTAAAGCTCCGCCAGTTTTGCCAATCTCTCGTCCGGAACGGCTACCGTTCCTATATTTGGATCTATCGTGCAGAACGGATAATTTGCCGATTGCGCTCCGGCTTTTGTCAATGCGTTGAAAAGAGCGCTTTTTCCAACGTTAGGAAGCCCTACAATGCCTAGTTTCATATAAAATATCCCTTGTTGTAATTATTTCGAACAATAACAAAATTTTATCAAAATAACAATAAAAACAATAACGGTTTGAGGGTAAATTCTTACAATGTTTTTATAGAATATTACTATTTATAACCTGTTTGCGCCGAGCATAACGATGAAAATATTTTTTCATAACCGCGGCGGGCTTTAAAGTTTGATTTTTTTATAAAATTTAAGCGAATTTTTTAGAAAATTATTCGTCCTAACGATATGATATAAAGCGCCGTTTTTATTATGGAGGTCAAAAAAAAAGAGCGTCGTTAAAACGTTTTTGGAAAATTTTCAAAGGATAGAAAAAACATACAAATTTTATAATAAATCTTGAATTTAATTGGGATTTTATTTATAATTATATTGAGGGTGTTTTACTCAATTTTTGGAGAAAATATGTTTAAGAAGTTAGAAATATTATTAGGTTTTATTTTAGTAGTTATCGCTGGGCTTTTTATAAGTTGCAACGTTAATCCTTTTTTTGGCGTTGGTATCGAAGTCGACCTTGAAGAGCCGAAGTTGTCTGTTACGTCTCATATAAATGGAGATTTTGTAAATTCAAGTTTTACTATTTCGGGGACTTGCCAAGACAATAAGGGGGTAGTTAAAGTTCAAATAGAGCTCAACGGGAGTCATCCTTTAGTTTCGTGGGACGCTACTATAGAGGGCAATACAATAGAAGGGGGAACGTGGGTAAAGGACTTGGTATTTCCGATCGACGCTACGACGGGTACGCGGGAAGGGGATAAACTTCTGGATATATTCGCCTATGACGAGCGGGGCAACCGGTCTCAGACGAGGATGTATCTGACTGTAGACGACGACAGTCCTACGGTTACGATAACCGATCCGATTTTAAAGACTCCTGCATTTTTTGATCAATTGATAGCGTCGGACGCTTCCTCCGATTTTGTCAATTTAGAATATTTTTCTAACGGTATTTTACAGATAAAAGGCTACGCCGACGACACGTTTATAATTAAATCGACAAAGCTTGATATATACGATTCTGAAGATTTAACGGTTCCCGTATCCGACGAAAATTTACCGACTCCCGTAAAGAGCGTAACGATTGAAAAGGACAGAGCGTTGCCGGCGGAGGCGGGAGAAAACAGTTTTCCATCCAAATTTACTTTATAATATAGATACTACCGGTTTTACTAATAATAGGGCTTATTTGGTAAGCATTTCTACCGAAGACATGGCTGGTAATAAGAACAGTCAAACGTCGATAGGCTATTTTTATCTTGATCAGGACAAGGATCGTCCGAACGGTAAGATTAGTTCTCCGTCCGGTTCTCCCGCCATAACGTTTCCTCAATCGACTGCTTCGGGTACTATATGGGACGACGACGGATTGAGCGGTTATTATTGGTATTTGGGTAATGTTGATACGAATACGGCGAATTTCGAGAGTTGGAAGAGTCCGGTAGGTTATAACGACGAAGGTTCTTTGATAGTAGTTACCGACGAGGTCGCTTGGGGCTACGTTGATTTGAGTTCGGACGTTCCTCCCAAGATATTATCCTGGCAGATGGTAACTGCGAATAAAAAAGGGACTTTTTATATGTATATAGTTCCCGTAGACATAAACGGTTTAACTCCGGTAACTCCTATTAGTAAGATGTTTGTTCAGAAGACGTCGGACGCTCCTACTTTGTCTATAATCTCTCCCGATTCTAGAGCCGTTCAGAAGGGGACTATAGACGTAACTTTAAACGCAGCCGGCGGAGAAGATAAGAAAGTAGTTCTTTTGAGTTATAGGATAGAGGGTATAGTTAATTATCCTAGCGACTTATCTAGCGATTACCAAAAGATAAACGTAAGCGGTTCTACCGATTCTAACGGCAACTTAAACGGTTACGTTATACCGGTTGATTCATTGTTGTACGTTAACGACGTTTCTCACGATATAAAGTTGAGCGTATATTGTACCAACGACAATAGCGAGGATTCTCGAATATTGGATTTTTATTTAAGGGCGGATAATACTCCTCCTGATATAGAGATAACTAGTTCAAACGCGTCTAAGCTAAACGGCATATCGACTATAACTGGGACTTCTACCGACGACTATTCCGGCGTTAAGGCTATATATATCGGTTATTTTGCGGATATGACCGACGATACTATGGATAGCGTTTATGCTACTGAGGCTAGTTTGTCTGCGGATAGCAGTTCGTCTCCTACTTTGAATAAATGGATAAAAATTAGTCCTATTGCGGCTTGGAGTTATAATTTTGATACTACAAAGATAGCGGATAATCCAAATTATTGGTTATTTGTCGCTGCGGTGGATAACGAAGGTAACGTTGGTTATACTTCAAAAGTTTTTGATATTGACCAGGAAAGCGACAGACCTACGATAACTATCTTGACTCCGGCGGACGGCGCTACGACTACGCCCAAATCGATTGTATCGGGCGGCGCTTCTGACGACGACGGTATAAGATATATCTATGTATATATTGTAAAATCTGGTCATGCTACTTACGATAATCCTCCCGACGACTATACTACTTGGGGCGATCTTAAGAGTATGGACGTATCTGGATGTATCATAGATTTATCGGCTACTACTCCTACCAACTGCTCTTGGACTGCGGTTATGCCGGATAGCAGCGCTATATATAAGGTTTACGTTTTTGCTGTAGATAAGAACGCTCCTGCGGATCATAATACTGCGGGCTCTTATTACGACAAGAGCGTTGTTACATATGCGTCAAAAAGTTTTCAGAGTATAAGTTTTACTCAAAAGACGTCCGACGCGGCTATCTCTGAAATAACGAATAGCGTTTCGTATATATATTCCGGGAAGGGCGATTTTACGGTTAATTTTAAGTTTACCGGCGGAAAGGGAGCGATAATTACAGATTATTATTACGATATTAGTTCCGATATTAAGAGGTATCCGGTTTCAGGACATAAGACGGTGGATATTGAATCTGAGGGTTTGAATGTTGCGTATAAATCCGTTACATTTGATCCTTCTAGTTATTTTAGTTCTACGGTTAGGGATCTTGCGATAAGCGTATATTGCAGCGACGCCAATCCGAGCGATTCGAATGTGGCTACTTACTATCTCAGAGCGGACTCTAGGAATCCGTTGATGAGTATAACCGAGCCTTCGGATAATACTAAGATAGACGATTGGCTTTCGTCTGGCGGCTGGCTTAGAGGTAGTATAACGGACGACGTAACTGTAGATCATGTTACGATCTATTGGGTCGAAGGGGGCGTTACCTGGAGTAGCTCTGCCTCGCAAATAACTCTAAGCGGTTCGGGCGGTTCAAAGAGTTTTGAGAAACAGTTTACGTTGGGCTTGCTTGGAGGCTCGTATTCGGAGAAGAATTTTATTATAACTGCGTACGACTCTATGAATAATAGTACGACTGCGAGTTTGAAGATATCGAAGGAGAATACTCCTCCGGACGTTCCTGTATTGACGACTCCGTCTGGAACTCCTTTACTACTTGGCGACGGTCCGGGATTAACGATATCTGGGACTGTACATGATAATATAGAGGTAACCGACGTAACAATCGATTTGGTTGGGACTGCGTGGTCTTGGAAAGCGACTTTAGGCGCCGGAACTACGGATAAAACATGGAGTAAAACTTTTGGCAACATTCAGAGCGAATTAGGGGGATACGGAGATAAGACCTTTAAGGTTACCGCGTACGACAAACAGGGTAACTCTAGCTACCTTATATTTACGTTAGCGGGGGACTCGACGAAGCCTGTCGTAACGGTGAGGAGTCATACCAATAATACTTCATACGGCGATAACGCTTCATTTGATCTTACCGGAGACGCGACGGATAACATAAAGGTAACCGGCGTTAGTATAAAGTGGGTAGAAGGCAATAAAACCTGGACTGACGCGATTGTTACGGGAGGGGATAAATCTAAAGTTTGGAGTAAAACCTTCAACTTCGTTAAAGACGGCGCCAACGGGCTATTTTTAAATTCGATGGCTGATACCGAGCAATACGCCGATAAAACTTTTGAGATAACGGTTAAAGATAATCAGAATAACGAGTCGACTACGAGTATAAGGCTAACCGGGGATAAAGCCTCGCCTGTAATTACTATTGATAACGCCGAGGGGAGTAACATCGGAACCGACGCGACTTTTACGTTGAGCGGCAACGTTACCGACAACAGAGAGGTCGTAAGGTTAACGATAAAGGCGGACGGAATATCTAAAGTTTGGGATAGTACTGCGGACGCCGGTATGTTGTCTGGACCGGCAAAAAACAAGAGTTGGTCTAAGACTTTTAATATATTGACAGACCTCGGCGGTTACTCGAACAGATCGTTTGAAGTAACCGCTTACGATAAGAACGGCAATTCGTCGGTTAGTAGAGTTAATCTGAAAGGGGATACGACTAAGCCGATTGTTGTTGAGATAACAAGCCACGCTAACAACGCGGCGTTGCCGTCGTCGTTTACGCTAAACGGAACTTGTTCTGATAATGTAGAGGTAACCAGAATCGTAGTCGAACATGAAGGGGGGAGTATCTGGGATAGTACTGCGGACGCCGGTATGCTGTCCGGAACCGGGAAAAATAAAACTTGGAGTAAGCCGTTGACGATAGCTGATCTCGGCGGGACTTATACTGATAAGGCGTTCACGGTTTACGCTTACGACGGTCAAGGCAACGTTAATTCTGCGAGAGTAACGTTTATAGGGGATAGAGTCGCTCCGACGGTTAGTATAGCTTCTCATTCTAACGGGGCTTTTGTCAAGTCAACCGGCGCCGGATTTATTTTAAGCGGAACTGCGACGGACAAGAGACAGGATATGTCGATAAACGGCGTCGTAACTAAGGTAATGGTTAAAACGGGCGCTCAAGATCACACCGCCGACTTTACGGCTCCCAATTGGAGCATCGCTTCGTCGAAGTTTACTTTAACGGAGGAAAGTTATACGTTTGAGATCAGCGCGCACGACGATCTTGGCAATATAAAGACTGAGCGGGTGTACGTTACTGTAGATAATTCTCCTCCTGCTGTAGTATTTTCGTCTCCCGCGGATAACGCCGCTTTGAACGGGAGCGTTGTTGTAAACGGAACCGTTAGCGACAACTCGTCCGGAGTAAAGGCGCTTTATATAAGTTATTTTAAAAACGCTCCGACCTTATCGAACTATGACGAAGAGTCTGAGTTGGAAGCGCATAGTACGACGAATATTAGCGATATAACGACAGACTGGGCTGGTAAG
>Ga0116174_10001401_pt1 | contig 22018 bp, 18 predicted proteins | sample AD_UKC087_MetaG_FD_89801 | JGI IMG/M metagenome (GOLD analysis project Ga0116174, IMG submission 89801) | Active sludge microbial communities of municipal wastewater-treating anaerobic digesters from USA - AD_UKC087_MetaG | ecosystem: Engineered > Bioreactor > Anaerobic > Digestate | place: USA...
AATCGATCACGAGATTGGACGTGGCGGCATGGCTGTCGTTTATCGCGGAGTGGATCTGACGCTGAATCGACCGGTGGCGGTCAAGGTCATGCATCCTCACCTGCTCAGGCGTGCCGACGCCCGTGAGAGGTTCTGCCGCGAGGCCCGCGTTATCGCAAAACTCAAACACGAGAACATAGTAGAGGTCTACGATTTTTCCGGCAGTGAAAGCGGAAACGATCCTGCTGGCGACAGCCCGGATGACGCCCTGATCGTAACCGAACTCGTGGACGGGATGTCTTTGTCGGAGTTTCTGGCCATGCACGGGCCGCTTCTGCCCGAGATGGCCGCCGTGGTGACCGCGATCGTGGCCGGAGCTCTTCAGCACGCCCACGAAAACGGTGTCGTTCATCGCGACGTGAAGCCGGAAAACATCATGGTTCGCGCCGACGGCGTCCTGAAACTGATGGACTTCGGTATCGCGCATGTCGTCGATATGGAACACCTGACCGTGACCGGCGCCATCGTTGGTTCTCCTGCCCACATGTCCCCCGAGCAGGTCGACGGCAGGGCGCTGGATGCCAGAACCGACGTATTTTCGTTGGGAACGCTCTTCTTTCTGCTTGCCAGCGGCACGCTGCCATTCGTTTCGGATACTCCTTCAGGTCTGCTCCGCGCCATCTCCGAGGCCAGGGTGCCGGACGTTCGCGCGCGCGTACGTTCCTTCCCGGATGACCTGCATGCGATTTTGATGAAAATGATGGCGCGTGACCCCGAGTACCGCTATCAGCACGCCGCCGAGATCCAGTCCGACATCGCCGAGGTCCTCGCCGGCGTGGGAATGATCGATTTCAAAGCAGAGATGCGCCAGTTCTTCGCGTCGCCGACCGTCGAACAGGCAAACCTTTCGCATCGGCTCTGCCAGGCCCGCGTCAGGCTGGCCAGGCAGCATCTGGCCTCCGGGCGCAGGGCCGGCGCGATCCGCGAGGCCGACACCGCGTGCCAGACAGATCCATCATGTGAGGAGGCCGCCAGGCTTCTGGCGCAGATTCGGCGAAGCGTAAAGTCGGGCCGGGCGGTCAGGATGACCTTGATCTCACTGGCTTTGGCCGCCGCGCTGGTCGGGTCATGGATTCTCTGGTACCCCCGTCCTGCCTGGCAGTGGAATTTCGACTCCGAGGGGCCGTGGTCCGGGATCTCCATAACCCGCAGGCCGGTGGACATGCCTGTCGGACAACGCAGAGGCATGGATACGGACGGATTTTCCGTCAGGCCTCCGGTCCGTATCAGACCAGGGATCGTCCAGGCCGGCTCCACTCCGGACAGGAAACGTCAGGAGATACAGGAAAAAACTTCCGAGGTCACCAAGGTCTCGGCCAGGTTCCCCATATCGATCCACGCGTATCCACCGGCGGTTCAGATTCGTGTGGACGGCAGACAGGCAGGTGTGGGCCGCGTCGAGGGGCTCCTGGTTGAAGCGGGAAGTCACAGCGTCGTTCTTTCGCATCCAAGTTGTGACGAATGTCGCGACGTATCGACTTCCATCAACGTCGATGCGGCGAACCCGCCCAGGGCGCCTTTGAGGATGTCCATTGAGTATCGTGATGCCAGGTTGACCGTCACCGGCCCTCCCGGCGCGCGGGTTTTCATGAACAACGAGTCGGTCGCCAGGGGGTCGACCAATGGCGTAATCCTGATTCCAATGGATCGCCCGGGCCAGCAGGATTTCGCGGTGAAAGTTTTTGCTGATGGGTCTCAAATTTATTCAGGAACTGTGAAACTTCAGGCAGGGAAGACCGCTTCAATTCGAATCAACTAGCAAATTTCCTGTTCCAAAGCCCGCTCAACGTGGTAAAAAATGACCGGAGCTGGTACGCTTCCGCTTTCGGATTCCGGGGTGATCATGGCTTCCGGCGATGAAAGGAATCCGATGAAAGCGGCGCTCGGCGTGATGTCGATTGGCATCGAGATGGCCGTCGCCGTGGGTGTCGGATGGGCGATCGGCTCGTGGCTCGATTCCAGGTTTGGCACATCGCCGTGGCTGATGTACCTGTTCCTGGCCCTCGGCATCGCCGCCGCGTTCCGGGGTCTCTGGCGTACCGCCAGGAAGTACTGGAATGACGAGGGTGACTGAAAAGCCCTCAATCGGGGCGCGAAGGTTTCTGCTGTGGCTGGTGGTTGTCAATCTGACACTGGCGGCCGTCACGGCAGTCGTTTTTTTCGCTCTGGCCGGTTGGGCTGACGTTCCTGGTGTGGCGGCGGGTGGTTTGATCGGAACGTTGAACCTGTCGTTGCTTGGCTCTTTCGTAATGATGGTGCTTGCGCCCCAGGCGCGGCGGATCGGGGCCTGGGTCATGATGGGGCTTCAGTTCGCCGGTGTCGTGGGCGCGCTGTTGCTGGCGCTGCTGGTGTTCAAGGTCGAGGCCGTCGGACTGGCGGTCGGGTTCTCGACCTCGGTACTGACCGTGATCGGTTGTTCGGCGTTTGTCGCGCTATCCGGCAGAGGTATTGATTTGCGGTGACCGTCCCGGGTCGCCTGGGTGCTGCTGATATGAAACGGTTCTGGAACAGGATTGCCGGTTTTCTTCTTCTCGCATGTCTGGTCTGGCCGATGCCGGCCCTTGCTTCGGGCGGCGAATCGGCAGGGCAGGGGAAGCACCGTGGCGACCACTGGTCGCTCGCTTCCGAACTGATTCCGTCGTCCTTCGACCGTGAGGTCAGGTCTCGACTGGGCAACACGGTCATCGCCGGCGAGCCGGTCGCAGACGTCAGTCATGTGGTGTTCGGGCTTCTGGTCTTCGCGATCCTTGTGACGCTGATGATTCTGGCAGCCGTCAAGATGAGGCGAAATAAGGACTCCCTGCTGCCGGAGGCAAAATTCTCGCCGCTCGCGCTGTTCCAGATCCTGGCCGACGCGTTGCTTGGCCTGATGGAAGGATTGATGGGCCGCAAGAAAGCGCTCTACTTCCTCCCGTTGGTCGGATCTCTTGGTATTTTCATACTTTTTTCGAATCTTATTGGCCTGATTCCCGGTTTTCTGCCGCCTACCAGCAACCTGAACACGACGCTTGCGCTTGGCGTGGTCGTGTTTGTCGCCACCCATTACTATGGCGTCAAGACCCACGGGATTTCCTATTTCAAGGAGTTTTTCGGCCCGATCATCAAGTGGTACGCGTTCCCGCTGATGATCCTGATGTTCTGCATCGAGATGATCAGCCATATCGCCAGGCCTGTTTCGCTGGCGATTCGTCTGTTCGGTAACATGTTCGGCGATCACGCGGCCCTTGCGGCGTTTCTGCTGATGGCGGCCGGAACGCTCGTCGCCGGCCCATGGATCGCCAAGATTTCGGTGGTGATGCCGCTCATTCCGATGGTGCTCGGCGTCTTTGTGGCGGTTGTTCAGACCCTCGTCTTCTGTATCCTTTCGACCGTGTACATCTTCATGGCGACCGAGGAACACGGCGGCGAGGATGCCCATGCGTGAAGGATCCGGTTTTTGCTTGCAAAAGACCGTGTTTTGAAATTTGTTTTACCTGGAGGAACCAAGATGTCCCGCGTAACTAAGATCCTTGCCGGTGCCGGCTCTGCCATCCTTTCCATGCTGCTGTTCGCTCCGTCGGTGTTCGCCAGCGACGCGGTCGCCGCAGACGCCGCAGCTGGTGACAACAAGTTCACCGTCCAGGTCTTCGTGGCCCTGGCGGCAGGCTTCGGAATCGCGATTGCGGCGTTCGGCGGCGCCATTGCCCAGGGCAAGGCTGTCACGGCCGCGATGGAAGGCATCGCCCGCAATCCGGGAGCGCAGGGCAAGATGTTCGTTCCGATGATCCTCGGTCTGGCACTGATCGAGTCCCTGGTCATCTACTCGCTGGTTATTTCGTTCTCGCTGATCGGCAAGCTGTGACAAGTCTGTCTGACCGGAATGTTCGAACGTGCTGCCCGTGATCGTGCTGCTTCAGTGCACGTCGCTCGGGATGCGCGCCAGATCCGTCAGGTGGGAGATCGTCTCGTCCGCCTCGTGAACCGTGAACCAGATCAGGTCCTGAAGGTCCTTCTCGAAAACCCCGTACGAAGAATAGACCGTTATCTCGAACGCGGCCTTTCCGGTGTTCTCGTCCACGAAATGCCGTCCCATGATCGCGGCTGCATTCCGGTGGTTCATGTAGTGTAGAAGGGCGTGCCTGTCCAGTCCTGCCTTGATCGGCGACCAGGACGGCGAGTACGACAGAAGGCGGAGCATGCATGGCTGGCCCTGGCCGTCATTCATCACGTTGATGTGGAAATTGAGATCGCCGTTTTTTCCGGGAAGCGTCATCGACAGCCTGTGTTCGTCGCGGTTGAACGGGAATCCCCACGATTCCAGCGTCGTTGAAAGGGCGTCCAGGTCGAACGGCAGCGGGTGTTCGCAGCAATCATGTTCCATGCGGAGTTCTCCGAGTCGTGCCGCGAAGCTGCGGCCACGGTACTTTAGCGCGTCGCGGCAGTCCTGGCTATCGGGTCGGGACGCGCGGGAGGTCCGCCGCTTCCGGGCAAGGGACGGTGGGGTTTGACGGCGGCAGGTCAAACAATCATAATCTTGCGGCTTGTTGGGGAGGTTCCGGTGAAGAAATTTTTTGGTGTTTGCCTGATTCTGGCTGCTGCGATGGCCTGGGCCGGTTGCGGTACTGATGGTGGTGGCCAGGACAACGGCGTCGCCGACGTCCATGAAGGCGACACGTCTCTTCCGGACGTGGTCGGCGAGGATGTGACCGACGATGCGCGGGGCGAGGACGTCCAGACGTCCGACAACGTTGAGCCGACCGATGTCGTCCTGCCCCCCGATTCCGACGATGTGTCCACCGACACCACGGTCGTTTCGAACGCGGTCAATTATCTCGTGATCGCGTCCGATTCCCTGATCGATTCGGCCAACGAGCTTGCGGCTTACCGCGAATCGACCGGGTATCGGACCCAGGTTGTCACCAGATCCGACGTGCTCGGTTCGGAGTTCGCCTCTACGTCTGGCTGGGAAAACATGGCCCGCGGCAGGATCAGACAGGCCTGGAACGAGCTGGACGGGGCCGGGACCCTGTTTGTCGTGCTGGTCGGCGACTCCGAGAAGGTGGACGCGGAAGGATTCACCAAACCATTGCCGGTTTCCCAGTGCGAGAACGTCCTGACGGACATCTGCTATACCGACAACCGCATCGCGGACATGGACGGCGATAACGTGCCGGACGTGGCGATCGGGCGTATCACCGCTTCGAATAACGAAGAGGTGCGCGCGTACATCCAGAAGCTTCAGGCTCACGAATCCTCGTACGTTCCAGGATTGTGGAATCGGCGCGTTTCTCTCTACATCGGCGAGGCCGGATTCTCGCCCGAGATCGATTCGCTGCTGGAAACGTTCACGTTCATGGGACTGGATCGCGTGTCGCATGCGTTCGACATCATCGGCGCCTACGACAGCGAGGGCTCCGATTACTACTACACGCCATTCCACGACAAGGTGGTCGAACTGATCAACGCCGGTTCGCTGATGACGGTCTACATCGGACACGGCAATGCCCAGTGGACCCAGGGACTTGAATACGGCCAGATCGACGAGATCGACTGTCAGAACCGCCTTCCCATAATGGTTCTACTGGCCTGTCTGAACGGCGACTTCGCGAATCCGATGAAGGAAACCCTTTCGGAGGGACTGCTTCATCATCCGGATGGCCCGATCGTGGTCTTCGCGTCTTCCGACGAGTCGCACCCGGTCGGCAACGCGGTGCTTGCCTACGAACTGACGCGTGTCGGTCTGGCGGGCCGCCCCGCGACGGTCGGTGAGCTTTTCATGCAGCTCAAGGATGCAAGCATCAACCACACCGACGAATTCAGGGAGATGATCGACCAGGCCTCCATTGCCTATGGCGAGGAAGGTTGCGACGATCCGGCCCTGCTCTACTGGCAGCACAACGACCTTTACAACCTGCTTGGCGACCCGGCGGCTCCGGTCAAATATCCTCATGGAGTGGTGCAGGACATCCAGGTCGACGGCACCATGGCCGCGCGGAGCCTGACCGTCAGCGGCGCCGTTCCCGGAATCCAGTCGGGCACCGCTTATGTCAGTATCGAGGTCAAGCGGGACGAGTACGTCGGCTCGCTTACCCCACGCCCGGAAGAGGGCGATCCGTCCTGGGAATCGACGGTGCAGTCCAACTGGGAGATCATGAACAACAAGACGTTCGCGGCCTCGACCGTGGATGTGACTGACGGCGTATTTACCGCGAATCTTACCTGGGAAACGAACGTCGGCGGCGGCGACCGCTATATAAAGGTTTATGCCTGGGACGGGACCGATCCTGGCGACGGCACGACCGACGCAATCGCCGAATATCGCATCACCAAGTGATTCCCGCGCGCACGCGCAACAATAATTGAAACGCAATCGCCGCTTTCTTCGACCTTCGCGACATCGGTCCACTGATGGACCATCAATGCGGAGGGCCGTCATGGAAGACAGAGTCAGCGTGACAACGGTTGGAACACTGGTCATCATTCATCGCGACAACCCGCCACGGGCAGTGGTTCACGAAAGGGTGCAGGCGTTGCTTGCCGCCGCGGGGCGTCTACCCGAAAGGGGCATTATCGAGGTCTGGTCCGGCGCCGCTCCTGACGAGTTCATGTGGCGAACCATTCTTGGAGTATTCCACTCCGATACGCGTCATCCGGCGGAGAAAGCAGCCTGACAGGCCGTGCCAAAAATTCTCCCCGGGATGTGAAAATAATAACTGTTTGACGCGGATTTCAACGATATTCTGTTATGTAATGTTCAAACCTTCTTTTTGTTGGAATAAATCAATTAAAATCTATGGTTGTAGAACCGATGGTTGTTCGGCCCGGCCTGAGCCTCTTGAGTTGCCCCAACACCACAAACCCCTTTAATTTCATCCACTAATAGGTTACAAAAGATGCGACCCCAAACTCGGTGAAATAAACCTTTCATGGGGTGGGGTCGATGTCCGGGGGGTTGCCCCGGATTGCGCCTTCGAGGCCCGGGCGCAGGGCCAGTGGGTGCCGGTTTTGGGCGCTTTTGCAAAGGAGTCTTGTGTGGCAAGGATACTCATTGTCGATGACGACCCGGATGTGGTTGACGCCTGCACGCTGATCCTCGAGAAGAACGGCTACGAGGTCGCGTCCGCTAACAACGTCACGGACGGGAAGGCTCAGGTAAACAAGGTGGATCCCGATCTGCTGATCCTCGACGTGATGATGGAGCAGCCGGATGACGGGATCGTTATGGCCCGCGACCTTCGCCGGGACGGATTCAAGAAGCCCATCCTGATGCTGACATCGATCAGCCGCGTTACCGGGATGACTTTTGGATCCGACTCCGACCTGGTTCCGGTCGATGCGTTCCAGGAAAAGCCTCTTCCCCCGAAGAAGCTGCTGGAGACCGTTGCCGAGCTTTTGAAGAAGGAGAAATGAGGCAATGCTTGTCAGCGAACAGGACATTCTGAAGCATGATATCGCCGCATGGGTCAAGCAATACGGCAAGGACCGCTGCTACCTGATTCCGATCCTCCAGGAGATTCACCGCAAGTACGCGGTGGTCTCGGAGTTCGCGATGCAGGTCGTGGCCGACGAGCTGGAGATCCATCCGGTCGAGGTTTTCAGTGTCGTATCTTTCTATTCGTTCCTCAGCCACGACACTCACGGCAAGTACGTGGTCCGTCTTTGCAGAACCATCTCCTGTGACATGGCCGGCAAAGAGCAGATCGCGAATCAGCTCGTGTCCGATCTTGGTATCGATTTTGGCGAGACCACACCGGACGGGAAGTTCACCCTTGAATGGACGAACTGCCTCGGGGCGTGCGACCAGGGGCCGGCAATGCTGGTTAACGAAACCCTGTACGCCGGTCTGACCCCGGCGAAGGTTCACGAGATTCTGGACATGTGCCGCAAGACGTTTGGCGTCTACGCCCTGCAGAGCAAGGAGGGCCACGCATGATTAAGTCGTATCACGAACCGTTGACCTTTGATCAGGTCAAGGCGGGTGAAGGTCTGAAGGCGGCGCTGGCTGGGTCCAGGGCCGATGTAATCAAGGCGATCGCCGATTCTGGCATGCGCGGCCGTGGTGGCGCCGGTTTTCCGACCGGTGTCAAGTGGAACCTCTGCGCGTCGGCGGCCGCTCCTCTGAAGTACGTTGTCTGTAATGCCGACGAAGGCGAGCCCGGCACGTTCAAGGACCGCGTCCTGCTGGCGGAATACGCCGACAAGGTCTTCGAGGGCATGACGATTGCCGGTTACGCGATCGGGGCTCAGGAAGGCATCATCTACCTTCGCGCCGAGTACATGTATCTGCGCGCCGAACTGGACGCGGCATTAGCCGCGCGTCGCAAGCAGAAGTTGCTTGGCAAGGACATCTGCGGCAAAAAGGACTTCTGTTACGACATCCGGATCCAGATGGGTTCGGGCGCCTACGTCTGCGGCGAGGAAACCGCTCTGATAGAGTCGTTGGAAGGTCATCGCGGCGAGCCGCGCAACAGGCCGCCTTTCCCGGTCGACACTGGATTCAAGGGCTGCCCGACGGCGGTCAATAACGTCGAGACGTTCGCCTGGGCCACCTGCATCCTGGCAAATGGCGCGAAGTGGTTTAAGGAACTCGGCACGGAAAAATCCGCCGGTCTGAAACTTTTCTCCGTCTCCGGCGACTGCGAGCAGCCTGGCATCTACGAGTTCCCGCTGGGTATCTCGATCGCCGACCTGCTGGCCGCTGTCGGTGGCGAGGGCGCGAAGGCGGTCCAGATTGGCGGCGCTTCCGGTCACTGCGTTCCCTACTGGGAATTCGACCGGAAGATAGCGTTTGAAGATGTGGCCACCGGTGGTTCCATCATCGTTTTCGACTGGGACAGGGACATGCTCGAAGTCGCGATGAACTTCATGGAGTTCTTCTGCGAGGAGAGCTGCGGCCAGTGCACGCCCTGCCGCGATGGAAACAGCGCCATTCTCGAAGGCCTCGAAATGCTGGAAGAGGGCACTTGTTCCCAGGATTACCTCCAGGAGCTCTGCGAACTTGGCGAAACGATGCAGCTCGCGTCGAAGTGCGGACTGGGACAGTCCAGCCCGAACGCGTTCCTGTCGATCGTCAAGAACTTCAAGGATGAGCTGCTTGGACGCGGCGAATGAGGCGGCCTGAAGGCCCTAAATGATGAGGAATCAAATGGCTGAGACCAAAACCAAGAAGAGCGGAAGGGCGGCTGCCAGCAAGACTGGCGGGATAGACACCGCCACGACCCGCGCACCGAAGAGCCAGCGGGCCCACGTCGTGAACCCCGGGACGGACGAGGGCATCGGTGGAAAGGTATCCGTCACGATTGACGGAAAAGAGATTAAAGTCCCGATTGGAACCACGATCCTGAAGGCCGCCGAGCAGATGGGCCTCAAGATCCCGACCCTCTGCGCGCACCCGGATCTCTGCGCCGCCGGCCTCTGCCGCGTGTGCGTTGTCGAGGTCGAGGGTCAGTACAGACTGCAGGCGTCATGCGCATACCCGATAACCTCCCCGCTGAAGGTATGGACCCACACGCGGAAGGTCCGGAAGGCCCGCCGTCACATCATCGACCTGATGCTGCGCAACCACTACGGCGAGTGTTACGCGTGCGTCCGCAACAACAACTGCGAACTGCAGTCCCTGGCCAAGGAATACGGCGTGGACTTCTTCCGCTTCGGCCGTCCACAGGAACCGCTGTTCGACATCGACGCATCGTCGCATTCGGTCATCCGCGACATGAACAAGTGCGTGATGTGCCGTCGCTGCGTGCGTACCTGCATCGATCTGCAGGAAGTCGGCGTTCTTGAAGCCCTCTACAAGGGCGAGGACACCGAGATCGGCACGTTCGTCGAGAAGCCGCTGGCCGATGTAATCTGCATCAACTGCGGCCAGTGCATCAACCGCTGTCCGACCGGCGCCCTGCGGGCCAACGACCCGACGGACGATGTGTGGAACGCGATTGACGATCCGACCAAGCACGTCGTCATCCAGACTGCCCCCGCCCCGCGCGCGGCGATCGGCGAATGTTTCGGCCTGCCCCCCGGCAACCCGATGACGTTCGAAATGAACACGGCGCTGCGTCAGTGCGGCTTCGACAAGGTGTTCGACACCAACTTCACGGCCGACCTGACGATTTTCGAGGAAGGCACGGAATTGCTGAAGCGCCTGTACGACGCCCTGGTTGAGAAGAAGGACGTCGCCCTGCCGCAGTTTACGAGCTGCTCGCCGGGATGGGTGAAGTACCTCGAACACTTCTATCCCCAGTACACCGAAAATCTGTCCACGGCGAAGAGTCCGCAGCAGATGTTCGGTGCTGTCATCAAGACTTACTACGCCCAGAAGCAGGGTATTGATCCCAAGGACATCGTTACCGTAGCGCTGATGCCTTGTTCGGCGAAGAAGTACGAGTGCAACCGCCCCGAAATGACCGATTCCGGGTTCAAGGACGTTGACTACGGCCTCACGACCCGCGAACTGGCCAAGATGATAAAGGAAGCCGGAATCGACCTGCCGAAATGCGACAAGTCGGACTTCGACGATCCGTTCGGAACCGCCACCGGTTCCGGCGTCATCTTCGGCGCGACTGGCGGCGTCATGGAAGCGGCGCTGCGTACGGTCATCGAACTGGTCTGCGGCATCAAGGTCGAAGACATCTTCAAGCACGCGGACATCATTCCTCTGCGCGGCATGGAAGGCGTAAGGTACGTTGAGCTGAAGATCCCGAAGGTCGGCCAGGTTCCGGATATGTTCAAGCCGTTCTTCAAGGACTGGAAGTGGCTCGACGGCGCCACCCTGAAGGTGGCTGTCGCACACGGCACCGCGAACGCGAAGAAGGTCATGGAAAACATAAAGGCTGGCGGCGAGCTGGCCGGCTGCCACTTCATCGAGTTCATGGGATGTCCGGGCGGCTGCATCGGCGGCGGCGGACAGCCAATTCCGACCAGCCCCGAGATCCGCGAGGCGCGGGCCAAGGCCATCTACGACGAGGATTCGGCCTACCCGATCCGCAAGTCGCATGAAAACCCGGCCGTGCTGGAGCTGTACCAGAACTTCTTCACCGAAGGTCCGTGCGGCCACAAGAGCCACAAGCTGCTGCACACCCACTACACGAAGCGCGGCAAGTACATCGCCTGATGACTAACGGTCGCTGACCGCCAAATCCCCACAAAACGTCTGACAAAACCCGGTTGATGGGAATCCTGTCTGCATCCCTGGAAGTTGAAGACGTGCTGACCCTTACAGTGATTCCCGCCGACAGATTGAATCGGACGTCTGCCTTTCAGCGGACGGCGAAGAAGATGACCATTCCGAGGATGGCGGAGAAGATCGAAATGAGGTGCATGCGCCACGAGATCTTCGTCTTGATGGTTGTCGCGCCGCCGAAACGCTGGTTATTCGACCACTTGAGCTGATAGTGGTGGTGGATCGGCGCCCTCAGGAAGAGACGGCGGGGGGTTCCCGTGACCCTTCTTGTCAGCTTGAACCAACTGGTCTGAAGAAGGGAAGAGGCCGCCTCGACGATGAAGATCAGACACACGATCGGCAGGAACAGTCCTGCCTGCACCAGGATGAACATGATGCCGATCGCGGCTCCGAATCCGACCGACCCGGAGTCTCCCATGTAGATCTCCGCCGGGGGACTGTTGAACCAGAGGTACGCCAGCACGCATCCGGCGATTCCGGCCGCAAGTGGAGCGAGTTCGTCGACTCCCGGCAGGTACGGAACGTTCAGGTAGGTGCTGAAAATCGCGTTTCCGCAGACGTATCCGACGATGCCGATGAAAACCATGCTGGTGACGATCGGCACCGAGACGAGCCCGTCGATCCCGTCGGTGAAGTTGGCCCCGTTTGCGGTGGCCGTGATGACGAACGCGATAAAGCCCACGAAGATCCAGTTTGGCAGGAAGATCTGGAACGTCGAGACCGGGATGAAAGGAACGGTCAGTTTTCCGCGCAGGTCCGGGATGAATTTGTACGCCAGGATCGCCACCACGACACTGAACGCGAAATACAGAATCAGACGAACCCTGGTCGGGATACCATCCGCCTTGTCCATGTAGTCGGCGGCCTTGGCCTTACCTTTGCGAATCAGGCGCTTCTGCCTGATCTTGGCGATGTCGTCGACCGCGCCGACCATCGAAAACGACGCCATGATGGCGAGCGTCGAGATCGTGTAGCCGTTCATCCTGCAGAACAACAGCGAAACCATCTCGACGATGGCGACCAGCAGCAATCCGCCCATTATGGGCGGCGGCTTCATTCCGTTTTCGTCGAACTCCGTGAGGTCAGAGCTGGCGTCGAGCCTGCGAAGCAATCGGATGTACCAGGGCATCAGGACCATCACGAGAATCACGGCAAGCAAGGCCGCCGCTCCAGCCCTGAAAAGACGCCCCGCAAACAGTTCGTTACCCGTTATTTCGTATAACCAGAGGCTGAACATTTTCATCTCCGTCGGATCAGATGGATCCTAGAACAGATCTGTTCATCGGGTGAAATTTTGGATCTCGGTGAAATCACGTGTTTCTGTTCGTTCAGGCTCTCTATTTTCGATGTCGGAGGGGTGTTTCTGGAAAATCCGGGCGCAGGGTTTGACGATCTGCGCCGGTCAGTCCGCGCATGTCAGTGACATGTCCAGAGTCCAGGTGTTGGCGCTCGGCGCGGTGCCGTCGATAACAAGGTAATAGTCGTCATCACCCACGACCGCGGCGGTCATCTCGACCCAGGCAGCCTTTTCGCACAGGTCGGCCCGGCACTCGCCGTGCAGAAGATAGATGTCGTACAACTCGGTCAGGGGATCGGAAACCGTCACCGAGATGTCGCCGTCACACGCCGGTTTGAAGTGGTACACGGTCTCGACGTTGAAGCGCGGGTAGGGAGAAGAGCACGCCCCGCCGTAGAAGGTGATCTCGTCGTCGGTTCCGCTGGTCGCGCACGCGAGTCCGGATACCGGAGCCGAAAGAGTGCCCAGTTCGATGTCTGCAGCGCAAGCGTTCGACGAGCACAGGTCGTAACCCGAGCAGTCCTCGTCGATCCCATTGCATTCTATTTCGGTAGCGCCGGGCCTGATGGAGGCGTTCGTGCCGTCGCAATCGTTACCGGACGGGCAGTTCGTCTCGTGATAGTCGATGAATCCGTCGGTGTCCGCGTCGGTGCAGCCAGCCCCGCACAGGCAGTTGACGGTCAACGAGAATCCACCCGCGGCGCCGTCCATTCCGTCGACGATCAGCGTGTATTCCTCGCCCTGCACCACGTTGAAACCAACTACTTCGGCGTCTTCCAGGAAGGTTCCGTAATCGACCAGCATACCGGACTCGCACCTCTGGTCGAAGTTCTTCGTCACGACCAGGGTCAGCCAGTCCACATCACCTTCCAGGACGGCCGCGATCTCACCCGTGCAGGAAGCGATGAAGCGGTATGAGACCTCGGGTCCGGTCAGGTCGTCGACGGTTGTCGAGTAGTTGTAGTAGTAGTCGGTGCGATCAGGCGCTCCGACAGTGGTGCCGCGTACAGTCATTCCGCATCCCGGGTGATCCTGGGTCGCCGTGCATCGGTTCAGGCATCCGTAATTGTCGAAGCAGGCGACATCGCAGTCGTTCGTCTGCACGACTCTGCCGCAGCCATCGGTAACCACCTCGTCGCCCGACTCGCAGCTTCGTTTAACCCGCGGCCGGCAGTAGTAGCTGTCGTCGCCCGAGCCGGAGAGCCAGGACCAGCAGGACAGATCCCAGGACGGGTCGGTCGGGCACACCATGTCGTCAGTGCAGTTGTCGAGGCAGATACCGGGCGCGTCGAAGGCGGGATCCACGAAGCAGAAGTAGCCCTCGGCGCAGTGACCTCCGTCGCACGGCTCGCACTGGGTGTTGTCGCTGCAGTTGTCCGCGCCGCTGCAGTCCTCGTCGATTTCGTTGCAGCGCACGTCGAAAGCTCCGGGACCGATGGCGGCATTGGTGTCGTCGCAGTCGTCGCCGGACACGCACGTCGCCGCGTTGTACATGTTGTGCCCGTCGGCATCGCTGTCGACGCAGTCGTCGGTGCAGGTGGCGCGTGAGGCATTGCAGTCCGTTCCATCCGGGCATGTGGTCAGAACGTATTCAAGTCCGCATGTGTCCGTGACCGTCAGGGCCTGGCCGTTACACTCACCGGTGAGATCGGGCATGCAGAAGAAGCCGTCACCGGCCGGGGCGCAGGTCGACCCGGGTGGACATTGACCGTTGGCGGCGCAGTCCGCAAGGCATGAACCCTGAGTGACCGGCGGTTCCCCGGGCATGTCGCAGTAGCCCGAAGCGCACTGGGAATCGAAACGGCAGCGGTCACAGTGCTGCAGGCCGGTCTGGCCGCATTCCACGTCGATCAGCAGATTGAACGGGCCCGCCTCGTCCTGAATGAAACTGTCGACCACCACATGGTAGGTGACGCCGGTAGTCACCTGGAAATCAGCCTCGTGAACCATGCCGGACTCGGTGTCGGAGGCGACGGCGGAACTGTTGATGCAGCCTTCGCGAAGGACGACCAGGAGAAGCTCCAGGTCGGCCATCTCGGTCAAGGTGACCGCGGCCGCGCCGTCACAGGTGGCGGTGAACGAGTAGACCTCCTCCTGGCCGAGCGCTTCCCGGATTCCGGGATACGATGACATGCCGGACTGACCGGCGGTCAGGCGACCGGAGATGGTCGTTCCGATCGACGCCGGTCTGGTGGCGCCGCACGATTCCTCGCATATCCCGGCAGATTCGTTGCAGGCACCTGGACAAGCCGCCTCGAAAACCACGTTGCCGCAGGTGTCGGTCAGGGTCAGCGTGGCGCCGCTGCAATCCGCGATCGTGTCCGCGATGCAGACTCCTTGTCCTTCATGGACGTCGGGAACGCATGTCGCCCCCGCCGGGCAACCGGTCGGACCATCGCAGATCAGCGCGCAGTAACCGAATACCCCGAAATCACCGCCCAGGTCCGGCAGACAGATGTGGTCCTGAAGACAGCCGGAACCGATCAGGCAGGGGTCGCACTGCTGTCCGGATCCGGGACACCAGTCTATGCCGTCGCAGTTTTCGTCGACTCCGTTACATTCAACGTCCGTCACCCCGGGATTGACGGCGGCGTTGCTGTCGTTGCAGTCGGTTCCGGTCGGGCAGGCGTTGGCGTCGTGGTTGTAGAAACCGTCCATGTCAAGATCCACGCATACGATCTCTTGACAGTCGTCGGTCCCGTCACAGTCCTCGTCGAACCCGTTGCACGGGGTCTCGGTTGCACCGGGATTGATGGCCGCGTTGTCGTCGTTGCAGTCTGTCCCGTCGGGGCAGAACAGCCTGTTGCAGGCGTCGTATCCATCCATGTCGTCGTCCAGGCACGCGCGGCAATACAGATCGAATTTGATCTCGAAGGCGGGCAGGCCGGTGTCGAGTGATTCGACCACGATGAACGCCGTCCAGCCTGAAGACACTTCGAATTCTTCGTTGAGCATGCCCACCGGCGCGGTCATCACCTGGCAGTCGGAGGGAGAGCACCCGTCGATGACCGCGACCTGCACGGCGGAAGAGGGAAGTGAATCGGAATCCCCCGCTACCGTCAGATTCAGGACTGCGACACCGTCGCAATCAGCCTCTGCGAAGAAGACTCGTTCAGGCCCTGTGAGCTGGTTTTCCGGGTCGCATGAGTACGTATCCCAGATCGAGGGCGTGGTCTCCGGAAGAGCTTCCAGCGTCAGTGCCTGGCCGGGTTCCAGCGCGGGGGCGTTTTCGCACGCCGGGTCGATCGTGGTGTCGCCCTGATCGGCTCCGTCATCCGGCGCGACGTCGTCAGGCATGGCGTCAAACGCATCCAGGCCCTGATCGGTCTGGACGTCCGCAGCGTCGCCGATGTTCGTGCCCGAACCGTCGTCCGGCCTGACATCCTCCACGCTGTCCAGTGAAGTGTCCTGGTTGGCATCAGTGACTGCCACTTCCTCGACGGCGTCCGCGCCGCCCTCGTCGGTCGGGTTTCCGGTGCCGCCACATGCGACGATAAAGAGTGCCATTGCCACGCACAGCGCGGCCGATGCAGCCGATTTCATGCACAGCCTCCAGAGAAAAAAGGGATCTTATGCACGGATGATAACAGTGTGGCTGCAGTTCGTGAAGGTGTTCCCGGACTGGATGTTCCTGGCAGAGGCAGTCGGAATCGGGTTATGCTTGCGCGGCTCATCGAAGTTGGAAAGAAATGAGATTTCCAAGACTGATCATGATTGTGTTTCTGGCGCTGGCAGGCCTGATGTCAGGTTGTGACGGCAGGGATTGCGACCAGGAGGTGCGGGCGACCTGCGACGGCGCGGCCTCGGCTTGCGTGTCCTCGAAATGCGCCGGGCGGGACGGCATTGAATACGTCGAATGCTTTGAAGTCCTGTGTCAGCCTGATCTGTGCGAATGCCTGGATCAAGCCGGGTGCGCATGGCAGGACCAGTCATGTGACGGGGTGCTTGTCGACTGAGGAGTTCCCATCGTGGCTGCGCCTGGCCGCTGATACGAACAGCGCGTCGAGGGCAGCCGCGTTGTTGACCATGTCGTCCGCTGCCGCCCTGGCGCCGGCAGTCAGGGCGCGGTCACGCCTGCACGCCTGAATCAATGCGGCGAATGCCTCCAGTTCCATCTGGTAGGTGTCGGCCGGCGGAATCCTGACCAGCGTTCTGCCGTCATCGTCGATCAGTGTCATGACGCTCGGCACGCAGTCCTGCAGCCAGGGGCGGTCGATCGTGACAGCCCCCTTCGATCCGCAGATGGTGGCGCTGTGACGTTCAAAGGATGAGATCGACGTTTCGAAGTGCGCCAGCACGCCGTTCGGGAAATCCAGCAGCCCGACCATCGTGTCGTCCACGTTGTTCCGACTGCCGAAGCCCAGTTCCTTGTAACCGGCCTGCCGGAAACCCCGGCGTTCGAAGGCGGCCGCCCGTGAAGGTTCGCAACCTGCGATCATTCTGGACATGTGGACGCAGTAGCATCCGACATCGAACAGGGCGCCGCCCGCAAGGCCGGCGAGCGCCGGTCCCGAATCGGGATCGTCGCAGGCCCACGAGAACCTGCTTTCGATGGTCCTGACCTCGCCGATCCTTCCAGACGAGATGATATTGGCGACTTCGGCCCAAAGCGGGTGGAAGCGGTACATGAACGCCTCCATTACCGGAACCCCGGCCGCGATCGACGCATCGCGAAGCCTCATGGCAGCCGTTTTCGACGTGCATGCCGGTTTTTCAACCAGCACAGGCAGTCCGGCTTCAATGGCGCGCAGCGCCCACTCCAGGTGAAGACTGTTCGGCAGCGGGATGTACACGGCATCCACCGCGCCGGAGTCCAGCAATGCCTGGTAACCGTCAAAAGCATGTGGAATTCTTCTGGGGCGCGCCCAGTTTTCGGTTCGTTCGGGGTCTCGCCCGGCCACGGCCGTGATCCTGACCAAGCTGCTTTTTGAGGCGCCCTCGATGACACTGTCCGCGATAGAGGCGGTGCCGAGGATACCTATCATGATTGGGTCAACCATCTGATCCGTTTTCCGTTCCAAGTCGAGCTGGATTCTACACGCATCGGGGGTGATACGCGGAATTGGCGCCGTCTATGCTTGCTGCAGGGGGACTCACAGGTTTTCGTCGCTCCTGTTTCGTCGTATGATCGCTGGCGCCTGTCGTTTCCTGTCTACGGGCGGTTGTTTTCGGGCCGGGCTTCCCATTAAGCCTTAATCAGCTTTGCTTGTGAGGTTCTTTCGTGAAGGGATTCAAATACGTTCCCGTGCTTGCCGTGGCCGTGTGGGTCTTCGGCGGAGGTTGCGGGACTTGTGAATGTGACGATCTCTGCCAGGCGGACGCGTTGATTCCCGCGGATACGCTGCAGGACACGGGTGACGGCCAGGTGGCCGCGGATACGGGTGAACCTGACTCGGTCACGGATGTCCCGTCCACGGACGGGCTTGATGACTCGGTGTCGGACGACGTGCCCGGGGACGTGTCGGCGGATGTGCCTTTCTGCCCGGACTGCGAACGCAGCGACCCGATTCCGCTTTATTCATGGCGGGAGCGTCAGGCCGAATACCTGAATTTCTGCGCCGAGAACAACGGTCCCGAAGCCGGCAATTCGTACGGACAGGTCTGCCGGGTCAAGACCGGCCAGTCCGTGGTTCCGGCCGCCATCGCATCGGCGGTCGAGGACCTGACGCTGCGCGAGGACTGCTCGGACTTCCGGGCCTCGGCGCTGGTCAGGATGCTCTACATCGACCGTGAAAACGGGGCGCTGGACGAGACGTCCCGCCAGACGATCATCGACACCCTGCTGGCATACAAGTACTGGATGACCGAAGTGAACCCCGAGATCCCGATGGACAAGATGTGTTACTGGTCGGAAAACCATCAGATCCTGTTCCATTCATCGGAGTACCTGGCCGGTCAGATGTTCCCGGATGCCGTATTTTCGAACGTCGGCATGACGGGCGCGGAGCATCGCGACCACGCCAGGCCGCTGATCCTGAAGTGGTTGAACCTGCGCGGCGCCATCGGATTCTCGGAATGGCATTCGAACGTGTACTTCAACGAGGACATCCCGGCCCTGGTTAATCTGGTCGATTTCGCCGAGGACCCCGAGATTCGGACCAAGGCAGCGATGGTGCTGGATATCATCGCGTACGACATGGCGATGAATTCCTACCGCGGGTACTTCGCCGCGACCCATGGACGAACCTATGAAGACGAACTGATCAACGGCTTGAACGACCACACGACCGAGGCCGGATGGATGTTCACCGGTCTGGGCGACTACAATCGCACCGGCGCCTTCGCGGCGGTGTTCCTGGCCAGCAGCGACAACTATTTCGTGCCGGACATCATCGAGACCCTTGCCCGTCAGGCCGCTAACGGTGAATTCGAACATCGCCAGCGCGACAGCATCGACATCGCCGATGGGCCGGAATGGGGCCTGACGTATGACCAGGACGACGACGTCCCGACCTGGGCCGGTTTCTCGGCGATTGCGGCGCCCGAGACGATCAACGGGATGCTGGCGTTCGTTGACAAGTACAATCTCTGGGAAGGCTTCCTGTTCGGCGATCTTCCGGACTACCTGGTCGAGTTGGTCAAACAGAATATCGGTACCCCCGAGATCGTTACGCTGGCCACCGACGCCGATGTCGTGTCACGCGGGATTGCTTTGCAGTCGGTCAACACCTATACGTTCAGGACCCCGGACTACCAGATATCGGCCGCGCAGGACTACAACCCCGGATACTGGGGCGCGCAGACGCTTATGTGGCAGGCGACACTGGACGGGGACGCGGTCGTTGTGACTTCGCTGCCCACCACGGTTGAACTGGGCGGCGATTCGGTCGAAGTCGCCGGCGAGTGGGTCGGGTCGTGGCATCCGCGCGCCACCGTTTACAGGAACGCGGCCGTCATCCAGTACCGCGCCGATTCGATACCCGACCTCCTGGCCGGATTTTTCAAGCCCAAGAACAGCCACGCTTTCTTCCGTCGCGCCGCTTTCGCCGAGACCCGCGAGATCGGCAACTGGGTGATGGGCAGGCTTGGCAACGGATACATCGCGCTTTATTCGAAGGCGCCGACCCACTGGTCGACCGAGAACGAGTACGAACTGGCAACCGACGTCCAGGACAACACCTGGCTCGTTCAGCTTGGAAGCACCAGTGAATTCGGTTCGTTCGACGATTTCGCCGACGCGGTGTCCGCATCGGCGGTTCAGTTCGACGAGGAAGGCAGGGTCGAATGGGATTCACCGTCGGTCGGAATCGTCACCGTCGGTTGGACCGGACCGTTCATGGTTGAAGGACGCGAGGTGGATCTGGGACCGTACAAGCGGTTCGAGAACTCGTCGGCCGATGTTGATTTCGGTTCGCGGGTGACCAGGATTCGCAGCGGCGACCGCACTCTTGAACTGGACTTTGCCAACGGCACCCGCAAGGTTGTCAAACACCAGTGACCAGCTCTCAGTATCTGCAGCGCGCCTCGGATTTGTACTTCGTGTAGAAGACTATCAGATCGGCTTCCGACTTGTACTTCGTGTAGTAGATCGTGGCGCGGGCGCTGCTTTTGTATTTCGTGTAGTACCAGACGCCCGGATCCTTTTCCGAGGAGTAGTTCGTCTCGTACACGATGCAGTTGGCCTCGGATTGGTACTTCGTCACGAAGACCTTCGCGTCCGCCTCGGATGCGTATTCCGTGATGTAGATCTCGGCCGCCGCCGCCGAACCGGCGAGGATTGCGGCCGCGAGAAACGTGGTCAGCGCAACCAGGATCGTCCGTTTCATCGTGATGCTCCGGTCAGGGTGGCCTAATCATATCAGTTTGTTCCGGTGCCCGACAGTGTGGACATCGAAGGCGCTTTGTGTTCAGAATTGCCGGGATGACGTCCCAGAGTCCGGGGCGCGACTGGAGAGCTGATGAAGATAATCGACTACTTTCGAACCGGCCCCGACCTTGCCACCAGGGATGTGAACGACGCCGCGACCCGGCGTGAGTACGCTTGGCGCCGCTGGTCGGTTTTTCTATCGGTCACCTTCGGTTACGCCTTCTTCTATGTGGCGCGCATCAACCTGGCCGTGGTCAAGAAGCCGATGATCGATGAGGGCGTGTTCTCGCCCGAGGAACTGGGCCTGATAGGTTCGGTACTTTTCATCGTTTACGCGTTCGGTAAGTTTTTCAACGGTTTCCTGAGCGATCGCGCCAACATCCGGCGGTTCATGTCCGCGGCGCTCCTTGGCGCCGCAGTCGTAAACGTTCTGCTGGGGTTTGTCGAGTGGTTCTGGGGTTTCGTGATCCTGTGGGCCGTCAACGGCTGGTTCCAGTCGATCGGGTCGGCCCCTTCCGTCGTGGCGCTTTCGCAGTGGTTCACCAAGAAGGAAATGGGGACACGTTACGGCATCTGGTCGGTCAGCCACAGTATCGGCCAGGGCGCTACCTACGTCTTTACCGCGGTTCTGGTGTCGGCGTTCGGCTGGCGTTGGGGTTTCTGGGGGCCGGGCGTCATCTGCGCGGTCGTCGCGATGGTGATGTTCAAGACGCTCGCGGACCGGCCGCAGACTTACGGACTGCCGTCACCAGCCGCCTATCGGGGTGAACCGGAAGAGGCGGCGAAGGCAGCCAGCGCGGACCCGGCCTCGGTCGGAAAGAGCCAGTTGGCGGTGTTGAAGAACCCCGCGATATGGATCCTGGGATTCGCCGGTCTGGCGAACTCGATCACGAGGTATGGGGTCACGAACTGGGGGATCCTGTACCTGCAGGAGATGAAGGGGTATTCGCTCAACGCGGCAGGCGCGATTCTGTCGTCCTACCCCATAGCAGCCATCGCTGGCGCGATCCTGTCCGGCATCGTATCGGATCGCCTGTTTAATTCCCGTCGCCAGGTTCCGTCGATGATCATGGGCGCCTCGATCCTGGTGTCTCTGATCGCCCTGATGCTGTTTCAAGGCAACAACCTGGCGCGCGACCTCGTCCTGTTTGCCGTCTTCGGCTTCAACATGGGCGGTCTGCTGACGTATCTGGGCGGCCTGATGGCCGTGGATATTTCGTCGAAGAAGGCGGCCGGCGCCGCCATGGGCGTCATCGGGTTGTTCTGCTACGTCGGGGCCTCGTTGCAGGAGGTCGTTTCCGGTTTCATGATCGGCGCTGGAAAGACGCTGCGGATTTCGTTGACAACACGCACCCCCGACGAAATTGTCGGAGCCCTCGGCAGGCTGGGATTCGACACGTCGGTCTATTCCGTGCCCCAGAACTGTCCGGATGTTGTCGCGTTGACCCGTAACATCTGGTCTTATGACTTCACCACCGCGATGCTCTTCTGGATCGGCGCCACCGTCGCCGCCATGTTGCTTGTCGTCGCCGTCTGGAATGCCAAACCGGCACAGTAGGGGCGAATGAAAATTCGCCCTCAGGGTCAGGGACAGGGTCAGGGTCAGGGACAGGATCAGGGTCAGGGACAGGATCAGGGTCAGGGTCAGGGACAGGATCAGGGTCAGGGACAGGATCAGGGTCAGGGACAGGATCAGGGTCAGGGTTCGGAGACCGGC
>Ga0116174_10001410_pt1 | contig 21928 bp, 14 predicted proteins | sample AD_UKC087_MetaG_FD_89801 | JGI IMG/M metagenome (GOLD analysis project Ga0116174, IMG submission 89801) | Active sludge microbial communities of municipal wastewater-treating anaerobic digesters from USA - AD_UKC087_MetaG | ecosystem: Engineered > Bioreactor > Anaerobic > Digestate | place: USA...
TCGGCATGGATATGGTATCCAGGACAGAGGCATTTGCGTCACTGCATCCGAAGTTGATCAAAAGCTACGTCATGGACGCCCTGACGGAAAAGCCGGCAAAAGGAAAGGCCGCTTCACGGAAAAAGGCGGATGCTTTTCTTGCCGAGATTCTCCAGTGCAAAGAAAATGCCTTCGACTCCGTCGGCTACGGCCATGATTACCGCTATGAAGGACAGAAGATCGTTGGTTCCGCGCTGGTTCATGACAGCATCGTGATCCACATGGCTTTCTTTCAGATCACCGAAGCGGAAAAGTCCGGCCGCATGTCCTCCGTTAATCGCAGACGGGCCTACCGGACAAATCCGTAAGCGACAAGGAGGCGTTCCATGCAACACAAAAATCTGATAATCCTGTTATCCATGGCGGTCCTGCTGTCAGCCTTCGGCATGGCCAATGCCGACACGACCGTTTATGACCGACATTACAACCGGCAGGGATACGAGAAGGAGTCGGGAGGCGGGGTCATCATGTATGACAGGAACTGGAACCGCACCGGCTATCAGAAAGACGGCAGGATTTACGATAAAAACTGGAATCTGCAAGGCTACAAGAAAAAAGGCGACACGACCGTGATCTATGATAAGCAATGGAACCGAACCGGTTACGAAAAAGATAATAAGATTTATGATAAGCAATGGAATCTGAAGGGATACAAAAAACGCTGATCATGAAATGTTAACAACAACTTGAGGTAACAACATGCCCACATTTTCCAATTCCCGGCTTGGCACCTACGAGCAGTGCCCGCTCAAATACAAATATCAGTATATCGACAAGATCAAAGTCGAGGAAGCCAAGACTGTCGAAGCCTTTATGGGGAGCTGCGTGCATGAGGCGCTGGAAAAGCTCTACAGGGACCTGAAATTGCAAAAGCGCAATACACTGGAAGACCTGCTTACATATTACAACAGCCTGTGGGCAAAAAACTGGTCGGACGAAATTAAAATAGTCCGGAAAGAATACACGGCGGACAACTATCGAAAGACCGGCGAGAAGTGTATTGTTGACTACTACAACAAGTATGCACCTTTCAAAGAACGCGTGCTGGGCATCGAGACGGTAGAATACGTCAACCTCGATCCTGCAGGAGAATTCAAATGGAACGTCCGGATGGACAGGCTGGATTACCCGGGCGAAGGAAAATATGAGATACACGATTACAAAACCGCTGGATATCTTCCCAAGCAGGAGCAGGCGGATGAAGACCGGCAACTGGCGCTTTATTCCCTCTGGGTGAAAGAGAACTTCAAGGATGCCGAAAACGTTGAACTGGTCTGGCATTACCTGGCCTTCGACAGAGAACTACGCTCTGAAAGAACCGCGGAGCAACTGGAAAACCTGCGCGAAGAAACGCTTCAAGCGGTAAAGAAGGTTGTCAGCGCGAAAGAGTTCCCGGCTAATGAATCAAACCTCTGCAACTGGTGCGAATATAAAAACATCTGTCCGAAATGGGCGCACCTGTTTAAAGTGGAAGCCCTGCCGCCGAAGGAATTCCAGGAAGAGGACGGTGTCAAACTGGTTGACGAACTTTCAGTTCTTTCCGCGCAGAAGAAAGATCTGGAAGAAAAGATTGAAGCCGTCAAGCAGGACATCATCGACTACGCGAAACAGCTCGGAGCGGAGGTAGTCTTCGGTTCCGACAAGAAGGCAACCGTTTCCATCAGCAAAAGCATTGCATTCCCGGCAAAGCACACCGCAGAGCGGGAAGAACTGATCAGCCTTCTCAAGCAGGAAGGTCTCTGGGGCGAAGTGGAAGATCTGGATATTTTCGCGCTAAAGAAAATCGTTCAGAGCAGGGAATGGGACGAGGATATTCTTAAGAAGCTTGAAAAGTATCAGGAAGAGAAGACAAGCGCGGGAGTCAGCTTGAGGAATCTGAAAAAGGATGAATGACCATACAGGAAGGAGAACAAAAGGAATGAATAAAATGCAACGAAAAGGAAACGGAGTCTTTTTTATCGCGTGCGTTCTGCTGATGTTGGTTTTGTTCGGATGCGGCCCCACGACAAGCACGGTTGTGACGCTGGGCAGGGACAACTATGTTCCGCAACTGAATCCCGATGACTACAAGATGCTTCAGGGTAAGCAAATCCTTTTCCATACGATCAAGGACCAATCCACCAACACCTCCAACCTGGCCTACTACAATCCGGAGAGAACCATCGGCTACAGCCTTTATTACAAGCGACCGAATGAAGGAATGGCGCAGCCCGTCGTTTCATTCTTCTGGTATGCCCTGAAAAAGGGTTTTGATCATATCGGCATTATCATCGAGGAATCTTCACCGCTTTACGATGCGGAAATGATCATGACCTTCCGTTCGGTCACAGACAGGGAAATTAAATTTCATGTTCTTTTCACAAAGCTGGGCAGGAAATTTTATGAGAAAACCTATACGGTAAAAGCACCTGATGCCCCGACGGACGATGCAGCCGCCCTGGAAAAACGGGCATACGGCATGATTGACGCAATGGTCAAAACCATTGTGGATGATCCTGATTTCAAGAGGATGCTTGATTAATACCCCGTCCATAGAAAATACGTGGATTGCCCGGCAAAAATAATTTGGCCTGAACCCTTGAAGAATCAAAAGGATAGGTGTATGAAAACATGTAGCAACTGCGGACAACCCATCCAGGAAAACGACATGGAAAATGCGGCGGAGATTTTAGGCGAGCTCCAGGAGACGTCAATCGGCGACGTTGACGATCAGAATCTTTGCCAGGCCTGCAAGGAAGAGGCGGGCATGCTAAGCCTGATGGGGTTTGGTGCGTGAAGCCTGTTTTGCAGGAGAAGACGGATTAACGTGAGAACTGTTCTTCAATTAATAATACACTTTGTTACACAAATCCAACACATTCGTTTTCGTCCATGACGAAAGATTGGAGTCCCCATGTCCATCCTATCTCAAATAATACAACGGGACACAAAGAATGCAAAGGTTGCCAAGGAAGGTGCCTATGACAAATTAAAAAATACCCATGGGCAAAAATTTATAGATGACATTACAGGATTCTATACGGCAGCCAACAAGCAACGTTGGTTACACTATAATGCAGAGCAGAAATCTTTAATAGCAATCTGTGAAAATCCGTTTCATGCCATGGCAGAAATTAATACTTTTCACGAAAATGGCAGAACAAATCATACTATCTGGTATGCCAATGAGCATACATCCATAACACAAGTCATTGACGATGATATCATTATTGTTCCCTGGACACACCCAGGTTTTCAGATTGCCATCACAGAAGATCTAAACCAAAAACATGATGTTAACGACCCACGATACAGACTATCTGGGATAATACCTCTCGCACGTGCAAGATTCCAGAAAGTATTTCCAGTGATCATTGGGATATACGATCCAGGTGGACATGTTGGTCAAATAGAAAAAGTTGCGACAACAACCGGACTTAAAGCAGTAAAGCTAAATATGACGAAAGACCAGGTCGATGCATTCATAAGTAAAATGAGAGGAGTTCTATTTGTTACAGGTGCACCTGGTAGTGGCAAGACAACCGTCGCATTTCAACGGATGCGTTTTTTATTCGATGAAGGAGAAACGAGAATAGGTGTTGAGCATCGTCCGGAAAACAGCAAGGTGTTTCTGGCTAACGAAAATTTAATCAAACATTCAAAAGATTTGCTTGAAAAGCAACTAGACATTCCCCCTTCAATTGTCAGTTTGATCAAAAACTTCATAGAAGAATATCTTGATGATGCATGGCGGTTCAAGCACGAGGCTTTGTTCTTGTCCCGTGATATTCCCAACGCTCTCGAGCGTCGAGCGAGGGAAGCTTTTTTTTCGACATGTTCAGTTGATGATATGAAAAAATGCTGGAAAACGTATGAACTTCAAATTGCAGAGAAGATCTCCACTGCTTCTCACTCTGAATGGGCTAAACTTCAATATAGAAGACTAGAACAAAGAGAATCGCAAAGCAACCTGATAACTAGATTAGATGAATTTGCGAAAAGGCAACAAAAAAGGCCTTTTTCTTCTACGCCGACATCTTCAGAAGTCAGCATGGATCGACTCTATTGGCATTGTTCACGCCAATATGATGATTTGCGAAAAGAATTGACTCGTCCAGAGGTAGAAGAATTTGATGGACTGTTTTCAAAGTGGTTGTATTTCGTTTATGATCCAATTGAATGTCTTAGAAAATATTTTGGTAGTAAGACCCATGAGGGTGAAATTCGGATAAGGCAGGGCACTGGTGCTCGATTAAACGAAGAACTTATCGTACGTGACATCCTTGAAGACTGGGAGAAAAGACGATACCGTCGGGAAGAGATTGGGTGGATTGCTTGGCTGCTCAGATTTGTCTTACCCACAACGGAAGATGCAAAAGATCGTTTTCGAGAGATGCCTAATGCCTATTCACCGGTAAGTGGCAAGCATGGGCCATGGCAACATATTGTAATTGATGAAGCGCAGGATCTGTCAGTTGTTGAGGCTTCCTTGCTTTCATCCTTTATACTACGCGACGGCGCATTAACCATTTCTGCCGATTTCAGACAGGTTGTGTCACCCGTTCATGGCATGAAGAATCTTGATGCATTCAAAATTGGTTGTAATCTCATTAGTAAAGCTGATGATTTCACACAATTTCCGTTTACTAAAAATTTGCGTCAATCCGGACAAATTGGAAATTTTTTGAGGGGGTTTTACGAAAAAGTTTTTGGTGAGTTGCCACAATTTATGGCCAATGATGAAATGAAGGGACCAAAACCACAATTGCATCTCATGCCATATGTAAACTTTGCACAGACCATCAGAAAAATGCTAAATGTATTCAAAGAAAAAAAAGTTACGGGTTCCATGGCATTTCTGCAGATCAATGAGGATGAAGATGAAATGATTCGACATCGCGAGATGCTGGAAAAAGAAAATATTAGCTTGGCAGACATCTGGGTGTCGGATAGTGCGGACGGGGCAATGGTGACGACAAGTATTGAGAGGATTAAGGGACTAGAATATGATATATGTTTCGTTGTAGGCTTAGAGAAAGCAGAAAACACGATGCTCAACTTCAACAAGAATCGTGCCTACGTGGCTCTTTCAAGGCCTGCACAAAGGCTCTATATGTTCTGTGAGCATATTCCCGGTTTGCTGCACGGAATGAACAATGATTTATATGATATATTTGATGCACGATAAGGAGAAAGACATTGTTTCCAGAATTTGAGAAATTCGCCAAGGAAGAGAATCTTTTGGAGATAAAGTTAGCCGGAAATCTTGCTGCCCAAATCCCCCGGATTCTTGGCCAAGGAAAAACGAAAGCCATAGGTTTGGACCTTCCGACATCACCAATTGAGCGAAAGCAGGAATTTGTGACCCTTGACTTGTCACCATCATTCAATATGCCGGCCGCCGTTCGTGAAGAGCAATTGCGCGTTAAAGCAGAACTAGACAGAGAGATGAAGCAGCTCTGCTCTGCAGAAGGCGCCAGAAGCCTGGCGTCCAATGTCATTCGTAACCTTAACATAGACCCACCGGGGAATATGAAGAACAATTACTTTTATGCGGGAAGATTTTTACTGATGCCTGACGCCCAAAGAACATCTTGGTCATGGTCAATTACACCCTATTACCCCATTATAGAAAAAATACCACCGGATTTTGATTATCTTGTAAAAGCATTTCCCGTTGCGGAGGAAAAGCTCAATCAAATCGTAAAACCTGTGGAGGTATTTGAAAAGCAGATGGAGCTCAGTTGGTGGTTGGCCCGGCATTTTGCGGAAGCAAGCGACAAGGTATTACTCAGCGATGTTGCAAGAATGTACGTAATAGCATCGCAAGATAAAAGATTTTGGACCAAACCTCAAAGAAGGAACTTTACGGATGTGCCGGATGCATCTTTCATCGCCAATTTGATCAACTATAAAAGCAATTCTCCTGAACCGGTTTTTGAGTTTATGCCGGCAACCCTTAACGACTCCTATCGGAAGAATGTCTATCAGATACCCCTTGATCGAGAGGGCACGCAAACCAGGCCCTACGTCTATATTGTTAAAAAACGCTGATTATGAAGACAGGAGGCAAAAATGGCAGTACTTGATAAATCAGAGGCTATCAGAATAAAGGCACAACTCATATCAAATCCGGTTGCTCCCGGTGTGTATTCGCATTTTATAAATGTGGGCACAAATAATATTATTGAACCTTTGGAAGATAACTACTTCCGAACAGAAATGCCCCTTGGTATTTCATGCTTCAAATATTTGCAGGGCTATTATGGCAGCGGCAAAACCCAATTTATCAATAGCCTTGCGGCCAGAGCTTGGCAGAATAACGTGGTCACAGCCATCGTCAACGTTGGAATTGACTGCCCATTCAACTCTCCTCTAGCCATCTATCAGTCTGTCGTCAGCAATATGATCCCACCGCCAGCTCCGGGTACCGATCCAGAAGATGAGCGTGGTATCGAAATTATTTTTCGCAATTATATCAATCAAAAACTCAAACAATATGGCATCGAAGGAGGAAAAGCAGTTCCTGCCGAGGTCAGACAGCTCATTGTTCAGCCCTTTACGGAAATGTACATTGGTGCTCCTGATATGCAGGCAGCCATCGCCATTCAGCAACTTGGGAAACTCATGCTTAATGTAGCCTGCGGAGGTACAGCAACGCCGGCTGACATGGAAATCATTTCATGGATGCGTGGAGATAATATTACCAGCCGGCATCTCAGGGATATGGGGCTGCATAAGCCAGTGAAAGATGACAGTGCTTTTAATCGCTTAAAAACAATCATTATGTTCATGACAAAACGTATGGGGATGAAAGGTATTCTCATTGCCTTTGATGAAGGCACCCGGACAGTTTCTTTTCGCAGGGGCAGTGTCAAACAAAAGCAGGCCATCGAAAATCTTTTGACTATGATCAACGATGGGGCTGATGGCAAATTTCCAGGTGTCATGTTTTTGTATGCGGCAACGCCAGACTTCCGAAATGAAGTTATTCAAAAATATCCCGCACTTAATGACCGGATCGGGAATATAGCTTTCAAACCTGGGAGTCCCATGGTTCCCTTTATAGATCTCGACAGTTTGGATACAAGGTCAATTGTCCGCGAAATCGGCGCTCGTCTGTTAGAGGTATTCTCCATTGCTTCTGGCGTGGAGTGGAAGCAGCAAATCCAAAAAAACAATATTGAGCGCCTGATGATGGCAGAGGAAAAAAGCTACGGAATGGGTTCGGAAATACGACGATCATTTGTCTATCATTTCTGCATATTCCTGGGACACCAGATCAAAGAACAATTTGAATTGTCGGATAAAGACGCGGAAGCATTCATTTTAGATCATCAATTGCCACGAACAGAAGATGAGGAGGTGTAATGCAGCTCACTAAGGGCGATAAAGTAACACACCCTGACTACGGTCCGGGTATTGTTAATCAAGTCCTTGGTCGCACAGTGGGTGTGAATTTCGCTGGTGAGGATATGGATGTCGATATCAGCACCCTAACGCCTATTGGGAAAATTGCGCCCCCAGTACCAGACAACGGAAACGAAGATCGGAGTCAAGCCAAAACTGAATTTCGCGCGGCTTTTGAAGCAATCAATCTCGGCGTTGCACCACCCGATACCGGACAGCTCATTGATTTAACCATTCGGTCGGATGAACTCAAAAAGCGGGTTTCCGGCTGGCTTACCAATGCGCCGAAAAGCGGTTTGTGTAAGGTTGTCTTTGGCTATTATGGCACCGGTAAATCCCATATGCTCAAATTCGTCCGCTGTATGGCGCTGAAGGCGGGATGGGCTGTTGCGTATCTTGAGTTTGACCCCAAGGCGGCTGATCCTGCAAAACCACACCTTGTGTATCAAAATTTGATGACGGCATTGGAGTTCCCAAAAAGGGAAGATGGACGACAAACAGAGGACTTTATCGGATTTGTTAAGGAAGTTCGTGATCATTGGGCCCAGAAAAATATTCGTAATAATGATATATTTAGGAGTAATCTCTGGTTTTCCCGCGCTTTTGAGGTATTGATGAAATATCCCCATATGCCGGATGTCATGGAAGATTATCGTGATGCCTGTCTATGGCTTGCTGGCAATCATAATTCGTTTCAGACAGTCAACACACTAGCACGTGATAAGGGATTGAACATCAGAGTGCCCCGAATGCCGATCACCAAAGAAACAGCCGATATTTACGTCCATCATCTGGTTGTCGTGAACGCACTTTGCAAATTACTTGGATATAAAGGACTGGCCATCATTTTTGACGAAGCAGAACATGTGCGAGGTTTTAATGTCCGAAGACGAGAGCGTGCTAATAACTTTTTTGAACTATTGGCCCGTTCAGCCCATCTTCCTAATCCTGACGATGATGATCCCACGATGAATGATCACGGTATATCCGTTCCACCCTATTGGAATTATGGGCCGCACTTCGCATTGTTTGTCGGTTTGACCGAAGGAGAAACCTTTTTGGATCTCTCACTCAACCTGAGAGATGCTTGCTTGTTTCTTCGATCAGAAGAGGATCGAATCATGCTGGCCAATCCCAGCCGGGAAGATTATGTAAAATGGTGCCATCTTTTTCTGAAAAAGTTCTGTAGTTTCTACGCCCTTGAAACAACACAGCTTAAAACGGATGACTCAAAAGAAAAGATTGTGGATTGTCTGGCTCAAAATTACCAAGCAGCACAGAATGGTATTCCGCTTCGTAATTTTATTAAACTTGCAAGTCTTGTTCCCTGCATGCTTTTGTCTCATCCTGGAATGACCTTTGAGGAATTAATGGCTCATCTAAAGACAACAATGGCGGAGTTTCTCGGTAATGCAATGCCTTGGGAATAGCGAATCAAACCTGATGATGCGCTGGATGCCGGATGCCTGGCCCGTATTTTTTCACAAACGGGGCCCGCGTCCTATTCAACAAAATGCCATCCCACTGATTCTCAAGGGAGAATCCGTCTTTCTTACCGCGCCAACTGCTTCAGGCAAGACGGAAGCGGTCATGGCCCCATTATACCAACGTCATATTTCCTTCAAGCATGATCATCTTTCCGTCCTCTACGTTGCCCCCACAAAAGCATTGGTTAATGATATTTATTATCGCCTGAGCGATTATCTTGGCTGCGGAAAAGATTTTTCAGGAATCTGCCGTTACACAGGCGATCATCATGACTTCAAGGAACCGATGGGTGCTTTTGCGTTGATTGCAACACCGGAGGCGCTTGATTCTCTCCAATTACGACATCCGCAGAAACTGGAACATATCAGAGCAATGGTTGTCGATGAAGTGCATTTTATCCATGGGAAGGCCCGCGGGGAACAACTTAGATATGTTATCGATAGGGTCCGCAGTAAGTCCAGAAGCCCGCTGAATCCCAAGGATGTATTCCAGGTGGTTGCGATGAGCGCCACTTTGAATGATATGGAAAGCGTTGGTCGTCTTTGGGTAGGCAACCAGGTAAAGTATGTCACGGCTGAAGATCCCCGTGAGATCGAAATGCACCATCTTCCTGTTCCGATGGGGAAAATACAACAACGGGCAACGGAAATTGCGGCGGCAATTAGAAATTATATTGAAATACAACAAATGGAGAAGGTCCTTATTTTTGCTAATACGCGTAATGATGCCCATCATCTCGGTTTTGTTCTGCACGATGTCTTCAAGGGAACGCGATGGCCAGTCTATCTCCACTTCGGCATTCTGGAAACAAAAGTCCGCGATGAAATAGAATCCGATCTGAAGAAGAAACGCTATGGCATTTGTGTCTGCACCTCAACTTTGGAGCTTGGCATCGACATAGGCGACATTGAAGCAATTATGTTGCTGTCACCGCCACCTTCGGTCAGCAGTTTCCTGCAAAGAATTGGCCGTGGTAGTCGAAGGTCAGAAATTTGCAAGGTCGTTACCCTCGTGAGAAATGATAACGAACGCGTCATATACGAAGCGCTGCTGGATCTGGCACGGCATGGCAAGCTGGAGCCCATTCATGAATATTCAAGGCCGTCCGTAGCCTTTCAGCAGATCCTCAGTCATGCCTGGAATGGATTAAGAAAAGAAAAACCTTTAACGCTGAAGAATCTCGCAGCAAGGACGGGTGGACGAGACTTTGGTGAAATTGTCAATAGTATGCTGGAAGAAGGACATCTGAAGCTGAACCATGGGGCATTGATCCCGTCTGATCGGCTCATTGAACTTGGTGACCGAAGTGTCATTCATACTGTTATCGCCGGCGACGGTGCAAAGCCGGTCTATGATGGGGTGACAGGTGATCTCATCGCGTCAATAGGTGAGGGTGCCGGCGACGGATTATACTTCCTGGGGGGAACGTTACGCCGAATTGCAAGTGGTGAAAAAAACAGCTATGTTCTAGAACAAGTTGAACCCAAGGGTCCCAGACAGATCGGTAAAATACCGGCCGCAAGAGGCGGACGTGGTATCAGCAGGACGCTTGTCTGGAAAATTGCTGAAATGACGGGTCATGATCCGCGTATTTGGTCATGGACCAACGATAGATTGGTAACCTGGGGAGGTTGGGTCAACAATCTCCTTTTGAAATTTATCCTCGAACAGCATGGATATGGAACGATATCCAGTTTTGATGCCTTTGCCCTAGAAGGAATAGAAATTAATAAAAAAGATGAAATCAATCCTGATGCTATTTCTGCGTTTGTTCGGAATGCGGAGATTCATCTTTCTTTACGGGAAGCGGAAAAATTCAGGGAACCGTCAAGATTTTATCAATACCTCAGTACAAACTTAAAGACTAAAGAATCTGAAAGCGCCATCCCTGTCCCTGAATTTACTCAGTGGCTCAACGAATGCCTCATGGAAACTGAGCAAACCAATGAAATAGAACAGGAGAAGACTGCTTTGGCGGAAGAATGTGCCGCGTCCCCTCATTATGAGAATGACGATATGGGGTCATTAACTGTATTGAAAGAATCAGTACGCATTCAAACATTTTCCGGCATTGCTTTTGATTTGCTGAACCCGAAACCCGAAATGATTCTGGTTGAGGACATAATTCATTCCCTTGCCCTGGTGAATCGTTTCAACGGCGCCGCGAAATTCCCTTACAGCGTTGCACAGCATTCGCTTTATGTCGCAAGCCTGCTGCCTCCTGAACTCAAGCTGCAAGGTCTTTTGCATGACGCAGCAGAAGCGTATGTCGGCGATATGGTCAGCCCTCTGAAGAAAATCATGACCGAATACAAGGAAGTCGAAACGGGGATCGCCAGAGTGGTGGCGGAGGTTTTCGGCCTGGCCCGGCCTGCGCCGCCGGCGGTAAAAAAGGCCGACCTTGCCGTTTTGTCCGCCGAGCGGGAACAGGTGCTACTGCCCAGCTATGGTCCATGGTACAAAAATTTTCCGAGTCCGGCTGACATTCGCATAGAGCCGATGTCATGGGTTCAAGTTAAAGAAATATTTTCATCTGAGCTTCACTCCCTACTGGAGAGTCCTCTTGAATAGTCATAAAGATAAGTGTATGAAAACATGCAGTAATTGTGGACAACCGATTCAGGAAGACAGCAGCAAGACCCCAGCAAAAATCGTTGCCATTATTGTTATGGTGAGCTTTTCGATAAACTCAGGACGGGCACTATTGAACCATGATCTTTCAGCCGGTAAAGGGTGACATTGCTTGTCGAAACATTAGGAGAAGACGTAATGGCTGTTATGATCCCGGATGATGTTCAAGACTTCTGCACGGAAGGTGAACGTCACTTCTACGGATTTCTGAAAACTGCCGCCAAACCCGATAGCAAATATCTGGCCTGGTACCTGCCGGACATCAATGGCCGTGAACCCGATTTCATTCTGTTCTGCAAAGACACCGGTCTCATCATCTTTGAAGTCAAAGACTGGGCGCTCCATCAGATCCAGGCAGCAAATCCTCAGAATTTCACTTTAACGATCAATGGCCATAACGAGGAAAGAGAAAGCCCCTTAAAGCAAGCGCGAACCTATTGTCATATCCTTATGGACAAAATCCGTGATGACCGCCGCCTGCTTTCCAAAGATCCCCAGCATGCAACAAACCCCAAGATCCCTATCCATGAAGGCGTCGTGTTTCCCAATATCAATAAGTACGAATACATTCAGAAAGCCTTTGATAAAGTCATTCATTCGGGACAAATTTTTTTCTGGGATGATCTGCACCCGGAATCGGATATCTGCCGCGACCCGTCCGGCCAGTGCTTTTCCACGGTCTTACAGAAGAAATATGCCGCGCCTTTTCACTTCAACCTGACGCCGGATGAAATGCAGCATCTCCGCCAGCTCCTGTTTCCCATGATCCGTATCGAACTGCCCGATCGTACCTCTAAAGTGGAACGGCAGAGGGAGAAGGACAGGATCAGGCTGCTGGATCATCATCAGGAATCTATTGCCCGTAAGTTCGACGGCGGCCACCGGATCATTACCGGTCCCTCCGGTTCGGGGAAGACACTCGTTCTGGTTCACAGGGCAGCCCTTCTGAAACAATACAATCCTGCCGTAAAGCGCATCCTTTTTGTCTGCTACAACATCACCCTTGTCAATTTCATTAAAAGGCTCCTTTCTGAAAAACAAGTTCCTCTGGGTGAAAACGGCATAGAGGTCGTTCATTTCTTCGAGTTGTGTGCGAAGATTTTGGGTGAATCTGTAACCTGGGAGAAGGAAGAGCCGGCCTATTACGACCTGGTTATCGAAGAGACGCTGAAGAAAGTGAAGGATTATACCGAAAAGTATGATGCAGTTCTGGTGGACGAAGGCCAGGATTTTTCCGATGACATGTATTCCATCGTCGTTTCCCTTCTGAATCCGGCAACCAATCATCTGGCCATCGCCCTTGATGACAATCAGAACATCTATCGCAGAAAGCAGGCATGGAAAGACCTTGGCATTCAGGTCCGTGGGCGTGTCCACCGATTATCCTGGGTTTACCGGAACACCAGCGCCATCGCCGACTTTGCCCGGAAATTCCTGAATGAAAAAGAAGAAAAGGCCGAGCATCAGCCACCACAAATGGAACTTTTCCAAAACTTCCTGTCCCCAGCAGGGACGGAGCCGGAAATCCGGCAATTTCCGGACTTGGACGAATTGATTAGCAATGTCACCCGGGAAATCAGTCACCTCCATCATGACGAGAATTATCCGCTTTCCGAGATCGCCATTATCTATACGCAGAAATCACCGGATTCCTTACCCGGCGTTCATTTTCCTGATTTGATGATCAAAGCCTTGGAAAAGTATGGCATTTACTGCAACTGGATTGCCGAAGATTACCGTACCAAGCGCTCTTACGATGTAACGACACAGAGCGTGACCATCTCCACCATCCACAGCGTGAAGGGATTTGACTATGCCTGTGTCTTCGTCATCGGCTTGGACTGGCTTCAAGGAGAGCGATGGACGGAAGAACAAATCAGGAATCTGACGTATGTGGCAATTACCAGGGCAAGGGAGAGGCTGTTTGTTTCGCACCTTCACGATTTGACACTGACGAAATGAGAATGGCTTTGTGGCCGCAACGTCATGAATGACATGGGATAAAACGGGAACACAGAATAACGAGGTCTCATGCTTGAACTGCTGAAATCAGAACCAGGCCTGACACGACAGCATCTGCAAATCATCGCTTGCGCCGGCTCCGGCAAGACTGAATTTGTATCCATGCGAGTCGCCTATTTAATTGCCGAGGGCCATGCGAAACCTGAGAATATTGTCGCTTTCACATTTACGGAAAGGGCAGCACAGGAGCTCAAATTCCGCATCCGCGGCAAAATCAGGCAATTGATCGGCCATCAGCCTGACATTGGCGATCTCTATGTGGGTACCATTCACAGTTTCTGCTATGAGCTGCTAAAAGAATTTGTTCCCGGATATCGGGTATTCGATGTCCTTGATGAGGGAAAGCGGTTTGCATTTGTCAATGCACACCGTTTTGATCTCGGCTTTAAGCAATTAAAGGACTGGCTCGCGTCAGAAGGGCTTCGTCAACCATTCGGCGTCATGCCTGTAACCTGGGTCTTGAATACCTTCATCCGCGGTGTCGATATTGCCCGCGAGGAGATGCGCCCACCGGAAGAGATCTCACAATGCCCCGATTTCATAGCTTCCTTTCAAAAATATGAAGAAAAGCTTACGGAACACCGATTTCTTGATTTCAGTTCCATGATGGCCATCGCCGTTCGTCACCTGGAGGAGGATCGACAACTTCTTAAGGAAGTCAGAAAACGTTTTACCCACCTTACCGTCGATGAATACCAGGATATCAATCCAATTCAGGAGCGTTTGATCCGCCTCCTGACCGGGCCGGAAACGAACCTCTGCGTCGTTGGCGATGATGATCAGGCGATCTACCAATGGCGCGGTTCGACGGTGAATAATATCTTAACCTTCACGAAACGATATAAGAATGTATTCACCCATCACCTGCCCATCAATTTTCGCTCGACGAATCAGATCATCCTTTGCGGCACCAAGCTGATTCAAAGAAACAAAAAACGCCTTCCCAAAAAAATGGGCGACTCCGGTAAAAAGGCCGAAACGGGCGACCTCTATAAAGTCGACTTTCCCGCACAAACCGAAGAAATCGATTTCATCGTTGAACGAATTCATCACCTTCACGGCGTTCAGTGGTCCGAAAACAACGGTCGGAAACGGGGCTTGGCCTATTCCGACATGGCCATTTTCTTCCGCTCCGTTAAATATGACTGGCAGCCGTATCTGGAAGCCTTGGACGAGGCCGGGATACCCTACGCCGTATCGGGTATCGGCGGTCTCTTTGAAGCCCGAGAAGTGGATGTGATTTTCAGTATCTTTTCCTATCTCGGCGGTTTCAAGAAGCTCTGGGATTCAAAAGCCGGCGACGGAGAATCGCCCGAACCTGCCGATATCTATGGACAGGCAGCAGAGTTCTTTCACCTACCCACAAAGCGACAATTTGTGAAGAACCTCGAACAGCTTCGCGATAACCTGCAGGAGCAACGCCGTCTACAATTGCAGGGCCTATATGGGGACATCCTGATGCTTCTCGGCGTTGATGATGAGGAATACCACACCGAAGAGCACGAAATCGAGATGTACAATCTGGGCCGTCTGAGCCAAGCGATCTCCGATTATGAAGGAACCAGGAGCTACTGTACCTTCAAGGACATCGAGCGGTTCTGCTGGTTCATCCGCCACTATGCCGAGGGGGCTTACGATGCGGGTGCGGGCGAAGATCCGACGCGGGTTATTAACGCGGTCCAGGTCATGACACTACACGGGGCCAAAGGCCTTGGTTTCCCCGTCGTCTTCATGCCCTATTGCATCGAGCGCCCTCATCGCCAAACACCGCCAGGCTTCCTTGATACTGAAGCATTTAACTTCGCCAGGTACAACGGAAGCATTGAAGATGAACGTCGACTATTCTATGTCGGCCTGACACGGGCGAAGAAATTCCTATTCGTGACAACATCCCGACAGCCTGTAGGAAAGGTCAGGGAGAAGAAACCACTACAATATTTCAACGAACTGGCCGATGAGTGCTGCATAACGACTGCCACGGCCGACCCGACAAAAAGGAAGCGCCTGCCGCCAGAGCCATCTTTGGAAGAATACCGTTTTCCCACCAGCTACTCGGAGCTTAGCGACTACATCCGGTGCGAATACGACTATAAAATGCGCTACGTTTACGGGTTCAATCCGATCATCGTTCAGGCGCTTGGATACGGCAACCAGGTCCATAATCTCTTGAATCTGCTTCACAAGATTGCGCAGCAGACCGGGCAGGTGCCTTTGGAAGAAGAGGCGGCAAAACTTCTGCAGGAACATTTTTCTCTACGCTATGCGGCAAGTGAACAGGAAGAAACCCTTAAAAGAAGCGCCCTGCGCAGCGTCCTCCGCTATCTGAACATGTGGCGGGAAGACTTCTCCCTTTCCGTCAAAACGGAGCGCACCTTCGAAATGGATCTCGACAACGCCCTCCTTACCGGCACCATCGATCTGCTCCGGCGGGAGAACGGCCACAGCGATATCCTGGAGATCATCGATTTCAAGACCGGAAACGACCGCAAGGATCGGGAAACTCTGGACCTCCAGGTTCAACTGTATACCCTGGCAGCGCGCAACGCATTGGACCTCGATGTCCAAAAAGCCTATGTCCACTTCTTAGATGACCACAAACAGCCACGCATGGAGGTCCTTACGACACCAAAGCAACTCGATCTGGCCATGAGAACCCTTTCCGACGCGGTATGCGGAATCACAACCCGCCGCTTCCAGCGGAATCCACGCAGCAGCAAATCATGCGAAAACTGCGACTGGGAGAAAATATGCCCGAAGAAGAAAAAATAGAACAGCCGGATTACCTTGGTCATCGGCAAAGGCTAAAAGCGCGATTTGAACAAACCGGATTTCAAGGTTTTCAGGATTATGAGGTTTTGGAATTTCTGCTTTATTTTGTTCTGCCCCGTAAAGATACAAAGCCGATTTCTAAAAAACTTTTGAGAAGGTTCAAAAACTTCATAGGCGTCATCAACGCCGATAGCCGGGAATTACAGAGGATCGAAGGTATAGGTTCTCATGCCGCGCTTTACGTAAAGGCAATCGGCTCATCCATCGGGTTTTATTTTGATGAGAAGGCCAAGCAGGAAGATTTCCAGTTTACCAGCCTTGAGCAACTGATTGAATATTTCATGGCGGCCATAGGCGGCAAGCCCAATGAGGTGATGCGCATTCTTTACTTGAACAGCAAGAACATTTTGATTGATGCAGAGAATCTGAGTGAGGGGACGGTATCGGAAGCTGTCGCTTTTCCGCGGAGGATTGTTGAAGGCGCCCTCAAATATGGAGCGACGACGGTGATTATCGGGCACAACCATCCGGGCGGACTGCCGGAGCCTTCCGACAACGACAATGCGATTACAGAGGAAATTGCCAAAGCCTTGAAAACTGTCGGCATCAGTCTTCAGGAGCATGTCATTATCGCTGCCGACGGTTATTTCAGTTACCGGCAGAACGGATTGTTGAGCTGAGGTCATCTGCCTATGATTCAGTGCAATATAAAAATATAACTTAAAAAATGGAGACAATAAAAATGACGGAAGAAACCAAGTCCATGCCCACTGGCCTATACTGGCAGGGGAAGAAAACAGAAGTCGATAGAATTGTTTTGCCGTTCCAGACCATCGAAACAATCAACGAAAGCCGGGCGACGCGGGAAAAGGAAAAGATCAAAGGGCCGGATATCTTCAAGACAGAAACGGACGAAGCCTGGCAGAACCGCCTCATCTGGGGTGACAACAAGTACGTCATGGCTTCCCTCCTGGCGGAGTTCGCCGGAAAGATCGACCTGATCTACATCGATCCGCCCTTTGCCACTGGCGCGGATTTTTCCGTCAAGATGGAGATCGGCGACGCGGAGTGGACCAAGGAGCCTTCCGCTATTGAAGACAAAGCCTACCGGGACACCTGGGGCCGTGGTCTAGATTCGTATCTCCAGATGATCTACGAACGGCTGGTTCTGATGCGGGAGTTGCTGAGCGATAAAGGGAGTATTTACGTTCATTGTGATTGGCGAGTAAATAGCTATCTAAGGTTAGCGTTGGATGAGGTTTTTGGAAGTGAGAATCACAGGAATGAGATTGTCTGGGCCTACCAAGGCTCATGGGTAGAACCAAAGATCTATTTCCCACGGAGACATAACTCCATCCTGTTCTACAAGAAGAACGACAACGACTTTTTTAATAGGAGTTATGAAGAGGATTTTGAGGAGCAAGTGAATTACAAGAGATGGCGAGAATACATTGTAGACAGAGTAATTCGCGCAAAGAACATGCCCGCTCATGATCTACGTTTCAAGCCGTATATCGATCACTTCCAAAGGGCTTTCGATCGCTACCCACGTGGCGAGGACGTGGTCTTTGAGGCCAAGGGCAGCGTAGTTGGGTCCGTTTGGAACATCAAGACCGTCGACCCGAAATCCCCAGAGAACTTGAACTACCCAACACAGAAATCTGAATACCTGCTGGAACGCATCATTAAAGCTTCTTCCAACGAGGGCAACCTCGTCGCCGACTTCTTCTGCGGTTCCGGCACAACGGGCGCTGTAGCGGAGAAGCTCGGGCGCCGCTGGATCATGGCTGATCTGGGGCGTTTCGCCATCCATACAACCCGTAAGCGCCTCCTCGGCATTGAGGGGTGTAAGCCGTTTGTCGTTCAGAATCTCGGAAAGTATGAGCGCCAGTACTGGCAGGGCGTAACATTCAAGAAAAGATCCGACGAGCAGATTCCTCTTTATGAGTACATAGAATTCATTCTGAAACTCTACAAAGCCGAGCCTCTGGCCGGGATGCTTCACCTCCACGGACGCAAGGGCAAACGCCTGATCCATATCGGCGCCGTGGATGCCCCCGTTACCTTTGCAGAAATCCAGGAATCCATAGCGGAGACAAAAAAGGCCGGCCAGAATTCGCTCGATATCCTTGGCTGGGAATGGGAGATGGGGCTCCACGACGTAATCGAAAAGGCCGCCAAGGCAAGCGGTGTTCATCTGCGGCTTTTCAGCATCCCCCGGGACGTGATGGACGAGCGCGCCGTCGAGAAGGGCGAAATCACTTTCTATGAATTGGCGTATCTGGAGGTGGAAACCCTACAGGATAAAGCGGGTCGCTTTGTGGTGGCGCTCAAGGATTTCGCTATTCCCAATCTCGATCTCATCCCCCAGGAGGTCCGGAAGATTGTTAAGAAGCCGTTTGATTTCGTTGACTACTGGGCGGTGGACTGGGACTGGAACGAGGACACCTTCCACAACATGTGGCAGTCCTACCGGACCCGTAAGGAACGGAAGCTGGAATTAAAATCAGATGCCCATGTTTATGACACAAAGGGGCGGCATCTGATTATGATTAAGGTGATCGACATCTTCGGCAACGACACAACAAAAGTTGTGGAGGTGAAATTCTGATGGCCCGAAAACTGAAAGCTAAAACCGATAAAACAAAGCCCATCATCTCGCTGGAACAGAAACTTCCGGAAGTGCCGGGGCGCGATCCCTATGCCCCGCCGACGCAGCACCTTGTCAAGGACAACAAAGGCGGCTACCTTGTTGAGAAGTTTCGTCGCCCCAGCAAGACCCTCCTCGTGGATCAGATCAGGAAAGAAGTCAATAAATGGCGGGAAAAAGATTACCAGATGCCGGACGGAATATCTCCGACATCAAAACGTCTTCTGGAATGGTGGGTTGAAGAGAACCACCGCTTTGAAAACGGCGAAGCTTTTCAATATTATTTCGCCCAGCGGGAAGCAATCGAGACGATTATTTATCTCTACGAAATCAAGGGCTACCGTGATGTGGCGGACATGATCCTTAAATATATGGATCCCAAAGCTTACAAGGAAGACCTTTTCACCCGGAAAACAAACATTGAACAGACCATCCGTAATAAGCGCATCCTCACCCGCGTCGTCCCGGAGACGGGACTTGTGGCGCAGCAGGAGCTACCGCAGTCTGACCATAGCCGTTTTGCCATGAAGATGGCGACAGGCTCGGGAAAGACGCTGGTCATGGCGATGGCCGTTGTCTGGTCGTATTTTCATAAGAAAATGGAAAAGGGCTCTTCCCTCAGCCGGTCGTTTCTGGTCATCGCCCCCAACATCATCGTTTTTGAGCGACTGCGCGAGGATTTTGAGAACGGAAAAATCTTTAACGATTGGGATCTTGTTCCGCCGGAATGGCGCCACGACTGGCAGATGTCTTTCATCCTGCGCGGAGAATCGCGAAAGTCGACAACGGAAGGGACGCTTTATTTAACCAATATTCACCAGCTCTATGAGGACAAGGGGAATAATCAGCCCGGGGACCCGGTCAATCGCCTCCTGGGTCCCAAACCGAAAGAGGCTACCGGTTCGTGGGAAGAGGATATTCTGGAGAGAGTTCGCAAACACAAGGAATTGCTCATCATCAACGATGAGGCGCATCATGTGCACGATACCGATTTGGAATGGTACAAAGTCATTCTCAATCTGCATGAGAATTTGAAGAAGAAATTCGGCGCCCGCCTGTCCATGCAACTGGATTTCACGGCGACGCCGAAGGATCAAAACGGAACTTTTTTCCCATGGATTATCTGCGACTATCCGCTGGCTCAGGCTATTGAAGACCGCATTGTGAAGGCGCCTCTTATCGTTCACAAAACAGACAAAGCAGATCCTGAAAAATATTCCAAGGCCAGTGTTGCCTATGCGGAATGGATCAACATCGCCATCGCCCGCTGGCAGGAGCACTTTGAGGCCTACAGAAAGGTTGGCAAAAGGCCAGTGCTTTTCATCATGGCGGAAAATACACGGGATGCCGACGATATTTTTGACTTTTTAAAAGGGAAATCGGAATTCAATGGGGCGGGGCAACTCCTCCTCATTCATACGGACAAGACCGGCGAAGTGAGCAAGAAGGACTTGGAGGCGGCACGGGAAGCAGCAAGGTCCATTGATTTACCTAAAAATAAGATTCGGGCGATCATCAGCGTTATGATGCTTCGGGAAGGCTGGGATGTCCGCAACGTTTCCGTGATTCTGGGGCTGCGACCTTTTACAGCTAAAGCGAATATTCTTCCTGAACAGGCGGTTGGTCGTGGGCTTCGCCTCATGAGAGGTGTCGGTCCGAATTATGTTCAGATTGTGGAAATTGTTGGAACGCAGAAGTTTGAAGAATTCGTCCAAAATCTGGAAGTAGAAGGCGTCGGTGTGGGCCGTACGGTAGATCCGCCACCCCTGGGTGTCCACATATATCCCGTGAAGATCAAGACGGATTTCAATATCGAAATCCCCATCCTTACGCCAGTGCACACCAGGGAATTTAAAGGGTTGGACGATTCGGTGATCAAGGGATTGCGCGCCAATCCAAAGGGACTGACGCCTGTCGGCAAAAGCAGTACAAAAGTAATTCTGGTGGAAACCGTCACTCAAAAGACGGTTGGCCAGAAGCAGGTGACGATTGATACAGGCATACCGGAAATCAACGAAATTATCACTCACCTGACGAATCGGATATGCAAGGAGGCAAGAATCGACGGTCAGTTTGCCGTTGTTTATCCTATTGTGCGAAAATATGTCTGCGAAGTCTTCTTTGGCCAGGAAGTGGAATTGGATACTGAAGAAATCAGGCGCTTGCTTTCGCATGCTGAAAATCGGGATCACATCATATCAACGCTGGCGAAAGCCATCGGTGATAAAAGCATTTCCAAAATCAGGTCCACATTGAAAGCCGAACCGCTTTCCCTGTTGGAGCTGGACGGTTTTTACTGGCGGCGGGATTGGTGCGAGTTGGACAAAACTGTTTTTAATATCACGCCCTGTTTCAATAACTTTGAAAAGCACTTTGCCCAATTTCTTGACCAGTCGGGGGATATCGAACGATTTGCAAAGCTTGCCGAATCCTATACAAAATTTTCTATTGAATATCTGAATCATAAGGGCGCTATTTCAACCTATTATCCTGATTTTGTGGCCGCGCAGAAGGATGGCGGCAAAACAGTCATGTGGCTTATAGAAACCAAAGGATGGGAACAGGCGGATGTGCCCCTGAAAGACGCTCGTGCTGCGGAATGGTGCCTTGACGCATCGAAATTAACCGGCGTCACCTGGCGTTATATAAAAGTGAAGTATGTTGACTACATGGCGATGACGGCCGATCTCAGCAAATGGCCGGCGCCGTCATTCGGGGAGTTCCTGGACAGGCTGATGAAAGATTCCAAGAAAAACCAAAGCGTCCTGCTTGAGTAATCGTTTTAACCTGGGGCCGCGGGAGGAAGAAAATGATAATCGCTTCAGATTTGGGGAAAGACGCGATCGACGGAAAGGTGCTAAGAATCACTTTCGAAAAGCCAGGCGTCAAATACTTGGAGTTTGAATTATCCAATGGAGAAAAGTGTTTTTGTAGAGGCAA
>Ga0116174_10001411_pt1 | contig 21926 bp, 18 predicted proteins | sample AD_UKC087_MetaG_FD_89801 | JGI IMG/M metagenome (GOLD analysis project Ga0116174, IMG submission 89801) | Active sludge microbial communities of municipal wastewater-treating anaerobic digesters from USA - AD_UKC087_MetaG | ecosystem: Engineered > Bioreactor > Anaerobic > Digestate | place: USA...
TGAATAGTTCGACGTTCCTTTGAAGAGCATGTGTTCGATGAAATGGGCGTAGCCCATCTGATCGCTCCGCTCGTTGCGCGATCCCGTCTTTACCCACAGCCCGGCCGAAACGGAGGCCACCCCCTCGATGGCTTCGAGGAGGACGACCATTCCGTTGTCGAGCGTGTACTTGATCACCATCTGACCGCGACGCTATCGCTTCAGCGCGTCCTTTCTGCTCAGGTCGACTCTTCCCTGCCGGTCAATACCTATGACCTTGACCGCCACCTCGTCGCCTTCCTTGAGGATGTCGCTTACTTTGTTCACCTTGTTGAAATCGAGCTTGGAGATATGCACCAGACCCTCCCGGCCGGGGGCGATCTCCACAAACGCGCCGTATTCCATTACCTTCTTCACGCGTCCGTTGTAGATCCTTCCGATCTCCACGTCCTCGGTGATCGCGCTGATCTTGGCCAGCGCCTTGTCGATGGACTCCTTGTCCACCGCGGACACGGTGACCGTCCCATCGTCCTCGATGTTGATCTCGGCGCCGGTCTCCTCCACGATCGCCTTGACGACCTTGCCGCCGGGGCCGATCAGGCCGCCGATCTTATCGACGTCGATCCTGATCATGATGATGCGCGGCGCGTGCGGCGCGAGCTCCTTCTCGGGAGCGGAGATCGCCTCGTTCATCTTCCCGAGGATGTGGAGTCGCCCTTCCTTCGCCTGCGCCAGAGCCTCGCGCATGATCTGCGGGGTGATGCCCTCAATCTTGATGTCGAGCTGGAACGCCGTTATGCCCTCGGATGTGCCCGCCACCTTGAAGTCCATATCGCCCAGGTGGTCTTCGAGCCCCATAATATCGCTGAGGATGGCGTAGCGGTCCCCTTCGAGTATGAGCCCCATGGCAATGCCCGCCACCGCGGCCTTTACCGGAACCCCCGCGTTGAAGAGGGCGAGCGAACCGGAACAGACCGACGCCATCGAAGAGGAGCCGTTCGACTCGAGTATCTCGGAGACGACCCTTATGGTGTAGGGAAACTTTTCGGCTTCTGGAATGATGTACTGAAGTGAACGTTCGGCCAGCATTCCGTGGCCTATCTCGCGCCGCCCTACGCCGCCCGTCCTTCCGGTTTCTCCGACCGAGAAGGGAGGGAAATTATAATGAAGCATGAAACGGCGGAAGCTCTCACCTTCCAGAGCGTCGAGTCTCTGCGAGTCGCGTCCGGTTCCGAGCGTCACCACGCCGAGGCTCTGCGTCTGCCCCCGTGTGAACACCGAGGAACCGTGCGCCCTCGGAAGCACTCCGATCATGATGTCTATCGGGCGTATTTCCGTTAGGGCTCTTCCGTCGGCGCGCTTTTTCTCGTCGAGAATGCGGGCGCGCATAATTTCGTAATCCAGGTCGTCGACGATCGACGCGACCTGGCCGATCGAGTCAGGAAAGGATTCCTTCAGTTCCGCCGAGGCGCGATCGATTATTCCCCGGACCGCGTTCTCGCGGTCTTTCTTTTCCGTGATTTTGACAAGATCGACAACGTCCTGACGAAAACGTTTCTGTACCTCTTCGCGAAGCGCGAGATCCCGTTTTCTCGGGGTGTAGGCCATCTCGGGCTTGCCGACCTGCTTTTTTAAATCTTCCTGCGCGTCGCAGAGTTTGAGGATCTGCTCGTGCGCGAAGACGACGGCGCTTATCATGTCATCCTCGCTGACATTTTTCGCGGAGCCCTCGATCATGGTGACGGCCTTCTTCGTGCCGGCGACCACCAGGTCGATATCGCTCGCTTCGGATTCATCGAAGGTCGGGTTGACGATGAACTCCCCCTTGATCCTTCCCACGCGTACCGCGCCTACCGGACCCTTGAAGGGGATTCCCGAAACCGAAAGCGCGGCCGATGCCGCGTTGATCGCGAGAACGTCTGACTGAGTCTTCTGATCGGTGGAGAGAACGGAGATCAGTATCTGCACCTCGCTGACGAAATCCTCGGGGAAGAGCGGCCGGAGTGGCCTGTCGGTGAGGCGGCTCGTAAGGGTTTCCCTGTCGCTCGGCCTCCCCTCGCGCTTGATATATCCACCCGGAATCTTGCCGGCGGAATAAAACTTTTCCCGATAGTCGACGGTAAGAGGAAAGAAGTCCTGCCCCTCCACCACCTTGCGCGAAACGACCGCGGTGGCGAAAACGATCGATTCTCCGCTTGAAACGGCCACGGCGCCGTCCGCCTGTTTGGCGAGATAGCCCGTATTAAACCGAATCTCCTCCCGGCCTACTTTTATACCTGATTCAAAACTCATTATCCTACCTCTTAAATGCCTTGATGCCCGTAATCGAAGCTCGTGTCGGGCGCGGGCCGGTCACCGACAGCCGTGGAGGAACTCCTATCTTCTCAGGCCGAGCGACTCGATGAGGCTCCGGTATTTCTCGAGATCGTTTTTCTTGAGATAATCCAGAAGTCTACGACGCTGGCCGACGAGCTTGAGCAGCCCCCTGCGGGAATGGAAGTCCTTCTTGTGCACCTTGAAATGCTCCGTCAGGTGGTTGATCCTTTCCGTCAGCAGGGCAATCTGAACATCCGGCGAACCGGTATCGCTTTCATGCCTTTTATACTGATTGATGACCTCGCTCTTCTGACGCATATGACGCTGTTCTCCTTATTCCTTATGTGATTGATCGATTTTGCCGTTCCGGATGTAAGCGCTCCACATACACGGGAGCGCGACGCACTCTACCTGTTAAAAACATTCCTGTATTCGACTGACCAATTATCAGTATCGACGTTGGCGATGGCAATACAATTTTTTCGCCCGTCCAGTATAATGAAGGGCGACCTGCCCTCCAGGCTCACTATGTCACTTTCCCCGAAAAACGCCCCATTATTCACCTTTTTCACGGCGCCGTCGGCCACCACTATCCGTCCGAAATCTACGAGCGCCTGCTCCGGGCTCAGCAGGAAGCGTTTCCCCACCGGCGAACCGGAAAGATATTCTCTCATCTCCCCCAGCGTCGCCGCATCCTCGACCGAAAAGCCTCCCGAAGCGGTGCGCCTGAGCTCGGCCAGGTGCGCCCCTGTTCCCAGGGATTCGCCGATATCGCGCGCGAGCGACCTGATATACGTGCCCTTGGAACAGAGCACATCGACGGTCAGCGTCCCCCTGCCAAGATCGATATCGAGGACAGAAAGCTCTTTTACGACCACTTCCCGCGCGGCGAGTTCGACCTCTTTACCCTCCCTGGCGAGGTCGGAGGCCCTCCGGCCCTTGATTTTAAGCGCGGAGTATGTCGGCGGCACCTGCCGGAGCCGTCCCGTGAAACGCTTGGCGACGGAGAGAATCCGCTCCTCATCGATCCCGCCCAGGTCCGCCGTGGCCGTAATCTCGCCCTCGGCATCGCAGGTGTCGGTCGTCACACCGAGCCGTATGACGCCCGTATACCGCTTGTCCCCCTCCAGGAAGTACTGCGTCAGCCTGGTCATCGAACCGGTGCAGACCACCAGAAGACCGGTCGCCGCTTTATCGAGGGTCCCGGAATGGCCCGCCTTCCTCGCGCCAAGAAGCCTGCGCGCCTCCTCTATGGCCGAAAAGGACGTCATACCCTTCTCCTTGTCCAGAAGAAGGACCGCGTCCCTCGCCTTTGACGCGTCCACCGTCAGCCGCCGTTCTCACCGGAGGTTCCCTCGCCCCCGTCCGGTTCGCCGGCGTCGCGGCCGCTCCCCGTATCGAGTTTTTCGATCACACCGACCATCCGGACCCCTTCTTCAACGGATGTGTCGAGATGGAAAACCAGTCTGGGCGTGGTGCGAAGCTGTATCCCCTTTCCGACGAGGAATTGAACGTAATTGCGCGCCGATTCGAGGCCCGCCATCGATTTTTTCTTGGCGGTTGCGTCCCCCAGCACGGACACGAAAACGTCGGCCACGCTGTAATCCCTTGCGAGTTTCACCCGCACCACCGATACGAATCCGATGCGGGGGTCCTTTATCTCGGAGAGAAGGGCGTCCGCAACGACCCGCTTGATGAGCTCTTCGAGCCGTTCCCTTCGATGCGTCGTCATGTTCTATCCGTCCAGCGTCTTGGCGATCTCTATCGTCCGATACGCCTCGAAGGTATCACCTTCCTTGAGATCGTTGAAATTCACAAGACCGAAGCCGCACTCCTGCCCGGAATCGACGTCGGAAACGTCATCCTTGAATCGCTTGAGCGACTTCAGCTCGCCGTCAAAGATGACGACGCCGTCGCGGATGAGGCGCACCCTGTTCTTCCTGTTGACCTTGCCAGTAAGCACGATGGCGCCGGCAATGGTCCCGAGGCGCGAGATCTTGAATATCTGCCGCACTTCGCCGCTCCCCACGACCTCTTCCCGGTATTCTGGCGAGAGCATGCCCTCCATGGCCGCCCGGACCGAATCGGTCACTTCGAAGATGATGTTGAAGAACTTTATCGATACGCTCTCCTTCTCCGCCAGTTCCGACACCCGTGCCGTGGGCCTTACATGGTAGCCGATGATGATGGCGTTCGACGCGGACGCGAGCATGACGTCCGACTCGTTGATGCCGCCGGTGCCCGCGTGGATCACCTTCACCCTGACCTCGCCTGTTGAAAGCTTCTCGAGGGCCTCCTTGAGCGCCTGCACCGAGCCGTCAACATCCGCCTTGATAACTACGCGGAGCTCCTGCACCTCTCCGTCGCGTATCATCTCGTTGAGGTCCTCAAGCGTCACCTTGCGCACTTTTTTCGCCGTCTCGAGACGCCGGAGGTCGATGCGTTTCTGCGATATCTGCTTGGAGTATTTCTCCGATTCGACGACCTGGAACGGGTCGCCGGCGGAGGGAACGCCGGAAAGCCCGACGAGCTCTACCGGCATCGAGGGCCCCGCCTCCTGCACGGGCTGGCCCTGGTCATTGAACATGGCCCGGACCTTCCCGGAGTAGATGCCGACCACAAAGGGATCGCCGAGATGCAGCGTACCATTCTGCACCAGCGCCGTGGCCACCGGACCCCGGCCCGGATCCAGGCGCGATTCGATAACCACGCCCCGGCCCAGAAGCGCCGGGTTCGCGTCGAGTTCGAGCATTTCGGCCTGTATGAGAATGAGGTCGAGGAGCTCCTCGATGTTCATCATCTGCTTCGCGCTGACCTCGGCGTACAGTGTGGTTCCACCCCACTCCTCCGGCGCCAGGTCGTAATTGGAAAGGTCCTGCTTGATGCGGGTCACGTTGGTCTCGGGAAGGTCGATCTTGTTGATCGCGACGATTATCGGAACGTGCGCGGCCTTGGCATGGTTTATTGCCTCAACGGTCTGGGGCATGACGCCGTCGTTGGCCGCCACGACCAGGATGACGATGTCCGTGACGCTCGCCCCGCGGGCGCGCATGGTGGTGAACGCCTCGTGACCCGGCGTGTCGAGAAACGTCACGAACTGTTCGCGGACCTTCACCGTGTAGGCGCCGATGTGCTGCGTGATCCCCCCGAACTCTCCATCGACGACGTTTGTCTTGCGGATCGCGTCGAGGAGCTTTGTCTTCCCGTGGTCCACATGTCCCATTACCGTGACGATCGGAGGGCGCTTCCGACGGTCCTCGGCGCGGTCATCCTCCTCGTGCCGTATCACCGTCTCCTCGAATAGGGACACCACACGCACGCTCGTCCCGAACTCGGACGCCAGGATTTCGGCGGTCTCCGCGTCTATAACCTGGTTGATGGTGGCCATCATACCGAGCTTCATCAGCCGGGAAATCACCTCGCTCGCCTTGACGTTGAGCTTTTTGGCCAGGTCGCCGACCGAAATGCTTTCGGTTATATCGATGTTCTTTGGCGATACCGCGACACGCTCCTGCTCCTGAACGCCTCCGTGCGGACCACCCCTCTTTTTGCGGGAGAAGATGTTTTTCTCGAAAGTCTCCTTGCCCTTGTCTTTATAGGCCCTCTTCTTGCTGTCTTTCTCCTTTTCCTTCTCCTTGGCCTTCTTTCTCTTTTCTTTCTCCTTCGCGGAGATCGCTTCATCCTTCTTGTCGGGCGCGGCGCCGTCTCTTGGCGGCGGCGCTCCGGGGCCGGGTCTGCGTTCGCCGAAAGGCCGCCCGTCTCTTGCGCCCGGGGCTCCTCCCGGACCTCCCCTGCGGGCCCCGTCAGTTCTCGGAGCCGGTCGCGAATCAGGACGCCTTCCTCCACCGGCCGGCGGACGCTGATCCGAGCGAGGGTGTGCGGGTCTTGCGGCCGACGGAGGTCGTTTTTCCTCGCGGGGCTGCGGGGCTGCGGGCACGGAAGGCTCCTCCTTCTTTTCCGGAGCGGCCGCGGCCTCCTCTTCTTTTTCCTGCTTCTCTTTGATGAGCTCCCTGGAAACGGTCACCTTGCGCTTCAGCTTGATCTTCGCGCCCGATCGTTCACTGCGCTCGTTCTTGCGCTCCAGAAGCTCCCTCGCCGCCTTCGCGCGCTGCTCCTTGATTACCTCTATTTTTTTCTGTACCAGAAAGACATCCTTCTCGGAGAACTCTGCGTCCATCCCGGCGCAGCTTATCCCGAGATCCTTGCATATGGTAAGGATATCTTCTTCCGTTACATGATTGGCGGTTGCAATATCAATTGCTTTCATTTGCACCTTGCTTCTGCTTATAGAATTTTCGGAAGAACGCGGTACCGTTCAATTCGCCGGTCTGGTCGCGCTATGCCGCGCCGCTACTTCTCCGCATCCGTTTCGTCGGCGGCCCCGGCCGCCTCCGCATCACCCGCTTCTTCCTGCCGTCCTTCCGCGGACTCTTCCTCTCCTTCCTCTTCCATCTCTTCTTCAAAATCGATCGACTCCGCGAGGATGTCCATTATCTTCTTCGCGGTCTTTTCGCCGATTCCATCTATCTTCATGAGATCGTCGAACGAAGTCTCAACCAGGTCCTCGACCGAGAAGAGCCCCCCGGCCTCCAGGAGCTTTATGGTGCGGGCGTCGAGGCCGGGCAGCTCTTCGAGCGGCGTCTCCTCGACGTTCTTGCTGGCAAAGAGCTGCTCAACCATGGCCCTGGATTCGCTGGAACTGAGGAATTCGCGGTATTGCTCCTCGGTCTTAATATCGATGTCAAACCCGCACAGCCTGGCGGACAGTCTGGCGTTGTGACCCGCCTTGCCAATCGCGAGCTTGTACTGTTCCTTCTCGACGACGGCGATAACCCCGCCGCTCCGGGTTTCGATAACTTCTTTTACACGCGCCGGCGTAAGAGCGTTCGACGCCATGATCCTGCGGTCGTCGACCCATTCAACCACGTCTATCTTCTCTCCCTCGAGCTCGCGCACTATGGATTGAATCCGTATCCCCTTCATTCCCACACACGCCCCGACGGCGTCAACATCGTCGCGTTCGCTGGTCACCGCCACCTTCGTGCGAAGACCCGGCTCGCGGACGATGTTGACGATCTGCACCACTCCGTCGTAGACCTCCGGAATCTCCATCTCGAAGAGCTTCTGTATGAATTTTGTGTTGGCCCTCGAAAGCACGACCGACGGCCCCTTGGTGTTTTTCTGCACCGAGAGAACGAGGGCCTTTATACGCTCGCCGGTCTTGAAATGCTCGAGCGGCGACTGTTCGCGGGCCGGGAGAATGCCCTCGGTCTTTCCGAGATCTACGAATATCGCGTCCTTCGTCTTGCGCTGGAGATAGCCGTTTATCAGGTCTCCCTCTTTGTCCTTGAAGTCGTTATAAACGATGTTTTTCTCGGCTTCCTTGATCTTCTGGACTATCACCTGCTTCGCCGTCTGCGCCGCGATCCTTCCGAACGACTCGAGCGGATTTTCCTCGACGTCCATCTCGTCGCCCAGCCGCGCGTCCGGATTGAACCTCCTGGCCTCGGCCACGTGGACTTCCTCGGCCCTGTTGCGCGGGGAGTTGACCACCATCTTCCTGGAAACGATCTTCACCGTGTTCCTGTCGCGGTCGAATACTACCCGAACATTGGTGTTCGACCCGTACTGCTTCTTATAGGCAGAGATCATCGCCGACTCGACGATTTCCTCGATAGTCTCCCGCGTTATACCCTTTTCATTAGCGATCTGGTGTAACGCCTCGAAAAAATTATTGCTCATGTCATTGAACCTTCATCACGTTAATGATTCTCCGTGCCCGCCGGGCCGCCCTATAATTCCAGGTTCGCGCTCTTTATCGAGTCGAAATCGATGCTGACGACGGCGTCGCCGTCATGCAGCGTTATCGAGGCGCCGTCCACGCCCGCTATTTTCCCCTTCACCACGCGCTGTACGTCGCCATCGCGGAAGATGATCTTCGCGGGGGACCCGCTGAACCGCCTGAACTCCTCCACGCTTCGAAGCTGCCGACGTATTCCGGGGGATGAAACCTCCAGCGAATACTCCGGGAGTATCCCCGACTCGTCCAGGCGTCGGGAAAGCTCCCTGCTGAAAGCCTCACAGTCCGAGTGGGAGATCGGCGCATGTCCGTCGATCCTGACGACTACGCTCGAGTTCCTGCCCTTGAACAGCAGGTTGGCCTCGTAAATCGAATACCCGAGGTCGCCGGCGACGGCCCAGACCGTCTCCATCACCCGCTCCCTGACCGCTGGATTGCTCATCTCCGGACCGCTGTGTATATTGAAAAAAGAGAGTGGTTTGACCACTCTCTCTCTATCTGCAGGCAGACGCCAAGAAACAAGAAAAAGGGAAAATACAACTCCACAAACATAGTCCAAAATGTTACTATTAATTTCAAGTTTTTTTTAGTCCCTGCTCCTTCACGGGCCGTGCACGCGGCTCCGCCTACACCCAGCACCCGCGCCCTCTACACTGGCTGGCGTACGCCCTCAGTCGTGACAGACGGGCACCGGCACCTCCGGCATTTCGAAGAAGCGATGGAATTCCCCGGGCAGGTCGTGATAGTCGACCGAGGCGGCCTCTCTCGAAAGGTCGACCGAGTTGTAGGTGTGCCAGTAGAGGACGACATCACTCCGGCGCCTGTTCCGTCGTACAAGATCCAGAACCGCGGCAAAGGTCTTCCCGGTATAGGTCGGCTCGAGATCCAGCTTCTCCTTCGCTTTCATGATATCGATTGCCTCGCAGCACGCGGCCGTCGGACAGCCGTATCCGTCGCCGAAATAATCGTCGAGCACCTCCGGTGCCTCGGTACCGACCTCGGGCACGGAGGGGCTCGCTTCACGGAGATACCGCAGCGTTTGCGCCATGAGCCGCGAGACCGCACCGGGGGTCGATGCCGGAAACGGGCCAAGGTGAGAGGCCGTAACACGCACGCCCGTCACACGTGAGCGGAGACCGGCAAGACGCGCGCCGAGGGTGAGCCCCGCGAGGGTCCCGTTTGAGCCGAGCGGGCATACGATGTGCTCCGGTTCCGGCATGAGCCCCTCGGCCACCTGCCGCCGGAGCTCGAAGGCCGCGTTGACGAATCCGAGGGTGCCGAACACGTTCGATCCGCCGGCGAAGACGTACAGGGCGGAAGGGTGAAGCACCCGGTGCGTGAGATAATAGGCGAGCACTGTATTCGGAAGGGAGCCGGTAAAGACCGTCCGGGCCCCGAAATAGCGATACAGGAGAAGATTCCGCTTGACGTAGCTCGTTACGGGCTGCTCGAAGAGGAGCAGCGTGCACTTCATTCCGAGTTTCCGGCTGTAGATGGCGGTCGCCAGACCGTGATTTGTCCCGATACCGCCTATGGTTACAACCTCGCGTTTCCCGCGTCTCTTCGCCTCGCCCAGTATGAACTCGAGCTTGCGTACCTTGTTTCCCCCATACGCGGACGAGCTGAGGTCGTCGCGCTTTATCCACAGATTATCGCAGTCGAGGCCGGTGAGTTTACGCAGCGGCGTTGGAAAGACACCCAGCGGAATCCTTGGCAACCGTGTACCAAGCTCCGGATACTCCTCGAAGATCGGCAGTATTTGATCGGTATTACTCACTCCAGTCACTCCTTCCTTTTATAAGCGACAGATCGACGCCCTCTCCGAGAAGAAGACGCTTCCTGACATAATAGTATGCGATGCCCGAAAGTATGAACGCGCCGAAAAGACCTATCCTGACCGGGCTTTTAAGATCCGCGAGAATGACCGCGCTGAAGAAGGCGACCATAAGAAAACCCACTGTCGGGCACAACCAGAGAAAAAAACCTTTAAGCTTGAAGCGGGAGCGCTCGTACCGCTCCGGGTAGAGACGCGGCAGCCGAAGCGACGCGATGAGCACCGGAACGAAAATAATCATCCCGCCCAGCGCGGCGTACGACGCGAGAGTTTCCAGCGGGAGTCCCGACAGCACCCCCAGGACTGAACACACATAGATCAGCGTGAGGAGGATGTGGGGGGTGCCGAAACGCGTATTGAGCGCCCCGAGCCACCCTGGCAGTATGCGGTCGTCGATGACCACGAGAAGCGACTTCGTTCCCACGATGAACAGCGCGTTGAGCGTGGTAAGCAGCGCGAGCACCGCGCCTCCGACGATAAAGAACAGACGGCCCGCATCCCCGGCACTGGCCCCGCATACCTCGAGCATCGGCTCCTGACATCCCAGGAGGGTATCGATCGGGGCCGCGCCGACGGTCGTCAGGGCCACCGCTACGTAGATAAGCGCGACGACGGGAAAGCATATAAAGAAGGCTCTGGGAATGACCTTCCCCGGATCGTTGATCTCGTCTCCCAGCTCGATGATCCCGTTTGAGCCAAGATAGGTAAAGGTGAGAAGGGCCACGCCGAGCAGAAGCGCTCCGGCCCCGTGGTCGAACATCCCCTCGAGGTTTTCCGGATTGAAGGAAGCGGCCCCCGTCGCCGAATAGAAGACCAGCGCGCCTATAAGGACGATCACCATGAGTCCCTGGGCCCACGCCGCCGGTTTGACGCCGAGAAGATTGATCAAATAAAAAACCGTAAGGATAAGTATCGCGATGTATTCAGCGGGAAGCGTGAAACCCATGGCTCCGATGTAGCGCGCGCAGCTCAAAGCGTAGAGGGGGATCTGGCCGAAGAAGGAGGCGAGGATGTAGACCCACATGCCGACGAAGGCGAGGCCGGGAGAGACCATACGGCTTGGATACTTGTAATTCGCCCCCGTCGCCGGTATCGCGGAGCCCAGCATGGCGAGCGGCAGCATACTGATGAATACGGGTATCACCGCCAGCGCGAAGGCCAGCGGGAGCGCGGCCCCGGCGATCTTCAGCACGATCCCCGTAAACACGAAGATTCCCCCGCCGATGGTACAGCCAATCGCGATAAATGTCACCTCTGGAAGTCCCAACACCCTCTTCAGTCCGCTGACGGCCATCGTTCCCTCCTCATTATCATATACGAGTTGCCGCCCGGGCTCATTCTCCGGAAAGTTCGTACTCCGCCAGACGCCGCGCATGGCTCATTACCGCGCCGGTCTCGAGGCTTTTCCTGAAATAGTCCGCGGCCGGGCCGGACCTGCCCTCGATGGTTTTATTCTTCAGGCCAAGGTAATAAAAGGCCTCGGCCCGCATCCGCGCGGAGAGCGCCGGGTCTTTCGTCCCGGCCGCCCTGCGCAGCAGCTCCGCCTCGGAAACGAGTCCGACAAAGGCGCCCGCCAGGATATCCGGCCACAAGGCTGCCCGGCGGGCGTAGCGGGCCCGCTCATCCTTTGTATTCGCCGCGGCGGCCTTCCCCGAAACGGCCAGGCGCCACACGCGCGCATAGGCGTTCTCCGGGTCCAGGGCGAGCGAACGGTTGAAATCCGCCAGCGCCCCCTCGTCGTCTCCCGCGAGATAGCGGACGATACCCCTGTTATGGAACGCCATCCCGTCGCCGGGATCGAACCGGATCGCCGAACTGAAATCCGCGCTCGCCGCGGAAAGGTCCCCCTTGTAGAACATCGCCACACCCCTGTTCGCGAGGGCCCGTGGGTACTCACCCCTGAGCTCGATCGCGCGGCTATAATCATGTATCGCCCCGGCGAGATCTCCCGTCGCCAGCCGCGCGCTCCCTCGGTTATTGAACGATTCGGGATCGGCGGGATCGAGCTCGACCGCGCGCGAGAAATCTTCCACGGCGCGGGCGTACAGGCCCTTCACGTATCTCACCACGCCCCTGTTATAGAAGAGGGCCGGGGTATCGGGCTTCAGCACGATCGCACTGGCGTAGTCATCCTCGGCCCTCGAAAGGTCGCCCCGCCGCGCGTAAAGACGACCTCGCTCCGCGTACGCGTCGCCTGCCGACGGATCGATGCGTATGGCGCGCGAGAGCTCCGCGATCGCCGAGTCCGTCCGGCCCTTTACCGCAAACTCCATGCCCCGTCCGTAATGGCGTGAGGCCGCCCGCCGGTCCTCGGGTCGCACGGTCCGGCCCGTCTTCGCCACGCCGGCCGCTTTTCCGGCATTATCCGCGACACGACCCGCGTCGCGAACGCGCTCCTTCGTACGTATTTCGCCATCGACGGAGTCGCGCCCTTTCACCCGCCCGCCTTCGCGGCGCGCCTCCCCTTCGGGCGTCCGCGCTTCCACGCCCATCGCGGTCCTGGGGGCGATCGGCCTGCCGGCGAGCGCAAGCGCGCGGCTTCTGCCGATCTCCCTGTCGCCAGGGTCGGACCTCAGCGCCTCCGAATAATCCTTCGCGGCGTCCTCGTAGCGCCCCGCCAGGTGGTTCGCGATCCCCCTGTTTCTGAGCGCGGAGCCATAGGTCGGGTCGAGCGCGATCGCGCGGGAAAAATCGGCGAGCGCCTTTTCCGGATGATTCATGCGAACCATCGCCACGCCGCGGTTGTTGTAGAACACGGGATCGCTCGGGTCGATCTCGATGGCGCGATCATAGTCGGCGACGGCTTCCATATACTCGCCGACGGCGGCGCGCGCTATCCCCCGGTTGTTGTAGGCCTTCGCATAGCGGGTTGATATCGCGACGGCCCTGGTGTAATCGCCGATGGCGCGCCGGTAGTCCCCCAGCGCCGCCCGTGCGATACCGCGATTGTAAAATGCCTCGAAAAATGCCGGCGCGGCGGCGACGGCGCGGTCGTAATCGGCGAGCGCGCCATCCCTGTCCCCTGAGTTCCAGCGGAGAATCGCCCGGTTATTGTAGGCCTTCGCGAAACGGCGGTCGAGCTTGATGGCGCGGTCGTAATCGGCGAGCGCCTTTTCCGACGATCCCATGCGGGCATGGGCCGTTCCCCTGTTAAAATGGGCGCGCGACAGGGCGAATTCGCCGGCGTCGGCGGTCCAGGCGTCGATCGCCGAGGTCCACAGGCGCGTTTTAGCCTCAGCCTCGGGCGCCCCGGCGGCCATTCGGCTGAGGGCGAAGAAATCATCCTGCGACGCGAGAGGTCCCGCCCACGCGCCCAGAATCAGCGCGGCGGTCAATAACATATAGACCATGCGCGGGGCAATGCCGGTGGTTCCGGACGTCCTTTCAGAATACATAATATATCCCGCACTGCACCGCGAGGAGAATGGTGGCCCACACGCGAAGGTCTCTCCATCGTCCGCGGTCAGGCGCGCCGAAATATACGAAATCCGCGGGGAGGCTCCACACTACCGCGAGCACCGAGCCGAATATTACCATCGCCCCCGCTTTCGAGGCCCACAGCGGAAGACCGTGTATCCACTCAAACATCGACCGCCTCCTTGACCACCGACGTGTAGGTGAGGTTCTCGAGATCCGAATCGTTCTTCGGTCTGGTGACAGCGCTTATCGCGAAGAGGAGCGCGACCGACAGCACGAAGCTCCAGAACGCCATGTAGAGCATATTGAGTCCGGCCAGGCCGAGGAGCGCGGCGAAGCCAAGGCCGAGGAGGAGGCTCCAGAGACCGGCACGCGGCGTGATCCTTTTGAAGAGTATTCCCATCAGCAAAAGGGCGAACACCGGCCCCTGGAAAAACGAAAGCAGCTGCTGCACGTAAACGTATATCCCCCTGAACTGCGCGGTCAGCGGCGCACAGAAGATACCGGCCACTAGCGCGGCGAGGGTAATCACCCTGCCCAGCCTGAGCTCTTCGCCGTCGCTGAGCTTTCGTTTCCGCGCCACACCGAGAATATCGCGCGTAACCATCACCGACGCCGAATTGAGCGTTGACGATACCGACGACTGGAGGGCGGCGATAAAGGCGACGAAAAGCAGACCGGACACGCCCGGGGGCAACAGGTTTTTCACGACCCACGGCAGCGCCTGGTCCGAAACCCCGAGGGTTTCAGGCGCCATGAGCAGGGCGAAAAAGCCCGGAAGCACGATGAGCAAAGGGACGAAGGTTTTCGCCATGGCCGCGAACATCATGCTGGCTTTCCCGTCCCATTCGGTGCGGGCGCCAAGGCAGCGCTGCATGATCGCCTGGTTCGTGCACCAGTACGCCGGCGAAAGCACCAGGCCGAGTCCCAGGAGGACTCCCGGCCACGGGAATTCCCCGTGCGTGGACGGCAAAAAGGTGTGAAGATGATCGGGAAAGCGCTCCTGCAGCTGTGAAGCGAAACTTACCGCTCCTCCCGCGGCATGTATGCCGATAACGGCCACCACCACGGCCCCCGTGAACATTATTACCAGCTGAACCGCGTCGGTATACGCCACGGCCGCGAGCCCCCCCGAGACGGTGTACAGGCCGACGACTCCGGCGGTAATCACTATGCTGAGGAGTATGGGCCAGCCGAGATAGGTCTGCAGCATGAGCGCCGTCGCCCAAAGGAACACCCCGACGATAAGGACCGAGAAGAGGCTCAGGATGAGCGCGGAGATGACGCGTACGGAATCGGAATACCGTTTCCCAAGGTATTCTGGGATCGAGAACACGCCGGCACGCCAGTAGAACGGGATGAATATAAAGGCGGCGATTATCATCGCCGGGATCGCGCCGATCCATTCGAAATTCGCCTGCGCCATGCCGATCCGGTACGCCCCTCCGGCACCTCCGACATAATCGTTGGACCCGATGTTGGTGCCGATGATGGACATGCCGATCACCCACCACGGCAGGCTTTTGCCCGCGAGGAAATAGTCGCTCGAGGTATGGACCCGTTTTTTAAAGAGATATCCGTACACGGTAATGCCGGCAAGGTAGGCGAACAGCAGCGACAGGTCGATCCAGCTGACGTCGGTACGGGTAAAGGTGAGGAGATTGTCCACGCAGGCGCCCCTTGCCGATCTGTGATTCCCCTGGACGAGGTAGGGAATACTATGTCGGCCGCGTCCGGCAGCGCAAGTATTAAACTGAACGAATGGCCGGAAAATGGGGGCGATTCACCCCGGCCGCGCTTTATAATCGGCGTGGTCCCGATGCCTTGAAGCCGGAATGGATATTCCCGGCTCGATAATACAATATTATGCTTGCAATATACATCAAATAATAATATACGTATTTTAATATACATATGATATGCGGTAATGGATCACAAGTGACCTCCACTCCCTGGTCTCAGCTTGGACCCGCAGGACCCGGATCGCCGCTCTTCCATGCCGCGTATCCATTTTACCATGCGCGGTAAAAGGAGGCAGTACGATGGGAAACAGATGGTATATAACCCAGCAGACCTTTCCGGAACTCCTCAACCGGAACGCAGTAAAATTCGGCATGCGCCGGGCCCAGTGGTGGAAGAACGGGCCCAACGGCACGGCATCTCTGACCTACGCGGAACTCTGGATTCTGGTCCGCGAAATGGCCTCGGGGCTCATGGAACTCGGGATTCAGAAGGGCGACCGGGTGGCCGTTATGGCACATACCTCGCCCGAATGGGTGTGGGCCGACTACTCGACGCTCTGCGCCGCGGGCGTCACCGTGTGCGTGTATCCGACCCTCTCGGCAAAGGAGCTCGCGTTCATCGTGAACGATTCGGGTTCCCGAATCCTTTACGTGCAGGACGAGGAGATGCTCGAGCGCGCCCTGGGCGCCGCGGCTGAAATGCCCGGACTCGAGAAGATCGTCATCATGAAAGACGAATGCTCGTACGCGGACCCGCGCGTCATGGGCCTCTCCGCCCTCCGCGCGCTGGGAGTACGGCTCCTGTCGCGCGACAAGCTCGCCTACGAGCGCCGGTGGCGATCGGTCGATCTGTTGGATCCCATGACCATCGTCTACACCTCCGGCACGACGGGCAGGCAGAAGGGCGCCGTCCACACGCATTTCAGCATCAACGCGGCCTGCTGCCGCGACATGCGGCTGGTGCCCGAGTACCGTGCGGACGACGTCATGCTCTCGTTTCTGCCGCTGGCGCACACCTACGAGCGCGAGTGCGGGCACGGCACGGCGATGCACGCGGCGGTCACCATCGCCTACTCCTCGCCCATGACGCTCGTGGCGGACCTCCAGGTATTCAGGCCGACTGTCTTCATGTCGGTCCCCCGCATCTACGAACGCATCTACATGGCCATGCGGGACATGGCCTCGCAATCGCCGGTAAAGAAGAAGATATTCGATTTCGCCATCCGCACCGGCCTGGAGCTCACCGAGGCGCGCGCCGACGCCAACGGTTTTATCGACATGTCCGAGGGGATCGACTTCACGGCCGGTATCCGCCGCGGCCTGGTCTTCAAATACCGCCTTGTCGACAAACTCGTTTTCAGCAAGGTGCGCGAGAAGCTCGGCGGGCGCTTCCGCTTCGCCTTCTCCGCCGCGGGGAGCCTTCCGGCCGACCTCTGCAAGGTTTTCATGGCGATGGGCGTCCGCATCTACGAGGGCTACGGCGCCACCGAAACCTGCAACACGGTGAACCTCAACCGTCCGAACCAGGTACTGCCCGGCTACGTCGGCCCGGTATGCAACGGCGTGGAGGGCCGCGTAGCCCCCGACGGGGAATGGCAGGTGCGCGGCGACAACATCATCACCCACTACTGGAACAACCCCGAGGCGACGAAGGAGGCCTTCACCGAAGACGGCTTTTACAAGACGGGCGATATCGTGGTGATGGGGCCCGACGGGTACATCAAGATCGTTGACCGCAAGAAGGGCATCATGGTGCTCGACACGGGCAAGAACATCCCCTCGGCGAAGATCGAAAGCCTCTTTTCGGTCAGCCGCTGGGTGGACATCGTCGTACCAATCGCCGACGAGAAGCCCTTCGTCTCGGCGCTTGTGGTGCCGAAATTCGACGCCTTCATCCAGCTTTTCGACGCGGAGGGGGTTTCATACGACAAAACCGCCCTCCATTTCTTCGGCGAGGGCGCCGCGCGGATGTGCGTTACCGTGGGCGAAGACTTCATAGCGAACGAGAAGCTCAAGAAACTGGTCGACGAGGACATCCAGGCCGCAAACAAAGAGCTTGAGGAATTCGAACGCGTTAAGAAGTATGCGATCGTTCCCCGGCGATTCACCGAGCTTCACGGCGAGATGACGCCCACGCTCAAAGTCAAACGGAACGTCGTATTAAGGAATTTCGAGCGGGAGATACAGGGCCTGTATCAGAAATAAGCCGCGCATGCCCCTCCCCTTGTCCCGGGGAGGGGTATTTTCCGGAATAATACCCGGAAGCTTCCGAACATTCCCGAGGGAACGCACCCTTACCGTTAAAAACGATTCCCTGCCCGACCAAATTCCTGTTGCCATTTAGCTCCCCTTGATATAAGGCCGTACCCGTGACACGCGCAAGCCGAACCCGCATTCAACCGCCAGGGAGGACGTTATGAAGGACAGGGCGTTTCAGGAATACTACCCGGAGCACTTCAGCCATTGCTATGGATGCGGTGTCCTCAACGAGCACGGTCTGCGCGTTAAAAGTTACTGGGACGGCGAGGAAAGCGTCTGTTCCTTCCAGCCGCGGCAATACCACACCTCGTTCCCCGGCTTCGTCTACGGCGGTCTGATCGCCTCCGTGATCGACTGCCACAGCACGGCCAGCGCGGCGGCCGCGGCCTATCGCGCGGAGGGCCGCGCCATGGACACCGACCCGCCCCTGCGCTACGTGACCGCCTCGCTGAAAGTCGACTATCTGCTGCCCACTCCACTGGGAAGCCCGCTCGAACTGCGCTCCTCGATCAGGGAGATCAAGGGCCGCAAGGTGGTGGTCGATACGCGGCTAACGGTGGACGGGAAGGAGTGCGTCCGCGGCGAGCTGGTGGCCGTCCGCATCCCCGACACCATGGCAAAAGGCTGAACGGAATGCTCCCCTACTCCGAGTACCAGAAAATCGCGCGTGAATACCACGAACAATTCCGCGCCTACAACCGGAGGAAAAAGGCCTTCTTTAAATGGTACTTTAAATTATTCCATCGGCTCGAGGTACGCGGCATCGAGAACGTCCCCGAAGGGGCCGCCGTAATCGCTCCCAACCATGCCGGGGGATATGACCTTGACCTTCTGGCCCTGGGATATTTCGGACACCCCGCGCGGAAAATCACGCCGATGATCATCGACGACTGGCATTTCATCAGCAGCGCATGGGGCCGCTATTACGTGGGCTGCGGCATCCCCGTGTGGACGGGCACGGGCCTTAATTACGATTATCTCGACCCCCTGCTCGTGCCGGGCGGTTCCGCGTTCCCGGGCCTTGTCGCACTGTTTCCCGAGGGAAACATCCCCCATTTTCTCGATCGGAATATTCTGGGAGTGTTCCATCCCGGAGTCGTCCGCATGGCCCTTCGCTACCGCATACCCGTCGTTCCCGCGGCGATGGTAGGATTCGACACGGCCTGCCCCGTGCTGAAGGTCATCCATCGCGAAAAGCGCCCTGACGATATCGTCTGCCTTCCGTTCACTCTTCCCTTCACGCTTATCGTGGAATACGGCCCTCCCGTGTATCTCGACGAATACTACGGCATGAAGCTCTCAAAACGCGAAGAATACTGGATCGCGAACGAGGTCCTGCGCCCGCGCCTACGAGATCTGCTGGCGAAACACCGGCGCACAAGTCTTGCCCCCGTTACAGTCGACATGACACAACCCGCCTGACTGCCTGCGCGCTCATGATGCCGCGCTCGCCTTTCAGCAGGGACATCACATACATTCTCGTGTTGCCAAAAACAGGGGCATGCGCTATACTCGTATCATGAAACTCCTTGCCGCCTGCCTTCTGCTATGTACCGCACTGGCCGTCGCCGCGCCTCCCGCCGCCTCCCGTACGAACAGCCTCACACCGTGCGAGCGCGCCCGTATACACGCCCTGCTCGACGCACTCGAACGCTCGGGGCTCGTCTTCATCCGCAACGGATCGGAACACACGGCGCCCGCCGCGCGGGCCCATCTTGAAATGAAGCTTGACCGCGCTGGAGGCCGGATTACAACGGCCGAACAGTTCATCGACCGGCTCGCCAGCCGCTCGTCCGCCACGGGAAGGCCCTACACGGTCCGCCTCGACAACGGAACGGAGGTCCAGGCGGGAATGTGGCTGCGCGCGCGCCTTGCGGAGATCGACGCGAGAGAGAAAAACCCGGGAAAGGGTATGCCATGATCAAAAAACAGACGCTTGATTTCCTAAAAAAACTAACGGCCGACAACTCCCGCGCCTGGTTCAACGCCAACCGCCCGCTCTACGACGCGGCGCGCGCAAACATGCTCGAATTCGTCACCCTCCTCCTCGGTGAGATCTCCAAGTTCGACCACACCGTTACGGGGGTCGCGCCCGAAGACTGCCTTTTCCGCATATTCCGCGACGCGCGCTTCTCGCGGGAAAAGACCCCGTACAAGACCAATTTCGGAGCGTTCATGAAAGGCGGGGGACGATCGACGCCGGGCGCCGGATACTATCTTCATATCGAACCGGGCGGTAGCTTCGTATCGGGCGGCATCTATATGCCGCCGGCGCCGCTCCTTTTGGCCATACGCACGGCGATCGCGCGAGATCCCTCCCCCTTTAAAAAGATCATAACCGCGCCGGAGTTCGTCAGGATGTTCGGCGGCCTTTCAGGCGAAACGCTCGTAACGGCCCCTAAGGGGTTTCCCCGCGACCATCCCGAGATAGACCTCCTGAGATACAAGCACTACATGGTGTTTCGCGCGGTGAGCGAAAAGACCGTCCTTTCAAGGGATTTCCCCTCGCTCTGCGTCGAGGCCTTCATGGCGATGAGGAAATTTAACGCCTACCTCAACGGAGTGATGGGATTGTAACCACCGTGCATTTCACGATTTCTTCACGGCGGCCGCGTTCCGGATCACTTTAATTTCAGTATATTTTCAGTCAAAGCATGACCAGTCATGCATGGCGCGTCTTTCAGGTGGAAAAGCGCCAAAATTAATTCGCCGGTTTCTACCGGCCGACTGTATCGGAGAACAATGGAAAAAACAAAAAACATCGCGCTCGTCGCGCACGACAACAGGAAGAAGGACCTCGTGGAATGGGTGGAGTGGAACTACCAGACGCTCCTTGAGCACAATTTAATCTGCACGGCGACCACCGGCAGGCTCATCCAGGAAACGCTTGCCCAGAAGATACTCCAGCACGGATCAAACGGCCATGCGGGCGGGCGGAAGATCACGAAGCTGAAATCGGGCCCGATGGGAGGCGACCAGCAGCTCGGCGCGATGATCGCCGAGGGAGACATCGACATCCTGATATTCTTCTGGGACCCCATGACCCAGCAGCCGCACGACGTCGACATCAAGGCGCTTCTGCGCATCGCCGTTCTCTACAATATTCCCACGGCCTGCAACCGCTCGACCGCGGACTTCATGATCTCATCACCGCTCATGGGGCTGGAATACCAGCCCAGGCTGAAGGACTATTCCGACTACATGTCCAGGGACATCCGCTGAGCGCTTTCCTCGCCGGGCATCACCCGTTCGCGCCAAGCGCCGCGAGGAAGCCTTCGTGGATTGCGTCGTTGATCTTCGCCGGACGCACGCAGTCGCCGACCGCGGTGTATGCGATACCGGCCCGTTCCAGCGCCTCACAGAGCCGCCTGACCGGGCGCGAACCCGAGGCGACCACCACGTTGTCGAACTCGCGACTGTGTCGCGCTCCCTCGATCTCGTAGACAACGGTTCCGTCCTTAACGGACAGCACCCGGGCGCCGGTGAGCGCCTCGACGCCGTGGCGGGTGAGCGCCGTCTTCACCACCCAGCGCGTTGATTTGCCGATGTCCTTGCCGATCTTCGGAAGCATCTCGAAAACCGTCACCTGCTTCGATCCGCGGAACATGAGCTCGCGGATGCGCTGGGGGCTTTCGGCCTCGTGCGCCATCAGGAAGTGCACCATCTCCGGCGAGAGTGTCCCCTTCGCCGCCAGGAAGAGCGCCGTCTCCAGTCCCACCGCGCCGCCGCCGATAACGGCAATCCGTTTTCCGAGCGCGGGATTTTCCGCGAGGACTTTCCACGAGGAGAGCACCCGGGGGTCGTCGAGGCCCTCGATCGGCGGCATGAGGGGTTCCGCCCCCTCGGCCACTATTACCCGGTCGGGCTTCTTATTCCTGACCAGATCGACCGTGACTTCGGTATTCAGGTGGACCGGAATAGAGAGCCTGTCGAGCATCGTCTTGTAGTACTTAACGATCTCCCACAGCTCCTCCTTGTGAGGAGGGGCCCCCGCGATCCAGAGCTGTCCTCCGATCTCGCTCCCCTTTTCGTAGAGCTCCACCGAATGGCCCGCGCGCGCCGCGGTGACGGCCGCCTCAAGCCCTCCCGGCCCGGCGCCGACCACCATCACCCGTAACGGCTTTTCGGCCTTCACCACGTTCCGCTCGCCCTCGAACCCGGCCCGCGGATTCACGATGCAGAAGACCGGCTTAGCGCTGAAGATGGTATCGGTACAGCCCTGGTTGCAGGCCACGCAGGGACGGATCTCGTCCTCGCGTCCCGCGCCGGCCTTCTCCGGCCAGTAGGGATCGGCGATGAGCACGCGTCCCAGGTTGACCATGTCGCAGGCGCCGTCGCGGATCATGCGCTCGGCGAGCTCGGGCCGCGGAATACGGTTGGACGCCATCACCGGAACCGACACCTCTTTCTTTATATTCAGAGCCAGGTAGGAATAGCCGCCGCGCGGAAGCTCCATGGGAAGCTGCGGCACGCGGGCCTCGTGCCAGCCGCCGGTCACGTTGATGAGGTCGATGCCGGCCTTTTCGTACACCTTCGCGAACAGCGGCGTTTCGAGGTCGGTGTTGCTTCCGGGGACGAA
>Ga0116174_10001421_pt1 | contig 21837 bp, 23 predicted proteins | sample AD_UKC087_MetaG_FD_89801 | JGI IMG/M metagenome (GOLD analysis project Ga0116174, IMG submission 89801) | Active sludge microbial communities of municipal wastewater-treating anaerobic digesters from USA - AD_UKC087_MetaG | ecosystem: Engineered > Bioreactor > Anaerobic > Digestate | place: USA...
TCAAAAATAGTTGGACTAATCTACTAAGACTTTATCTGGAAGATAATTCTCAATATGAAATTGAATTATTTAATCTTGGTATAAATGGAAACACATCAGATGATATTCTTAAAAGAATTGAGATTGAGTGCGATCCCAGACAGCCTGATGTAATCTTTTTTGCATACGGGATTAATGATTCTAGGTACATCCCAGAATTAGATAGATGTCTTGTAGAAATTGACGAATTTAAAAGAAATACTCAAAAAATTATAGAGATTGCAAAAAAATTCACGGACATCATATTTTTTGTAGGACCTGTGTTAGGAGACGATAGACAGTTAGATCTCTATTACGAGAGTGTGTACGATAAGAAAGTCTTTGAAGCAAGTAGATCAAAAGGATACGATAGTGTTTTGGAAGAAATTGCTACGAAGAACGATTGTAAGTATATTCATTTATTTGATAAATTAGAACCCACTGACTTTATTGATGGGTTACATCCTAACGAAACGGGCCATAAGAAAATGTTTGAGATTATTAAAGAACATCTTACCACTGATAAATAAGTTCCAAATTCTTCCCACACGATCAGTCAGAACAATTACCTTATCAATACTTTTACTTTATTCGGAAAAATTAGCAAAACACTAAATCAAACTACTAACTTTGGATTTGACTATAAATAACACCTGTCATAAAATCCCATAAAACAATACAAAAGGAGAGTGAAAATGGTAACAACAAAGGAGGTTCCTTTTGAACTCAATGTAGATGCCTTATTGAAAGAAGCGATTGAAGAAAGAGAAAGAGGGAACTTAATAGAATCCTTGGCACTATTAAGAACTTGCGAAAGGTTCGCCAAAGATGATGAACAACGTAGAAATGTCCAAAATCATATCGGACTGGCTTATTTTCATGCTGGAGCATACGAAACCGCCTCTGTAATTTGGGTTGGTGTGAGAAAAGATAGTGACAAAAACGATGATCCATATAACAAAGCTGTAGCGTTGAGAAATTTATCCAGAAAAGAATTTTATTCGAAGGGGGAGCTACCCATCGCCAGAACATGTGCTGAAGAGGCCTTAGAAATAGCCCAGAGAACAGGCCAAAGGGATATTGTGTGGTTTATTCACGGGCTGTTTGATGTAATCAACGCTTCTGAAGGTATGTCTAAAGAGGATAAAAAAGAAAAACTACTTGAATTGTATAAACAAGAGAAAAAAGCACTTTTCTCAGCTTGGAAATTCGCCTCCAGAATAGAAAAAGAAGTGTGGTTAACTGGCTTATTGAAAGATTTCTTAGTTGCCCGTAACTACATTTCTAAGCCCATATTAAAAATTGGGATATTAGTTACCAAATTTCTGAAACTAAAAAGGAGGGAAGAACAATTAGAAAAACTAATCGTCGAAAAAGATAATTAGGTCTAACCGCTCCCCGTTTAATCTAAAAATTAACCGGGGAGTTTTTGTTTTTGAACTAAGTAAGACTTACACATACAGGTATGAGGAAACTGATTTGAAGTTGTGCAGAAGTCTAGCAAAATTTTATGCTATATTAAAAACACGGTGTCTAAGTTAATTGTCGCAAAATCAAATTTAATATACGAACAACCACCAATAAACTCAAATTCGATGGAGTTTTTTAACAATCCTACTAATGTAATACTTTCCATTGTAATACTCCTTTGTGTAGGTTTTTTGATATTCCTTTTGTTGAGAGAGTTTGCATGCTGGTATTGGAAAATTAATGATATTAAGAAGTTACTAGAAGATATAAAGAAGAATACCCAACAAAACTGTGGTAAATCACAAGATAATCTTACAGATGAAGATAATTCAATCTCTAATCCAAAAACCTAAAAGACTTCAAAATTGACTCGTAGGGAGCAACCAAATTATCTGTTACAGACATATTTATAGATATAACCAAATCCCCTTCTGGATTTAACAACAAAACTGTTTCACCAGATTCCATGCCTTCCCATTTATATCTAATGGCTTCAACACCTCCAACATTGGTGTCACTGTAAGTGCCTTTATAATTTGAATAAGATACATTCTTTTCTGCCCACTCTAACAATTCAAGGTTTTCAGAGTTTAAATAAACTGATATTCCAATAGAAGCGGGGCCACCACTTGGTCCAGCAGATTTTGTAATAAAATCCCAATTTTTCATCTCGTGTACACCAATATGACCTTCACTTGAACTGTAATTTTCGTTAGTTCTATCTATAAAAAATCCTCCTGGATTGTCAAAAGCAAAACCAAACCTATTACTTGTATAAGAATCCCATTCAGATATATATTTTTCTTCTGATTCTCCACCTTGTGTTTCTTGATCAACAATATTTATATCCCTCCCCTCATTTTCATCCATTTCCATTGTTTGGGACAATTTAGATGCCTTATCTGACTCCCCTTTTTTAACTACATCTGGTTGTTTTTTGTACTGAAAAAAATAATAAAAGAAACCAACTAATACCAAAATTACTGAGATAGAAATTAATAATGGCTTTATAAGACTTTTTTCCTTGTTTTCCATATAAACACATTATACTAAAACCAAAGGAAAATTATTTTAGATGCTTAAAAGGTTTACGAGAGAATTCCTGCCCTAGAAAAATACTTCTCTACTTCTTATTTCTCAAGGTAGGAAAAGCAATAACGTCCCTTATAGCATGAGTTCCTGTCATGATCATAACCATCCTATCAATCCCGAGCCCCAAACCACCTGTTGGAGGCATGCCGTGTTCCACAGCTGTTAAGAAATCTTCATCCAAAGGATGTGCTTCTTCATCTCCTTCTTTTTTGGCCTTTACTTCCTCTTCAAAGAAACGCCTTTGCAAATCAGGATCATTAAGTTCTGTGTAAGCATTACCAACTTCTTTACCGCCTATATAAGGTTCAAATCTCTCAATTAAATTAGGGTCGTTCCTATGAAGTTTGCATAAAGATGTTGTTTCTTTTGGAAAATCAGTGATGAACACAGGCCCACCAAGTTTATCTTCAACTAATTCAAAAATAGAAGCTACTGTTAAACCTCTGTTAAACTTTCTCCCTCTTTTCCCTATTTTAACTTTCAATTCTTCAGCTTTTTCCTTTAACTCACCATCATCCAATTTAGACACATCAAAACCTAGATGTTTTTTTATAGCTTCCGCCATGGTTAAACGTTCCCACGGTGTCTTTAAATCTATATCAAAACCGTTATAACTAACTTTTGTTGTACCAAGAACTTTTTGAGCTACCCTAGAATATATCTCTTCAGTCAAACTCATCATTTGGTTATAATCTGCATACGCCCAGTAACACTCCATCATGGTAAACTCCGGGCTGTGGGTTGCGTCAATTCCCTCATTTCTAAAGTTATGGTCAATTTCAAATACCTTTTCAAAACCACCAACTATCAATCTCTTCAAATAAAGCTCATCTGATATTTTCAAATAAAAATCTTGCTTTAAAGTATTGTAATAAGTCTTAAAAGGTCGGGCGTTGGCTCCTCCGTAAATAGGTTGCAAGGTTGGGGTTTCTATTTCCAAAAATCCTTTTTCTTCTAAAATATTTCTAACCTCAGAAACAATTTTAGATCTGGTCTCAATTATTTTTTTAGAATCAGCATTAATAATAAAATCCAAATATCTCTTTCTATACCTCTCCTCTGTATCCTTAAACCCAAACCAAGTGCTTGGTAATGGTCTTACTGCTTTTGAAAGAATCTTGATATTTGAGCACTGTACACTTATCTCTCCAGCTACTGTTTTAAAAACTTTACCAGAAGCTTCTACGAAATCTCCTATATCTAAAAGTTTAATTAATTCAAACTTATCTTCCCCAACTGCTTTTTGGCTAACAAATATCTGGATTTTTCCAGTTTCATCTACAACATCAAGAAACGAAAGTTTTCCATGACCCCTTTTACCCATAATTCTTCCGGCCACAACAACTTCTTCATCCATCATTTCTTTTGCCTCTTCATTCGTTTGTTGTCGCAACGAAACTTGAGGATAAGGGTCTATACCTAGCTTTTTTATTTGCTCAAGTTTCTCTCTTCTAATTTTTTCAGTATCTTTATTTATTATTTTTTCAGTCATATCAAAGCTATCTTAACATCTTAATTTTTCTGGGGGAAGTAACTTTATTATTTATAAAAATTAAAAGCCGAATTAATTAGAAATCTTTTTCATTCAGACCTGATACCACTAAAGCTGCGATAACAGTTGTAATAGGAACAGCAATAATTAGACCAATACTTCCAAGCAATGTTCTAATAATTTCCGATGATATTATTTCGTAATTTACGACCTCGCCAAAAGTTTTGCTAGAATCTGTAAACAATAACAATAATGGTAAAGATGCCCCAGCATAAACTAAAACAAGAGTATTTATCATTGAGGATATATGATCTCTTCCTATATCCATCGATCTCGTAAACAATTCCGAGAACCCCATTTTTTTATTTGCACTTTTAAGTTGAAACACAACAGCAGATTGAGAGACCGTTATATCATCAAGGACTCCTAAAAATCCGATAATTATACCTGCAAGAAGTATCCCACGCATGTTCATAACACCACCCTTCATTATTTGTAAAAATGCCGCTTCGTCGGTGGTGTATCCGGTGAGCTTTGCACTATGTACATAGATAACAGATAGAACTATAGTTATTAAGAGAGAAATAAATGTTCCTACAACTGCTACGGTAGTTTTTGTATTTAACCCATGAGACAAATAAAAAGTAATAGGTATTGTTACAAGGGAAAATATAAATATCACAAGTATAGGGTTTGAACCTGTGCTTATTTTTGGCAATACAAGAGAAAATATTATGAAAAAAGTCACTGCCATACCAATAAAAGACGTGATGCCTCTTTTCCCAGCAACGGCTATAGACAATATTAGAAAAATTAGAAATAAGGACAGTAACTGCCCACGCCTAACATAGTCATTTACATACAAATGCACTTCCCCAAAATCGTCCTTAAATCCCGTTAATACAAGCGTATCGCCCTTTCTATACTTTTGTGAAACAGGGGTTTCTGCAGAACCGTTTTCAACATTTAATACTTTTCCTCTTAAATCTTTGTCCAGTATCTCTATTTCCAGTTTTTGGTAGTAACCTCCATTAGTATTTTTAACTTCCTCCATAACATTTTTTACATCTCCTTCATAAGTTAAGTGTGTAGGAAGAGTTACTTCGTCTTGGGCACACACCCCATCATTGATGAAAACTGTTACTAAAGAGGATATAAAAAAAATGAAAACGAGCTTTAAAAATTTTACCTTTCCCAGTGAAACACTTTTTACTAACTTCATAATGGAGATTATAAATACCAAATGAACATCTTTCAATTATCGAAGGATTACTTATTTATAATTACTCTGGTGTTTCTGATTAACTCTTCTGTAAACTGTCCAGTAATCTAAGCCACCTATCTTAACAGTTCCTATTTTAGTATATTTTTGCCGACAACTACTTTTAGGAGAAAAGTCCATAGTAAAAACTACAACATAGTCTGTCACACAACTAGGATATCTTGAAAACTTTCCCCCTGTAGATATGGCCTTAATGGATTTTGATCCTGCTACTGTATAAAAACCATTATAGTTATTATCTTCCATATCTTTTTTTATAATTTGAAAAGCTTCATAAGACCCAATACCAAACGGCTCTCCCTCAAGCCCATACAATCTTGTGGTTAAACCACCCAAGTACGGGTTTGAATAAGCAAAAAAGTAGGGCTTTATGTCATACAATTGCTTTGATGTAAACACCAAATATACAACCATTACCACTAACCCTACCCATTTATTTAATTTATATAAAAAGTAGGTAATTACAATCAAAATAAACGGAAATGCAAAAACAGCGTATCTGTCAGTTTTTTTTGTAGCTAAAGTTAGAGCAACCAAAATAGCTATAGCTAGGCCAAGAGACCAAAAACTTAACCAGGAATCAACCTCATAATTAAAGACTTTTTGAATAGATTTATTTTTTATAGAAGATGAAATAAAAATAAAAACCCCCTTTAACAACACGTATATAAAAAATCCAACGGATACAACAATCAAAACCGACCCAACCACGCTGGTTCTAGCAAATAAAGATGTAATGTAAAAATTATCATCCCTTTTTCTAACTGTTTCATCTAAGATCACATTCTCCGACTTTCCAGATGTTCCCACTTCTTTTCTCCCATCAACACCGATATCAGAAACTCCGATAGAAACTTTTTGATAATATCCATAAAAACTTTTTAGAGGATCGTTCCATATGGCAGGAAAAAATGCGTATACAGATAAGGCCACAGCCACAATAAAAATTATTACAGACAAAAGTTTTTTAAGAACGGAAGAATTTCCAAGCAAAATGATAAAAGGAAAAGCCGGTAAAACTATTATAGCTGCAGACTTAGTAAGAACCCCAAGAGCAAAAAACAATCCAGAAAGCACAAACAACCACCATTTATAACTTTTATAATTTGCATAAATTAAAAATAAAAAGCTCAAGAAAACTAGAATTGTCATTAAGTAATCAAGGTGATAAAGACGCCTCATTCCTAAAACAAATGGTTCTAAAGTAAAAATTAGTGAAAAAATAAGAGCAAATTTGTAGTTAACCATTTTCCACAAAACCAAAAAAGTTATTGCAAATATAAAAGTGGAAAAGATAACAAGAGACATTTTTGCTAAGTAATCACGTTCTAAAAAAGAATACTTAGACATATCACTGCTTAAGTCACTTTCATAATAATTTCTTAAGGGTATGCTTGATATCCACATTAAAGTAATTCCTGGATGATAAGCTTGAAAAGTACCCTCGTACTTTTTCATCTTAATAGAGTCAATAAAACTCATTGTTCTATTGTGCCAATTGATACCGTCAGGATTTATAACATCTTTATATATTTCATATTTGGAAACATAGAGGTAAAAAACCACAAGAACTACAAAACCTATCCATTTTAATGGTAATAACAATCTCTTTACCATGAAAAGATTATACAAGAAGATATTAATTTTTCACCTTTACTATTTATTCTATAGATCTGTTTCAGATTCATTCCCAGAAACCTCAACATTTTCCTCAACAATTTCTTCCTGTTCTTGAGTTTCTGTTCCGGTATCAATAGTTTCCGACATTTCTTCAACAGATTCCTCTATTTCTGTATCTGTTTTATTTGTGTTTATTTCTATATTTTCAATAGCACCACCTTTATAGCCAGATAATAATTTAGAAACCCACCCAAAAAGACTAAATCCCGACTCCCTTTCTTTTATCATGCTAACAATACTTTCTCTTTGTGTTACCAGTTCTTCTAGTTGGAGTTGTAGAGCGGACGAAGAACCATCATTGGATCTTTCCACTACTCGTTCCAATTTCCTTATTCCATTATCCATATGGACCAAACCACTTCTTAGTTGACCAAGATTCTTATAATCAGGACCAAGTAAAAATCTTTTCCAAGCAGGCCTATCTTCAACTTTTTTTGCATGAACTATTCCTCTAGCAATGCTAGAATCAATTTCATTTGCAATATCATTAATCTCAGTATTTAGCTCTTCATTATTTACAACGTCAGATCTTTTGGATACCTTTTTTAATTCAACAGACACGTTTTTCACTTTAGATATATTTAAACTTTTAGGATTCTTCTTCGATTTAGAATCTAAATTTGCAGATTTCTTTTTTTCATTCGAGATCTTTCTTTCATTTGAAGTTTTTGCACCTAAAACATTTCCTCCCAAAAAATAGTGCTCCGCCAAAACCACATTTCCAACAAAAATCACACCGGCAACAATGTACAAAATAAAAAACGGCATTTTTAAATTTAGTATTTTCATATACTTTTATACCTCCATTTTAATTAACTTTAATTGATAAAGCTTGAAAAGATTCGTTGCCTGTCAACACAGCGGTTTGGTAACCATAAACCTCAACTTCCTTTTCAACAAAATCCTCTATGTCATATAACTCATCATTTACAGGAGGGGTCAATTGAATTTTTTCTATGTATATAGGAGATCCCTTGGAATTATTTACCAGTAGATGCTGTCTCTCAAACTCCAAAAAATATACATATTCAACTTCCTTGTCATTACCCTCCTCTTCTTTTACCAATTCTTGAGAAGGTACGGCTTCCCTAAATAATTTTCCGTGCAAAAACATAGGATTATTAGCACCAACCGCTTTTATAACCACGCTGTCATTGTCGCCATTTGTTTTAACAACACATTTTTCACATTCTTTTGGAATTGGGCACGTTTTTTCCACTGATTTTAAAAACAAAAAACCTAAACTTAAAAACGACACACTTAACAAAGATATTATAATTAGGGCAAGATTATTTCTTTTCATATTAGAATTATGCCCTAAATCCACATGAAATTAAAGAGGATGACAATCTGTTTTGGCATACCATTAAACTATAGTTTTAGAGTCATTGATCTGCTATACTTCTGTAATGAGTAAAACAGAAAATAAAGAAACAAATAATAAAATGTCTTTCTCTGAATGGTTTAAAGAAAACAAATCTTTAGCCACAGGTTTAATAGTAGTAATGTTATCCTTCCTAATAGGTTATTTTGCAAAAAATTATCTAATAGCAGCAACTGTAAATAAAGGTGTTATCTGGAGAACATCTGTTATAAAAAAGCTTGAAGTATACCAAGGTTCTAATATTCTAAACTCCATGATAGAGCAAAAACTAATTGAGCAAGAAGCCAAAAAACAAGGCATTAAAGTATCAAAAGAAGAAGTGAATACTAGAATAGAAGAGCTAGAAACCAGCATGAAAGCACAAGGAGCTGATCTTGATAATCTTTTAAAAGATAGTGGTATGACAAGAAAAGATTTACAGAAAAACTACGAGGCTAGCATAATGGCCGAAAAACTCTTAAAAGATAAAGTAGAGATTACAGATGAAGAAGTTCAAAAATATGTAGATGATAATCCAGAATATTTTGAAGGTGCTGATATGGAACAGGCCAAATCACTAGTAAAAGAGCAGTTAAAACAACAAAAACTATCTTCACAATACAGTTCTTTTATTAATGAGCTCAAGAGTAAAGCGAAGATAAACATATCTTCAATGTACTCAAAATAAATTGATAATTAAATGCTGCTCAAATCTACAAGAAGTTTAAAAGAAATGGTTCCCGTGCTCTATGATGGAAGTGCGGGAATTGATGTTTCTACGGACGTTTATTGGGTATTTTCTGGTATATCAAATGAGTGGGAGAATATGACTGTAATATCCCCCGGTTTGTGCGGTGATGAATTTCCAAAAACTTACGGTCACTACCACAACACAGAAGTTACAGAAAAATATAAATTACTAAGTGGTCAAGGCATACTCTTAATGCAAAGAAGAAAATTTGTAGACGATGATTGGTCTTTAGATGAACTAGAAAAAATATATTTTGTGGAGTTTATGCCTGGAGATGAGATAGATATAACTCCTGAATGGGGTCATTCTTGGTCAAATATAGGAAAAGAGCCCCTTATCACTTTAGATAACTGGAAAGAGGGACATACGCCCGGAGATTACGAGCCAATAGAAAAAATGGGTGGTATGGGATATTACCTTATAAAAAACAATGGAGGGGCTGAATTTGTACCAAACCCAAAATATAAAGACTTACCAAAACCAGAATGGGTATCTGCAAAAGACTTCAACTCAATAAATGACAGTATATAAGTGCATTGTGTGTTTAAACTAAAATTACTTATATGAAAACCAAGAATAACGAAAATAACATTAAATCACTGCCCCAACATGTAGCTATAATTATGGACGGTAATAGACGCTGGGCTAAAGAAAAAGGTTTACCAGCTTTTGAAGGGCATAGACAAGGAGCCGTTGCTTTTGAAAAGTTAGTGAATAAAGCCAGGGATATTGGAATAAGATGCGTGTCGGCATGGGCTTTTTCTACAGAAAATTGGAAAAGATCAAAAGAAGAGGTTGAAGCACTGTTTAATATTATTGAAGATATGGCTAATAAATACATTGATAAATGTGGAAAAGAAAAAGTCAGGTTCGTACACATCGGTAGAAAGGACAGGATACCAGAATCTTTAAGAAAGTTAATAGAGAAAGCAGAGGAAGAGACAAAACAATTTACTGAGTTCATCATTACTCTGGCAATTGATTATGGCGGCCACGATGAATTATTAAGAGCATTTGAGAAAATAAAGAAAGAAAATAAGAAAATAACTTCCGAAGAAATAGAGAAAAACTTAGATACAGCCGTTTTACCACAGATAGATTACATAATTAGAACAGGAGGAGAAAAAAGGTTAAGCGGATTTATGTCGTGGCAATGCGCCTATGCTGAGCTGTACTTTACAAACACATATTTTCCAGCGTTTACACCAAAAAAATTTGAGGAAGCTATTGAGGAATTTGCTAAAAGGGAACGACGGTTCGGAGGAAACTAAACACTTCTATTAACTCACTCTGTGCATTTTCTTTTTAGTTCTCTTTATTTTGATATTTTTCTGTTTTAGATTTTTCTTTTTTCTTCTCGGCATAGCTTTGTTATTTTGCCACATTAATGAAATATTTCAATACTTCTATATGATATCATAACGCCATGATAACCTTGAAGGGTGGGAAAAAAGTGGAAATACCATCAAATCAATTTAAAGAGATTTTAAACAACTTTGAAACAGTTGTTTTAGACATAGGAACAGGAGATGGAAGATTTATCTATAAAAACGCCTTGAAACAACCAAAAACCCTGTTTATAGGTATGGATCCCTTGGCATCACAAATGTCTACATACTCAAGCAAAATAAATAGGAAAAAATTAGACAATACTTTGCTTGTATTGGGATCAATAGAAAACATCCCCACAAATCTATTTTCTTGTATAGATAGAATATATATAAATTTACCTTGGGGATCACTTTTAGAAAAAATAGTAAAAGCTGAAAACATACATATCAAAAATATACACTCCCTATTGAAGAAGGAGGGTACACTTGAAACGGTGTTTGGCTACGACCCTGAACACGAACCTACGGAAGTAGGAAGATTAGATTTACCAAATATTATAAGTAAAGAAGACGTTGAAAAGATACTTAGTAATTTTAGAGAATATTTTGAAATTATAGAACTGAGTAGATTAAGTAAAAAAGAACTTGGGGATATGGATACAACATGGGCAAAAAAACTAAAGTTCGGAAAAGATAGAGTTATTCACAGACTAATACTCAAAAAGAAATGATTACTTTTTTAGAATATACATCAAAGCAACGGCAGCCACTCCCAAAGCAAAAGTAATAAAAAAGGGCTTTTTCCATTCTATTATCACTGGATCGGACTTTTCCTCCTTAACAATGTCATTTGGAACTTCATGTATAACGGGGTGGTCTATTGCCGTTCCAACAAAATTATCTTCCTGTTTCTTTTCTTCCTGCATATTTTTAATGGTAACATTTTTGAAAAAATTACTTAAATAGGTTAATATTTTTCCAAAATAGAAGAAAGGAGAGAAATGGGACATCTTTACAGAATATCTTTGGATATGGAAAACTCAAACTTTTTAGTATTTAAAAAATACTTAAAGGAAAAGGGACTGATAAAACAAATCTTACATACCCAACTTTCACCAGAAAGCAGTGAAGAATCCATTCTTGTGCTTGTTTCAAACAAGAGAAATTTTGAAACTTACATGAGAAAGAGGGATTCAAACAGAGATAGGTTAGACCCACATGATGCCGTAATATCTTATAGATATGAGGGTATTATTGGTAAAACTTCGGCAGCCAAAAAAGAGGAAAGGAGATTGCAGAAGCAATTGAAGGAGAAAACAAAATTGCATACGTAACATTATGTTTAGGCAGCTAACACTTTTTTGGCTGCCTTATTTCATCGCTCACAAAGTAAATCTAGAATACAATTAAAGTATGGAAAAACAAAAACTAATAGGTCCTATAGATGCAATAAAGAAAAGTTGGAGCATTGTAGGAAATAATAAAAAATATGTCGTAAAAATCTTCCTTGTTTCTTTTCTAATTTATCTAGTTGCAAATATCCTGTTTTCTATCCTAATTCCATCGCCAAAACCTAAAGGAGTACCATATTATGGAGCGAGTAGAATGACCAACATGTATGACCCGTATGTGGGGCAAAATATTTCCAATATAGTTACCAGAAATATAATCGTACAATTAATTAATAATATTATTTTTATAACGACGCTGTCCTTTCAAACCCTAGCGTTTCTAAAACTATATGATTCCCAAAAGCTTAAAATGAAGGAACTGGTGAAAATGACGCTCGGAACATTGATAACAGCGTTACTTACAATGTTTCTATTTTATCTGATAGTGGGGATAGGAATTATGCTTTTAGTGATACCTGGAATAATATTCAGCATAATGTTTGCGTTTGCGCTCCCTATAGCTATAGAAAGAGGAACAAAAGCTATAGAATCTCTCAAAATAAGTAAGGAACTAACATCTGGTTATAAATGGAGTTTATTATGGAAAAATTTCATAAGTAAAATTTTGGTGGCTATATTATTTTTACTTCCGTTAGTAGTACTTTCATCAGCACCTAGGTATGCTATTGCATCTTTAAGTAATAAGCAAACAAACATTTTATTAATAGTTGTAGCGGTAATTATGGGCCTAATTTCCCTGGTATATTTAGTGATCGGAATGTTCTTAATGCCGGGTATGGATGCTATGATCAACATAGTGTTTTACAAGGATTTGTTAAGAATAAAAGGTTTTGTACCACAGCACCAAACACCAGAACCAGAACTTTCTACTTCTGAACAAAATGTGGAAAACCAGGGTTCTAAACTATTGGCCAACGAAGCAAAAGAAAAACCTCTATCAGACCAGCAACTTGTGAATGATACTGAAAATTAACTTTTGTGTGACTTAGAATAGGTATTTGAGGAAATTTTTCATCTGCTTGGTGTGCTTATTATTGATCACCACACCCCTTAGAGTTAAATAGACCTAATCAGGAATATAGTAAGCACTAATGTAACTAGTAAGATTTTCTTCATTCTCACTACCAAAATCAGCAGACGTTTTGTTATCCATGAAATGGAACTTATTTGGTCTGTGAGATAAAAATCCATATAAAAACGCTATACATTGTTTACAATCAGATTCTATAGAATCAATATTTGCCAAATCTGAAGAAACCAACGATCTAATACTATTAGTGTCGTTTTCATAAGCTTTTTTCTCATTCACGTTATGAGAAAAATCTGAACTAACGATTAGAAGACTATCATCACGATAGGATAATCTCCCAAAGTTATAAAACCTTTGATAATCTCTACTGGTCTTTAAAACTAAAGGTGTAACCTTTGCATCAGGAAATGTTTTTTTAACAAATGGTATTAAAGTATAAATGGAGTGTTCGTTTCTAAAAATTACGTCCTTGATGTTGAGATTTATTTGATTTTCTAAATTATCAATTACTTCGCGATCGGTCCTAAGAACACCATATGGAGTATTCCAATCCAGCTTGCTGGTTGCTACATCAGAATCTTCTCTCGAAAGAGATTCATAATGATCGGGTCCTATTATGTACACATTCTTGATGTTTTCAGAATCTATACCGGAAAAAAACTGTGCAATTAAATCTTTGGCCAGAAAATGATGGGAGATGATCCCTGCTATTATTTTTTGTTTATTAATATCAGATGTATTTTGGAAAGCAGAGTCGTACTCTGATTTATCATTATAAAAGCTTTCTAAATTTAAGGTAGTCTTTTGTAACCCATGTTCACTATCATCTATGTTTTCACTTTTTAAAAGAATTGAACCACCTAAAGCTACAATCAATAATATGACAAATATTGCACCATATCTGATAAAAGCTTTCATTTTATGAGTGAGGAAGACCAATACGGCACTGGGGGTAACTTACTTTTATCTTGAGTGTAATTTAGTTCTTTCCATTTTTCGTCGGTAATCCTTTCACCAAGTGGATTATTAAACTCAAAGTAGGAAAATACTAAACCCCTAGTCAATCTAACTCCGTTTATATCCTTTACTGCCACATATATATAGTTGGGTATACCAGTAGCTTCATACATTATTTGCCCACTAGAAACATCGGTATGTACATCAACAATCAACGCTGATCGAGAATTGTTTTCAATCTGTTCTTCGTCTGGTAAAGGGCTTAAAATATAATCTAACCTTCCCGCCTCGAGCCGTAATCTTTCAAAATCGTCATCTGATATAATCTCGTTCTGGATTTCCTTAACAGCAATGGTCCTAAAAAATCTTAATGACTCCAGCAACTCTTCATTTCTACCCTGAAATACGCTATCTAAAAGATCTCTACTTGCTAACCCATTATTTGACATTTGAACTAATGCAATTAATCTGTCGAGGAAGGAAATATTTGGTTCTACATACCCCTTGGGTACAGGAGGGATTTCTTCATCTTCCCCACCACCAGATCCCATTTCAGAATAGGATTGTTTTGCATACAAAAGAGTATCATGTTTTAACTCAGTCCATGAACCTAAAGCGGATTGTAAATCTTTTTTACCCCAAGAGTCATTTTTCATGAAACCAGGATAACCTGTTTTATCAATTGATTCAGTAAATAAGCTTCTTATGGTGTATAACCAACTCCAGTAAATATTTTGTGTCCAGATATCTTGTGGCACTGCATCAAATTGTTGCTTTAAAACTGACAATCGATTGTTCAGCACGTTCTTTGATTCCGAAGCGTTATTGTTTATCCAATCATCAACCAAAGTATCTGCAGTTTGATTTCCCAAACTAGCCATTACCATTAATGCTGTTGTTGAGCTTGGGAGCTTCTCTCCCGTTTCTGGATCGGGTTTCTCATCTCCTTGAGTTAAGGTCGTAAAAATGAAGGCATCGGGAGTAAATCTCTGCCCCATAAAGCGAAAGCCTTTTGTTTTTGCTTGCAATTCCTCTTTGGTTAACTCAAAGATCTTATCTCCATAAATAGCTGATGACATTATTTGCGGATTCTTGTAACTCTCAAGTTTCTCTTGAATTTGAGAAACGGTTTGCTCGTTTACCTCCTTAACACCTAGACTTTGAATAACATCGTTGTACTCATACACACCTAGATCATCACTCTTTCCTACAAAAAAGGTTGTAGGAACATAAATATCTTCCCAATTTTTTGATTGGTTCGTTTGGTTCAATAACAGACTTAAATGCATAGCATCCCTGGTTAATTTAGAACTCTTTAAAGCAAAATTATTCCTCCCATACCACACCATGGTTCTAAAATACGAGCGCAATACAGAATTTTTGTTGTAATGACTTCTAGGACCATATTGGGTGTAGTCATGTAAAAAAACTAAATCTTCTTCGGCCAAAAGGTCTCCAAAAATTGGCGATTTTTCTAACTTCTCTTGAGCTAGGATTAAATCTGTTTCCTCTTTAGCCATATCATACGAGATTAGTGGTATTGTTGACTTTAAATCATATAACTTGGCCAATATATTCTCTTGTGTATCAAGCTTTTTGTCAGCTATTTCCGAAGATAAAAATTCATCATGTACAGAGTCTAGAATAACTTTCGGAACGGCTAAAAAGGCAATCAACCGTTCATAACTTGCCCTATTATCAGGATCTTTTTCTTTCTCGTAATTAATAAGAGCTTGATCAAATAAACTATCTGTCATTTCCTTCAATTTTGGATAAAATTCTTTTTGCTCCATGTATTCAAGCTCTTTCTCTAAAAGCCGATGATAAACATGAAGTAAAAAGTCGCTACTTATAAAGACAGCATTTTCTGGTTTTCTATCGTAGATACGATAAGGTCCTCCTATTTCACCATACAAGTAGGTCCAGTCGTCTGATCGCCCCGCGGCTCCTTCAGGATTGTCACCATAAAACTTATCAAGATTATTGGAGATAAAAAAATGATCAAGGTTTAAAGCACTTTTCTGATTATCCGTAAAAACAATATTCTGACTGGATTCGAAATTAGGCAAGTTGGATAGTTCAGAGTAATTGATTGTATAGCTAGGTATACTTGGTTTAAAAGAAGTATTATCAAGTTTATATTCAGCGAGTGAGAGGTTTATTTCAAAGGGCACCGACGTTTTAGATTCTCCTGCTAACTGTTCCATTATACCTTCATTAAATAGGTAAAAAACACCACCTATAAATAAAAAGGCTAGAATTAATAGAAAAATTATCATGGACTTTTTCTTTGTAGGACTAGATTTTATTGAAGATTGTTCCTCTACATTTTTAACTTGCGCAGAGATAGGGTCCGCAGGGACATTGTTAGAAACCTCATCTTGTTTTATATTTGAAATGATTTGATCCTTATTAGCAGACATGCTTGTAATTAATATGTTAGCAGAAATTTATTGTTTGTGAATCACAGATCTTTTGAAAATAGGTACTGTGCGTGAGAGTTGCTTATTTTTTCAGCTTTATATTGTAAATCCTTATCTACAAAGTTAGTTTTTATAATTATTTTGCTTGACTCTAAAGTATTTTCTTCCCATGTTATATTGTCTTCACAATTATTTTCTTTGGAGAATGTTTTTAATTCTTCTAACCTATTTACACCAGATAGTTGGATAAATAGCATCGGTTTATAACCATTTTTGAGATAAAAATTATCTGCTTTACCTAAGGCACCTAGCAAAATACTTTTCTTTTTGAACGCTCTTGCCCTATCTTCTATCTCTCTAATAAGTTTTGAACCTACACCTTTACCACGATATGTTTCCAAAACAGCTAACTCCCCTATCAAAACAGAGTCCTCATCATTTGGAAGAGCAAGAAGCACACCAACTTTTTCACTCATATGTTCGGCATAAATTAAAAATTGAGGATATGTAGAAAACTGTTTTTTATAAAAATTTAAATCCCGTGGATGATCAGGTTCTAGATCTAATTCTTTTTTAACAAATTCAAAAGCATCTTCTAAATCGTCTTCGTTATTTAAAGATTTTATCTCTATGTCCATTTTCAAACTCTCACTGGAAACGACTACAACACGAAATTTTTACAACTTTTCCTAGAATATGGAAGTTTTCCCGCCTTTTCCTATTACGGGAATATCACCCATGTCCCAGAAATAATCAAAAATAGCTTCTTGTTGCTTTTTTAGTGCTGGGTCCTTAATTTCATAACACATTATCCTATCACCTTGGATACTGCAGAAAACAACTGTATCTTCGTATAAGTATATTTCTGATTCTATTTTTAGTTTGTGGGGATTTATATATCTGTACTGCCATAACTTTTTAGGTAACTCCTCTATGTCAGTCCAAGGTTCGAGATAGGTTTTGTTGCCTATCTGTTTAATTTTAACTTTATTAGCGACAAGTTCCTTTCTTATCTCCTCTGCTTCTTCGTGAGATAGAAATCTATCCATCTTATCTAACTCAATAATTTTTAATTCTTTAGCTTTTGTTGTAGCGAGGTTAATCTGCTTATAACCCTCTATCCCCTCATATATTTTTATATTTTCCATGTTCATATTATATAGTAGTAGATAACCCAAATACTCCCAAAACCAGAGCAAACATACCAAAAAGAACTCTAAAATTTAGTTTTTCATCAAAAAAGATTACACTTAGAAGAATAACAATTGCACCACTGGTGGCTGTAATGGCGCTACTAACACTTGCAAGCAGCTCATCCAAACTGAGAAATAATAATCCTGTTCCAATGATGTTAAAAACACTTCCTAAAATACCGTTTTTATACGTTTGTGTTTCAGTTTTTAGTGTTGAAAAAAGAGATTTAACTGATTGTTTTTCAATTTTTAAGAACGCCAGACCTACAGGAACCTGCACCAAAGCTAAAACAAACAAGAAGTTGTAAACACCTAAATTATCAATAGTATTTTTACTTAAAGAGTCACTTAACCCTATCCCCACGGCTGCTAACAAGGGCCAAAATATAGCACCACTTTTCTTTAATTCATTAAAACTAAATTTACTTGGCAGGAAGGTGATTAATGTTCCTACAATTGTTAAACCAATGTAAAGGAATTGTGTTTTAGTTAAGTTTTCTGAATTAATAAATTTACTAAATATCATTATATACACTGGATAACTTTGAATAATTAAACTGGTAATGCTTAATTGACCTTTTGATAGTGCAAAAATGACAAGCGCTTCAGAAACTACTGCTGCAAACAGCGCGAAAAAAATTAATCGTGGGAGAATAGAGAGTTGTATATTTATTCCAAAGTATAAAGCAATTGGTACCCATATGAGCACACCAAATAATGCATTTATAAAATAATCTTAGCTTGCTTCTAATTCTTTAAAACTCTTTTTATATGCTAATTGGGATATTGCCCAAAAGAACGATGAATATATTGCTAGAACTATTCCTAACATATTAGTATTTTATCACTGTTATGGGGATTTTGGGTTTTTGGCTAGGTTTGTAGTTGTATTCCATAACAGTCTATGTTTATAAACTAAAGAAGTTTGAGGATTTTAATATCTATCTAAAATGATAAAATAACCATGATTGTCGGGGTGTAAGAGCTTGCTCGTTCCTCATACTTCGGAACTGCGCTTCCTCTTAGTTGCTATGCAACAGGCTCGCGCCACAATATATTAATTTACTTATAATAGATGCTGGAGTTTTGAAAATTGAATAATATTAGTTTTATTGTCGGGGTGTGGCGCAGTTGGCTAGCGCGTACGCATGGGGTGCGTGAGGTCGCAGGTTCGAGTCCTGTCACCCCGACCAGTAAAATTCAAACAACACCGTAACAAAGAAGTGTTTTCTGCCCATCCTTCTCACCTACGTCCTGGGCTGGCAAAATTTTTGTGGTGGGCTTTTGATTCTTTTCCCCACCTCTTCCCCCAATGCAGAAAAGGTAAAGGAACTCTCTAAAAATTGTTTGCCAAAAGATTTATAATTTATTATCATTGTAGTAATGATGGGGATCTAATCCCAGAACATAACCTTATAACAATAAGACTATCCTATGGCAAGCAACTCAAACGAAATATTAACAATAGCGAAAAACATAAGGAAAGCCCGAAACAAAAAGGGTGTTTCGCAAGATAGGTTGTCAAAAATGGCTGATGTTGCATATAACACCATTATTAAAATTGAATCGGGAACAATCCGAAACCCGACCATTGAAACATTGGCAAAAATCGCCAAGGCGTTAGATGCTAAGGTGGACGATTTAATCAAATAACTTTTATGCAAAATAAATTAGCCACAAAACAAGATATAAAAAAAGTTGGCGAGATAAAATCTCTAAAACCATATTTTGACAATGACAAAATTTTGATTTTCAATGAAGATATTTTGAAAATTTCCGCTATCCCAAAAAACTCCGTTGATTTGATTATTACTTCCCCACCCTACAATGTTGATATTCATTACAATTCGCACGCCGATAATTTAACTTATGATGATTATTTAGAATTTACCCAAAAATGGATCAAAAAATGTTTTGACTTGGCAAAAAAAGAGGGGCGATTTTTGTTGAATATCCCGCTTGATAAAAATAAGGGTGGTCAAAAATCAGTAGGTGCAGATATAACAAAGATCGCAAAAGATATTGGCTGGAAATATCACTCAACAATTATTTGGAATGAGGGTAACATTTCTCGCCGCACGGCTTGGGGTTCTTATATGTCCGCTTCCGCCCCATATGTGATTGCTCCGGTAGAGTTGATTTTAGTTTTATACAAAGACAGCTGGAAAAAAACTGGTGGAAGTAGAAAAAATGATATAACAAAACAAGAGTTTATTGATTGGACGAATGGAGTTTGGACATTTCCCGGACAAAGCAAAAAGGGTGCAGGTGGACATCCTGCACCATTTCCGATTGAATTACCAAGACGATGTATAAAATTGTTTAGTTTTGTTGGCGATACAGTTTTGGACCCATTTTTGGGTAGCGGCTCAACACTTATTGCCTCGTATTTACACAACAGAAAAGGGATTGGGGTTGATATTGATAAAGATTACTGCGATATAGCAATAAGACGGTTACGACAAGAGGCAAAAATGAATCAATCAAGTTTGTTAAAATAACCATTATGAAAAACAGCAATAACTTAGTTCAGAAAGATTTACTCATTGAGTTTTTTAAGAAAAATCCAAACAGAGATATTAAACATCCCGAAGTGGTTGATTGGGCTGTCTCTACATACAAGAAAAGAACGGGTAAAGTTTTCCGTGATCCCGATAGGGCAATTCGTCAATTATCTCAAAGCGGATTTTTGATAAAAATTGCGAAAGGAATTTATAAGTATGATCCTGATAAAGCATATAAAAGAGAACTGGAAGATTTTACCGCCGCCCAAAAAGAAGCAATTCTCAAAAGAGACGGCTATAAGTGCGTGATTTGCGGGCGGGGTAAAAAAGATGGTGTTGATTTACATATTGACCACATTAAGCCAAAAGATTTTGGCGGCGAAGCAACAATTGAAAATGGCCAGACGCTTTGTTCACAACATAATTTTATTAAAAAGAACCTTAAGCAAACAGAAACCGGAAAGAAAATGTTTATTCGTCTTTATGAATTGGCAAAAGCGGAAAAGAATGATGAATTGCTAAAATTTTGCACAGATGTTTTGGAAACTTACGAAAAGCACAATATAAACGGGCATATTGTTTGGGAAAAGTAATTTTATGAAGCTCAAAAAGTTTAGAATTAAAAATTATAGATCCATTATTGATAGTGGCGACTGCTATTTAACCGACACAATTACTATTCTGGCGGGTAAAAACGAATCCGGCAAAACTTCCATTCTTGAAGCACTAGAAGATTTTGATACAGACAATAAAATCAGAGAAGCTGCAAGGCCAATTAAGTCTCCTGATATGATACCAGAGATTTCAATCACTTTTATTATTGATAAAGATACTATCAAGGAAATTCTTGAGGAAATAAAAAGCCCAATAAAACAACCAACAGAGACTGAAATTGAACTTATAAAAACTTTCCCTGATAAATATTCATTCGGTGAGGATACTCTACAAAATGAAATTTTCGGCAACGAAGATATTGAAAAGATTCAAAAATCTATAAAAGATAAATGGAATAAAGTTAAAAATATCCGCACAAGATACGAAGCACTAGGTGGTAGTATATTTGATTTTGAATTTTCGGATTTTGCGAACGAAAAAACACTTTTTACAAATTTTAAAAAGGATACCACACCAAATATTGCTCAAATTGACGAAAAAGAACGTGATAATTTTTCTAAATTACTTACTGAAATAGAGGTGGGGATCAACGATCTTGAAAATTTCTTTACTACTGAAACAAATTTTTTGGGCGCCCTAAAACAGTGGATACCGAATTTTATACTTTTTAATTCTTTTGATGATATTTTCCCAAACAAAATTCCCTTCGCCGAGCTAGAAACAAATGAGTGGGTAAAGGATTTATCAGTAATTAGCGAGCTAAAAATTGAAACAATAAAAGGGGCGGATGATAGGGGAAAAGAAAAGCATAAAGATGATATAAATATCAAACTCAATGATGATTATAAAAAATTTTGGACACAAGATGTTTCAAATTTAAGCATAAGTTGGGATTCGCAATATCTATATTTTTGGATTAAAGAAGACGGCGAACCCTATGCTCCGAGCTTGCGAAGTAAAGGGCGACAATGGCACCTCGCTTTTTATATAAAAGTCTCGGCTCGCGCAAATGAAAATGTGCCAAATATAATTTTAATTGATGAGCCGGGCTTATTTTTGCACGCCAAAGCACAAGAGGATATTTTAGGTAAACTTGAAGATTCTGCGAAGGAAGTTCAGCTAATTTTTTCTACTCATTCGCCCTATCTTTTGGAAGCCGATAAACTAAATAGGGTTAAGTTAGTTCATCGCACTAAAAAGGCGGGAACAAAGATTGAAAATAAA
>Ga0116174_10001430_pt1 | contig 21708 bp, 19 predicted proteins | sample AD_UKC087_MetaG_FD_89801 | JGI IMG/M metagenome (GOLD analysis project Ga0116174, IMG submission 89801) | Active sludge microbial communities of municipal wastewater-treating anaerobic digesters from USA - AD_UKC087_MetaG | ecosystem: Engineered > Bioreactor > Anaerobic > Digestate | place: USA...
TAAAATGAAGATGCCGCTTATAGGCATCAACGATTCGGGAGGGGCCAGGATCCAGGAAGGGGTCAATGCCCTTGCCGGATACGGCGAGATATTTTTCAGGAATACTCTGTTAAGCGGAGTCATACCCCAGATATCTGTGATACTTGGCCCATGCGCCGGAGGGGCTGTTTATTCACCTGCTCTTACTGATTTTGTATTTGTAGTTGATAATATATCAAAGATGTTCATTACGGGTCCGGAGGTCATTAAGGCTGTTTTGGGAGAAGAGATATCAATGGAGGATCTTGGAGGGGCCAGGGTACACAGCGAAATAACCGGAAACGCACATTTTTTTTCCTCAAGTGAGGAAGAATGCTTTTCTCAGATCAGGAAGCTTATTTCCTTAATTCCATGGCATAACGGACAAAAAGCGAAAAATGCAGAGCCGGCAGAGCCTGATCCGGCTTATGACATTGAGAAGATAGTGCCTGAGGACCCTACGCTCCCTTATGATGTCAAAGACATTATAAAATCAGTGCTCGACAGGTCTGATTTTTTTGAAGTAATGGAGAATTATGCACGAAATGTTGTTATCGGTTTTGGAAGGATAGGAGGCAGGACTGCAGGGTTTGTTGCTAATCAACCTCTTGAAATGGCCGGTGTGCTGGATGTTGATTCCTCCGACAAGGCTGCAGGATTTATAAGATATTGTGACGCTTTTAACATACCGATAATCAGTTTCGTTGACATTCCGGGTTATCTTCCGGGAATTGATCAGGAACATGCGGGCATTATAAGGCATGGAGCAAAGGTGCTTTATGCATATAGTGAAGCAACTGTTCCCAAGATAACAGTAATACTGAGAAAGGCTTATGGGGGCGGCTATATTGCAATGCCTTCAAGACATCTGGGAGCAGATTTTGTTTTTGCATGGCCCACTGCCGAGATAGCTGTTATGGGGCCGGAGGGCGCAGCAAATATTATTTTCAGAAAAGAGATCATGTCTTCGGATGATCCGGAGGGAACAAGAAAACAGAAAATAGAGGAGTATAAGAGGATGTTTGCCAATCCTTATGTTGCTGCCTCAAAGGGTTATGTGGATGCCATAATAGAACCTCTGGAAACAAGAAGATCCCTTCTTCATTCGCTTGCCGTTACGGAAAACAAGATGATCCAGGTGCCTGCCAAAAAACACGGACTTCCTCCTTTCTGATTTACTGAAACAAGCAATTATTTTGAAATGAAACCAGAACCAGCACCAGAACTTGAATCTCTTAACATAGATTTTACTTTGTACAAGACCCGGCTGAGTCCGAAATTCAGGAACAGGGTAGCTTATAAGGCACCCGATTCTTCAAAGATATTGAGCTTTATCTCAGGTACTGTGCTGGATATATTTGTCAGGGAAGGTCAGGAAGTAAGCAAGGGAGACGACCTGATGATACTTGAAGCCATGAAAATGCAGAACTACCTTAAGTCGATGCATAGAGGCATTATTAAAAAGATATGTGTATGCCAGGGCGATAAAGTGACAAAAGGCACACTGCTTCTTGAAATGGAGCAGATTCATAATACACCTTCATAGATGATAAACTCTTTTATTTCTGCAGGGATTTCCGGTTTTTCCTTAAAGATTCCATAAATACTGGAACCGCTGCCCGACATCGAGGCATACATAGCTTCTGCCCTGTAAAGTGATTTTTTATATTCCAGAAGTTGAGGGTATACTCTGAAGGCAAAATCCTCAAAGTCGTTCACAAGGCCCTCTTTCCATGTTGTCGGGTCCTGCTTTATCAATTTTTCAAGACCTTCTGAAGTATCTGATAGTTTAGTATTAAGGTAGGCTTCTCTTGTGCTTATCCTGATCTGCGGGTTTAAGAGAACAATCCTGTAGCCAGAGAGAAAAGGATCAAGGGGTTTCAGAATCTCACCCCTGCCCCTTGCAAGAGAAGGCTGCGGATTGATAAAAAAGGGACAATCGCTGCCCAGCTCCAGTGCCAGGTGATTAAGCATTTCATCATCAATTGAAAGGTTGAAATACTTGTTTATTGTTTTCATTATGTAAACCGCATCTGATGACCCTCCACCCAGTCCTGCACCGCTTGGGATTGCCTTATGCAGATGTATTCTGAAAAAGGGGAGGGAGTAGTGTTGCCTGAGTGTCCTTAAGGCCTTTATAACAAGGTTATTTTCAGGTTTTGTATTTATATTGTATCCTGTTACGACAATAGTATCCTCCGTACTGTCTTTTGGCCCAACAACGAACTCCAGCGCATCACAGAAATCAAGAGGGTAAAATACCGTCTCGATGTCATGAAAGCCATCGGGACGTTTACGGATCACCCTGAGACCAAGATTTATTTTTGCTTTTGGAAACGTGATCATCGGCAGTGATTTACTGCAAAAATACCATTAGCTTTTGAATTAGAATAAAATAATGTGAATATTAGCTTTTCAACAAGTTTTTAACATAAATATGTTTGTAATAATAAACTTGCTTCTGCTTTTAGTGAAGTATGCTTATTCATACCTTTGGGACTATTGGGAAGAATTCCGAAAATATTTTGTAATTAACTATAAATCAATAATATAATATTAATGACAAGACAAACTAAACCAGGTAGGCCAGCAGTTGTTGCTTTACCTGATTTTGGAAGGGTGCCTCCGCAGGCTATTGATATGGAAGAGGCGGTACTGGGAGCTATTATGCTTGAGAAAGAAGCCGTTATTGCAATACTTGACATACTCAAACCGGAAAGTTTCTATAAGGAAGCGCACAGCAAGATCTTTAAAGCTATATCTGATCTGTCAGCCAGGGAATTCCCTGTGGATCTTTATACAGTAACTGAGGAGCTAAAGGCTCATAATGAGCTTGATAGTGTAGGAGGACCTGTATATTTAACCCAGCTTACCTCTAAGGTTGTTTCCGCAGCAAATGTTGATTATCATGCAAGGATAGTAGCGCAGAAATATATTCAGCGGGAGCTAATCAGGGTGTCGACGGAGATACAGGCTCGTGCATTTGACGATACATGGGATGTAACTGATCTGCTTGATTACTCTGAAAATGAATTGTTCCAGATAGCTGAGGGTAACATTAAGAAGGAAGTTGCTCCCATCAATATAGTAATCAAGGAAGCGATAAAGGAGATAGAGGCGGCTGGTAAGAGGGAGGATGCTCTTGTAGGTATTCCTTCAGGTTTTACAAAGCTTGACAGACTGACTTCCGGATGGCAGAAATCTGAGCTTATAATAATTGCCGCCAGGCCTTCAATGGGCAAGACGGCTCTTGCACTATCTATGGCCAGGAACATGGCAGTTGATCATGGCAAGAATGTCGCAATCTTTTCGTGTGAGATGTCATCAATGCAGCTTGTTAACAGACTGATAATAGCCGAAACCGACATACCGGGTGAAAAGATAAGGAACGGACGGCTTTCAGAAGAGGAATGGAAACAGCTTGACACAAGGATAAAGAAGCTTGTACAGGCTCCGATATTTATTGACGACACTCCGGCAATTTCAATCTTTGAACTCAGGGCAAAATGTCGCCGGCTTATGGCCCAGCGAAAGCTCGATGTGGTTATAGTGGACTACCTACAGCTTATGTCAGGTCCTGATAATGCCGGAAGCCGCGAGCAGGAAGTAAGCAATATTTCCCGCTCCCTCAAGAGCATAGCAAAGGAACTTAATGTTCCGATAATAGCGCTTTCCCAGTTGAATAGATCGGTTGAAATGAGAGGTGGAACCAAAAGACCTCTCCTGTCTGACCTTCGTGAATCAGGTGCTATAGAGCAGGATGCAGATATGGTAGTCTTCATACATCGTCAGGAAAAATTCGGGATCCTTACTTTCGAAGACGGGTCTTCAACAAAAGGCATAGCTGAAATAATCCTTGCCAAGAACAGAAACGGACCCGTTGATGACGTCAGGCTGAGATTCCGGGAGGAAAGAGCCCAGTTTGTTGATTTAGATGAATTTGACATTGATAATTTGCCTGAACCAGGGTTCGCTCCAAGCATTACGCTCGGCTCCAAGATGAATCATGACAAGCTAAGGAACATGGGTAATGAATTCGATTATGAGGTTGATTTTCAAAACGAGCCTCCTTTTATGTAGGATTTGAGATAGGTTGTCTTAGTTTGGGTAAATACGGAATTAAGAATGCTTGAGATTACTATTCCTTTTTACCATCAACGACAATTACTATTTCTCCTTTAGGAGCTTTGTTTGTGAAGTGGTCAAGGATAGTGGAGAGAGTGCCTCTTACGGTTTCCTCAAAGATTTTTGTAAGCTCCCTTGAGACTGAAGCCTTTCTGTCAGGACCGAAATGTTCGCACATTTCCGAGAGAGTTTTCACCAGTTTGTGAGGAGATTCATAAAACACAATAGTTCGGGTTTCTGTCTCAAGGGAAGTAAGTTTTTTATTCCTTCCCTTCTTAACCGGGAGGAATCCTTCAAAGCAGAAGCGGTCACAGGGAAGCCCTGAATTAACAAGGGCAGGGATAAGTGCTGTTGGACCGGGTAGTGTTTCAACGGGTATTCCTTGCTGAATACACTCTCTGACAAGAAGAAATCCGGGATCTGATATCCCTGGAGTTCCTGCATCTGAAATAAGAGCGATAGTTTTTCCTGAGTGTATTTTTGCACAAACAGATTTCAGACTTTTGTGTTCATTAAACATATGATGCGATTGCAGCGGAGTCCTGATCTGATAATGATTTAGTAATTTGATGGCCTGACGTGTATCTTCAGCCAGGATAAGGTCAACACTGCCAAGTATTTCTACAGCACGGTAAGTAATATCCTTAAGATTGCCCAAAGGAGTGGGTACGAGGAATAATTTACTCATTTATGGGAAATTTTCGTTTTATGAGTTCCAGGAGTTGTTTCAAAACTGTATTGTCAGTGCTTTCACTGGTATAATCATTTAAAATTTTTTTCGCATCGGAAAGATCAGCTGCATTATCAAGTCTTTTGATTGCCTGCTCAAATAATTTAGGATCCCCGTTGAATATTTCTCTGATGAAGAGAAATCTGTCATTAACTCCTACGGCATCTGACAGATTTGTTATGGGCTTTATCTTTTTGATCTCGGAAAGATTCTCGTCTTCCCTGGAACTTGTTAACTGTTCATTCAGGCATCCCGGCCGGTCTGAAAATGTATCAGCAATTATTGTCCGTGCATCACTCTTCTTTTTTGTTACATGAGGTTCTTCATTTTTAACAGTGATTACCGGACTTTCCGCTACGATTTCCTTTTTAGCAATTGCCGGTTTTTCAGGAGGAGTGTCTTCCAGTATCTCGATCTCGGGTTGCAAAGGTTCAGCCTTAAACCCAGGTTCAGTTTTAGGCTCAGTCTTGGCTTTAGTCTCATTTTCAGTCTTTTGTGCTGCTGCTGCTGTGGCAGGCTTAATTGCCGTTCCGTTCTGCACATTCTTTAAAAGAGCAATTATTTCGGCAGCACTTTTGCATTTCAATTTTGCCATTTCTACCTGGATTACCGGAACACCGGGATAGTTCCTTAAATCATCAATTATATCATGTGCCTCATGAAGTTCCTTGATAATTAAATCAACAGTTGCGTTGAAATCCATACGTTTTAATGTTTATTAAACAAAGCAATTTCCTTATTTTGCAAAATTAAGTATTATTCCACAACTCTAACGGAACTATTTATAATTGGTACATATAAAGCAAATTAATTAAAGATGGAGTTTCTGGAGAATTCGGTTGGAGCTGCAGGAAAGAGAGGATCTGTTGAAGTTATAACGGGATCAATGTTCTCGGGGAAGACCGAAGAGCTTATAAGAAGATTACGAAGGGCTCAGTTTGCGGGACAGAAGGTTGAAATATTCAAACCCTCTGTAGACAGGAGATATTCCGAGATGAGGCTGGTGTCTCATGATGATAAATCGATAGTTTCAACTCCTGTTGACAATTCTTCATCAATTATCCTTCTCACAGGGGATGTGGATGTTGTAGGAATAGATGAGGCCCAGTTCTTTGATGCAGCTATTGTTGATGTTTGCAATGAGCTTGCAGATAAAGGCATAAGGGTGATTGTTGCCGGTCTTGATATGGATTTTATGGGAAAACCTTTTGGTCCTATGCCTGCTCTGCTCTCAATTGCAGAATATGTAACCAAAGTTCATGCTATATGCGTAAGATGCGGAAATCTTGCCCGGCATTCTTTCAGGAAATCTGCTGAGGAGCAGGTTGTTGTTCTTGGTGAAAAGGATAAATACGAACCGCTTTGCCGATTCTGTTATAATAAGGCTACGGGAAAGAAATAACTATAAATAAATTGAAATTCAAAACATCAGATATTGCAAGGATCACAAAAGGAATTCTTTACGGAGATCCGGATGTTGTTATCACAGAGTTCATAACTGACAGCAGGCACTTCAGTCTGGATGAAGGACTGGCTTTCATAGCGATAATTGGACAGAATCATGATGGCCATTTTTTTATAAGTTCTCTTTACAAAAGAGGAATAAGGTGTTTTATTGTCGGGAGAATGCCCACTGATCCTGAAGCTTATGATGGAGCTGTTTTTATTGTTACAGAAAACACTGTTAAAGCCCTTCAGCTTCTTGCTGCTGAAGTGAGAAAATCTTTCAAATCCCCTGTAATGGCTGTTACGGGTAGCGCTGGAAAAACAATAGTCAAGGAATGGCTGGCTGATATACTCGGACTGACAGTCCCGGTTATCAGGAGTCCCAGAAGTTACAATTCCCAGATAGGGGTGCCCTTATCGGTACTGAAACTCGATGATAAATATAAGCTGGGGATCTTCGAGGCTGGTATATCAAAACCCGGCGAAATGGAAAATCTTCAGAAGGTTATTGACCCGGATATAGGTATTATTACAAATATTGGTGATGCCCACAGTGAGAATTTCAGTGACCAGACAATGAAAGCAAGGGAAAAACTGAAATTATTCATTAATAGTTCCCTTGTAGTTTATTGCAGAGATAATGACTTTGTAAGCAACTTAATTGACGGGGATCCTGTAATGCAGTCAAAGATGCTTATTGACTGGTCCTTGTGTAACAAAGAAGCTGAAGTATTTGTAAAAATAAAACACCAGTCGGAAGGAAGAACTTCAGTGGAAGTAGTCTTCCGGGGAAGAAACTATGATTTCCTTATCCCTTTTGATGACAGGGCATCTGTTGAAAATGCCATAACAGTTTTATCAGTCTGTCTGGCTCTCCAGACCGATACCGGAATAATAAGGAAAGGCCTTGCAGGTCTTGTCTCCGTCGCCATGAGAATGGAGGTTAAATCGGGTATCAACGGGTGCAGGCTTATAGAGGATTATTATAATTCTGACCCCGGATCGCTCGGAATGGCAATTGAATATCTTGCGTTGCGAAAGACCAGCAAGGCAACTTTAATTCTGTCAGATTTTATACAGACAGGACGGCAGGGCAGGGATCTTTATGGTGAAGTTGCAAAACTTGTGAAGCGATTTGGAATTGACAGGTTCATAGGTATAGGGCCGGATCTTTATGATAACAGCTCTCTTTTCAGCAAGGGGACTGAATTCTATAAATCGACAGATGATTTTATTTCAGATTTCTCGCCCTCTTACTTCCGCGATGAAACTATCCTTCTCAAGGGTGCAAGGAAATTTGAATTTGAAAAGATAAGCAAGCTTCTTGAACAACAGATACATCAGACTGTACTTGAGATAAACCTTGATGCAATTGCACACAATCTTAATGAATTCAGAAGATTTCTTAATCCGGAGACAAGGATAATGGTAATGGTTAAGGCGTTTGCATACGGAGCGGGGCCGGGTATGATAGCAGAGCTTCTTGAATATCACAGGGCAAGTTATCTTGGAGTGGCCTATGCAGATGAAGGTACGGAACTGAGAAATTCAGGGGTAAGGATACCTATTATTGTAATGAATCCCGATTATCATTCTTCAGAACAGATAATAAGATATAACCTTGAACCCGTAATATTCAGTTTCCCGTCTCTTGAGAGATTTACTGGTGTTGCGGCAAAACACGGTTTGGTGCAATATCCGGTTCATATTAAGATTGATACAGGGATGCACAGGTTGGGTTTTATGCCTGACGAAATTGACATGCTTGCAGAAAAGCTTGCCAGCCTCGAATCAATAAAGGTTGCATCAGTTTTTTCACATTTTGCCGCAAGTGAAGATGAGCGTTATGATTATTTTACTCACAGGCAGGCTGGAGAATTCATTAAAGCTGTTAAACGGATAAGGGAGGCAATCGGGCATCCTTTCCTCAGGCATATATGCAACTCTGCCGCTATTACCCGTTTCCCGCAATATCATTTTGATATGGTCAGACCGGGTATTGGCATTTACGGAATCGGAAACTTTCCCGGTGTTAACCTTAAACCGGCAGGACGTTTCAAAACAAGGATTTCCCAGATCAAAAAGATAGGGGCCGGAGAGCCTGTAGGCTATGGCTGTGCAGATATATCGGAAAAGGAGAGAACAATAGCTGTACTTCCGGCAGGATATGCAGACGGACTTAAAAGGATCCTTGGCAACAGGAAAGGGGAGCTTTTTATCAGGAACAGCAGAGCGCCATTGATAGGTAATATATGTATGGACACATGTATGGCTGATATTAGCGGAATTGATGCATCAATTGATGATGAAGTTGAGATTTTTGGTGATAATATAAGTATTGATGAGCTTGCAATAGCCTGTCATACAATTCCATACGAAATACTCACCTCCATTCCCTCCAGGGTGAAAAGGGTGTTTTACCGGGAGTGATTAGTTTTTGGCAATAAGCGGTATTTTCCTTACTATGCCGAAAGCTTTCTACGAGATCCTCAATACAGGTGCAGACTGATATTTCTTGAACTTGTTAGAGTTGATCATGTTTATCACTTTTTTGACTGTGCCGGGGTCAATTCCTTCTCCTTTAATTCTTTCAGCAGGTTTCTTAAGTTCAATATACTGGTAGAGTATAGAATCCAGGACAGGATAATCAGGCAATGAGTCAGTATCAAGCTGATTTGGTCTCAGTTCAGCAGAAGGGGGTTTGTTGATTATGCTCTGGGGTATTATCTCCTTTTGTCTGTTTATGTAGTCTGCCAGCTCATACACATCTGTTTTATAAACGTCGCCTATAACCGACAAGCCTCCTGCCATATCTCCATAGAGTGTTCCGTATCCGACTGCTGCTTCACTTTTATTTGATGTATTAAGGAGTATGCAACCGAATTTGTTGGAAATAGCCATTAGCAGGACAGCTCTTATCCTGGCCTGGATGTTTTCTTCAGTGACGTCAAAGGGTCGCCCGGCAAAAACAGGAGCTAGCTCTTCTTCAAACACCCTGAAAGGTTTTTCGATGCTTATAATGTCATATTTTATCCCGAGTCTGTTTGCCAGTAATACAGCATCCTCAACCGAGTTTTCAGATGAATACCTTGATGGCATCAGAAGAGCCCTGACATGTTCTTTCCCAAGTGCATCGACAGCAAGGCAAAGGCCCAGGGCGGAATCCATACCGCCTGACAAACCAATTATGCAATCTTTCAGGCCTGACTTTCTTAAGTAATCCCGGATCCCTGTTATAAGTGCTTTATGTATAAGATCGTATGGATCCCTCTCAGCAGTTTTTTGTTTTACACGACCTTCAAGTATTTCTTCAACAGAGAATGTTTCAACAGCCTCGTCGAAAAACGGAAGCTGACGGATGATCTCTCCTTTACAGCTGATTATTTTGGAAGCTCCGTCGAAGATAAGTTCTGTGTTTGCTCCGGTTTGATTAACTTTTATCAGAGGGATTTTATGTTTGCGGGCTTTGTTTAAGAAAATCTCAGTCCTGGCACTTGTCTTTCTGTATGCGAAGGGAGATGCAGACATGTTCACGATCAGGTCGGGTTCTTGCTTTGCAAGCTCATCCATCGGGGAGATTTTATACAGTCTCTTTTTTTCATATTCATTATCAAAAGATTGCTCATCCCAGAGATCTTCACAGATTGTTATCGCTATTTTCAGCTTTCCGAATCTGAAAACTGAAAACTTATTCCAGGGCTCGAAATACCTGTTTTCATCAAAGATGTCACAGGTAGGAATCAGGGTTTTGCTTGCTGAAAAAATAATTTTCCCTTCTGAAAGGGCCAGAGCCGAGTTGTATAGTTTCTTTCCTTCAGAATTCGTATTTATAGTTGGAGATCCGACAATAGCAGTAATTCCGTAACACTGTTCTGAGATCTCAGCGACTGTCCTGTTACACTTTTCAATGAATTCCTTCCTGTCGAGAAGATCAAGCGGCGGATAACCCGGGATGCATAATTCAGAGAAAACAATGAGATCGGCTTTATCAGCTTTTGCTTTTTTTATTGCATTAATGATAAGGGCTTTGTTCTCCTCAAAGTTCCCGACATGATAATTGAGCTGAGCTATTGTTATTTTCATTTTACCTGTAATCAAAAGATGACTCCAAACCGGAATGAGAGTAATTTATGTGATACTTTATCAACCGGCTGATTTTCTAGATCTTTTGTTATGTCAAGGAAATTATTCTCAAAGCCAAGTCCCACTACCACTGCTGTATTTCCTCCAAGGCCATATTCAAGTCCTGCTATTATATGGTAGGCCATATTGATCTTTTTCAGTTCAGAAGTAGCTATTTCTCCCTTGATATCAAGGGATGGTATATCTGCTTTACCACCTACAAGGATCTTTGGATCAAGGCCCAGATCTGCAAAAAAAGTGTAATAGCCTATCTGCTTTGTCTGAAGCTTTAATCCCAGGGGGACAGACAGATACTGTATTCTGTAGACGATTGATTCACCGGAATCGACATCAACCATTCTGTCGGGGTGTTTAATCAGTTCGAAGCGGGTAGGAGAATTACTTACAAGCCGGCCTCCGGCATTGATAAGGTTCAATCCGGTTGAGATTGAATAGTTGGGTCCGAAATACTGATTATATGAGATCCCAAAGTTGAAACCCGGTCTTGCACCTTCATTTTTAATTGTACTTGCATCTGTTGAGAACCAGCTTATTACAGGGTCGAGATGAACTCCAAAGCTTATTACGGGAGGAGGTTTGAATTGTCTTTCCTGGCGGCTGCGTGGCTGGCTGTATGCCCCGGCGTTTGTTGAAAGGAGGAGAACAAATGCAATTAACTTTATCAGATCAGGTGGATTCTTTAATTTTTGTCCCATTTTCCCTTGAAGATATATTGTTTGGACTTAAATGGTTCTAAAACGGCAATATTCGGAATAAATTCTGACTGTTCTGCGAAATTAATAAATAATAATGGAAGTGATTGTGCCGTTATGATACTTGTCAACCATTGAAAAGTTATATATTTCGGACTTCAAAACAGTCTAAATGAAGCTTCGTATTCTTATTCCTTTAGTTTTGATATCAACCTGCTCATTGTTGGTATCATGCAGAAAAAATCCCTACAAAGTGGATATTTCCTCTGTCAGGGTTGATCTTGAGATCAAAAGGCTTGAACAGGATCTCTTTAGCGCTGATCCTGCAGAACTGTTACAGCAGTTCCCTTTAATTGCGGAGAAATATAAAGGTTTCCTTCAATTATTTGGTTATGTCATTAATGCAGGAGAAATGAGCAATCCTTTGTTCAATGAAGTACTTTTCAGTTTTTGCACCGATAAGCTAAACAACGAAGTTTATTCGGTTGTAAGCAGGAAATATGAAGATATATCCTTTCTTGAAGAAGATCTGGAAAAATCTTTCAGATATTATAAGTATTATTTCCCCGAAAGGAAGTTGCCTGATATTTATACTTGTATCACAGGTTTTAATAACAGCATGATAACAATGCAGGATTCTATAATAGGGATCAGTCTTGACAGGTATCTGGGCCGGGATTCAGAATATTACAAAATGCTCAATGTGTACAGGTACCAGACAACCAGGATGAATTCTTACAATATAGTACCGGATTGCATGTATGCCTGGGGAAAAACTATATGGGATATAGAAGAAATGGAATATCCGTCTGCCGATGTCATGACAGAGATGATACATGAGGGTAAGCTGAAATATTTTGAGCGGTGCATGCTGCCGGAACTGGCTGACACCTTACTATTCGGATTCTCAGCTGACCAGATGCAGTTCTGCATTAATAATGAAAGGCAGATGTGGCTGTATCTTGTTGAACGTGATCTGCTTTTTAGCAGTGATCAGATGACAATAAGAAAGCTGATAGGGGAGGCTCCCTTTACCAGTTTTTTTACAAATGAATCACCGGGGCAGGCTGCTGTGTGGTTGGGTTTCAGGATCGTAGAGAGTTATATGAACAACAATCGGGAAGTGACTCTCGACGAGCTTATGAGTGATAAGGATATACAGGCCATTCTGGGAAAGGCAAGATATAATCCAAAATAAAACCAGGGATATTGAAAAAGAAAAGGGTGATTCAAAAGCCGGGAAACAGGTTTTGAATCACCCTTCTCTTGTGCCAAACAAATATTATTCAGGATGTATAGCCTCGACAGGGCATACATCTGCACATGCTCCACATTCAGTACAAATATCCGGATCGATCTTGTAGATATCACCTTCTGATATTGCTTCAACAGGACATTCATCAATGCATGTTCCGCAAGCAGTGCAATCTTCGCTAATTTTGTAAGCCATTTTTATTGTTTTTAATTAATTAAATTTCGTTACTCGCACAAATTTATTTAAAAATTCCAAATTACAAAATGGTTATCGTGAACAATTATTATTACATATTTATAATAGCTCACTAAAGGGAAGCGGGAAGGGATATTCATCTAAAAGTCAAGGCTGAATGAGAGGTAGAAGACTTTTGGCAGTACGTAATGATCTTCGATACCCCATGCCCAGTCGGCCCTGACAAAGTAACCTGCAAGTTGTGCTCTTAACCCGGCTCCAAATCCCATAATTACAGGTTTTCTGTTGGATTCAAGCATTACAGTCACTGGACCGTTCTTTATTATTTCAGTATCGTAGGCATTTTCTCCCGACCAGGGGTACTTTCCGCTCCAAGCTGTTCCTATATCTCCAAAGCCAACTATCTGAAGACCGTTCAGGAAATTTGAACGCAGGGGATGACCAGCAAAATACCTTATAAAAGGCCATCTTATTTCGCTGTTTATTAATGCGAAACTTGTACCGTTCCTTGCATTCTGGATAAAACCCCTCAGGTTTGTAGCTGTGGTCTGGAACCCGTAATTTACATCCGGACTGACAGGTATTGTTTTGTCGAACATGCCACTGGGATTGAAAAGGTAGCCCATCCAGTTATCAACTCCTCCGAGGTAATACAGCAACTTTGTCGGTCCGTATGAAGTGCTTGCAGCAAAACGGTTCGCCCAGATCAGCTCACGGTGGATCTTTGTATATTTTCGGAAATCAATTCCAAGAACTACCATATCCGATTTTCCAGCTGCTAACTTCTTATAATACTCTCCGAAGATCTTGAACCTTGTACCATAGTAGATATTGACTATCCTTTTGCGGGTGTTGTCATAAATAATTTCACCTTTAAAACTTACCCAGTGGCGGGAAAGGTTGTTGCTCATAAGCGTAGCTATGTCTGTTGGTACGAACACATGCCTGTCATATCTGTATGCCAGTGTGCCCTTGAGTGCAAAGACAGGTGTAAAAGGTTTTGACAAAGTAAGGTAGACGTTATGAGTATGTGATTTAACAAGAGAGTCACCTGATGAACTTTCGTATGCCTGCCTGTAGAAGATAAGCTGCTTGTCAAATTTTCCTTTAAGGTTTTCGACACTTAAAAGATATTCATTGCTATCGAAATTGCCGGCGAAACGGAATCCTCCTGTAATCCTGTAATCTTCAAACAGGTCTATTATACCGAACCTCGACAGGGTATTCATTCCGGGATTGTAATATGAGGCACCATCGCTGTAAATCTGGTAGGAATTATTAAGAAAGGTAAAATCAATCTGATTGGCGATATAGTTATTATAGAAAGAAGTTTCGTAGATCCTCATTTGAGGCATAGTCAGTTTCCCCGTATCAAGGTCAATATTCATGTAATCCTTACGCCATAACTGTTCATAGTAATTCTGTTTTTCCTTTTCAAAGATATAGTGCCTTATATCAATAGGTTCATCCTTAATAAAATACTCGTAATAGGGTTTTGTAAGAGTGTCTCTTCTTCTTTTATCTTCAGCAACAAGCCATTGTCTTAACTGTTCCACGCTATCCGCCTTGTGAAAGAAAAGGTTTCTTTCCTTCCGGAAGTTACTTATGGTGATATCATTCTGTGAAACGGGTTTTGCATTGTCAAGTTTTCCCTTTCTTAGCGTATATCTGCCCTTATAGAACAATATCTCTCCGTAATCATCGGTATTATTTGCTACAGACTGATCAAGTATGTTCCTGTCATATGCTGAAACCGGGGTTGATGTCAGGAAATAACGGTAATGTGTGGTTGTGTCAATGAATGCAATCGTACTGTCGAAACTGGCTACGTAACGGTTAATAACTCCGTCAGCGTTTCCAATGTATGAAATGTTATTACGGATTGATCCGGCAGGGGAGAAGCGGTCGGTATATCTTCCTTCAGTCAGCCTTGTGAGCAGGTTTGTTTTTCCGGTAATGTCGTAGGTAAAGAGATCGAAAGTCATACCACGTTTTTCGAAAGGATCCCCGCTGTTTGTCAGAGTATCGGATAGCCTGTTTGATGAAAAAATAATCTCTGTAGGTGAATTATTAAGGAAAGAAGGATTAAGATCATCTGCTATGTCTCTGGTGATTTGCTCATTGGTTCCTGAGGCAATGGTGTGGATATAAATATCGGTGAGGCCATCCTTGACAGCTGACAAGACAAGCGATGATCCTTCAGGAGAATATGAAAAGTCTAGGATCTTGTCAAAATAAAGAAGGTTTCTTTTCTCAGTCGATTTTTCTTCATCCCTGTAGAAATACATAACAAGGCCTGCCTTCTCTTCATTTATGAATGTTAGTATCCTTCCGGAAGGGTGCCATGCCATAACCGGATAAGTTTTGTCGCTTGCGTAATTATATTTCGGCTCAGCCCGGAAAATGACCTTATGTTTTCCCGTAGTCTGATTGTAAAGCCATATTTTTTTCCTTCCAAGATCGTTTGTGACATATGAAATATAAGCTCCATCGGGAGATATCTTGACCTGCTGATAGATCTGTTCCTTCTTTGACCTGCGCAATTCATTCCCGTCTTCTCCAGGCAGGTTTTTGTTATTTGAATATTCATTTCTATAGAAGGCCTGCCATTCGACAAGAAGTTCCTTAAGTTTTTTCCCTACTACATACATAATACCGTCATCTATTTTTTTGTAGACTTTTGTAAGGTAAATTATGTTAGGTATAAGGATATCGCCGTATTCCTTTCCAAGAAATCTCCAGAAGGACTGACCGGCAAAGACTGCATTCTCATATTCAAGATGATTGATATTTCTGTATTCTCCTGACATAATACCATCTTTCACCCTGTTTTCAACCTCGTCATCCCAGCCCCATGCAACATAATTTGCAAGCCCTTTAAGATACCAGTCCGGCATATTGATCACTGAAGAACTGGGAATCCTGTTCTTGACCTCGGCATTGTAAAGCATTTCGTTTATTATCGCTTCGGCTATTGCGGAAGCTATCTGTTTCTGGAATTCAATATGATCATTTTCGTAATACAGCATGATCTTATGTGTAATAAGCCGGCTGTATCCTCCTGTATTATAACTCTCTTCATCGAAAGTGACAAGATTGATATTTGACTGTTTGAACTCGGCATTCTTCTTGTGAATTATGAAAATAAGCCGTTTTTCAAGTGAATAGTCGAAGAAATCTTCTATCTCCTCAATTTTTTTTATAGCATAATCGGATGCGAAATCTGCCAGATCGCGACCGTATTCATTAAAATAACAATCAAAATCATCGAACCTGTAGTATGACCAGTAATAATCATAATACTGGACCCTGTTTTTACCGAAGGTCATCTGATGTCCATTATAGAACTGAGCACCTGCATCTATAAAATAAAAGCACGCTAAAACAGTGATTATCAGAAAGCGGACATGCCTCATTGTGATGTCTTTTCCAGGATTGGGATTGTCTTTAATTAGCAAAATCTGTTCCAACTTGCTTATTTTACGAAACAAAACTAATGATATTATATTTTATATTATAAAAACGATAAAACTTTATTATTTTTGTTTTGTTTGATAAAAATTTTTTCCGGTCTGATTTTTGTTGTGTTTTATGCAACCATTTTAAGCTAACTCACGTTAATAATATGTTGAGGCATTCTAAAAATGAATTTCAATAACATCTAATATTTCCATTTATTATGAAAAAGATATTTTTATTTTGTTCTATTATTCTTGTCACTGCATCTTTGGCTGCTCAACCCGTGATGAAACTTTCAGAACTCAGTCATGATTTTGGCAAGTTTAAGGAAGAAGCCGGGCGGCAGTCCTATGATTTCATTGTAACAAATACCGGTAATACGCCACTTGTCATTCAGAACATAGCAGCATCGTGCGGATGTACAACACCGGAGTGGACAAAGGCACCGATTGCTCCCGGAAAAGAAGGCAGGATAAAAGCTATTTATGATCCGAGAGACCGGCCGGGTGCATTTAACAAAACACTCACAGTTTATACAAATGCAAAACCTGAGGTTGCAGTACTGGTGATAAAGGGTGAGGTCATACCCCGCGAAAAGACTGTTGAGGAGATATATACATACCCTGTTGATTTGGCTAAAGCCGTGAGGTTTGAGAGCAATCATCTGGCTTTTACAAATGTAAGAAAGACTGAAAAGAAGGTAAGGGTGATGCCTATCATAAATACCTCGACAGAGCCAGTCAGGATCACTTTCGAAATGCTTCCTGCCCATCTTACCCTGAAAGCAAATCCTGAGACACTGAAACCTGGTCAGAAAGGGATTATTGAAGGAACCTATGATGCAACGAAGAATGACTCATGGGGAACGGTAACCGATATGGTTAAGGTTGCACTAAACGGTGTTGTCCAGAATACCTCATATTACTATATTTCAGCAAATCTTGTTGAGGATTTCTCAAAACTTTCAAAAGAAGATCTTGAGAAAGCACCGGTATTCAAACTGGCTTCGACTACCTTTGATCTTGGCAAGATACCGGGTTCAACCCAGAAAGAGGTAGAATTTAAATTCACCAATACGGGCAAAAGCGATCTTGTAATAAGACATGTTAAATCAACATGTGGATGCACTGCCGTAATGCAGACTCAGGGATCTAGTATTAAACCGGGGCAATCCAGTTCGATTAAGGCAATTTTTAATTCAGGTACATATAAAGGCAGGGTAACAAAAGCAATCTATGTCTATACAAACGATCCGAAAAATTCGGAAGTTGTACTGATGCTTAATGCTGAAGTTGAACAACTGGCCTCTGCGAAATAAAAATAGTTGAGAAATATTACTAAGACGATGTCTGAGAAGCTTTTAAGACATCGTCTTTTTAGTATATTTACATTATATCCGGCATTGGGATGGTAAGGAGTGAAAAATATAAAAGCGCTGTGAATATAATAAAAGGCACTAATCAGCCACCCTCTGTCAATCCTGAAGTGTTTAGCGTAAGAAAAGACAGAAAGACGGAAAAGTTTTCTGTTGATTATTATGTGTCGGGGATATTGTCGGGCGACAGAACAATTCTGAGCAGGGCAATAACTCTTGTCGAGAGTTCATTGCCTGATCACCGGGATGAGATCAGTGCAGTAATTGAACGATGCCTGCCCCATAGCGGAAATTCCGTCCGTATAGGAGTGACAGGCTCGCCGGGCGCAGGAAAAAGTACTTTCATTGAGTCGCTGGGATTATTCATAGTTGGAACCGGAAGGGAACTTTCAGTTCTTACAGTCGATCCGAGCAGTGCAAGAACAAAAGGGAGTATTCTTGGTGATAAAACCCGAATGGAAAAGCTAAGCACCCACCCCTCTGCCTTTATCAGACCATCACCCTCTGCCGGGATAACAGGCGGGGTGGCAAGGAGGACAAGAGAAGCAATAATACTCTGTGAGGCTGCAGGCTTTGATACAATAATTGTCGAAACAACAGGAGTGGGCCAAAGCGAAACTACAGTAAATTCACTTGTTGATTTTTTTCTCCTTCTTATGCTTGCAGGTTCGGGAGATGAACTGCAGGGAATAAAAAGGGGCATTATGGAAATGGCCGATGCTGTTGTGATAACCAAAGCAGATGGAAACAATGTAAATCAGGCTCATAGAGCAAGGGAATTATTCAATAATGCCCTTATGCTTTTTCCCCTGCCGGCGTCTGGTATCAGGCCACAGGCATTTTCATGTTCAGCTCTTGAAAACAAAGGGATAGAAGAAATCTGGAACACTATTGCAGAGCATGTTTCACAGACAAAGAAGAACGGTTATTTCCTGGAACGGAGGAAGGAACAGTCAGTTACAGGTATGTACGATGCAATAGCAGCTTACCTTCAGGATTCTTTTTACAGCGATGAAAAAATCAGTGCTTTAAAAGAGATTATTGAAAAACAGGTATATGAAGGGAAAATAACTCCTTTTAAGGCCGCTGCTGAGCTGATAGATAAATACAGAAACAGATAAGATATTATCCGATTATTAATATCTTTGCCCACTTGAATTATTAATAACCAGACATATAAACAGAAAATTAAATGAAGAGATTATTATACCTGTTAACACTGGCAACGGTGATTGCTGCCTGTTCATCGGAACCGGGTTATGTTATCAAGGGTGACATTGAAGGATCGGACCAGGAATTATTCTATCTGCACAGGGTTGTTGACGGGCGGATCGTAGCTATTGATTCAGCAGTTTCAAAAAAGGGATCCTTTAAAATGAAAGGTATAATTGATTATCCTGATCTTGTTCAACTGGTTGCCATGGATAACGGTGGAAGGATCAATTTTTATCTGGAGAACACAGAGATAACGCTTTCAGGGAATATTGATTCTCTCGAAGTTTCAAAGATATCCGGATCAAAGACACACGATGAATATCAATCCCTTATCGATGCCAGCAAGGAATTTAACGAACAGGCAATAAATATTAACACGGAATATCAGATGGCCAGGCAAACGAATAACGAGGCTAAAATGGCCTTGCTGGAAAAGGAAATCGTTGCTTTGGAAGATCAAATGATAACTATGCAGAAAGATTTCGTCAAAAACAATCCTTCTTCCTATGTTGCTCCTGCTGTTTTAAGGAGCATATCATATTATATGGAAGGAGACGAAATTGCTGATATAATAAGCGCCATGGATGCTGATATGGCTAAGCTTCCGATTGTAAAAGAACTCGATGCCATGGCTACAGCATTAAAGGCTGTGTCGATCGGGCAGAAAGCTCCGGATTTTACAATGAACGATGTTGACGGAAATCCTGTTTCTCTTTCCTCAAAGATCGGATCAAAGCTTCTGCTTCTTGATTTCTGGGCAGGATGGTGTAACCCGTGCAGATTGGAAAATCCGAATCTCGTAAAGATCTATAAGCAGTTTAATAAAAAAGGTTTTGATATTTTCGGTGTTTCTCTCGATCAGGAGAAAGATAGCTGGGTAAAGGCAATTGCCGATGATAAACTCACATGGACACATGTATCGGATCTTCAGTACTGGAATAATTCGGCTGCAAAGTTATACTCCATCAGAGCAATACCGGCAAATTTCCTTCTTGATGAATCAGGTACAATTATTGCAAGGAACCTGAGGGGTGATGAACTTTTGAATAAAGTGCAAGAGGTGCTTGGGCAATAGTTGTTTTTCAGGATTCAGTTTTGTCTGACTCTTCAGGAATAAGCTCCCTTTCCTTTATAATTTCTTCCTTCGGGCTTTTTGCAGTCAGGAAAAGAAGAGGCATATCGGGGCGGACTTCTTTAATTCTTAACGAGGGTGAATCCATCCATTTCCGGCCTCATTTTTTATTCTGTCTGCACCCGGATTACCCCTGATTTATATGGTAATCTGTGAGCCGGGAATTAACATATCGAAAATTGCGGATATGATTTATCTGCAGGAGATAAATCATTTGTGATGTTATATGTTAAATTTGCATACGCCGGGAATTTATATTAATGAAAAAAAAGATCATCTTTCTGGTTTTTGCCGCTCTCCTTTCCTGCAATACAAGTCCAAGGGAAGGCAGGGAAAGGATCATTACCGTCAGCATTGCTCCTTTCAGGTATTTTGTTGAAGAGATTGCCGGTGATGATTTTATTGTTAATGTTATGGTTCCGGCAGGTTCGAATCCCCACATCTATGAACCTGTTCCTGACCAGATAAACAAACTGCGATTATCCGAAGCATACATAAGTAACGGGTCGCTTGGATTCGAGCTTACATGGCTTGACAGGTTCTATGAGATCAACAGGGATATGGTAAAACTATCTGTGGGGGATAAGATTGATCTCATTGCCGATGAACATGATCATCACGGGCACGGGAAACATTTCGACGGAGCAGATCCACACTTCTGGTTATCGCCACGCTGTGCAAAAGTGATGGCATCATCGGTTTATGAATTGTTATGCAGCCTGAATCCGTCAGCTAAGGAGAGATATGAAGCAGGTTATAACAGTCTGCTTGAAAAGATTGTTAAAACTGATATGAAGGCTGATTCGCTTCTGTCTGATTTTAGGGGCAGGGCATTCATGATCTATCATCCTAACCTGGCTTATCTGGCAAGAGACTATGGGCTGAACGAGATTGCAGTTGAGTATGAGGGAAAAGAACCTACTCCTTCCGGGATGAAAGAGCTTATAGATCTTGCACGAAAGGAAAACATCAGGATTATATTTGTTCAGAGGGAATTTGATAATAAGAATGCAAAGGTTATTGCCAGTGAGATTGGAGCCAACCTTAAAGTGATAGATCCTTTGTCGGAAGACTGGTTGGGAAGTACAACTGACATTATAAATTCACTTCACGAAAGTTTTTTATTAAGCGGAAAATAAGTCAGTCCTATGGCATATATTTTTGATATGAAATCATTATCAGCATCATACGGGAATAAGGTGGTGTTGCAGGATATAAACTTCAGGGTAAATGAAAATGATTTCATAGGGGTTATCGGCCCGAACGGAGGCGGCAAAACCACCTTGCTGAAGGTTATACTCGGACTTATTAAACCCACCTCAGGCAGTATAACCTTTAATAAAGATCTTCCAGGCGAAAATATAATCGGATATCTTCCGCAGATTTCGACAGGCGATAATAGCTATCCTGTGAATGTTACCGATGTGATCCTTTCTGGCATGATGGTACGGAAGAAGATAATTACACGTATGTCGGCTGCCGATAAGAAGAGGGCTTCCGAGGTGATTGATGAACTTGGTCTGACGGCAGTGGCAAAGTCATCTCTCAATGAGATCTCAGGTGGACAGTTACAGCGTGTTTTTCTCGGCCGGGCAATAATAGGGAACCCGGTATTGCTTCTTCTTGATGAGCCTGGAAATTTTGTTGACTCAACATTTGAAAATAATTTTTATGAAAAACTGAAGGAACTGAATAAAAGGATGGCCATCCTGATGGTTTCTCACGATATCGGGACGATATCGTCGCATGTAAAATCATTTGCGTGTGTCAACAAGCATCTGAACTATCATCCCTCATCGGAGATATCGAATGAACAGCTTTTGGCTTACGATTGTCCTATTCAGTTAATTACTCACGGGGAGGTGCCTCACACGGTATTGAGAAGTCACGCATCAGATGGACATTAATATTTTTCAATATGAA
>Ga0116174_10001437_pt1 | contig 21632 bp, 23 predicted proteins | sample AD_UKC087_MetaG_FD_89801 | JGI IMG/M metagenome (GOLD analysis project Ga0116174, IMG submission 89801) | Active sludge microbial communities of municipal wastewater-treating anaerobic digesters from USA - AD_UKC087_MetaG | ecosystem: Engineered > Bioreactor > Anaerobic > Digestate | place: USA...
CTGGGGAAGACCGACCCGTTCTCGCTGTTGTCCGCGGGCCGTGCGGCGATCGTCGGAGAGACGGCGCTTGCCATGAAGCTCGGGGAAATATTCGCCAAGTACCAGCCTCCGGCTTCCCTCGGCGGCGAGCCGGAGCAGGAGCTCCTGGTATTGAAGAGGACCATATCGGTCAAGCAGAGGTTCGCGACCGGTCCGGTGATGGGAAAATTTCTGAATGCGTTGAAGCAGAAGAAGCTGATCGGCAATAAATGTCCCTCGTGCGGCCGGATACAGCTCCCGCCGCGGGAAGTGTGCGCCGTCTGTCGCGTGAGCGCGGACGAATGGGTGGAGGTCGGGCCGAAGGGGCAGGTCCGGTACATGGAATACGTGTACTATGCCAGCCCGGACCCCCTGACGGGAGAAACCAGAGAGACTCCGTACGGCATGGTGAACATACTGCTCGACGGCTGCGAGGGCAACGACACCTTCGCGCATCTGATACGAAGAGATCAGATGGACCTTATAAAGAATGGAAGCAACGAGGTCGCCGGAACGAGAGTTCGCCCCGTGTGGAACGACAAGCGAGTCGGAAGCGTTTTCGACATCAAGCATTTCGAGATAGACGAGTGAGGAGGGGAACGATGAGTCTTGATTACGACAAAAAGGATTGCTTTACCGTCGAAGGGAAACTCGCGCTCCCCTATACGTACTTCGCGGGGAGGGTGGGAAGCAAATTCATCACCGCCATTCGCGACCAGAAGAAAATAATGGGGGTGAAGTGTAACGCGTGCGACAGGGTGTACCTGCCGCCCAGGCAGACCTGTGAGCGCTGTATGGAGGATATCCGGAATAACTGGATCGAGGTTGGTAACTCCGGCGAGGTCGTCAACTTCACCGTTGTCCGCTATAACGACGGCCATCTTCCGAGAAAGGCCCCTTACGTGCTCGCTCTGGTAAAACTCGACGGCGCCGACACACCGATGGCCCATATCCTCGACGGTCTCAAGCCGGAGGAAGTTGAGATAGGCATGAGGGTCGAAGCGGTGTTCGCGAAAGAAACCACAAGCACCATTCTCGATATCGACCACTTCGCGCCTTCGAAAACCAAGAAGGTGCAGGTGTCGGAGCGTGCCCCGGCGGAGAAGGCGCCGGCGGCGGCAAAAACAAAACCACATCCGGAGATGGATGAAAGGAGGAAAGCGATGTCCAGGAAGGTTATAATCACCGCCGCGCTGGCGGGTGCCGCGACCATGAAGAACCAGAACCCGGCGGTTCCGTATTCTCCGCAGGAGTTCGCGGAAGAGGCGTACAAGTGCTACAAGGCCGGTGCCGCCATGGTACACGTGCATGCGCGGGAAGACGGAGGCATGGCGACACACGACCACGCGCGCATCAAGGCGACGCACGACGCCATCAAGGACAGGTGTCCGGAACTCATCGTCAACATGAGCTCCGCCGTTGGTATGGGAAAGACCCCGGAACAGCGCATCAGCCAGATAATTCACGTTAAACCTGAAATGGCGTCGCTGAACACGAACACCATGAACTTCAGCCTGCTCGACCGTAAGACAGGGAAGATATTCATCGATTTCATCTTCGAGAATACTTTCACCATGCTCCAGGATTTCGGCAAGGCCATGGAGGAAAACGGGGTCAAGCCCGAGATCGAGGTGTACGACATGGGCGGTCTGGACAACACCATGCTTATTATGAAGCAGGGATTTTTCACCGATCCCATGAATTTCAACTTCGTATGGGGCGTCGCGGGAGGCCAGGCGTTCAGGCCCGACGCCTTCCTGTGCCTTAAAAACGCCCTGCCCGCGGGAGCGAATTTCACCACATGCGGTGTGGGCAACGACCAGTTCCCGGCCATTACCATGTCATGCCTTGTCGGAGGCCACATGCGGGTTGGGCTCGAGGACAACATCCGCATACCGAACGGCGAGATGGCCAAGGGCAGCTACGAACAGGTCGAATGGGCGGTTCGCATAGCCGAAACCCAGGGAAGGGAGCCGGCCACCCCCGACGAAGCGCGCGAGATTATGGGAATACGTAAACGGTGACGCGAATGACGCGGGGGCGCGGAGCGCCCCCGCGTGCAGTATATTCAACACGTAGATGGATACGATTATGGAAAAATGCACCTGCACTGTGGATGAAAAAGGGGTTGCCCTGATCACCCTGTCCAATCCGCCCATGAACGCGTTCGACGAGGAGATGCTGCTCGGGCTCGAGGAGACGGTTAAAACGATCGTTTCCGATCCGGCCTGTAAGGTCGCGGTGATCACCGGAGACGGCCCCACGTTTATCGTGGGCGCGGATGTAAACAAAGTGCGCGAGGTCAGGACCTTCGAGGACGGTGTGGAAACCACGGCGAGGGCCCAGGGTATAATGAACCTCATTGAGAATTCGAGGAAACCCTTCATCGCGGCCATAAACGGACTTGCGCTCGGCGGAGGGACGGAGCTTGCGCTCGCGTGCCATCTCCGTGTGGCGGGAGACCAGGCGCAGATGGGGCTCCCCGAAATCATGCTCGGCATCATTCCGGCGTTCGGGGGAACACAGCGAATGGCGCGGCTGCTGGGGCCGGCCCGCGCGATGGAGTACATGCTCACGGCGAAGTTCATCGACATGAAGGAGGCGGAAAGGGTCGGTCTGGTAAACAGGGTCGTTCCCCACGCCGATGTCCTTCCGGAGGCGAAAAAACTCGCGCGAAGCATCGCGTCGAAGGGACAGCTCGCCGTACGGGCGATCGTGGAGGCGGTCATGGAAGGTGCCCGCCTGCCGATCAGGGAGGGGCTCGCGCTCGAAAGCGAGCTTTTCGGAAAGCTTGCCTCCAGTGAGGACAAGGAGGAGGGAATACGGGCGTTTCTGGAAAAGCGGAAGCCAGTATTCAAAGACAGATAACGTGAAATCCAGGAGGTAGTGAGGATGCAGGTTACCGAGAAGACGATCAACGAAATATTCCGCAACCGCATGCTGAAATATGGAGACCGGCTTGCGGTCGAGAAAAAACGAAAGGGCGCGTGGGAACAGGCCACATGGAACCAGTATTACGATCGTGCGCGCTCGGCCGGACTTGGTCTCGTATCGATCGGTATAAAAAAGGGTGATCGCGTTTCGCTGGTTTCGGAGAACAGACTGGAGTGGCTGTATGCGGACATGGGTACGCTGGGGATCGGTGCGGTGCTGGTGCCGATCTATTCGACCCTGACGGCCGAGGAGATGGAATTTATCGTGGGCCATTCCGAATCGAAGGTCCTTATAGTCGAAAACGGCGTTCAGCTGGAAAAGGCGCTCGCGTTAAGAAAAAAATGCCCCAGGCTCGAAAAGATCGTTATAATCGAAAATGACACGAAAGGACCGATACCGCAGGGAGTCATGAGCTTTGCCGATCTGATGCAGGCCGGTTTGATGAAGCACGGCGAGGATGCGGGGCTTTTCGAGCGCCTGGCGGCGGATGTGGACGTCGAGGACCTCGCGTCTATCGTCTATACCTCGGGAACAACGGGGCATCCTAAAGGCGCGATGATCTCGCATAAGAACATAATGGCGCAGATAAAGGCGCTTGCCTCCGTCGAGCCGCAGTACGGTTTCGATACTGATCAGACCGTTCCCTTCCTTCCACTCAGCCACGTTTTCGAGCGTATCGCCGGCCACTTCTTCGGTATGTACGTCGGCCTGACATCATCCTACGCCGAGAACATGGACACCATCGTGGCCGACATACAGGAGAAGCGTCCGACGGAGATCCTCGCGGTTCCCCGCGTGTGTGAAAAAGTGTATCAACGCATAACCATGCAGGTGCGTAACGAGCCGGCATGGAAGCAGAAGGTCTTTTTCTGGGGCCAGAGAGTCGGCGCGAGGATAAGCGATTATCGCGAGAGGAAAAAACGCATACCTCTTCTTCTGAGGATCAAGTATTTCATCGCATTCCAGATGATATTCAAGAAGCTGCAGAACGCGCTGGGCGGTCGAGTGCGCTGGATGACCGCCTCGGGTGCGCCGACCGCGAAGGAGATAATCCAGTTTTTCAACGGGGCGGGAATACAGGTGATCGAAGGATACGGGATGACCGAGCTGACGGCGCCGGCCACGATGAGCAACCTGGCGGACTACCGTATAGGCACGGTCGGGAAACCGCTGCCGGGAGTCGATATCAAGCTGGATAACGACGGCGAAATCCTGGTAAAAGGCGACTGCGTCGTAAAGGGGTACTGGCGAAACGATGAAGCGACGCGCGAGGCGTTCACGGAGGATGGATATCTTCGTACCGGCGATATCGGCATGTTTACGGAGGAGGGCTTCCTCATCATCACCGACAGGAAGAAGGACCTCATCATCACCTCGGGCGGCAAGAACGTAGCGCCTCAGAACATAGAGAACCTGTTTAAAAGCGACCCGCTGTTCACGCAGTGTATCGTCATCGGTGACAAGAGGAAATACCTCACGGCGCTCGTCAATATCGACCGCCAGATCGCGGCGAAGCTCGCCGAGGAGCGCGGGATAGCCTTCGGGGACCCGGAGGAGTTGATGGAGAACGAGGAGTTCCTGAAAGTCGTCGACGAGCACGTGGCGGAGAGGAACGACCGGCTGGCGAAATACGAGACGATCAAGAAGTACAGGATAATCAGGCAGGAATTTTCAAAAGAAACGGGTGAACTCACCGCGACGCTGAAAGTGAAGCGGAAGGTCGTCCAGGAAAAATACGGTCCCGTCATAGAGAGCATGTACAAGGAAGACGCCGCGCAGGCGGGATGAGCGGAAGCGAATCGAAAAGAAAACCACAGAGGGGGATACAAGCATGTCGGCTGATGTGATGGAACGAAACATCGAGCTTAAATCGGGAGTGAACCGGGTCTTCACCAATCCGGACGCTGACGCCGCGCGGGAATTTTTCCGCGGGAAGTCCAGGGCGCTCAAACCCAAGCTTTCCACGGTTCAGGATGTAGTGCGCACCATGATAAACGACGGCGACTATATCGCCATCGGGGGATTCGGCGCGAACCGCATACCCACGGCGATCTGCCATGAAATCGTCAGGCAGGGAAAGAAGAATCTTGGATTCGCCGGTCATACCTCGACCCACGACTTCCAGATCCTTTCGGCCGGCGAGGCGTTCAACCGATGCGATATCGCCTATATCATCGGACTGGAGGCGCGGGGCCTCTCGCCAAACGCGCGTCGCTACATAGAAAGCGGCAAGGTCGAGCTTACCGAGTGGACCAACGCGACCCTGTCGTGGAGAATAAAGGCGGCCGCCATGGGGCTCTCGTTCATACCCGCGCGCAATATCATGGGGACCGACACATTCAAGTACAGCGCCGCCAAAGAGATCCTCTGCCCGTTCACAGGGCAGAAGTACGCGGCATTCCCGGCCCTCTATCCGGATTTCGCCGCCATACACGTTCACGAGTGCGACGTGTACGGCAACTGCCACGTTTACGGCGCGTCCGTTTCCGACCAGGACCTCGCAAAGGCCGCAAAGAGGGTGGTCATCACCACGGAGAGGCTTGTCTCCACCGAGGCGATCAGGCAGCGTCCCGAGGCGACCTTCATCCCGTTCTGGTGCGTGGACGCGGTTATAGAATCGCCGTACGGCAGCTATCCGGGCAACATGCCCTACGAATACTTTTCCGACGAGGAGCATTTAAGGGAATGGCTTGCGGCCGAAAAGGATCCCGAATCGCTGAAGAAGTTCATGGAGAAATACATCCACGGTACGAAGAACTTCGACGAATATCTCACGCTCTGCGGCGGCATCGAAAAGATGAACAAGCTGCGCCGCATCGAGCTTCTGATCGACAAAAAGTAGGAGGATGAAATGGCTGACTACAATCCCATGGAGCTCATGATCTGCGTCGCGGCGCGCAACCTTGAGGACGGCGCCACGGTCGTGGTGGGGACGGGCGCCCCGTGCGCCGCGGCGATGCTCGCGCAGAAGACCCATTCCCCGAATCTGTGCATAATGTTCGAGGCGGGCGGCGTGGCCCCCATTCTTCCTTCGATGCCCATTTCGGTGGGAGACTCGAGGACTTTTCATCGCGCCCTGATGGCCAGTTCCATGCCCGAAATTATGGAAACATGCCAGCGCGGTATGGTCGATTACACCTTCCTCGGCGGAGCGCAGATCGACATGTACGGCAACATCAACTCTACGATGATAGGCGCGGATCACGCGAAGCCGAAGGTCCGCTTCCCGGGGTCGGGCGGAGCGAACGATCTCGCCTCGCTGTGCTGGCGGACGATGATGATGACGGTCCAGGACGCGAAGCGATTTACGGACAAGATCAATTTCATCACTTCGCCGGGATACCTGAAGGGCGGAAACTCGCGCTACGAGGCCGGGCTTCCAAAGGGTACGGGGCCGTACCGGATAATCACCAATATGGCCATCATGGGCTTTGACGACGAGACCAAGTGGATGAAGGTGCTCTCGATCAATCCCGGATACTCGCGCAAGGACGTGCAGGACAACTGCGGCTTTGAGCTGAAGTGGGCGGACACTATCGCGGATACGCCGCCGCCGACCGATGACGAGCTGAGGATTTTGCGGGAGGAGGTCGACCCGCATCGTTACATAATCGGAAGATAGGCAGTGTGGATGGACGGCGGCCAGCGCCGGCAATCCGGAATCTGCGGCATGGAGGAAATCATAATGGCGGATGTGTTCAAGGGAATAGAACCGATGGTGTACAAAAGCAGGATCAGCGTTCCCTACCACTGGTGGGCGGGCGAAACGGCCTCCAGGTTCCTCATTGCGCTGAGGGACGAGCGAAAGATCCTGGGCACCAGGTGTACCGGGTGCGGCAAAACATACCTTCCCCCGAGAAAGAACTGCCCGTCCTGTTTCGAGGCGGCGATGGACTGGGTGGAGTGTGCCCGGGAGGGGACCGTGCTTGCGTTCACGGTAGCGCGCAGGCAGCTCGCTTCGCTTCCCCGTAAGGTACCGGTCATTTTCGTTCTGGTGCGGCTCGACGGGGCCGATACGGCATTGTTGCACTACCTCGAGGGGATCGATCCGGGGAGCGTGCGTATCAGCATGAGGGTCGCCGCGAGGTTCGCGCAGGAACGCGGGGCCAGGATGCAGGACATCGAATGCTTCGTTCCGAAGGGCGAATAGGGAGGGGCCATGGACAGAGCGGCAATCATCGGCATAGGAATGACGAAAATCGAGGCGCGCAAGGTCGACATGACCTTCGCCGACATGGCGTTCGAGGCGGTGCGCGGAGCGCTCGCTGATGCCGGCATGTCGATCGACGATATCGACAATGTGATCACGACATCCAACGATTTCTGGGACGGAAGGACCATCTCGTGCATGGCGGTGGGTGACGCCAGCGGGGCCTCGGACAAGAACGTTTCGTGCGTGGAAGGAGACGGCACCTTCGGCGCCTTTTACGGACTGGCGCGGACGTTGTCGGGTTCGTACGGCACCACGCTGGTCACGGGACACTCGAAAGGCTCCCAGAGCGTTTCGAGCCTCATCACCAACGCCGCCTTCGACCCGATCTATAACAGGACGCTCGGCGCCGACATGATTACGGCATGCGCACTGCAGGCCAACGCCTACATGGCGCGCACGGGCGCCACGGCGGAACAGCTCGCTCGCGTTTCGGTCAAAAACCACGGCAACGCGCTTCTGAATCCGAACGCGCACCTGGGCATGAAACTTACTGTAAAGGACGTGCTCGACTCGGAGATGATCTCCGATCCGCTGCACAGGCTGGACTGTTCGCCCGTCTCCGACGGCTGCTGCGCAATCATCATAGCGGACGAAAAAAGGGCAAAGAAGGCGAAAAAGCAACCTGTATGGATAAAGGGTGTGGGCATGTGCGCGGACGCCTACTTTCTCGGCGATCGCGACCTGTCCAGATCGGAATCGCTCGTAAAGGCCGCGAAATCCGCCTATGCGATGGCGGGGATTTCCTCCCCGGAAAAGACGATCGATATCGCCGAGGTGTACGACGCGTTCAGCTACCAGGAGCTTATGTGGCTCGAGGGGCTGGGCCTCTGCGCCGACGGCGAGGCGGGGGCGAAGCTCGAAAAGGGCGAGTTCGACATCGCGGGAAGTCTGCCGGTAAATCCGTCGGGAGGCCTTTTGGGCGGCCACGCGGTGATCGCGGCCGGGCTGTACCGGATCGCGGAGGTGGTGCGTCAGGTACGCGGCGAGGCCGGCAAGTACCAGGCGAAGAAGGCCGATACGGGGCTCGCGCATGGAGTGAACGGTCTTGCGGGGCAGTCGCACTGCGTATGGATTCTCGGTAAGGACAGGTAGGGGGACGGCATGGCAAAAAGAGTCGCGATAGTGGGAACGGGCCAGACCTTTCACAAGAGCCACCGGCCCGACGTCAACGGGCAGGAGCTCATAAACGAGGCGGTGGTCGCGGCGCTCGCGGACGCCGGCCTGAAGATGAAGGACATCGACGCGGTCATTATAGGCAACATGGATCACTTCGAGGGCATCAATTACGTGGACTGCTGGAGCGTGGACGGCTCCGGCGCGCTCATGAAGCCCATCATCAAGATCACGACCGGCGGGACGACGGGATGCACCATCGCCATCGGTGGCTATCACATGGTGGCTTCCGGGGCCTTCGACAAGGTGCTCGTAATCGGCTGGGAGAAGAACTCCGAGTCGGATACGTCGGGCGCCATCACCACCGCGTTCGATCCGGTGTGGGACAGGCTGGTGTTTGCCGGGGCCATCTCCGGGCTTGCCGCGGAGGCGCAGGCCTATATGGCCCGCTACGGGGCTACCGACAGGGACGGCGCGCGGGTTTCGGTGCGCGACAGGAAGCACGCGCTCAACAATCCGCACGCCCAGCTTCGCAAGGAGGTGGCGCTCGAGGAGGTGCTCGCCTCTCCGATGCTCGCCGACCCGATCCATCTGCTGGACGTATGCCCGCGGACCGACGGCGCCTGCGCCGTGATAATGGCGAGCGAGGACAGCGCCGAGAAGATATGCAAAACCCCCGACTGGATATGGGGAACCGGCAACCGCCATTCGTACGCCTATCTCGGCGATGCGGATTACGGCAGGCTGACGAGTATGAAGAGGACCGCCTCGGAAATCTTCAAGAAAGCCGGCATAAAGGAGCCGAGAAAACAGATCAACGTTATCGAACTCTACCAGCCGTATTCCTTTGCGGGCATAATATGGATCGAGGACATGGGGATCGTCGAGCCCGGCAAGGGCGCGGAGTTCATATGGAGCGGCGCGACCGACATGGGAGGAGAGCTTCCCGTCAATCCCTCGGGAGGCGTTATCTCGTGCAATCCAATAGGCGCGACGGGACTGATCCGCTGCGCGGAGGCCGCCATGCAGGTGATGGGAAGGGCCGAGGGGCGACAGGTCCCGGATGTCAATTTCGCCGTGAGCACCGGCTTCGGCGGATGCTGGTGGACGGACATGATCCTTCACGGGAAGAAAAAACCAAACTGACTGGGGGGCTGAAATGGCAGAAAAGGAATACATCGTCATCGAATCCGGCGAGGCCGCGCAGCCCTTCGACTACGCTGTGGGTATGCACGGGTCGAAATTCTTCGCCGAACTGCGGGACAATAAAAAGCTGCTTGGGGTGCGATGCCCGAAGTGCAAAAAGGTCTATGTTCCGCCCCGGGGCGTCTGCGGCCCGTGCTTCGAAGAGTTGAATGAATTCGTCGAGCTCGGCCCCCGCGGGGTGATCGGGACCTATACCATCCTGCGCTTCGCCTTTATCGATCCGGAGACGGGACATCAGAAACCGGTGCCATACGGCTACGGATTCATCAAACTGGATGGAGCGGATACGCTCTTCCAGCACTATATCGATATCGAAGACGAGAAAAAGATCAAGGTGGGCGCGAGGGTCGAGGCGGTGTTCGCGGACGAGCGCAAGGGAACGATCCGGGATATCCTGTATTTCAGGGTGATAGATTGACGGATGCGATCATGGTTAACGCGGCTGAAAGGACCCTGGTGAAGGGCGACGCGGCGTGCGCGATGGTCCTCACCGGCTCGGACAAGATACGCAGCGGGTACGGGAACGGGGACTGCCTGCTTCTGGATTTCAGGAACCGCGTATTCGCGCTCTCGGACGGGGCCGAGCGGTACGCGCGCGCCTCGCGCCTGCTTCTCGAGCGTCTGTCCGCGGCGGTAAACGAGCGCGGGGCGCCTGACGGTGCGGACGAATGGCGTGCGCTCGCCAACGGCGTGTACGCGGCTCAGCGATACCAGCACAAGGCCACGTTCAGCTGCGCGGCGCTTTCGGGACCGGCGGGAGAGAGGAAGCTTACGGTTATCCACGGCGGTGACAGCATGGTTTTCGTCATCGATCGTCATACCGGGGAAATCGTCTTTCGCACCGCGGTGAATATGGATTTCGCCGGCAGGAGTACTACCGTCGCCGCGGTAACGGCGGTGAAGCTGGGAAAGAGAGAGTGCAGAATCATACTTTGCTCAGACGGGCTTATCGATGTGGCGCGTTTCGCAGGGCGCGAACTCGCGGACCTGCTTACCATAACCGCGCTCGGGGAGTCCATCGGGCGCATTCCCGGGCGCGTAAAGGCGATAATGCATGAGGCACTGGAAAAAGAGGAAAGAAAGGAATATGACGATATCAGCTTTATCGTTCTGGAGCCCGCTCTCCTGTACGATCCCGGCGACTTTCGGATCATAATGGGTGGGACCACGCCCGGTGAAGAGGACGAGTACCAGAAAAGAGTGCTTCCCGAGCGCGTATTCAACAGGTGGCTCGGCGTGGACGAGATGAACGCCCAGTCGTCGCTCATCAACTCGTGCGGGATCAGAATACTTTAAACAGAGAGGTTTTTAGCGGGACCTTTCGGCGCGGCTGAAACGCTGAAAGCCGTGACTGTCGGTTGATTGGTCATCCAGTAAAAAGCATCGGAACCGGTATGGAAGAGAAACGAATCAACGATATAAGCGTGATGCGCCGGGCGCAGCTGACCAAGGCCACCTACAAGGTCGTCAGCCGGAAGGGGTACTACAATTTTACTATAAAGGACATCGCCAAGGAGGCGGGACTCTCGGCCGGACTGGTGCATTATTACTTCAAGGACAAACAGGACCTGCTCCTGAATCTGCTCAAGGAGATGAACCAGAACATCCGCGATTATCTGAACAGGGAATTCCAGAATTGCACGACACCAATGGAGAAACTGATGGCCTATATCGACCAGGCCTTCGGGCTCGTGGAGAAGGAGAAGGAATACTTCTACGTGCTCATCGATTTCTGGACCCAGGTGAATCACAACAACAGGATGCGTCTGGCCAACATGAAGCTCTTCAAGAGTTACCGTGATGAGTGCGCCGCAATATTGCGCGAGGGGCTCGAGGCGGGCCATTTCATCGACATGGACGTGATGTACACCGCGACGGTCATAATATCGCTTATACAGGGGACCATCATACAGTATATCATCGACAACGGGGCGTTCGATTATCCGCGCTACGCCGAGAAGACGCGCGAGCAGATAGCGAAAATGATAGTGAAACAGCAATAACGGGCCCGCTGCCCGGAAAATTTCAGGAGGCGATTATGGAATTCGGATTCACCGAAGAACAGATGATGTTCAGGGAGACCATCTACAAGTACGCGAAGAACGAGATCTACCCTCTCTGCGAGGAGGCGGACCTGAAGGCCGAGTTCAGCCACGAGGTCTGGGGCAAGCTGGGGGCAATGGGCCTTCTGGGCCTTCCGTTCCACGAGGAGTATAACGGCTCGGGGGCGGACGTGGTCACCTGTTGTCTCGCGGCCGAGGCGCTCGGACACGCGGGCGTGGACAGCGGTCATATGCTCGCCCTCGGGGCGCACACCTACCTGTGCACCGACACCCTGTACAAGCACGGAAACGAGGCCCAGCGGAAAAAATACGTCCCGAAGCTGGCCACGGGCGAATGGATAGGGTGCATGGGGCTTACGGAACCGGGGGCCGGCTCGGACGCGGCCTCCATACAGACGACCGCCGTCAAGAAAGGGGACCGGTGGGTCCTCAACGGAAGCAAGACGTTCATCACCAACGCGCCGGTATGCGATCTGTGCGTCGTGTACGCCACCGTCGACAAGGCCAAGCAGCATCAGGGAATCACCGCCTTCATAGTGGAAAAGGACTTCAAGGGATTCTCGACGGGCAAGCCCTTTCACAAGATGGGAGTGCGCGCGTCGGCGACCTCGGAAGTTTTTCTCGAGGACTGCGAGGTTCCCGAGGAGAACGTGCTGGGCGAGGTCGGCATGGGATTCGCTTACACCCACGAGACCCTTTCCTGGGACCGCAGCGCGCTTCTCGCGCCGTTCGTCGGCGGCCTCATGTTCGCGCTTGAGCAGTGCGGTCAGTACGCGACAGACCGCGTGCAGTTCGGAAAGCCGATAAAGAGCTTCCAGGCGATCCAGCACAAGCTTGCCGATATCAAGGTCATCATGGAGGCCTCGCGTATGGCCGTCTACCGTGTCGCCTTCGACAAGGACGCCGGGCTCCCGCTCAACCACATGCATACATCGATCGCCAAGGCCTTCATGGGCGACTGGGGAATGAAGGCGGCTTCCGAGGCGGTGCAGATTTTCGGCGGATACGGCTATATCCACGACTATCCGATCGAAAAGATGCTTCGGGACGCCAAGCTCGCCCAGATCGGCGGCGGGACTTCGGAGATACAGAGGTTCATCATATCGCGCCTTATGAGTTTCTAGGCGTACACGCGCGAAAAGCCAAACGTCAAAAAGGAGAACACCGAAATGGATTATACAATGACCGATGAACAGAAGGCGATAAAGGAAAATTTCGCCAACTTCTGCCAGAAGGAGATCGCTCCGCGCGCGGCGCTGCTCGATCGCGCGGGAGAGGACGAGGTGCATTCGCTCATCAAAGAGAACATGAAGAAGCTCGCCTCGATAGGGTACCTCGGCATGCCCCACGAGGAGAAGTATGGCGGAACGTCGAACGATCTCATAAGCCAGGCGATCGCCGGGGAAGAGGTGGCGCGGGCGTGCGCTTCCACCTTTCTGTCGTGCGGCGCGAGCTACGGGCTCTTCGGTATGCCGCTCAAGATGTTCGGCAACGAGGAGCAGAAACAGAAGTACCTGCCGGGAATAATAAAGGGCGATATCGTGGGGTGCTTCGGCCTCACCGAGCCCGAGGCCGGCTCCGACGCGGCCGCGATCCGGACGAGCGCCGTGAAAAAGGGCGGGGAATGGGTGTTAAACGGAACCAAGACCTTCATCACAAACGGCCCGATCGCGGACGTCGCGCTCATCATGGCATATAACGACAAGGAGGCCGGACCGGGCGGCGGTGTGACCGCATTCCTGGTGGACAGAAACGCGCCGGGCTTTTCGGTGGGAAAAGCGTTTGACAAACTGGGATTCCGGGGTTCTCCTACTTCCGAGCTCGTTCTGGAGGACTGCGTGGTGCCCGAAAGCGCCGTGCTCGGCAACGTGGGCCACGGATTCATACAGGCGATGCAGACGCTGGAGTTCGGCAGGATCGGCATGGCGACGGTGGCGCTGGGTATCGCCGTGGCCTGCATGGACGAGGCGAACAGGTACTCCAAGGAGCGCAAGGCGTTCGGGAAACCCATCAACCGGTACCAGGAGATATCTTTCAAGCTGGCGGACATGATGATCATGACCGATATCTCCCGGCTGCTGATTTATCGCGCCGCGTGGGCGAAGGAAGCAAAGGACCCGGAATCGGCGGTAATCGCCTCGTGCGCGAAGCTTTTCGCCAGCGAATCGGCGACGCAGATCGCCAGCATGGCGGTGCAGGTGTACGGCGGGTACGGGTATATCAAGGACTTCGCCGTGGAGAGGCTGTATCGCGACGCGAAGCTGGGCGAGATAGGCGAGGGTACCTCGGAAATACAGCGCGTGCTGATAGCGAAGAGCATCCTGGCGCGCTTCAAGAAATAACGGAGGGGCAATGGCGATCGATACCAGATTCATCGGCAAAACATGGCCCGATCTCTCTTATAACGTGTGCAAGGAGAAGATACGGGAGTACGCGAAGGCGATCAAGAACCCGGATCCGCATTACGTCGACGAGGAGTTCGCCAGGAAGTCGAAGTACGGCTGCATCATTGCGCCGCCCACCTTCTGCGTTGTCTTCGGCGGGGCGCTCATTGAGCCGATATTCTTCGACAACGAGCTCAATCTCAACCTGATGATGCTGGTCCACGGCGAGCAGGAGTTCGAGTTCTACGAGGTGGTGAAGGACAGGGACACCATCACCAGCACGGCGAAAATAACCGACATCGTAAACAAGGAGAAGCTCGACGTGCTCACGGTCGAGGTGCAGAGCAAAAACCAGCACGGCCGCAACGTCTGCAGGGGAATATACACTTTCGTGATAAGGAAATGACCATGGCGGATACCATAACCAAAGGGACGACGTTCCAGGCGCAGGAGGTCGTCGACAAATATCGCGCCATATATTACGCCGGGGCCTCGGGCGATTTCAACCCCATACACATTGACCCCGAATTCGGAAAAATGGTCGGGCTGGGAGGCGTCATCCTTCACGGCCTGTGCGCGCTCGGCTTCGTCGCGAAAAGCGTTACCGACTGGGTCGGCGACCCGGGCAAGCTGAAGCGGCTTAAATGCAGGTTCGCGACCCCGGTGCATATCGAGGATACGATAACCGTTGCCGGGGAGGTGCTCGACGTTTCGAACGGCCGGGCGGTCGTCAATCTCAGGGTCACGCGGCAGAACGGTGACGAGGTCGAGAAAAACGTTATGGCCGAGGTAGAGGTTTGAAGGGAGCGTGGGAAGTGGTACGCTGAAGATGAACATCCCCCTGTAAAGCGCAGGGGGATGTTTGTTTACGGAGGGAATTCATGGGCAGGACCGCCTACTGTTTCGACCCGATTTACCTGGAACACCAGACGGAGTGGGGACACCCCGAGCGCGCCGAGAGGCTCATCGCCATCGATACGATGCTGCAGACTCGTCCCTATTACAGGGACCTTGTGCGCATAGCTCCGAGAAGGGCGGACCAGAAGCACGTAGAGCTGGTGCACGATCCGGCGTACATACAACGGGCGAGGGAGGAGATAGAGCGGGGCGACGACTATTTCGATTCCATGGATACATCGGTCTGCAAACGCTCCTACGAGGTGGCCCTGTACGCGGCGGGCGGCGCGCTGGCCATGTGCGACGCGATAATGGAAGCCAGGGCCGATTACGGTTTCTGCGCGGTGAGGCCGCCCGGCCACCACGCGGAGCGGGACTACGCCGCGGGTTTCTGCATTTTCAACAACATCGCCATCGCCGCGCGCTATCTGCAGAAGGAGCATAAGCTGAAGCGCGTGGCGATCGTGGACTGGGACGTGCATCACGGCAACGGATCCCAGCACATGTTCGAGAAGGACCCCACGGTTTTCTATGCGAGCACGCACCAGTTCCCCTATTATCCCGGAACGGGCTCGCTGATGGAGAAGGGGAAGGCAGGCGGGGAAAATTTCACGCTCAACATCCCCATGGACGCGGGCAGCGGAGACGAGGAATACCGCTCCGCCTTCAGGGACCACATAATACCGGCGCTCGACTCATTCCGGCCGGAGTTTATTCTGATTTCGGCGGGTTTCGACGCCCACAGGAACGACCCCCTGGCGGGAATAAACCTTTCGACAGGCATGTTCGGAGAATTTACGAGGATGCTCGTGGAGGCCGCGGCGCGGCATGCCGGGAAGCGCGTCATCGCTCTTCTTGAAGGTGGCTACAACCTCGACGCGCTCGCCGCGAGCGCCGAACGGATGATGAACGCCTTCGTCGAGAGCTGAATCAACCGGGGATGATCCCCAGTATATATTCGGCGTACAGCACCGCTATTGATATAATGAAGCTCGCGAGCGTTACCGCAATGCCCACCTTTAAAAACGGCAGGAAGCGGATCGCAACCCCCTCCTCACGCGCGCTCTCGATGACGATGAGGTTCGCCATGGCGCCGATGATGGTGGCGTTTCCCGCGAGCGTCGCGCTTGAGGCGAGCGCGAGCCACAGGAGCTCGCTTGCGGCCGCCTTCATGACAGGGAGCATGACGATGGTATAGGGAACATTGCTCACGATCTGCGAGAGGAAAAGGCCGAGACCATGAAGGATGCCGAGCCCGGCGAGGTCCGCGGACAACGGGGCATGATCGATAAACGGCTGCAGGAACCCGGCGCGCTCCACGCCGTCCACCACGATGAAGAGTCCCGCGAAAAAAACGAGCAGCACCCAGTCGACCTGTTTGATTACCCTGGAAGGGCGTATCCTGCCGAACAGCAGCACCAGCGAGGCGCCGAGGAGAGCGATGACCGGTATTGGAATATCCAGGAGGGGGCTCAGGAAAAACAGGACGATGACCAGCAGGAATACGGGCACGGAGACCTTCATGGAGCGGTAATCATATTCGAAGCCGTCGCCGTTGAAGCCGATCGCGCGGGTAGACCGGAAATCCTCGCGGAAGAAGAGCTTGATGATGACGATGAGCGCGACCATTCCGAGCAGCGATACCGGCATGAGATACAGAAGGAAGCGGCCGTAGGCGATCCCCGAGTTGATGCCGATGAGAATGTTCTGAGGATTTCCGGTGATGGTCATGGCGCTTCCTATGTTAGAGGCCATGATTTCGGCGAAGAGATACGGCAATGGGTCGAGCCCGCCGGAACGACAGATGCGCAGTATGACCGGGGTGAACAGCAGCACGACCGCGTCGTTTACCAGGAAGGCGCTTGCCGTCCCGGTGGCGAATACGACGAGCGTGAGCAGCTGGGATGTGTTACGGGAAAACGCGATGGTTGTCCGGGCGATGAGTGTGAAGAAACCGTCGAGCTCGAGCACCGAGATGAGGATCATCATGCCCAGCAGAAGGAAGATCGTATTGAAATCGATGGCCCTCACGGCCTCGTCCATGGAGAGGACTCCGAAGAGTATCATCGCCACGGCGCCGAAGAAGGCCGCGGAGGGTCTGTCGATATTGATACCCGGCAGGCGTGTGAAGATGATTCCAGTATAGGTCAGAATGAAAATGACGATCGCAACGGTGTCCATTCCCGTGATCCAGTGGTGCTTTATGTATGGTCGTGTCGGCCGGAAAACGGTTCCGTGTTGTTATTGAGCGGGTGAGAACCGGCCGGCCGCCGGGGTCGTGGCGACAGCCACGGATTAAGCGACAGAACGGTGCGGATCGGGGAATATCGCAAGCATTATTTCGGCTGAATCGAACACTGGTCATACAATCGAGCTGCAAAAAGCCGCCCCGGGGAGGGCGGCTTTTACGGGGTTTAAGCCAATAGTTAAAAATGGTCGCAGAGCAGCTCGAAATAGGCCCTGGGATGCTCGCAGGTCGGGCACTTTTCGGGCGCCTCGCTGCCTTCGTGAATATATCCGCAGTTGCGGCATATCCATTTTTCTTTCTTCTCCCTTTTGAAGACCCTTCCTTCCTTGAGGTTCTTGAGGAGCGTGAGATAGCGCTGTTCGTGGTGGACCTCAACCTCGGCGACCTTGCGGAATAGAAATGCGATTTCCTTGAAGCCCTCTTCCTCGGCGATTTTCGCCGCTTCGGGATAGAGCTTCGTATGTTCCATGTTCTCGCCTTCCGCGGCCTCCTTGAGGTTTTCGGCGGTGGTGCCGATAACGCCCGCCGGATACGACGCGGTTATCTCGACCTCTCCGCCCTCAAGGAACTTGAAGAAGCGTTTCGCGTGCTCTTTTTCGTTGTCGGCCGTCTCCATAAATATGGCGGCTATCTGTTCGTAGCCTTCCTTCTTCGCCGCCGAGGCGTAATAGGTGTACCTGTTGCGCGCCTGCGACTCTCCCGCGAATGCGGCCAGCAGGTTCTTTTCGGTTTTGGTTCCCTTGACGCTTTTCATGTATCCTCCAATCAATGGTAGTTCGAGTTATGTACTTCCGTGATGTTCAACGGAGTGGGCCCCGGGCCGGGCGTTGCCGGACATTCCGGGGCCGGGAGTATTTGTTTGTTCCCCGTTACGATTGAATCGATCGGACTAGGCTTTCCAGAGACCGTGCAGATTACAGTATTCCCGGGCGACAGGTTTGGCGGCGCTCACCTTGAAAAGAGCCTCGGGCGCGTCGCCAGGATTGAGGAACTGACGGTAGCTCTTTCCATCGGCGATCAGCTGTACCCACATAATCCAGTGCTTTTCCTCCATGGGGTGCGGCGCGCTCCCCACTTTCACCTTGATGCCGTCGGCGGTCTTTTCGATCTCGGGTACGTGTTTTTCCTTCGATGCGTCCGTAGTGTTCTCGGCGAGGAGCTTCATCGGCTGACCGCAGCATACGAGCTCGCCGCCGCCGACGTGCAGCACCTCCACCATGTTTCCGCACACGTCGCATTTATAGACTTCAAGCCTTTCTTTTACCATATTCCCTCCGTAGGTTTTTAAATAGTACCGGCCGATTGATTACAACGGCCCTATTTGGCGGTCATCACCTTTCCCCTGAACACGCGATATACATAGGCGGTGTAAAGGATGACGATCGGCATGCCGATGAGCGCGATGTACAACATCACCTTGAGTGTCAGCTCGCTTGATGAGGCGTTGTACATGGTGATGTTGAGCGACGCGTCGCCTGTCGCGCGAACGAGATTGGGGAAGTGCGTCGCCCCGACAATGCCCCACAGGCCCAGTATGGCGAGAGATGACATGGCGAACGAGAGCCCCGTTTTCCCGCCGGAAGCGAAACGGCGGCACAGGAGCCATGCCGCGATCACCACCGCCGCCGATATCCATATAGAGGGACTCGACAGGCTCTCCGGCATGTACACGACCGTGGCTACGAAGGAAAGCGCCAGCGCGGCGATAAAAAGCCCCCACACCCTGCCGAAGAGAGAGCGCGCGCGGTTCTGTACGGCGCCGTCGGTCTTCATGGAAATGAACGTGACCCCCTGGAGCAGTATCGCGGAAAGGCCCAGGAGACCTATGGCGAGCGGGTAGGGGCGCAGGAGCGTGAAAAAATTACCGGTGAAATCCATCGACTCGGCGAGCGGTATGCCGACCATCACATTGCCGAGGGCGACCCCGTACAGCAGGGACGGAAGCAGGCTCCCGACCACGAAGGCCGCGCTCCACAGACCGCGGCGCTTTTCGTCGTAATACCAGAATTCCATCGAGACGGCGCGGAAGATGAGCGCGAAAAGCACGAGCATGAAGGCCAGGTAGAATCCGCTGAATACCGTAGCGTACGCGTGCGGAAAGGCGGCGAAGAGCGCCGCGCCGCCGGTTACCAGCCATACCTCGTTCCCGTCCCAGAAGGGCCATATTGAATTGAAGACCACGAGCTTTTCCTCGTCATCCCCGGCGAGGAAAGGCAGAAGCGAACCCGCGCCCAGATCGAAACCGTCGAGTATCGCGTAGCCGGCAAGCAGTACCCCTATGAGCACAAACCAGGACGTCTGTAGAAATGCCAGTGTTTCCATGGTGAGTTCTCCTTTTTGGTTAGCCTTTCGCTCAGTATCCCTCGGCCGCCGCGCCGGGTCCCTTTTTGATGATCTTCAACAGAATCATCACAAACACCGCGAAAAGGAGCAGGTAGATCAGTGAAAACATGATCAGCGAGAACAGGACCTGCCACGCGGGCACGACGACAGAGACCGCGTCGGCGGTTCTGAGAACGCGATACACCGCCCATGGCTGACGGCCGACCTCGGCGGCGATCCATCCGAACTCGTTCGCCAGGTGGGGAAGCGGGATGGCGGCGATCATCGACACGAGAAACCATTTCGAGGTATACGCCGTACCGCGAAAGAGCAGGAGCGTCGAGACCGCGGCCAGCAGGGCGAAAAGCGATCCGAGCGCGATCATGACATGGTACGACATGTACGGCAGCAGCACCGGCGGGCGCTCGTCGGGCTTGAATTCATTGAGTCCCAGCACCCTCGCGTTGGGGTCGAAGTAGGCAAGCAGGCTGAGCAGCTTCGGAATGGATATCTCCAGATACGTCTTCTGTTCGCTCTCTACCGGAATACCGATGAGCGAGAGCGGCGCCCCATCCACGGTGTTCCAGAGGGCCTCGAATGCGGCCATTTTTTCCGGCTGTGTCCTTGTCACCTGGACCGCGCTTGAATGGCCCGAAACGAACTGCGCGAGCGCGGAAAAAATGAAAATGACGAGCGATATCTTCATTATGATGCGGGACACGGCCTCGTGCCGCTTGTTGAGCAGGTACCATGCCGCGATACCGGCGAGGAACAGGGTTCCCGTAATCCAGCCCGCGAGCATGGTGTGCAGGTATCGTATTACCGTGGAAGGATTGAAGACCGCGGCGTAGAAATCGGTGAGGACCGCGCGTCCTCCCTCCATCACGAAACCGGCGGGCGTCTGCATCCACGAGTTCGCTATTATAATCCAGAAGCCGGACAGGTGCGAGCCGAAAAACACCAGGAAGGCCGACAGCCAGTACACGCGTCTCGACACGCGGTTCCGGCCGAACAGGAGCACACCCAGGAACACCGATTCCAGGAAGAAGGCAAAAATGCCCTCGGCCGCCAGCGGCGCGCCGAAGATGTCGCCGACAAGACGTGAGTACTGGGCCCAGTTCGTGCCGAAAGAAAACTCCAGTACAATTCCCGTGGCGACCCCCACGACGAATATCAGCCCCAGGATCTTGATGAGGAACGACGAGATCGTCTTGTAGATCTCCTCTCCGGACTTCAGGAACAGGGTTTCGAGTACGAGGATAACCAGCGTTACCCCGAACGTGAGCGGCGGAAAAATAAAATGAAATCCGGCCGCGACGGCGAATTGAATGCGGGAAAGCAGAACAACATCCATTGTTAACCTCCCTGGCGGGCCGTTTTACTTTTCGGGTTCGAAAGAATCCTTTTCGACACCGCAGACCGGGCATACCCAGTCGGCGGGGACGTCCTCGAACGGAGTTCCGGGCTTAACACCGTTGTCGGGATCGCCGACGGCGGGATCGTAGATGTAGCCGCACACCGTACATACGTATTTCTTCATGACAGTCCTCCCCTGTTATTACCGTGGTTAATCTGGATAGAAACGTGTAAACGTATACTTCTCGCGCGCGGCCGCCGCATCAGGATTCCGGTACGGCGGTGTATCCCGCGCTTTTTATCGCGTTAATAACGGCGCCGGTATCAGCCGTGCCGTTCACCTCAACAAGCTTTCGTTCGAGATCGATGGAGACATTCGTCACCCCGCTGACGCGTCCCACGGCCTCCGTGATACGCCGGACGCAGTGCTGGCATGACATATCGCCGACGATGAATTTCATACCTAGACTCCTTGTCGCGCAATCCGCGTATATCTGCGATATCATAGAGTACGGACATGACAAAATCAAGAAAAATATCCGCCGGCCCGTTTGAACTGAAGACGAATGGAATCCATCGGACGTGGTTCCGATGACGGCAGTGCGGTCATGTATCCGAGGCGTGGGAAGCCCTATTGTTACCGGTTTGCGCCTAAAAACGCGATCATCTCCCTGTTTACAAGGCCGGCGTGGGTTTCCATGAGCGCGTGCGGCCCGCCCGGCACCATCACCAGTCTCGATCCGGCGAGGAGATCGTGCATTCTTCTTGCGGATTCCGCCGGAACAAGGCGGTCTCCTGTGCCGTGGAGAATGAGGGATCGGGTCACCGTTCCGGAGATACAGTCCTCGACTTCCCATTGCGGGGTGCCGAAATGGGAA